>Ga0099364_10000173_pt1 | contig 108437 bp, 131 predicted proteins | sample TergutTh196P3_FD_73070 | JGI IMG/M metagenome (GOLD analysis project Ga0099364, IMG submission 73070) | Microcerotermes parvus P3 segment gut microbial communities from Pointe-Noire, Republic of the Congo - Th196 P3 | ecosystem: Host-associated > Arthropoda: Insects > Digestive system > Gut ...
TAATACATAAATACTAATAATACTGATATAAAAATAGAATTTTTTACTAAAAATATTTAAAAATAATTTATGATACTTAGAGAAAAATAAAGCTAAATATAAAAATATTATAAAAGACAAATAAATAATTAAATATTGATAATGTTGTAATTGATAGAAAAAAACATCAAAATATAATGAAACTACATATAAAACTATAGCAAACAGATATGAAGTTATTAGCCAATTAAATTGAATAGCTAATGTTCTGCTTTTTACATTTAAGTAAATTGAATAGCTACATATAAATACTGCCTCTATTAAGAGGGCATAAAGTAGAATTGTACTGATAATATAAGTCATTACTTCTCTCCAAGTTTTTCTTCTTCAACAGTCCCTATTAAATTTGCTAATTTTTCTTCAATAGCTTGTGTTCTTTTCTTTGTTAAATCTATAAGTTTGTTTTGCTGGTCTCTAGATAACTTAATAAAGTTGATAATAGCTTCATCGACAGTTTCTTTTATCTTCTCAGTTGACACATCAAACAATTTATATAATAACTTAGAATCAGAAATTAAGACATAAGCCTTAATTTTAAGTTTCATTGATCTTATGCAATCTTCTGTAATTGCTTGAACTTCATTATTGATTTCTAAATCTGTTTTGTCTAAGAAAGATGAAGATTCCTTTAACATATCAAATCTATGTAATAATACGTTAGTGAAATCTCTGTGCAAATAAAGTTCTAAGATTTGTCCCATTTTAGACAATGAACATTCTGCTGTTTCTTCATATATGTTGGTAAACTCTAAACAAACATGTTCTATTGCCCGTGTTAGTGCTAATTGTTGAATATTTTGAATTTCAACATTAATCCGTGTATTTAACTCTTCTTTCGATATCAAATACTTTTCATATTCATCACCTATAATTCCTTTAATGATTAAGATGTTAGCATCGTGTCGCTCTTTATTGCATGGTATTAACTTAACATCAACACCATCAATTTTGTCTAATATGATCTTTCCCTTTTCAAAAGATCTAATTCTCGGGATAACTTTAACACATAACCAAACAATTAAGCTAACTAACCCAGCTGCTACAATAAATAGGAATACAGTTCCTTGCGTTGTTGATAATAACATCTCTAAAAGTTCTTTCATGTATAACCCTTCTGTTTTCTATAAAGCCAAAAAAAGCCGCCTAGTAAGAGAGGCGGCTGTTTCCGCTTAATTAAGCTTGTGGTAAGTTCTCTAAGATTAGTGTTACTGTCTCGGAGAAGGTGTATACTCTAACCTCTACTCTAATAACAAAGTTTCGTTGTGCTTTTGTTAATGGAGTATTTTGTCCCATTATATCACAAGTTGCCAATGCCCAAATTGGCGAAGAACCTCCTGTGCGTTTTGCCAAGATATTCTCGACTTGAGTTTGTCGCAAGCCCATCCAATATTCATTGATTGGCTTCATTATCTGTTGTCTCATTACATTGTCTCGAATTTCTCGTTTGACAAGTTGGAAAGAAAGTGAATGGCCTAAGAATGACCAGTCAGATACAAAGTTAGGATCTTGAGTTGTCTTTTGAGAGACTATCATTAAACCATCATCTGAAGTAAAGACTATTGGATTGACACCCTTAGTATCAAGCGTCTTAGTTGCTTCGTCTTCGAACTGATATTTTGATCTTAATACGCTGCGCTTTAATTGTCCGCCTAAATCTCCAGCAATGTTGTACCAAGCTGGTGCCCATCCGCCGTATTTGCGTTCAACTATTCTCATTAAGTTACATCCAACATCACCGATTGGTTGACACCAGAATTTCTTAAATGTGATTGGATCATACATCTCAAACTCACCAGCATACTGTGCATTAGAAGTTGTAGACACACGACCAGTTACTATAACGCGTTGTGCTATTTGGTCTGTTACAACACCCTTGTTATTAGGTACTAAAATCTTAGGAGATATAACAGCTGCTAATTCTTGATTTTTGTTGATAGCTACTAAAGCTGATTTGAAATCTTCTTGACCAGTTGGCTCCATAAAGAGGAACACATCATCATATTCAGGAAGAATAGCTTCTTGCAAACCATCTAAAATGATTTGATAGTATTCTTGACGATAGACGCCGCCAGTCTTTTGTTCTATTTGATTCATAGTGGCAACTAATGTACAATATCTATCACCTTCAATAGTAAAGGCTTTCTCTGAAAGAGTTTCGCCATCTCTATCTAAGTCAAATGGATCAATGATTCGTTTGTGAGTCCAGAATCCCATTTCGTCTAAGTCTTCAGGATCATCACCGAACTTCTTAAGTACACGTACTTCTAAGAATGATACATCGTCATCTTGTAGAATTTCTGGGAAGTAGATTTTGCCACCAAAGTTGTCTTTACCTTGTTCGTCTAATGAACCAGTGAATTCACCACCAGATGTCACTTTGCCAACATAAACTTCTTCTGAGCAAGATACTGTAAGCGCGTTGAACCAAGTGTTCTTTGGTGCACTATCACCAGATGCCATACCCTTGATATAAGCATTTGGTCCATCAATACCATAAAGTGCGATGTTCTCTTCTTCAGTCAAGAGGTGCTTAATGTTAGATGCAGATTCTACATAGAAAATCTTATGGAATAAGTCAGTGTTCATTCCGCCATAAAGTGATTCTTGACAAGTAACATATTGAGTAACAAAATTGCCAGTTATGTCTCTATAGTATGCAGCGCCATCATCTGAATCAGCTGCGTCAACATATTGTCCAATGCGGAATATTCGGTCAGATTGTGTTGGGTTATAGAAAGCAACATATTCATTATCTTCCATAGCTGCATTTAATGCATTTTGTTCTGTTGGTGTTAAGCTACCAGTAATTCGTATTCTAAGTTTTCTGTCAGCATTCCAAATGTTTTGATCATAAGGAGCATATGCCAGTAATCGTTGATAGTGATATTTGTCATATCCGATCATTGAGATACGAACTGTTGTCACCTTTTCTGTTGGAGATTTTTGCATGAAATAAGCATATGTATCATTACGAATTGAAACGAGATAATAGATGTTGTCTTGGATGCCGAAAGCTACTGAGTATGTGTCAATGCCGTCTGTCCACCAACCATCTATCAAGAGCTTCATAAGGCCTTCAGCATTAGTGAGCTTAATGTCAGTTGGATCAGAAGAATCAAAGAAAGCATCATAGTTCTTTTCGCCAATCCAGTCTTTAAGAGGGGTTGGGATATCACCAGAACCATACTTCATACCGAAGTTGTCCATCGTTGCAGTTTGTCCAGCAAATGTCCAAAGTTCGCTATCATTATCGCCCCAGTATGTCTTAACTGAGCTAACACCAGAGACTAATCCATTTCTCATTGGATCATATTCTATTTCAGTAACGTTAAGCCTGCGATCTTTTGTCATAATGAGAGCAGCATTTGCGTCTTTCTTAAACTCAAAGACACCATAGCCAGGTTCGTTAATGTCAGGTACATAATCTTCTAATTCAGGTGCTTGTATGATAATGCTAGTTTTTCGATTAGTAAAGTCACCATTGAACATCTGTTCTCTACCAGGTTGAACCTTTACTTTGAAAGCGTTTCCTGCTCCGTCTTGTAATTCATACTTATCAGATACGCCGTAGAACTTATAGACGCCATTCTTCGTAATATAGAAACCACCTAATTCAGATGGATATGCTTCACTTGTTCCAGGAGGAGCTGATATGTAGATTGGGTACTCATCGTTAAATGCCTTAGCCTCAATTAAGTCGGGCCAATGAGCTGAACCAACACCCATAAGTGCGTCAATAGCTTGAGCACTTCCACGTGGGAAATACGTTGCTCTTTGAGTTCCTTTTGGTGCACGAGCTACGATGTACCCGTTAATTGGACTTTCATTTGATACCAACACAAATGAACTGTCGATATCTATAAACTTGAGTCTCCATGATCTGCGATTATTGAATGCCATGTAATTTTCTCCTTAAATTCATTTATATATAAATAGTAAGTTACTTACCAATATCTTTCATTTTCTTCTTATACCATTTAGGCACATAATACTCATATTTTGGGCCCATCGTCATAAGAACCTTATTCACATCATCTTCATCAAACATGTGTCTGGCGTCTACAGTTCCATTTGATCTAATAACTTCTTCAATGTCTGAGTCAGATGGCTTTTGTCGTTGTCTTTTCATATCACCAAAAGGCAATAGTTGTTGGCCATTTTCACCATCTCCTGGTCCCCAATCACCACTTAGAAGTTTTTGTTCTCTTCTAAATATGTATGTTGATAAGTCTTTAATTGTCATATCCTTATGAAAGCTTTTTCCCCATTCTTTACTGTTCCAGATTTGGTCAGCTATTTCTTGGGGTGATGAACCTTCTTCTAATGATTCATCAATATAACTATCAAGTCGATTATCATATCCGCCCAAGCCAACAGTAAATGTGCTATCTTCATTATTAATGTAATTTTGAGTAAGCAGCTTATCTAAAAATGGCCGCTTTGGCATCGTAGCTTCATTAAGCTTATAGATATCTTCAAAAGTTTTCATGTTCTCTCCTTTCATCTTTTCTTTTTATTTCCTGAATATTTTTGATATATTCTGCTATATCTTTATTATTTTTACACACTTCTTTATAGATATTATCATTATATTTTGTAAAATTAATCTTAAAAGTTTCTTTTTTTAGAAAATCTAAATCATCTGAGATTTTTGATTCTTTTTTCAAATTTTCATATAATTCTGTACTAGGAATTAAACTTAATACTCTAGCCTGTAATCTAATATATTTATTAGAGTTTCTTAATACATATTCTAAAGTTTGTAGTAATTCATCATAAGTTTCATTAGGAACACCAGTTAAAAAATTCCCAATACATTCTAATTTTAAATTATTATGATAATTAATAACTTTTTCAATATTTAAGAAATTAATATTCTTTTTAAAACTTTTTAATTTTTGGTTAAAAATAGATTCTAATCCATAAAAAATTCTAAGACAATAATGTTCTTTAAAAAACTTAAGATTTTCATAATTAATAACATTACAGGATAAATATGATTCCCAAGAAATAGTCATTTGGTTCTGTTTGTTTTTTAATGATATATAAGAACTTATTTTTTTTAACAAATCAATACTGGGATTTTCTCCAATTATATGTATAAATTTATGTTTATTAGTATATTTTTTTGAAAAATATGAATAGATATAGTCAAGTTCTTTTTTTATCAATTCAAAATCTCTTTCTCTATAGTTATAAGCTAAACTACAAAAAGTACAAGAATTTACGCACCCACGAGAAACTATTATAGGAATTCGTATAGACGTGTTAGTGGTCGAATCTACTCTAAAATATTTTAAAAAATCTGATTTATAAAGATCATAATTTATAGATAATTTAATTTTATTTATGTCATAAAATTTTGTATTTAATTCATTTTTTATAAAGCCAGAATCTGTTAAATATAATAAATTCTTTATAGTGCTTAAATCTGTATTATTCTCTATAGCCATCATTAATTGTACTAAACTTTCTTCTGCTTCTCCAATAATTGCAAAATCTGGTTTAACATATTCCATAATTAACTCTGGATGATGTGTAACTAAAGGACCACCTAAAATAGTCTTTATATTTAATTCTTTCATTCTTTTAACAAAATCTATAAAAAAATTAAATTCTGTAGATAAACCAGCTAACATAATAAAATCAATTTTTACAGTTTTTAATACGTTTTCTATCTCTTTCAAAAAATTTATTTTATCATTTTTGTTTCTAGGATTAAAACTTGTTTGATATATTTCTAAATCAAAATTATGTTCTTTAATTTTATTTATTAAAATATGAGGACCTATAATTATATCATAATAAATTGAACCATTTTTTTGTTTAGTATATTCTGGTACTAATATAAATAAGTATTTAATTTTAATCTCTCCTCATTTATAAAGATTGTTTTGGTAAACTAGCCTCAGTTAATTGATAGATATTTTCAAATATTTTATTTTTCATTAAGTTATCTTCTTTGGGAAAATCTTCTTCTCCAAAAGTTGGATTATATTGTCTTTTCTTTTCATCCCACGCATAATTTTTGTTCTCTGATCTAAATCTTTGTCTATCAGCATGGTCTCCACAAACATATTTAATGTAATCTAATGGACCAAGAGATCGATGATCAAAAAACTTTTTCCATCGTTTTTTGTAATCTGGATCACTAGACAATATCTCTAAAATTTCTTCTGGTGTATGATGAGCATTAAAGAGCCATCTAATATCTTGTTCTAAATCTTCTGCTTTCATCCAATGAGGTTGAAATTTCCACTTCCATCCCTTATCTTTTTCATATTTGTCTGAAGTTGCAGTCTCTTTAAGTGTGCTCTCTCCTAAAAAGTCTAGTTCACCTGGCTTAGCATCGGCGAAACTTAATCCGCCCATATCGGCAACAGTTGGCTTTCCATAAGCTTCCATTCTAGCAGTATAACCATCAGCTATTGGTCGTCTAACTCTTTCACCGTTTGATCTAATCCAAAATGCTTCATCATCTGGATCAACACGTCCTTCGTCTAATCGTTTACCAACACAATGGAAGATAGTGCCTTTTGGAAACATACGATAATCTTCTAACAACTTAACATCAGTGCCCATAGATCGGCTCTCACTTAGTATCTGTACAAATGGTGATTGCAAATCTTCTGGTTCAGTAACTGGCGGTAAGATATTAGGAGTTGGTTGTCGTCTTCCTAATTCAGGCGGATCAAATGTAGAATATTCAGCTGGTGTCACACCCTGATCTTGCTTTTGAACTGGTGGCTTTTGTACATACACCTGTGATTCATCTGGTGGTATATCAAGCAATTTAGGTTGATATCCAGTTTCAGCAGGTATTCCAATATCTCGTGGAGTTATGAAATAGGCAACAGTTGTACCTTTTGGCGCTATAAATGATAATGACGTTAAGAAGTCATCTAAATTATATTCCTTATTTGTTAAAAACATTGATTAATCTCCTTTAATTTCCTGCCCAACCAATATTAGCTTTAGCTCCTAAAGCATTGCCAACTGAGGCTGCTACATCAGAGCCCCAACTTTTTCCATATTTTTGTTGAACTTCGGCTTGTGCTGATTTCCATTGTGAATCATTGTATCCTTTGCCATTTGAAGTAGACATAAGTTTATATTTTGAAAATAAATTTCTAGCAGAAGGTAGATCTAATGACTTAATTAAATAATGAGATACATTATTTTCATCAACTTTATCTTCATCTTTAGGAGTTAATTTTAAATCAAAAAAAGACACTGGTTCATTATTTTGTTTTCCAGTTACATAAATATCTGTTTTACCATTTCCAATATTAAGATAAACTTGATTTATTGCATTTGTTGTTTTTTGTACATAAAATAAAGCCCAACCTGCTTGAGATGCTGTTGGATCTTTTAATTGTTGTAATAATGTTGCAACATCTTTAGCTTCTCTTAATTTAATTCCACCAAAAGGTTCACTTTCTTGTAGTTGTTGTAAATAAGTATCATTCCACATTATTCACTTGCCTCCACATAATCAGTTTCTTTGTCAAAACAATTAGCAAAGTTTTCCCATTCTTTATGAGAAATTAAAGGTGCTGTTTTAGAATCTTTTTTGTCTTTCTTTTCACCCACTTTATCTGCTATCAATTTTGCAGCATCAACTAATAAGGCCATACCACCATTTTGTAAATTCTTAGACATAGTTGCTATATCTTCATAAAAACCAAATTGTTGAAGAGCTTGGTCTACAAAACTTTTTCCATCTGCAGTTGCTTCATCTTTTCCTTTGTTTTGAACAGCCCATTGAATATCAGCTAAGCATTTGATTAAGAATCCAGTTTTATGAGCATAGGGATCTTGTGTCCATTGTTGAACTTTAGAATCATCAACTTTAGTAGATTTTTGATCAGCAACTATTTTAGCGCCAATATTAAAAGCATTTAAAGCATTTTGGCCTGGATCAAAATTAACTTCTGGTGGTACATGCTTATATGTTACATTTTGTCTAGTTTGAGGATTCATTACTGTTCCATTTGGACAACCTATTGATTTTAGTAAATTAGGGGGTCCTTGAATTGTAGTAACACTAGGAAATAAACGTTGTATTCCGCCCCATGACCTAGCAAAAGCATATTTCTTTCCACCAATTTTTCCACCTTTAATAAGTGAACTATTTTCAATAGCAGACATGCCCCAAAAACCATCTGATTCGCATTTTATTGATGAGATATTAGCTACAACAATGCTTTCATCTGTAGGTAAGTTAACTCCACCTATTTGACTAACTGCCCCCATTACTAATGGATTTATTGGAAATATCCAAAGCGTTGTTGCTTGTTCTTTCTGATCTCCACGTTGTGCTGTTCCTCCTTGTTGTCCTTGTTGTACACCTTCTCCAGTAGTAACGGTTCCTCCGCCCCCAGCTTCGTATAATCGTCGTTCTTCTTTACTGAAATCTATTCCAATTTCAACTTCAAATAGATGATTATATTCAGCATGAGCAGCTCTTTCAAATCTATCTATATTGTGATCTTCATGTAACAAGACGAGTTTTTTAACTTTCATTTCTCGTAACACTGGGATAAGTCTATCTAATTCGTCATAGTTTTTACATTGAATTCCGTATTGTTCTCTTTCTTCTCTTAAGACATTGGCGATTTGTTTCTGTTTTAAGTACTCATTACCGCCTGAGAAGCATATTATTGCAGTGTTCATATTATTTAGTTATGAGTTCTTAACTATATGTGATGTTTTCAGTGCATTAAAGAATTGCTTAATATAGACCAAGATAAGTGCAGATATTTGAATAGGTTGTCGTTTTGGTGTTGTTTCTAAATCTTCATATAATTGTAAAAGTTCTTGATATCCTTTGTCATTATTGTCCAACTTTTGCTCCCATTTCATTGATGAATTGGTTAAGCTTATTACAATTAATTCCATATTTAATAGAAGACACTTCGTCATCTTGAAGAATGTCTTTTATCTCGTCCCATTTTTTGTGTTTGAGATATTTGAAGTAATAGCACAAAGCAATTTGCACCGATTCTTTAAATGATTCACGATCAGGGAACTGGACAGTTCTTCCATTGACTGTCTCAATTAACTCTGCAAATAACTCTGATCCCAACAACTCATATATTTCAACTAACACAGTTTGTTCTTCATTCTTTGAAGCTAAACGTAGATAATGAAGTTTTATTAGATCCTTAATTACCTCTTCAATGGGGTTTTCTTTTAAGATTTTATTGATCTTTTTTTGAAATAAAGACTTCTCTTCTACTATTAAAGTATCACTCATATTAAATAGTTAATGAGTCTATTTTTGAACGACTCTTTTAGTAATCTTATATTATATATGTAAGGGAGATAATATGCAAAAACTTATAGATTATCTAAAAACGCGTGGCTTAAAAGAATCTGATTATTCTTACACCCGTGCGGGAAATCTGAACTTCGCCATTGATGGTAGACAGTTTCAGTTTTCAAAAACCGGTTATTTCAGAGCTAAGGCTGACCGTAGCAAGCCTCGCGGAGCTTGGAAAGTTCGTCCCTTCCGCAATTCACCCTGGTCTCGTCATTCATTGTGCGGTTATCAGTGGTACCTGGTTTTCAAGGTGACAGAAAATGGTTGGGGCCGGTGCCCTACATTTACTGAAGATACTCTTATTGAGCGTCTGAAGCATTACAATTTCTAACTCATCCCGTCGACGGCAGCTCCTCCGGCCGTCGACTTTTTTAATTAACAGACTTTAAGTAATTTTTTTGAATTAAGATATTATTGCGATTAGAATAGATAATGTCAAAAGGTTCATTACATTCGAACTTTTCTTCCATCGGAATTGCATACACATTTATTACAAATTGTTCATTCAATAATTGTCCCATTTCATAAGCCATTCTATTATCATCTAAAGTATGCTCAAAACTATCATACAAATTATCTCTTTGTTCTTTTTCAAATACGTAATTTAATGGAAGAATCAAATATCCATTAGCATATAACGCAGAATTTGGATCTTCGTAATTTTCGTTAAAGATAAGTTTGCATTGATTAATGTATTGTAAGTTCTTTCTAAAACATTGTTGGCCAACAACATTATCACTAAAATTTAAAGAGACTTTTTCAGATTCTGGAACTTCTGCAACATTAAAGATTTTGTTACGACCTAATTCATCAACATATAATGGACGAATCTCATAAGGTTCAATATTGAATTGTTTCATTTGATGGAAATATGACCTTGATGTAATTCGGTCAATATAGTTGAACTGTGCAGTACGTACTTGTCTATTATAAAAGAACTCAGATATTTCATCATAAAATGTTACTTTTTCAAATTCTGCATAAGTGAATGTGGCTTTAGTATCTAATAGTGGAACTTGAATAGTACCATCAATAGCATTCTCTTCTGATTCTAGAAGTGTCTTAGTATTTTGTAATTCAGTTCTTTCATCTAATAAGAAAAGACTACGATTTTTAGTTGGGTCTTCTCTGAACAAAATATCAGCTCGTATGACATAAGGCGCTTTAACTTTGAAGTTTCTAAATCCAGCATTTAGTTGGTTCTGTGCAAAGATCTTATCGAATTGAAAACTGAAAGCTAATAATGTCTCTGGTTGTAGAATAGCTTTTCTGGGATCACTTTCTCTACGTAACATAATTGGAGTGTTGCTAGCCTTCACCTTAGCTTCTAAGAATACTTCACTGTACTTATTGAAAGAGAAATCCTGTGCTATATCTATTATGTCTGACTTATAGTAGGGCTGCTCAAACTTAGTATTGAAGATACTATATTTAGACAAGACAGATGGCATGATGTTGTTTTGTATCTCATTCTCGGTCAGCGTCTCATTAGTGTTGATAATGATGTTAGGCCTGATCTCTATCATGTTAGGTTCAATATAGTCAAAACTATCGTTAGGTGACTTAACATCTTGGAATGCCTTGATTAGTGGTTCAACAAGTTCGTTATAGGGGTCAGTCAACTTTTCGCCATTGGATCTAATAGCAGTGATCAGTAAGGCGTTCTTGTTCATACTTATCTCTTGTAGCACACTGCCTTCAATGTTAGACACATACATATTGCTGCCATCTGCATCTAATCGTTGACTGTTGCCGTATGACTGCGTACTGTAAACTCCACTTTGGAATAGTCGACAATGCAATAGACTAACTGGGCTGTTCTTCATAATCTGTTCGTAATAGCTACCCTTAGTAGCTATGGCATATGATTGTAAGTAAGTAGGAGGAGCATTTAGTCGGATGTCTTCTTCTTCCTCGATGTTTCGTCCACCCATGATAGGCGCAATGTTAGTACAGCCCAAGAATTGTGTCTGCACATTGAAGCGAGGATCTACTTGGTTGAAGCCAGGAGGCAGGACCATCTGTGTGATCTGGAATCTCTCCGGAACATTTCCACTTTCACCCTTAGTTTCGAGATACTCCACATTGACTTTAGCGTTCACTGGAAGCATTTGGCCCGTTATGCCATCACCAAACTTAAGGAGTACTCTGTCTTCATCATTGAGAATCTTAGCTTCGAACACTTTGTCGTATGGTCCAGCTAATCGAATGTTGGCTATCTTCTCCCAGATTTCAGTTGGTTGGTCAGTTGACAAACCATTGATGATAAGTTCAGGAGTGACTTTCACTTTGAAGAACTTCTCGCTAATTATGTTGCTAGCGTTCTCTACGTCTATTGCCTCTATTGCGAATGACTCAAAGCGTCTACCCTTAGCTCTGCCGAATTCTACTTCTACTTTCTCGCCCTGAATAACCGGCACTTTGAGATACTTAATGCCGTTCCAACCACCAGCACGAATGAAGTCGGCATACTTAACTGGATTAGTTTTGATAGCACTGAATGGTTCTTTCAAGGCTCGAGCTTCTACTGTTTCAATAGCAAAGAATGATGTGCCTTTTGGTGTCTTAAAGATGCTGCCTTGTGGAATGACATAGTTGACATCACTTGTCCATGGTACTAATGCTTGTCGTTCAGTGAATGTGGCAGTAAGATTTTGACTTAATTCATCAAAATCAGAAGCTTGGTCTAAATCAAAAAAGGTGACGCCAAAATTGAGAAGGCGTTCTATATTGTTCAGGTCAGTATGAGATACTATTACATATCCAATAGCTGACTTTGGTAACTGTCGTTTGTATGATATAAGATCAGCTTGATGAGTAAGTGATGACATGTTGCGAGCATTGCGCCATTTCTTTTCATTATATAGATACTCAAGATAACGTGCTATTTCAGAATTACCTTCAGCAATAACATTGATTAGATTTCCGATGGTTCCCACACCGAGGATGTTCGACCAATCCTCCATTATTTGTAATCTTTGTGTCATTCGTTGGGTAATCGCCAACTGGTCAAAACGTTTCAGACTATTTCTCCTTATTATAGTTAGTTAGTTGGACATAAAGTTAGCTAACGGAATGTCAAGAGCAGAGTAGTCAACTGCGTAACCTATATCTTCCATAGATGCAACTGTGAACTTACTAACAAAACTATTAGTAGTTGTAGTATAGTTCATGAGTTCATTATAGAATGGTCCATTAGGATCAGCTCCTGGTGCTCTGAAGCCCCAATGAGACAACGCACTACCACCAGCATTTTGTACAGTTGCAACAGGATTAGTAGAAGGATGTATCGGTATGAACATCTGTAAATCATAAGTTGCTTCATCATAAGCAGCTAAACCTTGTGGACCTATATATTTTGGATCGATTGGTGAACCTATTCCGATATTATTAGAATTGGGATTAATTCCAGAACTTAAAACGGGACCAAATCCTAAAAGAGTAACTAATAAGTTCCATGGAAAAACATTAGCATTGGCTATTAAGTCAGGAAGAGAAGTTGTGCCCGCAGGCCCTGTTATTAATCGGAAGTTTCCATTCCATAATGCACCAAAACCTAAGACATGAAATAGTTCATGAAGTGCAGTATAGAAAAAACGTTGTTGTGGGTTTCCTATAGGATGACATTGTGAACAAGAACAAAACTTAATAGAGCCAGACTTTACTGTGATATAATTTTCGTAAATATCTATCGCATCAAATGTTTGTAAAATTTCGCTTATATCTATATTGCCGTTAAAGTTAGTAGCCATATTTCCAGGACCACCCTGACCAGAAAAATGATTCTCACCAAAAATAAGCTGATCAAAAGTTACTTTAACTGGAATTGTTCGTTGTTCTGAAGAGTAATTAACGCCAGTAATAATCTGTTCTAAAAAATTTACAGCATCATAAAGCCAAGTTTCATATAACGATCCCTTATATTCATTTGGAATCTCAGTTATGTCTAAATCTATCTTAAAATTAGTTTGAGCTGGGCTTGTCTTATATATTTGATATGCTACATTTTTTGTTCCAGAGGCTAATAGTTCTAAAGTATGTCGCTTTAATCGTCCATTATTGTCTTTTTTGAATATAGAGTCCATAAATAATTAGTGGTTTGCTAATTATATCTCCATACAAATTTGTCGACAACTGCTGTTCCAGGAAATTCTAGACGAGTAACCCTGACTACTAATGTTTCAGTTCCTTTGAAGAAAAGAGGAGGCAAAATAGTTCCTCTTTCATCATTTTGCTCAGTATAGGCTTGATGGATCCATCTAACTGAGTCATCTAACAGCTTAACACCTAAATGTAGATGATGAATAGCATATGCTCGTGTGCAGTTAGCCGTTACAATACGATACCAGCCAGTTTGACTTAATGGAACTTCTAAATCATCAGTTGACTGAATGCTTTGAGATATCAACGTCATATCAGCAGTATAGTCAGGTGGAAATGAGATAAGAGAAATATCTTTTAATGTTAGGACTGAATCTCGTGTTAATTTGCGTGGGATAGAAATCTTTATATCTTTGTAAACTTCCATAATAATTTAGTCTACAAAGATATATGATTTGTTACTATTTTTGTTATATTTTCAATGATTTATAATATCATTTTAATAATCTTGATATTATTTTTTATGATCCTTGTAATGGAGGTGAAATAGCCTGCATTAAATTAGAATCTGGATATGGATCATTACTAACCCACATTGTAAAAAAGCTTATAGTATTTGATTGATTAGATAAACCATTAACACTGCTTGTACTAATAAGAGATGCTGTTTGATCACCTGGATTTCTAGCAGCAATTGATATATTAAGAGTTCCACCAGCACTTTGATTAACAATAGTCCCCATAAGACCTACTTGAAAATCCGGTCTGAATCCATAGGGTACTGAGCCTAGAGGTTGAAGTGTGCCACCACAAGTTCTAGAATGCATAAATACACATATGTTACCAAATCTTAATACTATAGCAGTACCATTCCACGTACCGCCACCTACAATTGGACCAACTGCAATTTTAGAAAGATCATTCATAAAACTTTCAATATCGGGTTTATTCTTAATATAACCAGGATCATTTACGTCTGTTTCATTCCAATCACTTTGAGTGCCAACAGGACCGCCTATAATTGGCTTATTTTTAATAAAAGCTGGATGATTTAAATCTGCATTATTCCAATCAGATTGAACTTGTTCAGGTAATGCATGATAATGATCTGATCTAGCAAAAGTTGTGGCCGAGCCATCTTCTTTAACTTGTCCAAATTCTGCTTGTTGATCAGTTAAATTACCTGCTTCTGGAATAGCTGGTATATTTGGTAAAGCATGATAATGATCAGATCTAGCAAATGTTTCTAATGTACCATTTTGAGCTGATTGACCAAAATCAGCTGCTTGACTACTTAATACTGCCGGCTCAACAGCAGGGGGTATTGTTGGCTTATTAGCAATGTAAGCCGGTCCAGAAGATGCATTCCAGTCAGATTGAACTTGAGTTGGTATGTCTTCTTGTGTTATAAAATTAGCAATTTCTTCTCTAGTTACTACTTCTTGAGGATCATTATCTTTTACTTTTCTATGTATAGTTTCAAAATATTCTTTAGCCACGTTCTTCTCCTACAACTATTATAGTATATGTTCCTGGAATTGGATTATTCGGAACTCCTAATGGATCAAGAGTTACCTCTCCAGCGTCTAAAGTAAAGCTGCTGCTTAGTCCATTAAATTCACCACCATCTTCTAAGTGTACAATTACTTTTGGAAATATCTCAGTTCTTTCATAAGTAGTTGGGTCATTATCTTCTCTATAAACATGTACTGAAAAGTATTTTTCAAAATAAATTTCATAATTCTCAATATCTTTAAATTCTAAATTTATTATCCAACGTAAATTGTCTTCAATAAAGGACTGACCTTCAAAAATTACTCTTTGGAGAGGTGTAAAGGCTTTCTTGAGAAATTTAGGCTTATTCTTAATAAATGCAAGACTTTTAGGATTATTTTCATTCCAATCAGATTTTACACTTACATCAGCAATTTTTATTTTTTTACCATTTTTTACAGCAAAAATCATTTAAACTCCTTAGGTAATATTTATTAACCATTTTCTTGATTTGAAGGTCCTAGTGATTCTATAACTGCATCTTCTAAATCTATATAAAATCCTTCTTTCCAGTCAACTGTTGCATATTCATAATAAGATTTTGGCATATCAAATATAAGTCCTTCGGCCGGAGATACACTATGTTTTAAGTTAGCGGGGTTAACTGTCGTATTAATTTTAACTGAAATTTCATTATTTTCAATTTTAATACTATCACCAGCAGTATAAACATCTATAAGGTCAGAGACATCACCAGCTGTTGAATTATATTGACCATGAGCATCTTTATGAACAACTACTAAAAATATTTTATTTACAGTACTACCTGGTTCCATCACACCAGATAAAAGATGAGATACATCAGGTTCACCATACTCTGATTTATATTCAGTTGGCCATTGAAAACCATCACTTGGGTCAGTTGGATCAGTTTTTTTCCAAGATACTAATCCCATCCATTCAATCTGTGATTCTAAATCTAGTTCAATATAACTAATAGCTTTTGACTGTTCTTTTCCAAAAAGTCCTATTCTATTTTTTGAAGAATCATATTTTAAGCTTAATGTAGTAGATAATACATTTCCTGTCCAATCTAAAACTTTATCTTCACCAACACCAAATTGGAATTTATTATTATCAATATAATCTTTAATTGTTGTTGTAGCACCTGGTTTTCCGCCAATTATAAGATTTTCACCATGAAGTTTTATCTCGCCAACTTCACCATTAACAGATTTAACTTTGCTAACATCTGCTATTAATATTTTTTTTCCGTTATATACTTTAAAAATTGCCATTTATTTTCTCCTTATACTTTTAAGGGAGAAGAGGTTTTCTTCTCCCTAATTATTTTAGTTTTCTACATCAAATGTAATTGAAGTTGTTGCAACTTTATTTGCACCTTCAGTTTTTCTATTACCACCAGCTTTCTTTATGTCCCAAAGTTCCCAAGTTATTTTGTATTGTCCAGCCTCTTGTGGTGTAAAGAATAAGAACACACTATCAAGTACTGGTCTATCTTCTGTATTGCTATAAGCAGCATTTTGTCCGCCACCAACAGCGCCCCAATTATCATAGTCACCAGCATTATTAAGAACAGAATATTGATTTTTTGGATTTGGAGGGCCCATATTAGAGAATAATGTTGCATTGAGTTCTTCTCCATATTTACCATCGTCTAATCTTTCACATTTAATAAATGTTTTAGCAAATTTATCTTTCATATAATCAGTATCATCTAAATTGATACGTGGGGTCATACGTGCCCAGATTGCACATTCATTACCAACAGTTGCTGGTTCAGTTGAAGTTGCTTTAGAAGTATCATAACCATACCAACCAGTTGCTTCTGAAGTATCATCTTGCGCCGCGAAAAACTTTGTAAAAGCAAAATGAAGAATATTGTATTCACTTCCGTCTTCTATAACGAAGTAAACTCCGTCATTAGCTTTATTGCTTCCAACACTATTAAATTCATTAGCAGTACCTGTCCAGAATTCTAAAAGAAGTCCATCTTCGCTTACTGAAATTCCTTTTTCTGAGTCTGGATCAATTTTTACACCAATTTCACGTTGAATAATTTCAATACCGTCACCAGCTGTATAATCTTCAATTATTTCAGAAAGATTAGCAAATGAATATTGAACATCGTCATCTGCATCTTTAAAACCTAAGATAAGATATTGACCATCTGCATTGCCAGATCCGAAAGCAGTAATAATTTCGGCTTTCTTAATTATATCAGTTTCTGTAATTTCGGATAAATCTAAATTGTTGCTAGTACTTTTTACTATTTCATTTAGAACAAGAGCTGAGCCCAATATTAAATCAAATTCACTTACTACCTGTTTGTTTTTACCAAGTAATTGAACTTTATTATTTGCATAAACGAGACTTAAATGGGATTTAAGTTTTGGATCTCCGCCTTCTGTTTTTGCGGACCATGTTAAAACTTTTTCATTTGCACTTAATTGTGTTTTAGCTAGTAATTCCGAGACATCTTCTGTAAGATCATTATTAATAACAAATTTACTTAATATTTTAGATCCAGGGTATCGAGGATCCTCTACTCTTTCAAAAGAAATTCCTTCTCCTGCTTCAATATCAAAAGTTTCTTGAGTAGGTCCTTTTTTTAGTCCGTCTAAATCACTAAAAAATTGTGCTACCCTTACTACGTCATCATTAGTAACATCAGTAATAGTAGGAACTATAGCTGTTACTAATCTTTTGACTCCGTCTGTATCTGATGCTCTGATATCTTCATAATTTATTTTTCCATCAATTTCTGATTTTATAAAATAAGTTTTGTCAGTGCTGTCGTAATAAATATTACTAGCGTCCAAATCAATATTTTTGTCGCTTTCAGCTGATATCCCATTAATTGTTTCGAGCTTATTAATTTCTGCGAATAATCTCTTTTCACCATTAATAATTCTAAAAATTGCCATTTAAATCTCCTTATTTATTTAGTATTTTATTTCACATAATATGTCCCATCAAAAGAAGAGACACCCTTTTCTATGTTTTTAAGAATTTCGTCATTAAATTTCTTATATGATCCAGTCCAAGCTTCTGGCTGTCTATCACCATATTGATTTATAGTCATTTTAGAGCCATCTGGATTTGTATATTTAAAACCAGGTGCATTCGAAGCAAAATGTGTATCACCAGCCACTTCTTGAATTTTCTGACGAATTGGACCATGAGCATTTTCATCTGCATTGTGTGCTGTTAGATCAAATTCTGGAATTTCTGGTTGATATAGTACTGGCTGTGGAATAAAAGCTGGGGTTGTAATCATCCAAGGTGGCTCGGATAAGTATTCTGTTTTTGGTTCTTGATAATCATCTATAAACCAATATTCAGCTGGCTCTCCATTACCGTTATCTCTTACTACAAATTTTAAGCCCTTAGCTCTTAAACCAGGAGAAAGATGACCTGCTATTCGTAAATCTTCGGGACTTGTTTCTGGTCCACAAGCTTCATCTAAGTTTTCAAAATATGTTTTAGTATCAAGAGGTTTTGGCTGTGTAATCCAATAACCGCTATTTAATTCACTTCCTATTGCCATTTATTTTTCTCCTATTAATTAGTAAATTCAAACGTATATGCTATGTTTGGTAGTGGAGTTCCTATTGGTCTATCTTTTAATTTATAAATATAATAATTATCAACACCATTATTATCAATAGACGTTGAAAATTTATCCCATTCATGATTTTTTGGTACTCCACCAATATCTTTTATTTGAAATATATCCATACTCTGTGGACATACAAATATTAAATCACCTATTATATTTGTAAATAAGTGATTTTCAATATTATTAGCAACTGCAGGATCGATTGTTACTTTTTGTTTTATATATCCATTTTCTAATAAATTAAGTGGCGATCCTACTGCTGTTGGTATAAACCCAGGACTAATACTACCTTCTAAAAGCCCCGCGATTCTATTAATATCTCGTAATGGATCAAATATTGCTCCAGTTACTTGATCTGGATTAGCAAAATCAATATTACCCGGCATATAAAGTGCGCCTTCTGGAATAAATTCACCATACCATATTTTTTCAGCTGGTTGTGGGAATACTAATGTAAATTGATCAGTGTCTTCTCCAAAATCATCATCAATATCATAAACTTCAACTTTTACATTATAAGTTTTGCTCTGATTTAATCCATTAAATGTTGCAACAATATATAGTCCATCATCATTTAAGAACTGTGATACATTAATAGTTTCCATTTCTAAATCATCTAAATAAACTTTAGCTTCTTTTAAAGCGCAAGAACCTTTTGTTATATCAGCTTTTATGCTAACACTAAATGGTGCAATATGTTCTCCATTAACTTTCGCTGCCTCAATATCTGTAGTAACAGTAACTTCAACAGTTGGTAAAGTTATTACAGTATATGTGGCATATATATCCAAGTTACTTGTAACATTAGAATAGTCCTTATCCCAGCTATCAAAATGATAGCCATTTTTAGTTGGATCTTCAGGAGGAATTGCTGCACTACCATGATTGACTGTTTGACCAGCTTTAATAACAGTAACTTTATCATCATCATAGAATGTTACAGTATATTTATTGATAACCCATTCAGCATATAAGTCTAAATTAGATGTAATTGGAGTAGTAGTAAAAGTAAATTGATTAGTAAAAGTTTCATCATCTAAATACCACCCATTAAGTGTATAACCAGTTTTATTTGGATTATGTGCTGTTGCAGTTTGTAAATATTCTACTGGTTCAGTATAAACTATTACACCTTCTATCCAGAAATTAACATTATATTCATTTATTTCCCAATCAGCAACTAATGTAATGTCTCCAGTAATAGGTGTAGAGAAATTAAATGAACTTTCATTTAAAGTCCATCCGCTATTCTGTAAATGATAACCAGTTTTTGTAGGAGCTGGATCAGGTATAGTTGCAGTTGCATTCCAATTTACAGTTTGAGATGGTGGAGTAATATTTCCACCATCTGAATTAAAAGTTACTGTAAATGTTTTTATAGCATATTGAGCCTTAATAATTATATTTTCTTCAATATTATTATAAGATTTATCCCAACCATTTGGATCATATCCTTCTCTATTTGGATGAGATGGCGGAATTGCATTATTTCCATGATCAATATATTGTATATCAATGGGTGGCGTATTTATATCATCTGTATAATCCCAACCAACAAATTTTACTTCATAATTATTTATTTCATATTCAGCATAAATATCATTTTCGGCGGGAAGTGGCTCTAATTGACTATAATCAAAATTACCAGATTCTATATAATCCCAATTATCTGTTTTATGCCAACCTTCTTTATCAGTTATTGATGGAGGACTTGGTTCATCTCCGTATTCTACTGTTTCATCTCCAATTATTATATACTTATTAGTATCATTATCCCAGCCCCAATAATTTATTTTATATTGTAATTTAACATATTCACCATATAAAGTTATTTCACCTGCAATAGGTGTATTAAAATTAAATTTAGGAGGAGTTAGTCCGCTATTATCATACCAACCATTAAAGTTATGGCCTTCAATATCTTCTGGATAGATTTCAGCTGCAGTAGAATTTTCAACTACACTTTGAGCTAAATCATTCTCTATTCCTTCGCCATAGTCAAAATAGACTTTATATCTAGGAGCACTAATTTCTTCTACCCAATAGAGTTGGCATCCGCTTATTGTATCTATTGTTTTGTTTGTTACAGAAAATTTAAGTGTGAATACACCATCATTTTCTGTCATATTACTGATTACATCAGCTGGATCTTGAACATTATATCCATATAATTTAAATATATCACCAATGGATTCCATTGTGAGAGTTTTGAAATGTCCGCTTATAGCTAAGTTTGTTAATTTTTCTAATGAAATAAGTTTTTCATCATCATTAATGCTTAAACCAGACACGTGGCCGCTTACTATAATAGCGTCAATGTCTTCAAGATAATCATGTTCGTGGTTGCCCTCTGCAACAGTTCCAGCAATATCACCAAACTCTTTATTAAATGCGCTATTCTTACTAAAAGCTTTCTCAGCACCAATAGCTTCTGGAGTTACTCTAATGTTTCCAGCATTGAAAGGAGCAGGATCTTCGCCTAATGCAACTTTAGTTCCAGCTGGAATAATATGCGTGTGTTGTGTTACTACATTTTCTTCACCTAAAGGCTCTTTAGCCCACTGTGGGACTGTTGGATCTTCTTCTTCTGTTAAATATTCATGACTATGATTACCAGCTGCTGCAGTTGTTCCAGTTGTTCCAATTTGTAAAAATGCTGGCTTATTAGTAATTTCATCCCATGCATGATCATGATCTTCTAGTTCATAAGGATCAGGAGTATCTTCAATTTCTCCATAATTATATGTTGGCTTATTTTCTGCTTTTGCCCAAGGTGATACATCTTTAGCATTTCTATCATCAGAAAGTCTAGAATCCCCTTCTTCTATATAGTTGCCTATTGGTTGATAATCATGTGTATGTTGTGACGCTTTAGTCCCATTTAAGCTTTCTTTTGCCCATGACGGCACAGTTGGATCTGTTTCTGTAAATGATTGTAGTGCTGTATCTGCTTTGCTTAAACTATTTTGAACAGATTCAGCTAAATCACCTTTTGGTATGCCATCAGCTGGTTTATCATATTTTGCATCCCAATCAGATTTATTTTGTAAAGTAACATGTATATCATTATTTGTAAAATGATCATGAGTATGATTACTTAAAGCATAATTACCCAAATCTTCAATATCTGATTCAGTATGAGTATGAGGGCCTGTAACATGTGTATGACCAGCTGGAGAAGCACCTATATTTTCAGGAGTAATTAATATCGATTTATTTACTGAAGCATTAGCACTAAAAGTATCATTTAATGTTAAACCACTAATAGTTAATGTCGCATCATTTGGTATAGTATCATTATCAACAAGGCCTGAAATAGCTTCTCTTAACTCACTATCATCATAAATAGTATCATTATCTATTATTCCTGAAATAGCTTCTCTTAATTCTGAATCATCATATATTGTATCACTGTCTATTAAACCAGAAATAGCTTGCCGTAATTCGCTATCATCATATCGCATATTATCAGCACTAATTACATTATCAACTATAGATATATTATCGCCACCCGTATATGTTGTATCATTATCAGTTAATTTCGATATTTCAGTGTTAGTATAATCTTTAGCATCTTGTAAAGCTTGACTAATTTCAGGTTCCCAATCTTTTCCCTCTATAGCTTCTGGAAGATAAACTTGTGGTTCTGGTATAATTTCAGGACTAATAATTGTAACCCAGTCATCACCCAATTCTTCTGGCTTATAATCTTGTGTAAACCAATATTCACGAGGACCAGGATGATCATTTGCTGTATCATCTTTTACTGTAAATTTTAAACCAGTAAATCTTAAAGTTTTTATAATATCTGCTTTAGCTTCTTCTAAATTTTCAAAAATAGTTTTACCATCTATTGGTCTATTAGTTGTAGGCCAAAAACTATCTCCAAAATTTATTGATCCTTGTTTTGCCATGCTTTATCTCCTTTATTTATAAAATACATTTAATGTATATTCTGGACTTGATTGAAATACACCGCCTGCATTTGAAAAAATGTACATATAATAATTCATTCCATCTATATTAGTATTAAAAGATCTACTGTCAAAACTCATTGGAGTAGTACCAGCTTCAAAATGGTCAACTTCAAAAGGTGTAATAAATACCACCCAAGATATTCCATCTAAATAAATTGGTGTTTTTTGAGTTGCTACGGACTCTTCTGTTAATTTTAAGTATCCATCAGGATATTGTTCAAATTGGTTACCAACAGCACCTACTAAGTTCATTACTCCATTTTGACCATTTTTTATATAATCAATAAGTAAATCTTCAAGTTGTTGTGCATCATAAGTACCAAAATTTGTACCAACAAATGTACCTGGAGTAACATTAGGATTATAAACTGATCCAGGAAGAAAATATTCACCATAAAAAAGTTTTCCAACAACTACATTTGCCTCCATTTTTGCCCAGATTGTAATCGGACCAGTAATGGGTGTAGAAAAGCTCCATGCTGTAGTACAAGCTTTATCTGAATACCATCCACCAAAATCATACCCACTTGGAGGTGTTGGATTACCCGGATCAGATACTGTATTATTATAGTTAACTGAAGTTGATGAAATTGGTGTATCATCTTCCCAAGCAAATGTAACTGTATAAGAATTAATGTTCCATCCAGCATAAATTGTAGTATTAGCTTTTATTTGAGTTCCAAAATTAAATGGAGTTGTTAATGCACTAGTTGTAAACCAGCCTTCAAAGGTATAACCTGTTTTTCCGCTTGCTGGGCCAGGATTAGTTACATTTCCATTATAGTTAACTGTTTGTGATCCAATAGCAGAGCCCCCATCAACATCAAATGATACAGTAAATTGTTGTATATCAAATTTACCATATATTGTTGTGTCATTAGTAATGAAAGTATCAAAATCAAATAGAGTTGTAAATGCATTATCTTCAAACCATCCGCCAAAATCATAGCCTTCTAATCCAAGATCACCTGGATCACTTACTGTATTTCCATTAGATACGAATATTGTCCAATTTTCTTGAGTAACCCAAGAACCAAAGGTGCCAACATCGAAGGTAATGCTTCTCATTGCAACACCTTTAGGAGCCCAATAGAGTAGATTATCTTTTACTTGTTTCTGTCCGCCAACTTCTTCTAATTCAAATTCTAATACATAAGGACCAACTGCTTCACCAAAAATCTCTTTTGGATCTTGCACTCTATATCCATAAAGTGTCATGTGATCATTAACGCGTAAATTATCTATGCTTGCTCTTTCAAAGAAGCCACGAGTTGCAATTAAGCGTTCTTCTATATTTACATCACCATTAGTAACATTTATTCCATCTTGAGCAGTAAGTAATCCAGATATTGTAGCAATACCTTCTAAGGTAGTATTACCACCAACATTTAAGTCACTATCAATATCAACAATACCTCTAAAATTAGAATCACCAAGTACTAATACAGAACCAGTAATGTCTAATCCATCATTACTTGTTATTTTACCAGTAACAACAAGTGTTCCACCCATTGTAGTATTATCATCTACATTTAATGTTCCGCTAATAGTTGCATTACCATTAACTTCTAATCTTTTAGTTATTACTGCAGTTATATATCTGATATCAACTGGCCATTGTACACTATAAGTATTGGTATCAGCATTATAGCTATTTAATTCTCTAACAGTAAAGCTTTCAAGATAATTCTCTGAGTCCCTGTTTTCTATTACATCATATTTCCAACCAGCCTTAACTGCTATTGATGAAAATTGATATCGAGTATCTATAATTCTTAAATCATTTTGACTAAAATCATAGCCCAAAGAATATGATGGTAATGGAACACTTAAGTCTAACTTATCGTCATCTTCTAATGACAGTATTAGTTGTCTATCATTTTTAGGATCAATGAAAATCTTAAATTGTAAATCCTCAATTACTGCAACATGATTGCGGCCTGCTTCTGTTATCTTATAACTCATTTACTTGCTCCTTATATCTTTTTAGATTTAACATCTATTTCTACATCATTATATGGCATGTTAAATGTAAATCTTGTAATGCCATCTGAAGGATCACCTGGCCACATAACGAAGTTTGGTAAATCTTGTATTTCAGCTAATGTCTCATCACTAATAGTATATCCATTTGTAAAGTTCAAATATGGTTGAAGAACTTTATCAGCTTGATGTCGTGATTCAAACGTTGAGTCTGTTCCACCAATTAGGCCTGGGATGTTACTAACACCAGTTGCAAATTCATCTTTAGTTGTAAATGTTAACCAATAATTTCCACGATATATTCGTATAGTTATTTGGTCAATAACACTTGGACCATCTTTTGGATCAGGTTTTGTTGGATCATATATGTTATCTATTGATGTAAATTGAATAACAAGATCTTCATAAATTGTGCCATCTGGTATTTTTCTATTAGAAATTGTTAGTAAGCCATTTTGAGCTCCAATAGTTCCTCTATCTGTTGTAGCTGGAATTGTTTCCCAAGTTACATTAGTATTTTCCATATCGGCTTCTGTTATTTGGTTACCACCCTCTTTATCAAACCAAGCAATGCCTAATTGGATTTTATCACTTGTTTCTAATTGATAATGTCCTTCTGAGTTTGGAGTTAAACCAATAATTTTTCCATGTTCAACATGTGTATAAACTCTAATTTCAATTTCTTTCCATTTAGTTGGATCAAAAGCTGAGGTAAATCTAAGTATCGCGTCTCCCTGAGCTTTAGCTAAAATTACAGCAGTATCTTCAACTGAACTTTCTACTTCAATTCTGCTATCACCAGTTATTACTGCCCAGGTTCCATCTATATAAGTTGGTGTATCATCCCATTCAATATGAGCATCCCAAGGAATGCTAGCATATGGTGGTCTGTGTAAGTATTGTCTATAAGGTGAATCAAGTTGTAAATCTCCTTCAATACCAACTTTAATTTCAAATGTAGTAACTGGTAGAACAGCTTTAAGATTCCAAATTTTTGTAGTACCAGATGCTGTTTGAGTTGTGAATGTTATTATGTCACCTGGTGATGGTTTATTTAAGAGTCTAATTCTAGCATATTCATTTGTATATGTTCCATAAACTCCCAACACTTCTATTTTACTACTATCATAGTCTATAATACTGATTGGGTCTGTTGCATCTAATGGATCAAATACAAAGTACATTTTGTTAGACTGTTCTTCATCTTCAAAATAAACTAAATCGACTTTATTAGTTATAGGAGCATTATTCATTTCTAATTCTATATCATATATTCGTTTGTAATACCATGGAAGAATATAAAGAACTGGAATATCCTGGCCTGTTGGAACTGAGGGTAATTCTAATATGCGATATTTCCAAGCATAAGAATGGGCGTCTAATGTCATTCCAATGTTATTTGTTTGCTTATAGATAAACCAACCAATTTTTGTAAGTGGATTATCTTCCATAATAATTTCAGTTACTATTTCATTATAATATGCTTGATATTGTCCAAAATTCTTAAGTGATTTAACAACACCACTTTGTTGCATGTGATTAATGTGATTAGGATCAAGTGCAACTAATACCATTTGTGGACTAACTTGGAAATCTAATCTAATGTCACCATAAAATTGATTAAGTGTTACAACTTGATTATCTCCAACAAGACCACTACCAACTACTTCGCCAGTAGCTATTACTGTTAATGTCCAGTCGGTTCCACTATCATGATGTCTCCAACCAGTACAATTACCAGTTACGCCATCACCATTCATAAATTCTGAACGAATTAAAAGGCCTTCATCTACGTTTTTCTGAGCATAAATCTCACCAGTTTTTCGACCATTAGCGTCAACTGCTTTGTCAGTTGCTGATGAATTATGAAGAGTTCCTAATATATTTCCAAGTATAATACGATTACCATTAAGTACTGTTGCCATTACTTTAGGAATAATATAATTAATTGTAAAGCCACATTCTGAAAGATCAGGATCCGGATTGTCAGTACCAAAAAGATTCATTACAGTTCGACCATTTGGTAGTAAGTTATCTAATCCACCATCTGTTAGTTCATGTGCATTGTGTAATGTATTAGCAACAGTGAACTTATGAATAACATCTATTTGATCAATATAGAATACATACTCTCTATTTAAGATAACATTATCAAAATAGACTTTGCTATCTTTATTGATTATGAATCGATAGACAGAATGTTTTGGATCAAGCTTGTATGTGATAATACCAGAGTTATAATATGGGTCATCTTCGCCTCTAAATGTATAAGTAATTGTTTCATTTGGTAAGTTTTCAAGAACAGCATTCTTAATTAAGTCATCAACTTCTGGCTTATTATAAACTTCTGTTTTATCATAGTAGTTATTAAAATAACCAGACACATTTTCTATTTCTGCTGATAATGCTGCGTCTTCATTTTCTCTAACTGCTGCTTCGTCTGCTAATTCAGAAATTGTATCTTCGAGAACACCAGATATAACATCTATTCTATCTGCATTATCTTTGATTAAGCCTGATAATATATCATCTGCAGCTTTTCTTTCCCCTGCTTCAGTATTATCTGCTTGTTCTCTTTGACGAATTTCAGTTAGTAAATCACCGCTTACTACTTCTAATAAGCCACTAACTGCTACAAATGGTTCTCGTGGTGCATATCGGTTATCTATTTCTTGTCCATAAACTGTTATTTCAGTGTCAGCTTCTTCATCACCATAATCTTTATCTTTACCAATATTGATTAAGTCAGATGTTAAGTTGATAGATTCTTCTGTAATAACATTAAAGTCAGCATTAGCGTAAAACTTAATATCTTGCGCTTCTGCATTTATATCACCAGAGACATTTAAGTAAGCATCACCAGCAATTTCTGTAGTTGAATCTTCTAATACTTTAGTAATTACTTCTTTAACGTAAGTATCTAATAGACCATCTTCAGCTTTAATTAAAATATTTCCACCAGTATAATATGGTTGATCAGCTTCCTTATCTAAAATGCCAGCAGTTAAAGTTAAAGTATCTTCTGCATTAACTTCATAATTTTGAGCGTTTTGTGTCCAATTATGTAAATTGCCTTCATAATCTTTTGACTCAGCAACTACATCACCATATATGATACCATTTATTTCAAGCTTAGCTGTGTGTAATAAAGCTTTCTTAAAAATTGCTGTATCAGTAACTCTAACTCTTATCTCGTCAAAGTCTTCAAATGTGGCGCCAGGCCATGACCAATTAAACTTACCATCTCCAATTGTTGGGCTTATTGCTATATTACTATTATCTGTTTCAAAATAGATAGGTGTAAAATCATCACTTTCAATATGAGTTACATAAAGTCTAGCACTGTATGGAACAGATCCATTATCTTTCATTTCTTGTAATTTTGCCTTAAGACCTGAGAAAAGAACTACATTATCTGATTCAACTTTAATAAGATGACTAGCATTTAAAGTTTCAGTTACTGATGTACTACCAGGTTGTTGTAGTAAGCCAGCAATTACTGTATCACGATAGACATCCCATCGTTTGTGAGATTCCATATCAGCTGTACTTATTTTACCTCTGAGTAATTCAGCTAATCTTTTATTTAAGTCACTCTGTGCTGCTGGGTCACCAGTAATAGTACCCCAAACTGTTTTAAGCTTAAGCGGTAATCCATTATATGTTGGTTGTCCTTCTTCTGGACCAATTAAATTAATAGGAAGAATACCATCACCAATATCTATTGATGCAACTGGTTTCCACAAGAAATATAACTTAATGTCTTTGAACACAATTGATTTTTTATCATCATCAGCATAAAGAGTTAATGTATCAAATGGTTGTGTATGTCCATCAAAATCATAAATTTGTGAACCACTAGTTGTTGTCCATTTAGGCGTTTTAATACCAGTATTTGTTTCAAACCAGATATAAGTTTGTGCAGTATTTATGCCAGAGAATTGTAACTGTATTTTTATGATCTTTTTGTTTTCAGCAAGAAGCTGATTAAACTCTGCTAATAACCCATCACGAATTGTAGAGTTATCTTTAAGACCTGTTGTAAGTAAACCAGTAATTTCTGTGTATTCAGCTTTTTCATTAGCCATTGCAACTTGTTCGTATGCTTCAACATACTCACCATTTTCTACAACATATCGTTTGCCATCATTTTCTGGGAATTCAGTAAACTTACCTAAATCATTCCATCGCTTTCTTTCTTCTTCTGAAATGTGTGGAGATAGTTCATCACCAACATCTTCCATGTGAGTGTGTATCTCACCAGAAATAGCTTCTATATGTTCAGCTGCTTCATTCCACTTTTCGCGTTCAAAATTACCACTAAGATGAAAATCAAAATCATCTGTATGTTCATAGAGAGCAGGATATGTTACAAAAGCTCTTAGATCAGGAGCCTCTATTGAAATCCAGTCATCTACTACTTTTCCACCACTAATTTGTTGTTTTGGTCCATATATCCAATAAGTTGCATAGTTAGATTCTCCAGGTGTTCCTGGTTTTGGTTCAACAAGATAGAACTTATCAATTAAGCCACCGTCTGGAAAAGTTAGTTGAAGAACTCTATAAGCGTCCTCTGCTCGTTCGTTTGTATCTGGGTCGTTTCGCCACTCTACATAAATATAGGCTTTATCATTATTGTCACGAATCTTTTCATCAATAAGTTCATATATCTCTCTCTTAGAATATGTATCAATACTAGCTGGAGTTATCTGAAGCTTAATTGCACCATCTGCAGTAGGTAATTGCAATGGACGATCATTAATGGCAATGGCTTGCACTCCATTTGATTCAGCATAAGGAATTTCCATCCATCCAGTCCATCTCGCAACACCGTGAATATCTTTGACTAATCTTTTCTCATAGACCTTTTTGTCATCAGTGGCTTTAAAGACTTGTCGTCCTGCTTCAAAGTTGTATTTCCAAGATTCAAAAACACCTTCTTTAGCTGAAGGGAAATCATTGAGCTTACCTTCTCGATAAAATACAGTTCCATTAGTTTGTTTGTCAAACGTCTCTTGTGGGTATATCATTTTAGGCATCAAATTCTCCTTTTAATTTCATTTATTATTTAGTTAGACTAAATTTTCTAGTCTTAAGAAAAGCACAAGACTTTTCAACATTTTTTAGAAAAGTCTGAACTATTTATTATGAGTGGCACCTATCAATGGTATAATAATGGTCGACATAATAAGAAGGTGTACGACATTATTCCAGAGGGGTATGTTATTGGTTACATACTTGTTAAAGACAAGATCAAACGAATTCGTAAATTGAATGATGATTATGAAAGACGTCGTCATAAATTGAAATCTAAGTTTGAAGAAAAGCTTGCTAAATTAGAAGAAGAACAGCTTATCAAACAAAAGGAGATTATTGACTTTTAAGTTAATATAACTATAATGGAGACTATTTTCGTATCTAAAACATCAGACACCTTCTATTTAGCTCGGTGGCTTTTTCTCAAGAAGAAAATTACACAAGCTGAAATGATAGAGTACTCGAAGAAATCTTATGACGAATTAGTTACCATCATTAACGATTTCGGCATTAAAGTCAAAATCCGAAATGAGAATAAAGTTCGTTACGAACCGAGTGGAACTTCTTTATTTGACTAGGCTCTGAACTGTTTGATTATATTTTAACTAAATATTATGAATAGAAAAGAATGGAAATTAGCAGTAAAAGAAAAACAGAAAGGAATTTGGGAATTTCGTAATAAAGCAGTCAAATATTTTAACTTACAAAAAGGTGAAGTAATTCACCATCTTAGAGATACTGAAGAACAAAGAATCTTTAATGACACTTACTATGAAAGATGGGGTTTTGATCTAAATGGCGAAATGAAATATGCTGTAAAATGGGATGCAAAGAAGCACATACAATATCATAGTTCTTCTATAATACATAAAAAATTATCAAGTCAACTAATAACAAAATATAATAAATCATTAAAAGGAAAATCTTTAGAAGAAAGACTTGGATATGAAAAAGCAATAGAAGTTAAAAGAAAAATTTCTTTAAAAAGTGCTGGAAAAAATAATGGTATGTTTGGAAAAAAACAATCTGAAAATACTAAATTAAAACAAAAAGAAAAAGCATTAAATAGAACTAAAGAACAAATAAAAATTGCCGGTGAACTTTCTGGAAAAGCAAGATTGGGAAAAAAATATTGGACAAATGGACAAAATCTATATCTTGAGGTTGAATGTCCTAAAGGTTGCTGGAAATATAAAAGACCATTTAAAGCAAGAAAATTTTTTGATTAAGCATCTTTTGAACGACTAACTCTCTAATCTTATATAATATACGTAAGGGAGATACAGAATGAAGGTAATAACTTCTAAAAACAGACAAACTTGGGTGAATGAGCCCGTCACTATTGACTGGGATAAAGATGACGGACGGATCGTTATTGTTCTCCAAGATGGAACCATAATAACTGCAACTGACTTCTATCTCACATACAATAAGGATAATTAAGATGGCTTTTGATGCACAGAAAGTAGCAGCTGCTAGAAAGATTATTGATGCAGCTCTTAAAGAAGCTGGACAGATTATTGGTGCCGAAATTAAGATGGGCAACATTCGTTTTAACGACAATATGTTCAGAACCCAGATAACGGCCACCCGTATTGATGGCGAGACTGGAGAAATTACGGTTGATCCTAACAAAGAGTATAAGGCAAAACGTGCCATTAGTCTTTATAGCGGAAAGCTGGTCAGTCAGAATCGTGTGATAATTGGTTCAACTTGCGAAGTAATGGGAATAGGTGAAGTTAGAATTATCGACTTTAACTCCCGTGCCAAAAAGGTGCCTTTCATCGTAGAAACTCCTACCGGAGTAAAGTACAGAACAGCAGTATCAACTCTTAGATTGCAAGATTTTTAAGGAGCAGATTATGCGGAATGTGATTAAAGTCAACTTTACTGGTCCATTTAACGGAGCACATATTGCAACTCTTAAGCTTCATGGTTTTACTATCGAAAATGCCAGTGCTAAGGTTGTGGATATAGATCCTAAAGACCCTTCTAAAGGTGTGAATGCTTTCTATAACGTAGACATTTACGGTTTGCCCGAAGATTTTGATGACTTTTCTAAAAAATCTTTCAAATGGGCTTATATGCAGGAAGTTGCGAATGGCGTATCTGCTAAGTTCGCAAATGGTGACTTTGAAGTTATTATGAGGTAGTTATGCAGGCAATTCATTGGGCTGTAAGAATGAATGTCGTTTATATCGTTTATCTCTGTGGAGATGATTATGTAATCTTTAAGAATAACTTCTTTTGGGAGGTAACAAACAGTTTAGATTCAGCTAAGCAGTTAATATACTAATTAAAAGGTAGTAAAACCTCTTCTGTGTAAAAGGCGATAAGCTCTCCCGGGTTAATGACTGAAAGTTAGATCAAGGGCAAAATCAAGAGTTACGGGCTGGAGTATAAAATTACTAGGTCAAACTCGACAGCTGACCGAATTAAAGAAAGTCGATGGAATGAGGTTCAAAGTAGCCTATTTTAAAAAGCGGGAGGCATACGGCTTACCTCAGTAAAGATGAGCCGCCTTTTAACTCTCCGTGGGTTAGTTAGTATACCGCCAGTTTTGGGAACTGGAGATCGTTGGGGCAGAGCCAACCGGGGAGATTATGATCTGTGAGAAATGCGGAAAAGAAAATGATGGTTCTTATGGATCAGGAAGATTTTGTTCTTCTTTTTGTGCAAGAAGTTTTTCTTCTAATAAAACAGATGATATAAAAAGAAAAATTGGAAAAGGTGTTTCTAATTCAGAAATTTATTGGAATTCAGTTGAAAGAAGATATGGAAATAATACTGGAATAAAACAACCATTAAAAGTTCCATGTAAAACTTGCGGAACTGAAATAGGAAGAAGAACTAAAACAGGTTTATGTTCAACTTGTTTAAGACAAACAGATGAATATAAAAATAAAATGAAAGAATTAAGAAAAAAGGAAATTGAAGCAGGAACTTTTAAAGGTTGGCAAAGTAGAAATATATTATCTTATCCTGAAAAATTTTGGATAAAAGTTTTAAAAAATAATGATATTTCTTTTAAAGGACCTAATATTAAAGTTGGAAAATATTTTTTAGATTTTCTAATTGAAATAAATGAAATTAAAATAGATTTAGAGATAGACGGTAAACAACATGAATATGAAGATAGAAAAGAAAATGATAAAAGAAGAGATGAATATTTAGAATCTTTATCTTATATAATATACAGAATATCTTGGAATGAGATAAACTCTGATCAAGGTAAATTAAAAATGAAAAAGAAAATATCAGATTTTCTTAAATTCATTAAAATTTTTTGAGGAGCTAATTATATGGCGACAAGATCACTTATTAATGTTGAATGTTCTGATAATAAAGTCAGATCAATTTATGTTCACTGGGACGGTGATAGTCACCTTCCTATTCTGAAGAAACATTACAACTCTCAGGAAGATGCAGAGGCGCTTATCTCATTAGGCGATCTCTCTTCGCTCAATGAGAGACTTTCTCCGCGAATGGGCGAACGTCATTCTTTCGATAAGCCGCTCTCAGATGTTTGTGTTGCTTATGGTAGGGATCGTGGTGAAGATGATTGTGAAGCAAGAGAATTTGATTCACTTGAAGCTGCCAGGAAGCAAGACAGATGCCAAGCTTTCATTTATGAATGGCAGAATGGAAAGTGGACCAAAAAGAAAGGTTATTGACCGATATTCCCCGGTCATCCAATTGGTTAGGATGCAAGACTTTGACTCTTGACATGGGGGTTCAAATCCTCCCTGGGGAAATAAAGAATGAGCAAATCGTAGCTCTTCTTAAATATTGCAAGAGAACACCATCGTTGTATTGGAAAGCTTCTGCAATTCGTCTTATATTATATATAAGGAAACAAAATGAAGAATCAAAAATGGTCGAACAAAAGGGTCCAACAGATTGAAAACAGTAATCAGCAAATTTGGGGACTAAAGAACCAGCCAATAGAAGCAATTCAAATTTCAGATGACGGTACAGAATTTCTGAATAATGCCGTTAAAGTTCTCACACCATACATTAATCTACCAGAAGATCAACTCTTTGAACTATTGAAGCATACTTATATCGCTGGCTTAGTTGATGGTCAGGCTTTAGGTGCTGAAAAAGTTCTAAAGAGAGTTCAAGAGGCGGTAATACATAATGCAGATTAAGCCACTACACGAAAGCGAAATTTTTGACTCAGCTTTATGGTTGTTCGAAAAGATGAGTAATCATCATAATCAACCCGTATCTATTGATGAGATCGAAGAAACGCTAAAAGAGATTTACGAAATGGGTTATGATCAAGGAGTAGAAGATACTGAAGATGAAAATGGATAAGACAGCTAAAATCATTAAGATGCTAAAACAGGGCGATGGGTTTGAAGTCTTCATTGAAGGCAACATCAAAAAGTTCCGCTCTGAGAACTATAACTATGATTTTGATCTCACTAACGGAAACTTTTCTCGTTGGGGAGAAACAGAAGAAGACGATCCAACTTGGAGCCAGTTTGGTCCAGAAATTCTAGACTGTGAGATAACGACTAAATGTGCAGGAATTTCTGGTCGTTTGTGTTCATATTGCTACAAGGCCAACACTCCAAAAGGTAGAGATATGACTTTTGAGACATTTCAGAAAGTTATAGAAGAAGTCAACTTTAATCAGCAGCTCACTCAAGTTGCATTTGGCTTAGGTTCAACTGCTGAAGAAAATCCTGACATTTGGAATATGTGTCATTATCTTAGAGAAAATCATATCATTCCAAACGGAACAGTAGCACAATTAAGTCAAATCACCGCACTGAACATTGCCACTAATTTTGGTGGGGTGGCTGTTAGTTATCACGGTGATTTTGAAGTGTTAGCTGATACTGTCTACAAATTAGAATACGGAAAGACTAAAGCTCCTAATTCAACTTTGCAGCAAATCAATATTCACTTTATGATTAGTGAAGAAACTTATGATGACTGTCTTAAGCTTATCGAACTGATTAAGACAGACACCCGACTTAAAGATGTGAATGCAGTCGTATTGCTCGGCCTAAAGAAATGCGGGCGGGCTGAGAAGGGATTCAACCGGCTTAGTGATGAACACTTTGACATTTTAGTTAAGAAGTTCTTTCAAGAAAAGATCGGGTTCGGATTTGATAGCTGCTCTGCTAATCGTTTTGAACACATGATGGTTAAGTGGACAGCTGAAAAGGTTGCTAAAATAGACGAAGTTGACGATTTTGAAGTTGGGCCACAAGATGATAGACTCAAGCATCTGTCCAAACTTGCAGAGCACAAAAAGTTGAACGACATTCTTCAGATGATAGAGCCTTGTGAAAGCGGGCTGTTCTCATCTTACATAAATGTTGATGGATTCTTCTATCCTTGTTCATTTAACGAAAAGCCTGAATGGGGATTTGATGTAGTCAATGGTGAAACAGTTGGAACACCTGAAGAAAATGGTGGACATATAGTTAAGTTCAAAGATCATTGGGATGTTGGATTAGAAGTTTACTGGAGACCAGCATTGGCGAAAGCTAAAAGAAGTTGTCCAGTTTATGATGTGTAAGGAGTAAATATGTATAGTGGTGCATTAGGTGCAATCATTCTAGTTGGTAACTTGAAAGTTATCATGATAGCTTTAGGTTGGACAGCTGTTGTTGCATGCGGAGTTCTTTGGATTCTTCAAGGATTTGTGGATTATAAGCGAGGTTGGACAAGAGGACTAACAGTAGTATTTGCTACACTCTTTACTCTGACTTGGGTTGGATGTTTGGCAGTATATAACTTACCAGCTCTAAAAGAGGAAATAGTAATAGCAAAGCAAGTGGCACCTATTTTGGACGACTATGCTGAAAGATATCCAGAAAGTGTGTACAACCCAGATGTAGTTCTAACGGCTTTAGATGATACTGTTAAGGGAATTGTTGGAACGGCGATAGAATTGCCTAAGTACATAAATAGATTAGCTAGTGGTGTAGAGTTGTTAACTCGTCCATTAAGTGAGCGGCCTATTGAAGATTTAAGTCGGGCCGAATTAGAACAGAGACTCAGAAATGCTGAGGGAGGTAGAAGATGATCGGAATTTTGACTATTGCGATTTTTTGTGGATTAGGAGCTTGGTGTATTGCTAAGTTTGTTGTTGAGGCTGAAACAAGAACAGTGATAATTAGCATTGCAGTTACTTTTGTAGTAATCTTTGCGATATCATTTGGAATATGTAAGCTCTGCTCAGCAGAATATGTTGCTGAGTACAAATCGAGCAAACAAACTATTGAATTAGCATTAGCGAGCAATAGTATAACAGGATTTGAAAGAGCTCAGATAGTCACTACTATTGTAGAAAAGAATGCCGAATTAGCTAAATGGCAGTATCGTTGGAGTAAATGGCACGGCAAACATTTGAGTAGCGAAATTGCTAACTTACAGCCGATAGAGATCAAAAGATGAAAGTAAGAAACGGATTTGTCAGTAATTCAAGTAGTAGCTCTTTTTTGGTTGCTCATAAAGTAGAAGGAAAAGAATTGGAACTTAAGATTAAGAACATCTTTAGTGTGCCAACAAACTATCCTATTAAATTCCCGGATTTTTCTAAATGTATCTATGATACTATCAGAAATGAAGATACTATCAAAACGAGAGATGAATACGCTGAATATGAAGGCTATGATTCTTACGCAGATTGGGATGACGGAGATGAAGAGATCTTAGAACTCTTAGACAAAGGATTCACGATTCGCTTTTGTAGCTTTTCAGATGATGGTGGTGATCCAGAAGATGCTATATTGTGTAATTCAGATATCTTTTATGAAGATGACGAAATTGTTCTGAAACAAGAAGGGGGATATTAATGGGTTGGATAATCACTACAGGCATTCTTACTTGTGGTCTGTTGCCACTATTAGCCCTATTTGGTATGGGTGTTAATCTGATAATAGGATTGTTCATAACAGTGGCAACATGGACTTATTGGCAATGTGTTGGTGTGGGATTAGTATTCTGTTGCATATTAGGAGTTACTCCAATATCGATCAATATAAAGAGGAAGAAGAAAGATGAAGACTAGACAAGGATTTGTAAGTAATAGTAGCTCCAGCTCATTCATTATAGTTGGGGCGCGAATGACAACAGATGACTTTCTCAGATTTCTTAATATAGAAAACACTGAAGAAGTAGACATTTATGATGTCATCAATGCAAACGACTTTAATGGTGATGCAGTTTATGACGATGATAATTATGTGTATCTTGGAGAACAAATCTTCTATTCTGAAACTTTCCGAGATTGCCCAGAATTTGAAATTGGAGAGTTTGGTCGAAAGATCAAAGAACGCACTCAGATTATAGAAGAGCTCGAAAAAGCTGGCTATAAGGTCAAACTTTACATGGGAGAAATAGGAGACGGCTGATGAAGAAACGAAACGGATTTGTTAGTAACTCTAGCTCTAGTTCATTTATAGTGTGTCACAACACTCGATTAGTTGACGGTGCATTTGATGAAATCTTCAAAGTTGAAGGACAGTTTGCTAATCTTCTAAAAGAACTTGGACGACAACTCTATGATGACTTACAATACAACTGTGATGGACATATTGAAACTTATAGCAGTTACACTAGCTGGGAAGACCATTACAAAAATGATTACTACAGTGAAGGTCCATCAAAAGAAGAAGCTGAACAGTACAAGGCCTTTTTTGACAAATGGAAATACGTATCACGGATAAGAATTCCAGGTGGTGGTGATGGCGGGACTTCATTGACTCACATAATGAGAGATGAATTTCCAATAGTTGAAACAGAAAATGTATTGACTACAAAGGAGTATGATTACTAATGTTGTGCGGGTGTAAAGAACCCTGCTTTGTGAATGGCAAATCTTGGGGACATTTAGAAGGTGTTATGTGTGATTTTCTCTCTGAGAATCTCTGTGGAAAAACTGGCTTAGAAGTGAATGTGTACACTACCGCCAAACAATATGAGGAGGCAAAAGATGCTGAAAGCCGGCTTGTGGAAACACTATAAGGGTAACATTTATGAACTTCTATTTGTGGCCCAACATACTGAATTAGAAGATGAGCAACTTGTCATCTATCGTAGCGCAAAAGACAAAGGTCAATATTGGGCTAGACCATATAAGATGTGGCTTGAAACTGTTGAAATTGATGGAAAAGAAGTTAGACGGTTTGAGTATATAGGAGATTAAGATGAAAACTTGTGGTAATTGTAGAGAGACACAACTTAATGATGGACCATTTTGCAATGCAGATGGGAGAGGAACAACTGATGTAAGTGGTGACACTCATAAGTATGCTGAAGCGTGTTTGTACTACAGACCAGAATTAAGCCAAGAAGAATGGGAGAAGATAAAAGATGAAAACAAGAATCGGGTTCGTTAGTAATAGCAGTAGCAGTTCATTTTTGGTGATAAAGAGTGATATCTTTGTCATTCCACATATGCCGAAACAGTACAAAGACAAAACGACTTTGTTAGTCCCGCACACTTTTGGTGGTGAAACAGAGTTTGGTCGACAGAGACAAAACTATGGTGATTTTGGTAGCCGTTTGAACTTTGCATATTTAATAGCTCTACAACTTGAGAAATGTCGAGAAACAGATGCCTCAAAATTTCATGAAGACTTTTTGAAAGACAAAAGACGAATGAAGATCTTCAAAAGAAAAGGTGAAGTCAAACTCTTAGAAAAAGTTCTCATTGACAATATTCCAGGATTGAAGACTATCAAATGGCATCTTGTAGAAAATGAGTACGGACTAAATGATGATAGAGAACATAATACAGTTGACGGCTATATTGATCACGGATCAACTTGGTCTGAGAACTTTGACAACTACTATGACATATTTGAGAATGAAGATTCTGTCTTTCAATGGCTATTTGGTGCTGAAAACTATATTGCAAATCGTTCAGATGAATATGGTGATGCATCAGAATTAGAAGTTGACCATCGTCAAGATTACTCTTGGGATTATGTAAATGAACAAGGGCAAATGGTAGACTTATATTTTAATGAGTATAATGATCCTGACAGATTTGACAAGAAGGGGAATTTCATTGAGCCAGATGACAGAGAAGTTCAAAGTTAGAACATTTGCAGAATTACTACAAAACTTTTGCATTATTTACGATAGACCATCAATAGAGAAATTTGACAAGGCTCTATCTGATGGTCTTAACCCGATTCAGAGAAGTCACTTTTTTGACTATGTAGAAAGAATAGTAGAAGAAGCCACTTTAGAAAGTTCAGTTCTTCATGAAGCTAAAGTAGAGAAATTAGAAGATCGTATTAAGGAGTTAGAACATAAGTTGGAAACAGCAACCAATGTTCTATTTGATTAATGGACAACGTAACACAGTACAAACGAAAGTTCCCAAGCATTCCTCATTTAGATAATTCCAGAAGTGTGCAAATCAATGATTCGATACTTTTGAATGATGAACACTTTATTGGATTAGAAGTTATAGTAACTGAAAAGCGCGATGGTGAGAATACTGTGATGGGCCGAGATTACATTCATGCTCGTAGTATGGATAGTGGTCCAGCTGGTTGGCGAACAATGGTTGGACTAATTCATGGTCGTATTAAACATGAAATTCCTATCACAATGAGAATTTGTGGTGAGAATATGCAAGGAGAGCACAGCATTCATTATGACAACATTGCTGCATTTGAAGTGTTCCAAATAACAGATGAAGATATGGTGCTCAGCTGGGATGATACAGTTCTATGGTGTCAACTTTTGGACTTACAACATGTACCTATTATCTATCGAGGCATATATGATAGAGGAGCAATAGCAGCTGCATTCAATGTGTTCTTAAATGAAAGAAGCATCTCAAACCCAAAGAAAGGAATGTTTGAGCAAGTTGAAGGCTATGTCATAAGAGCGGCGAAGTCTTTCCGAGAGTCAGATTGGTACATGGGAAAGTGGGTGAGACCTAATCATGTGCAAACGGATGAACACTGGACAAAGAATTGGAAACCAAATGGAGTTAATGCGATATGAAAAGTTTGCTATTGATTACGATAGGAATAAGCGGAAGTGGAAAGAATCATCTCAAGAATCAACTCGAGTCATACTTTAAAGATGACTTTCTTAACATTGAGCCGGACAACATTAGACGAGAAAAGTTGGGCGATGTAAGCGACCAGTCTCATGGTAAGTGGATTTTTGATTTAGCTGGTGAACAAATCTTTGATGCTTGTGGAAACTACAAGATCATCTACTTCAATGCCACTAACACTAGTTGGAGTCGCATACAGAGCTTCTTAAAGAAGAACTTATTAGAATGCGATGTCATTTATGTCATAATGATGGACTCAATGAACTTAACACTATGTCAAAAGCGGGTGATGGCAGATATAGAAAATGGTGCTGATAGAGCTAAAGTTCCAGCTGAAATAGTAGAAAGACAATATGTCAACTTTATGAACTGTAAGAGAGATGCTGAAAATAGTGACGATGAGATCTTTCTGTATGATAACAACTTTGGTAAATTAGTCACATATATAGAGGAGTATTTAGATGGGCAGACGATTGCTAAAAGTATTTGAACCTGAACTTGCTAAAATCAAAAGTGAAGAAATGCGCGCGCTTACTAAGAAGATTTTAGTTGATGACTGCACTGACTATATTCTCAAATGTTCAACTGCCTCATCTGGTAAGTACCATCCGGATTGGTCTAATGGCGAAGGCGGGCTTATTCGTCATACTAAAGCCGTATGCAAAGCTACTGAAACTATTCTAAAGCAAATGCCAAAATATGATGGTGAAGATTGGGATGTACCATACATCGCGGCTATCTTACATGATATGGCTAAGTACACTGAGAACAACCAACAATGGAGTCATCAGGATCATCCTATTAGAATGGCTGACAAAGTTAGACAGCATATTGTGTATTACAATACTCCATTAGCACTCACAGAAGTAGACAAACGATGGTGCCGAGTGGTTGACTGCATAGAATGTCACATGTCACGATGGTTCAAAGACAACAAAGGGCAGAGATTAGGAACACTTCCGTCTAGTCACGAAAGTTGGATAGTAGCGCATGCTGATATGATCATGGCACAAAAGTTCATAACAGTACAATTTGATGAGAATAACAATGTTATCTAAAAGAGATCGGTATTTACGAAAAGTCATTAAGTCCGCGCACACTCTTCAAGATTATCTGTGGGGAGAACTGAATACTAAATGGGACTTAGAAGAATGGCGCGCAATGCTACGAAAACGAATAGTCAAATTAGATGAAATTGACACATCTAATCCACATCATATTATTGAACTTAAAAAGCGGATAGTTCAAATAGCGGCTATTAGTGTTAACTTCCTAAATGAACTTGACAAAAATCATATATCTACAGAGAAACCTATTACTAACTTAGATAAGTATCGGAACAACTAACTAATATGGAAAAAGCATTACACTATCTTAAGTCAGAATACGGTTACGAAGATTTTGATGCCACTCAGGCATTTGGCAGAGAATGGACTGACTTAAAGAGCAAGTTTATAGATCCTACTAACAAAGAAGAAGAACAGTTCATATATCATCTTATTGATGATTTTATGACAGACCAAATTCACACCAACAAGAGAAGAAGACGCGCTTATTAAAGATCTAATTCCGGGATCTATAGTCAAAATCAATAACTTATCAAAAGCTAGCTATTATGTGTATCGTTCTTATTTACGACATAGTCCATTATTGATATGTCCTTGTCATGTTAAGCGAGGAAAGTTACTCAGAGTTGAAGACGTATTCGATAATGGGATTGTTCTCATGTCAGTAAGAGGATCGACAGCTTTGACTATGACATATAAAGAAGATTTAGAACTTATTTATGAATGATTAAGTACCATCACCAGTTGTGCCATCAAATGATCTTGCAAAATCACCAACAGTTGGAATAACTACACTTTCTAATCCACTAAATGTAATTGATCCTTGATATGGAAAACCGTATTCATCTACTTGTTCAAAATTGAAATCCCAGTTTATGTCCTTAACTAAGGCTGGACCCCATGACATACGACCCATACGAACAAAAAGGCCGCGGCTGCCGCCACCAGCATCTCCAGTTCCATTTAAAGTATCTTGAATAGCCTGATTTTGTCCACGTATAAGATCATTTTCAATATTAGTTAATTTGCCCACTAATCCACCAAAAAAAGTTCCTTCTTTTCCATCTGTATCAGATGTTATTTCATCAAAAATATTACCTACCATATCAGGTACTTTACTTAAAAAGTTCATTAAATAAGTTGGTGGTGTTGGAACAGGTCCTCTAAAATAATTATCAGGGCCGGCTTGTAATGGGGCTAAAAGAGATGCTAAAGCTAAAATCGGCCGCACAACTTCTTCTTCTCCAGAAAATAATCCAGCTTGTCCAAACTTAAATTCAAACTTTAATGATGATGATAATTTAAGAGGATTAGTTTTATTCCATGATGGGGCATTTACAAACCTAGGAATAAATCGACCGGCAACTGCCCCACCTGAATCACCCATCATCATTGCAATAGACCTCATTGCTTCAGAAGCTTGTTGAACTTTACTTAAAAGTCCACCTGATGTTAATTTCTCCCAAGCTGAACCATAATCATGTGAATATCCAAATGAAAATGATTTTTCAGAAGGAAATAAGAAAACATTTGGAGATACAATTATAGAAGCAGGATTACTTGTTCTCCATCTTCCCCAAAGATTATTATTTAATGATAAAAGGGCGCCGCTTCCTAAAGATGCAATAGCTATATCACAAACTTTAAATCTATTTATATATTCATAAGTATGATCAGACATATTATATTCTGTTCCACTTACAGTTATTTTATCTAATGCTTTATATAATGGATTATCAGTACCAACATGTTCTTTTATTTTATCACGCTCACTGTCTGGAATATATAAATCTAAAGCTTGCGGCTCTGCAGGAAATGATCCACGGTCATTTAAAGTATGATGTACTTTTGCTCTATTATTAAATAATGAATCATATTTTAATTTTGTTACTATTGCCATTTATTTATCCGTCCATGAAGTATTATTTTTAATTAGTTTTTCTGCAATTCCTCTAACATCTTTTGCTATTGTCTCTAATGGATCTTCTTTATTTTCACCCATTGATGATGATTCTTGAGAATCGCCTTTTTTGAAAAAACCGCTAATTTTACCCAATACACTACTAATAGCTGATGGAGTAGAGTTACCAATTTGTCCTAAAGATTTTAATGTATCTTTATTATCTTTAGTTAATTTAGATAATTCGCTATTTAATTCACCAACTGCTCTTCTAACTTCTGTTAATTTTGAAATTGGCTTTTCTAATTGTAACAATGGAGCAACTATGCATTCTTCTATATTTAATTTTATATTTTCAAACTCAGATGCCTTATTAGCAATAGTGGCTAAATTATCTATCAAAGGAATCATTTCACCAGTTGATTTAGTTGCTGCTTTAACTTTAGAAGAAGAGTCACCCAAACCAAAGAAACCACTACTAAAACCATTAGCAAAATTTTGTAAGTCTGTGATAAAAGAAGCTATCATTTTAATATTAGAAATACCTAAATCAATGTTCTCTATATTGACTACTTTAAGAATTGTATCTGTTATCTGATCTATTGCTTCTGTTAGTGGTACTAAAGCTTGAGTTGCTCTTAATTGACTTTTACTTATTTCTGGCATAGATTCAAATACTTTTAGTATTGAAAAGTCACTAGGATTAGGACCAACACCAAAAAACTTATTAAGAATTTCTCCTAAGCTTTCTTGAGCAGATTCTAATAATGCTTGACCTTCTGGATTATCTCTACTAAATTTAGCTAATTTAATGATAGTATCAACAATAAGAGCAATTGCTTCAGTAATAGCTCCAATACCAATTTTGAATTTAGCTAAGGCAAATATTGAAGCACCTTCAGTTTTTTCTGATGCATCTTTAATGATACTTGCTAATAAGCTAACAGCTTGAAATACGCCTGAAGGATCAGGAGCGTCGTCTTGATATTCTTTCAATTTCTTAATTGCAGCATATGCTCCCGCAATAGATGCAAATATTGTCAACATCATTACAGAAGCAATTAAAATAGGTGCACCAACAATCATTACTTTTAATGCTGCTGCTGCTAATTTTAATGATACTATTCCAAAAAGTGCTAAAATATTATCTCGTATATTATTATAGTCTTCTTTTCCTAATGGCATTTTATGTATTGCTAAAGCCAATGCAATGGTTAAAGTAAGTGCCACAAATATAACAAGTAATAACACAGCAGCAATAAGTAACGGCACAGCAATTAGAATAACACCTAAAGAAGCTAATCCTAATGGAAGTAATGCTAAGAAAAATGCAGTTAACTTTAATGGTAATAATAAAATGCCGGGCCCTTTCATCATCTCTACTATAGCTAAAGCTAGTGCAATAGTTATTGTTAATAATAAAAATGAAATAAATAGTAAAATAGAAGAAATAGCTAATAAGAGTACGGCCGGCAACGCATATAATAAAATTGGAGTTAACGCGATTAGTCCTAAGAAAAATAATGCTATTATGCCAAATGCTCCAATTAGGCCTTTCGGCATACCTTTAAATTCCATTGACATTAATCGTAAAATTGATTTAGCAACAAACTCTAAGAAAATTACGGCCAAGAATAAGAATACTAATCCAATAAGTAATAAAATAGAGGCTACTGCTAAGAACAATGCAGCAATCATACCAATTAGAAATACAAAGATATGAGACATGAGCATTAAAAAGAATTCACAAATAATTCCTAATTTTTCATTCACATCACTCATATCTGGAAATTTTTCTAAAAGTTTGAATACTACAAAAAGAGCTAATACAGCAACTAATAACAATATCGCAGCGGCGGTGATTCCAGCAATAGCAATAGATACTATATAACCTAAAATACCTAAAATTGCAAATGCAACAAGTAATATTGCTATCCCAACTACTATCTGTAATGTTTTCTTAATAAGATTAGTCGTAATAGTTAAACCAATAACAAATAATGTTAAAGCAAACAATAACATAGTTTTTGCTATCATTAAAGTTGTGGTTGTAAATAGTGCTAATGGAACTTTTAATGCTCCAGCAATCAATCCTACAAGGGCAACTAAAAGCAAGAATATTATAACTCCGAGTAAGCCAAAAATAGCTGGGATAATAAAGATCAAAATTAAAGCAGCAAATCCTAAAGCTACAACCATTGAACTAAAAAGCTTTTTCAACTCATTAGCAACAAGGGTTACTTTAACTACTTGTTCCACCTGTATTTTTTCGGCTACTTTTATTAAAAGAATAGTTAAATAAAGAAAACCAATTGCTAAAAAGACACCCATAATAGCCATAAGGGCAATCATAGATAATATTGATGCAGACCATGCAGCTGCAACTAATGAACTCATAGCACTAGCAAATTCTTTAGTAAATGTTGAAAATTCTTTGGCTGTTTTAGCAAGTTCTTTCCAATCACAATCTTTATAGTTAATTAACTTTATGGCTTCATCTATAAATTTTTCACTCATTCGTAGTCCCATTATAGCTATTTTAGATAATGCTATTAAGACTACTCCTAATAATGATGCTTTTATTATTGCAGAAAAAGCAATATTTATAGATTCAATAAAAATCTTAAATTTTTCTACTTGGCCATCTGGTAATTGTTGAACACTAAGAAATATGCTTTTAGCGACTTCAATAAACTCAGCCATTCTGTGAAGAGAAAAAATGCCTAATTGTATTTGAGCAATATTCATTCCTACAGCAGTTGCTGCAAATAGTGATATTGTTTCAGCTAACTTTTTCCACCCCTCATCTTCAAAATCAAGTTTTGGACCCTTAGCTGCTGGACCTTGAGCGGGCCCTTTGCTTTCTTTCTTCACTGTTGCAGTTTCTAAATTATCTACAATTATGCTAATAGCATCTTTTAGGTGATCTAATTGGAACCATAATGGAGAACTCTCTCCTAGAAATTCTTGAAATTTACCAATACTAGTTGCAGAACCTTTAACCAACTCTTCTAACTGCGCACTTATTATAGAATCTTTTCCAAAAATTTGTTGTAACTGTGCCCCTAAAAATAATGGTCCAGCTGCGATATGAGCAGGAAACTTAGATAAATCGCTTGCTTCAAATTTTTGTTGACCAACTTTCTTAGCATCTGATGTTAAAGATTCATCATTAGCGCTCTGAATTTCTTCATTTAGTTCTTGTAAAGATTTTATGCCCGCTGTAGTTTGAGATAAAAGATCATATATCTTTGTAATTATATCAGGTAATTGTGTTACTTCAGTTTTGAGAATCTCATCTTTTATCTGATGAAGGCCCTCAATTCCTTTAGCAATCGCGCCGGATGCGCCTAATCCTGTTTGATTAAGACCAGCGATAGCGGAGTTAATACTAGAAGTTTGACTATTGATAGCTCCTTCAAGAGCAGGATTTAGTCCATCAGCCATAGTAATTAGTAGAGTTTATCTAACTGTGGATTGTAAGAGGGCTTCGTAATCTATGGTTTCGTCAAAGCAAAGAACCTGATGGGTAACTATTCGATACCACCAATAATAGTGTTCTTCTATAGATATTGGCTTTCCATTAAGAGGAGACAGATAGTTGTCCATTCTTTGATGTATGAACCGTCGAAGAGTTACAACATTCTTAGGTTGATACAACAGTTCTGGGTGAGCAGACACAGCAAATACGTGTGCTCTGTCTTTTATCTTAGGATTACCATCTATGAATTGATAGAACTCTTTAGCTGAAAGACATCTATCAAATTGACAAGCCCGTTTGTCGCGCTTATCTACGATTGCTTTACACTGGACCCACTTGGGATCATCTGACGATCTATTAGCCACCATTAATTAGTAGATTAACTTACTATGATATCCTCTATTGTATCTATGTAATCTAACTTTCCTGTAATATTAAGATTCTTTTGATTCCAAGCAAACTCGTTGTTAAAAGTAAACCATACATCTTTATAAGCAGCATATGCACCTCCTAATCTAGCTAATGGCTTCTCTAAGATAGGAACATTTGAATCTTGCCAATAACACCAGTCTATAATGCGCCATTCATTATCAGAGGCTAGGTAGATACAATAAGCATGTCCACCACAAGAAGTTCCATCACACCTATAATTAAGAGGAGAATGCTTATCAGTATCATATATAAGACTTTTATTTGATCCATTGCAAACATATCCTGCAGCCACTTTGACTTTATAATTTGGAATACCAGCATTTATGGCAAGAGAAGCAATAAGAATAGCGCCATCTTCACAGTCACCATATCCAGAACCAGCTGTTTCAAATGGGAAAAGCCAATACTCTGATGAATCATATTTTTGCATATCGTAAGTATAAGTTAAGACTTTTGCCGGTCGTTGTCTTTCTTCGAGTTGAGTTTTACTTTCAACCTTATGAATTTTATAATCTCCTTGAGTAAAGAAATCATCCATTTTACCATTACAAACAAATTGTTGAATAGCTAACATTGTTTTGTCATCTGTTTCTTTCTTTAATTTGTATTTATCTATAATGTATTTCATAACTACGTCATTATCTAAAATGAAGGCTTTAACATCTACTGCTAATTGAAAATAATGAAAATATGATATAGTCGGATTACGATCCTGTTTTAAAATACGACCAAAATATGCAATATCTGCTTTCGGCCATTTATTATCCCAATACTGTTTTCTTATTTGTTCATCTGTTAATGGCGGATCAGCAAAAATAGTTATGATCTTTTCAACTTCGACTAACTTCTCTTTGATAACTTCAACTTCTTTGATAACTTCCTGAATGACCACTTCTTTATGTTCTACTGGAACTTCTCTAATAATTTCAACAACTTTTTCTTCTATAACTGGAACTTCTTTAACCTTTTCTACAACTGTTTCTTTAACAATAGTTTCTTCTTCCCAACCTAATTTTCTTAATAACCATAATAAAAATTTCATCTTAATCTCTCCTGATAATTAGTTTTAGAGAACTAACTAATATGATACTGTTTGAAAGAGTGTACGCTAAATCATTAGAAGGAAAAGGAGAATACAAACAACCTTTTCGAGATGTATTAAAGTTTGCTCAAAATTATTTCAAACGGAACTTTATAGATAAGACCTTTCAAACTAAAGAAGGACGAGATATCAAAATAACAGAAAGAGGATTTAATGAACTTTTCTTTTCGATAGTAGAAGCTATGAGAGGAGGAGATAAGGGAGCTGCTGAAGTTTTTAAGTCTAGAGCTGATGATGAAGATTATTGGTATGATGTTCTTTCTATTGTGGTAGAATTAGATGACATAATTGCTGATATGGATTTTGAATATCAGAAGCCTAACTATAAGCAAAACAAAAAGCCAAATGTTCTGAAATATGTAACATTTTCTAGTGAGGTTGAATTAGATGGCGAATTACATAATGTTATGATTAGAATAGAAGTCCCACATGAGGGCAAACCAAGATACTACTTTCATTATATAGATTAATCTATATCCATCTGATACAAAAGCTCATCATACATTTCTTCTGTTAAAGATTCAGTTCCAGCAAACTGTTCAAATCGATCATAATCTAAATCTTTAACGCATTGTCGTAATAGTGACGCGCTTGCCTGCTCTGTTGGATCATTACTACTTTCATCTCGTGCACCTGCAGATAAATTTTCTAATTTGTCAAACTCAAAGTATTTAGGATTACTTTTATTACCATTATATTTCTGAATTCTTTCCCAGTCATCTTGTCTATCATCCCCACCGATTATATAAACTTCATTATATCCTTGTTCATATAATTCCGGCAATACATCATACATAGTCAAGGCGTCACTTTCTACAACTGTAACATATTGATCTACAGCGTCCCTAACAAATTGTAACTTTTTATCATAAGATAATGGGTTCTTGCATTTTTCTGATTTAAATTTTCCAGAATCTTTTCCATCATAAGAATGCGACAAATATAAAAGTGCCTGACCATTTAATTTGGTTGCTTTTTGTAACATAAATTTGGCCATTTTAACATGACCAATTGTAGGAGGATTTAATCTACCAAATGATAAAACTGCTATATTTTTCATTATTTTTCCTTATAAGATCTTCTTTTGGGTTGTACCTTCTGATTACTATAATCATAATTTATATCATCATTAGTAGGTTCATATCCAGATTTTTTTCTCCATTCTAATTCTTGTTTTATATCTTTTTTATCATATTGATTAATTTGATTTTTTCTTCCTCCATATAAACTATTTTTTATTCCTTTTGTAATAAAATTTTCATTTTGATCATTTAACATTCTTTGTAATTGCATAGTAGCATCATTAGGGAATAATGATTGTTGTCGTATTTGGGCCCTTTCATTGGTATTTCTATCTTTTAATGCATCCATAGAATCTAAAAATTCAAAACTCTCCATTCCATTAGTATAATAAGTAACGTCTCCGTCAATATCAATTGTTTTATTTTTAATCATTTGTTTTATTTGATCAAGAGTGTATGGACCAGATTGTTGTCCATTAACTTTTAATTGATATTGTTTTTGTTCATTTTGTGATAATCCACTATTTTTTTGTTGAACAAAAGAAGTTGGTTGATTAGCATATGGATTATATTGAGTTATTGTTTGGCCAGTTCTTGTATTTTGTGGTACTTTTGGTAATTTTTTATTTCTATTAAAAAAACCCTCTCTTAATTGAGATTGATATATTTCTTCAAATGTTTTCATTATTTCTCCTTAAATAAAACTTTTATATGTGTTGATATATTTATGTCATAATCACATATTTCTTTTACATAATTTTTCATATATTGTAATGTAAAAGGCTCCCAATAAGTTACACTATATTTAGCATTACCAACTCTATGTAATTTTCTGAATAAGTCTTCTGTTTTCATATCAAAGTATCGTTCATTTACTTCTCTATCCCAATTATCCCAATAATTCCATTTAGATAATAAATGAATAAGTTCACCATGAGTATCTATTTTACCATATATTTTTTCATAAGAGTCTATTCTTTCTTTTCCATTTTCTTGTAATTCTAAGTCTTCTTTTATTTCATTTAACTCATCTTCTAGTATCTTCTTATTATAGTCTTTAGCTCTTATTGCCATGTCTCTAATTGAAATATAAGTAAAACCAGAGTTAAATAAATTAGACCAAAATTCTTGTACTTCTTCATCGCTACCATAAGAATAAACTTCATGAATTAAAGAATTAGCTGTAATAACTGATGTACCTCTAAATGATCTAATCTTTTCTTTTATCTTATTAAAATCAGTTGTAAATGTTACATTACTTTCTTTTACATTTGACTTAGCTCTAGTAATCATATCATCTGATAAGTCATAACCAATATATTCAGCATTTTTTTGAAATGGTAATACAGCTTTAATAAGTGAGCCTTCTGCACAACCATAATCAACTAATAGATCAAAATCAGATATATGATTTAAGAAAAATATTTTATCATGTATTACTTTATTCATACTAGAATTATATTTTTCTAATTGTTCAGGAGTCATTTTATGATTATCTAAAGCAAATTCTTTTAATCTATATATCTGTTCAAATGTTTTCATTAACTCCTCTAAAAAGACTAGTATATTTCATAGTTACGGCACCAAAAAAGTTTTTGCAAAATAGTGCTGCTTTATTTGGATCAAATGATTTACAAGAAAAAATATCTATATAAGCTGAGTTATCTTTTTCAGCAAAATGGCCGCTTATTAAAGATGTTTCTATAAGCTGAGCAATAGAATAACCAGTTACATCTGGATTATCTCCAAAACGAACTATAATTGGATCGCTAAAAGCTTTCATATTTATTTCTTTAACTATAGCAATGAGAAATTCTTCCATCTTTTCTTTACTTCGTATTATATCTGGATTACAATTTTGTAAATCAATAGATGTAGATATTCCCCAACAATCTTTATTTTCATATGTTTTCATTTAATCTCCTATTTTATAATCAAATTTTGATATATTATTTAAATCATAATTACCGTAATCTTTTTCTTGTTCTTTTACTGATTTTCTTCCACTTATTTTTAAATAATAAACACTTTGATCATCATCTATCTCTTTATCATCAGAAGAATAAACTAATGGATACTTACAAGCATATGATATAAATCTTGTTAAATTATAAAAAAAATTTTTTTTAGAAGCTGTTCCTCTTCGTTGACTAAAATAACTAAATACTTTTTCTATTACTTCTTCATAATTTCCATTAGTTAAATAATTATAATATTTGTCGGCTGCGGTAAATAATTTTAAATCTTCTACAGAATATTTTTGACGTATTGTTTCCCTAGCTTCTTCAATAGAAATATTTGAACCATTATTTTTCATTCTATTTTGTAAATTTTTAGCTAAAGAATTAAATTTTCCATCTTTAATTCCTTTTGATTGATTATAAATACTATATATTTCATTATCTAAAATTTTTAAAGATAAATTTTTTATTTTTGGATCTAATTTTAATAATGTTTTTAAACTATCAGAACCGCGGCCACCTGCGGCATCACTATCATGTAAAACTATTTGAAATCCAGCTGATTCTGTGCCAGATGATCTATAATCTAAAGTAATAAAACTTTTTGCTGATTTTAAATGATTTTCTTTATTTAAAAATATTTTTACATTAGCACCAGTATTTGTTGAAATAATATTTGAAATATTTTGTAAAGTATAATCTTTAGGAAAACTCTGGCCGCATCTAAAAGCTAAAAAGTATTCAGGATTAAGATCTGGTGAACCATGTGTTACAGCTGACATATGGGCCATTCCTTTAGTTTTCTTTAAAGAAATACCAACAACATCTCCAGAATTTAATAAATTATTCCATTGATTTTTATATTCAGAAGTGTTACTTAATTTTTGTAATTTTGTTGCTTCTGCCCAACCAGTTTTTGGAATTAAAATACAGTCAGATGGATTTATAGAATCTCTTTCAGAATCATCACCTTCACTTTTAGAAAATTGTTCATTAATTATTTTTTGTATTGTAGAAATATGAGAATTTCTTTTTTCATTTCCTAATTCAGCACTTACTCCATAAAATAATTCATTTCTATTAGGATGAATAACAATTGAGTTATTAAAATTAATATTTTTACCTTTATAAATATTGATTAAATCTTTTATAACATCATCATCAGTCATCTCATTTATAGATTTACTCCAATCATTTATAAATTTTTCATAATTTTTACTTGATAGTGTTTTTTTACAAATTAAACTAGATTTTTCATGAGTTATATCGTCTATATTTTCTGGAGCACCAAATAATCTTCTTTCTAATAAATAAGAAACAATAGCTTCTTGAACATCTTGTACATATGAGGTTATATTTGTTATTTTCTCTTCTTCAATTTCTTCGTCTTCTTGTCCCGCTATCCAACCATTTATTTTTTTTCCAGTACCTTGTACTGGAAAGCCATCAAAAGTTCCCCAATTTTTTTTATTATTAATTGATAATTTTAATTTAGACAATTTTTCTTTATCTTCTTTATTTATATTTTCCATAAAAATAGTAATTTTATTATTTTCATTTTTTGCATCTTTTATACCAACTTGAAAATTATCTCCTAAAATATCAGCTAATTTTATTGCAGATTGTTGTAATAAATTTAATTCTTCTTTTTCTCTTAAAGATTGTAAAAACTCAGAAATAAAATTTTCTTGTTCACTAATCCTAGTTTTAGTTTCAAATCCTTTCACAATATCAGCTGATCTATTAAACATACTAAAAGCTGATCTATCTACTAACTTAACAAAGTTACCATCATTATCACTAACTACAAATCCCTCTCCACTAGTAGTCTTCATTCCACTTGATCTAGTTTGCACTTTAGTCATCCACTCATTAGACTTATTGAACTGGTCTATTAAGATCCCCTTGATGTAAGACGCCCAATATAGTCCATCTGCAATGTCTTGAATCAGTTGTTGATTTTCATTCACAAGATAATGTAACTCATTAGATGTAGACTTAATAGATAGCCGCTTATTATCTCGGCCCTTCTTAGTTTTAAGCTTATCGAGGCCCATATAGTTTCGTCGCATTTTAGTAGTTATCCAATCATGCAACTCTTCTACAAATATCTCAGGTTCTATTTCTTCACCTTTGTCTACTTTATGGTTCTGTAATGTCATAAAATAGAACTGAATGAAGTCATCATTGCGAACAAGTTCTTCATAACTATCATGAGCCAAAATCTTCTCGCATCGCTTTTCTAATTCAGTTATGCTATTCTTTAGTCCGTCTGAATCTTTCTTACTCATAGACACCTTACCAGATAAGTCAGGTAATCGAGCATCTATCACAAAAGCCCAAGATGGTACATTATTCAGTTCTTCTACTTTGGTATCATTTGATTGTCGTCTGTTTTCGTTATAACGAGTGTGAAATACGATACCAATTTCAGAATTAGCAATTCGTTGACCTAAGTCAGAATCTGCTGGCGCGGCATAGACTATCGTATTAGGTTGTACATACACCAATTTCTCACCGTCTTCAATATGTGTCTTTTGGTCACCTTGAGTCCAGAGTAGATCACCTTGCCAAATTTGATTAGGTGGAATGATAGATTGCTGGGCTAATTTCAATGCTGTTTTCAATTTAGCTTGCAACTCAGGAGATCGGCTATCTGCATCTATATCTTCATCAGATTGATAGAACTTAGGATTGACATTAAAGACAGATTTAGTAGACACAGCTGGGCCTGGAAAGTCTGGATAAGAAGTCCACATTGTAATGGCTGGAGCGCCATCCCATTTGACCGTTGGTCTAGGTTGAGAAGCATCAGATGATCCTTCTACAATAGATAGGGCATGATTAAGAAAATTAATCATTCGTTCGACATATTCTGGTCCTTTTAGTAAAGAATCCTCAAGATGTAGGCTGTGAGTATCTTCTTGAAGCTTAATAGCGTCATATCTTTCTTTAAGTGTCATAATAATTAGTTACAGATTGGTGAAAGATAAGAAGTATACAAAACATAACAGTTTCTCGAACCGTTTACTCGTGAAATCTGAAAAGACTAAATTTATCTTTAAAAATGTAAGAAAACATTAGTAAACAGTTTGTTTAACGTAAAGCTAAATACAGTATTTTGAACAGATAAATTATCTTTCTTATATAATATAAGTAAGGGAGATTAAAGAATGAGAAAAGGGTACATTCCTTCTACTATGAAAGTGGAAGATTTTTGCGAAAAATACGGTTTTGTAGAAATAACTACTAAAAAGATGGAAGGCCGGCAATGGTCCAATGGAAAGATCAACATTGGCTGGACGAATAATTGGTACCTTTACAGTTACAAAACTGGTTCTGGCGTCTTTAATCATTATATGCTTCGCAGTTTCTTTTTTGAAAATGAAGACAAATATCCCGCAGCTTTCAAAGTCTTTAAAGAAAGAAGCGATGATATGACAATTTTTGAGTTCATTCTTGGCTATTTGGATCAGTTCCCTCGCAAAGCGATGTTCAGTTAATCTAATAAAAGGAGAGTAATATGGCCCACCCCTATATGAAGAGCATTATAGACAAGTTTTACGAAATAGAAGGTACTCAAGGTACCAATGCTAAAAAGGCTGTACTTGAGAAGTATCGTACTGATGAAGCTTTCAAATATGTCTTGCAGTGGTACTTTAATAATCTTATCGTAACTGGGTTGAAAACAGCCAAAATTGATAAGTCATTCTTAACTATCAAAGGTGGCGAAAAGGCCCTCGGTTTCTCTGAAGATGAGATGGACGATATGAAAACTTGGGGCATAATCGACTTGCTCCAGTATTTAGAAGAAAACAACACTGGCCGTGATATGGATGCTCTTGTAGTACTCTATGTCGCTGGGCTTTATGACCAAAAAACTCGTGAAGGTATAATTCGCATAGCCACTAAATCTTGGGACAAAGGCCTCGGAATTGGCCGGACTATCTGCAATAATGTCTATGGCGATACTTTTCTACCCATTCACGAAGTAATGCTTTGTGCTTCCTATTTTGATAATCCTGACTATTACATCGGACAAACATTTGGATATCAAGTTAAGCTGGATGGATTCCGCATGACTATCTTTAAGAAAGGCGATAAGATTACTGTTCTGTCTCGCTCTGGAAAAGATCAAACTGGCAAGTTCCCTCTAATTGAAGAAGATGTTCGCAAGGCCTTCAAAGGACAGAATGTTGTTCTCGATGGCGAGCGGATGCCTATCGGCTTTATGGAAATGGATAGCAAACAGCAATACAAACTTGTTAGCAACTCTACTAAAAAGGGCGGAAGCACCGAAGTCTGCTTGGCAGTGTATGACTATATGCCTCTTAAGGATTGGGAAAATCGTAAAAGCACAATGACTTATAGTGAGCGCTATTCTGCTTATCAGTCTGTATTGACTTCTAAGCCAGGTGTTCCTAAATATGAATATCTGTTTCCTCTTCCTTGTATGTATATCGGTGATGACATTGGCCAAATAGAAGCCGGCCTCGCTTGGGCTAAAGAAAACGAAAAAGAAGGAATCATCGTAAAAGATATGGCTGGCTTTTATGAATGGGACAGAACAATAGCGTGTGCTAAAGTCAAATCATTCTTTGATATGGACGTCGTAATTACCGATATGACAGAAGGCAAAGGAAAGCTCAAAGGTGCAGTTGGTGCTCTCTATTTTGACTATAAAGGTAACAAAGTAAAAGTTGGAACCGGTCTTAAAGAAGAACAGCGCTTCGAAATGTGGAACAATAAGAAAGCATATATTGGTAAGACAATGGAGATTGTCTACTTCGAGGAGACGACTAATAAGGCAGGCGGAACAAGCTTAAGGTTCCCAGTGTTCAAGTGCATAAAAAACGGTGATTAAATGAATAAAGATTACTATCAAAGTTATCATTTGTATAAGCTTAAAGGTCAACTTACTTCAGCTGAGTCAAAATTAGCTCAATATGAAGCTGATGGCTGTTCTGATACAGTTTTAGCTCATCAAATGGTTAACATATTTGAATTAAGATCAGAATTAAGTAAGTTCTCAAAGTATCTTATTAAGCAAGATGAGATAGAAAGAGGTGAACTTCTTGACTAAAGTTTATTTAAGTAACAACATATCAGATTCAACTAAAATAGACGTTCAAGTTGATTATGACGAGTTTGATCCTAATGTTGAAAATTGGCAATTTTATTATAACGATAATCCTTTTGATAAAGATATAATAGGAACACTAGACTTAATAAAGGTATCAATACAAAATGATGTTAACAGAGAACGAGAAAAAATCAAAGAACAAAGACGATGGGAATTATTCGATTGACTATAACAAAACGCCTATGCCATTTGAGTTATTTGCTCAAATGATATTAGTTGTTTTTGAAAAAAAGCAAATGTCTAAAAGACATTTAGAAGAAGCTTATGAAATCTATTTGAAAGGTTTTGATAATCTATTATCAGATGAGGAATGGGAAAAAGTATATGGCCGAAAATGAAGCAACTATTAAGAACTTTATGGAAGTTCTAAACATTTTAGGTAGTGGATATATGCCAACATTAGATGATATGATTAAAGAATCAACTCAAAGAATTCAATACGAATTTGACAAAGAAAAAGCAATAAAAGAATCAAAAAACTCTGAGTTATTATCAGATGAAGAATACTTAAATTATTTCAAGGAGAAGTAAATGGAAGAAAAGAAAAAGAAGTTCTTTACTAAGGAAGTAAAGTATCGAAGCGGAGATGTTGAAACTGTTCCTAACACAGCCAACATAATCAAGTTTGGTGTAGGAGCAATACTATTCATTATTCTTATATTAGTACTATGGCCATTTAAAGTTATAGGACCTACAGAACGTGGGGTTGTTAAAACATTTGGTGAAGTACAAGAAAGAATATTAGAGCCCGGCCTAAGAATTAAGGCGCCAATTGCTCAAAGTATTACTACATACGACTTAACTCCTACAAAAGCAAATGTCAACATTCCAATTAGTGATAAAGATGATACAAAAGCAGCTATCACTGTAGAACAGCAACCAGTTGGTGTTGAAGGCTTTTATGCTTGGATATATGATGAAACTAAAATCCTTGATATAGCACGAAATTATAGTTCACTATCTAGGTTGCGTGAATTAGTAGACTCTGAAATATTGTCTGCAATTAGGCAAACGATTGGTAGATATCCTATTGTGAATCTTATTCCAGATCAAGAGCGTATATCTCAAGAAGCCAGAGATCAAGCATTACGGAACTTAACAATTGCTCGCATACCAGTACTCATAACACAGCTTCAATTGAATAACTGGGATTGGTCAGCTGACTATCAGGAAATGATTCAACAAACTATGACAATGAAACAGAATGCTCAAAAAGCTGAAGCAGAGTTACGAATGATAGAACAGACAACTCAGCAAGATCGTATCCGAGCAGAAGCAACTGCAGCTGCAAATATTGCAGCAGCGGAAGGTAGACTAAGAGCTGCTGAATTAGATGCACAAGCAACAGTAGCTAAAGCAAATGGTGAAAGAGATGCAGCTATTGCAACAGCAGAAGGACGTAACCGAGCTAACGCACTTATCGCACAAAATATGCAAACTGAAATTAGGTTAAGAGAACTTGAGATTGCATTGACAGAAGCTGGTAGATGGAATGGAAGAAGAGTTCCTGACTATGTACCGCTTAATCCAGCTGGTGGTATAGTAACACTTCCAGGTAGATAGACTAACATACGGGAGGAGCGAGAGTTCCTCCCTATTGTTAATCTATTTATAGGAGAAAATTAATGAAAATACGAACAGGATTTGTTAGTAACTCGTCTTCGAGTTCATTCTGCATTTTTGGAGTTTATCTAGATTCAGAAGAGATAGACGATGTCTTTGGCTTTGAATATGATACTGAATCCGATGATAGAAAAGATGACGAGCGCTGGAATAAAGTAGAAAGTTTGGGTTTTGACTATTATGGTCCAAATGATTATTGGGACGGTTATTACATTGGTGTAGAAGTATCAGAATGTCCAGATGACCAAACTATGGGCGACTTTAAGAAATCAATTATAGAAAAGATCAATGCTAAAGCTAAGAATCAATTAGATCAAAGAGCATTTAGTATAATGTCCCAAGGATGGTATAATGGCTAACCCCCGCTATTCGGCGAGTCGTTTTGGTTGCTTCAGCTCATGTCTTACTAAATACAAGCTCGTTTATATTGATGAACTTGTAGTTACTGGTAAAGAGATTGCAGTACAAGCTAAAGGTCTCGCTTTTCATCACATTGCTGAGTTCATGGACTCTACCAAAACATTAGAAGAACTCACTGCTAAAGCTAAAGAGATATTAGAAGGCGAAACTTTTGATCAAGAGAAGTATCCAGTCATCAAAGCAATACCTCGATTCTATATGTGGTGGCATGAGTACATTACTAAATGGGAAGCAGAAGGATTCACATTAGCAAAAGAACAATGGGAGTATTCAGCTATAGACAAAAAGTCAATAGTTGGCGCAATGGATATCCAATTAGTTAACGAAGCAACTAAAGAAGCTATCATCATAGACTTCAAAACAGGTGCTACTGCTAAAATAGACGGCTATGAGAATCAGCTTATGTTGTATGCTTATATGATGAAGAATAAGTTGAAGACAAAGTATAACAAGATACGAACGTATGCTTTCTTTCCAATGGCAGCGCTAAAAGATGAAGACATAGATAACCCAGAATCAACTCGCAAGTATATGCTCAAGGCATTTAAGCAGCTTATCTTTACAGAAGACCAAGTCAAAGATATGCTGGATCATTTTAAGATTGTCATTAAGAAAACTGATGAAGAAGATTGGTCCAATTTAGATCTATTAAAGAATGCGACAATGAGTTACTCTTGCTCATGGTGTGACTTTTGTGGTCATCCTAAATTATGTCCAGCAACATATCAAGCTGGATTTAAGTTCCCCAGGAAATGCAAAGTGATGACAAAGGCTGAACTTAAAGAATTAGAAAAGGCTGAACAAACTTAATCTTTACAATTAACTAACTATTATGAGTAAGTTAAATGAAGATTGGGACCCCGCTTTAGATGATTTAAGCTTTGAAGATGAATTAGCCCTATATGATGCTCCATATATCCCAGGAGAAGAAACGGATTGGGCTGCTTATGGTAATGATGAGGATGAAATGATAGACGACATGCCTATTGATGATTTTGAATATGATGCAGTAGGTGATATAGAATCAGATTATCATCCGCTATTTGAAGCACAAGTATTATCAATATTCAAAGACAATAAGCCATTGACACGAGTTAATCCCGGAAGTGAACAAGATATAGATCAAGCCTTAGGAATATTAGCCAGAAATCCTGGTAGCATAATGAAGCCTATTCAAGAAAGCAAATTATCAGAAGGCATATTTAGTTCTGTTAAGCCAAAAGTTGGTACTGTTACTGGTCGTATTTTCAAAGTAATCGACAGAACAGGTAAAGCCGTAGAAGCTGTATTTACTAATCTAAAGAATGAAGTAGATAGATACAACAATAAGACAAAGATCGGATTGAACTTTGCTAAAGGAGAATTTTCGGGTGGTGATAAAGAAGCTACTGAAAAAGCTATTCGTTATGTTATGAGTAGACCTGGCACTTTTATCACTTGTGCACAAAATTCTGCTGGTAGAGTTGTTGAATCTATTAAAGAATACGAAGAATATTTGTTAAGAGAAAATCTTAAAGACACTATATTTGGAAAAGAAGACTGGCACGGTGATAGAGACTGGGGTAGGACAAAACGACGATTCAAAGCTGCGGTTGCTTCTGGCAAAAACCCAGTAGATAAGTTCTTAAAAGGTGCTGGTCGTGTTGGCCACGAACTACTGGGTGGTGATATGTGGGACGATATGTCTGAATATATTGATGACTACATTGAAGGAAGAGGTCCTTATGCTTATGATCCAAAGTACACTGCAGAATCACAACGAAAACATAGAGTTTGGGAGTTGAAAGATTCTTTAGGTAAAAGAGCAGGTGACTGGAAAGAACCAAAATTAGTACCTATTGAAAATGCTAAGTTAACTGAAGCTTTTGAAGAAGACAAAATTTTTGATTTAGCTTATGGTTATTGGGAAAATGAACCACAAATGGGACATGATGGAATAGCTGTTGCTATTAGTGATGAATTCCCAGAAGAAGATTTCCAACTTATCTATAATATTGTAGACGATGCGCGATTAGCAGTTGCACGACCAATAAGAGAGGGCGGACCTCGTAAGAATATAGATTACGAAGGAATAGCCCATCAGTTCTGTCTCATTAAAGATCCAGTAGCTAGACAAGCTGCATGTGATAAGTTGTTTGATCTAATTAAGTCTAAGAATACTGAAACAGCTGAAAAAGAAGCTAAGAAAGCAATGAAGGCTGCTAATAAAGCACAAGTTGCTGCAACAGCTGCACAACAAACTTTAACTGAAAGAAAATTAAATGAAATGACTGCTAAATGTGATTGTTGTAATAAAGCATTTAGTTCAAAAGATGGTGGGATAACAACAACTGTGTATGATTCATATATTGGATCAGAAAGACCAGTTGACTTTTGTGAATCATGCACTGTTGATATTCTAGGTGATGAATATTGGAATCTAGATGAAGATGAAATTAGAAGAATAGTGGAGGATGAGTATTTTGAATAAATTATTTGAAGAAATCTATAAAGGAAATCAATTAAAAGAATCAAGATATCAGTTTTTAGAAACTGATTATTTAGGTGAAGTAAACGAATATACAGCTAAAACAGAACTCCAATTACTTGAATACGTAAAAGATTTTATAGAGAGTTCTAAAGCTTCTTCTGGACCTACAGAATTTACTGTAAAGAGAATATAGATGAAATCTGTTGATGAATATATCAAATTAGCAAAAGATTCAAATAATGCTCTTGATATAATAGAAAATGCTTTAAATGATCGCAGTTTGTCGGATGATGATATATTAAAGCTTATTGGAATTTTAGAATATTTACAGGCTGGAATATCAAAAGGTCGAGAAATGTTTGGTCAAGACTATTTAGGAGAGAACATGAAAAAGTTTGAAGAAATCTATCAACAAAATAAAGAAAAAAGTTCAAAGAAACTTAAAGAATTTGAATTAGAAAGATGTGCTGGGTGTGGAAAAAGATTTATTAGTAGATCTGGATTAGATATTCTATGTAGTAAATGTGATCCTGGTAAAAAAGAAAGAGCAAAATTTGCATATAGAGATAAGTCAACTCCGTTAGCACGCGCTATAAATAAAGAACACAATAATGCAGTTGAACAAAACTATATTGAAAAATATGGTCATCCTTATGGTAGAGTTAAAGAATCTTGGGTTAAAGATAGTGATTATAGAGATGAATCAACTGGAATATATGATTCAGAATCACAATTTAGATATAGTATTGATAGATTTAAAGATATGACAGAAGATACTCTTAATATTATTGATGATATGCCAGAACAGGATTTAGAACCACATAAAAGTGCTGACGAGTATTTGCAATATCATTTTGATGTTGCAGTTGAAAGATGGAAAGGACATAAAAAGGATCGTGACTAATGAAAACATTTAATGAAATATTACAAGAAGCATCAATGCCAAAAAGTATGCGGCATCCGCCTAACCCAGATGCAGTTAAAAATGATGGTGTCAAATTACCAGGCGGAATAAAGGCCTATTGTAGAAAGAATAAAGAATGCAGTAGTAGCGAGCCAACATTTGATTTGATTTTTGAAGGACCAAATGGTGCAAAACGAGTTATTAGTAATTGGGCATATTATAGAGGTGGATATGACCAAGGCTGGGGAGCATCTAATAAGCAACAATGGTATTTAGAAACTGAATCTCATTATGGCGCAGGTAACGGTAGTGGTGTTAGCAGCAAGAGAACACCATCACTTAAGTATTATCGACATATGGAAAGTCATTTGTTAGATCATTACAAAAAAGAACTAAAAGAATTATTAGGACACTAAAATGAATTTTAATGATATATATCAAATGGGAAAAGGTCTTCATGTTACTGGAGAAGAAAAAGCACAAATAGGTAATTGGTATTTATTTGAAAATATTGGTTGGCAAATAATTCAAGATAGATGTAAAGAAAAATTTGGTAAAGAAATTTCCAAAGATAGATTAGAAAAAATAGTGGCCGACTATGAGGATTTGATTGAAAAGTTTTAATGAAATTTACAATATGAATGAAATAGAAGAATTCCATTTGCAACGAATGGATAAACATATATCTAAAGTTAAAAAATACTTATTAGAATTTACAAACTCAGACTTATCTAAAGAATTGAACTTTTCTAAAAGAGATGCTATTGAATTAGGTAATAAGCACGACCAAGATAAAATAGAAGGAGATCTATTTGAACAATATAAATATATATCTTGGCTTTACAAATGTAAATTAGCCGAGGTACCTTGTGATATTCCATACACTGAAGATATGGACAAAGCAACTACTGCTCATATCCGAAACAATAAACACCACCCAGAATATTGGGATCCAAACTTTACCCCACAAGTAGTAACTGACTTTAATCAACGAGACAGTACTAAACTAAAATCTCGTGACGGAAGAAAGATGCCAGTAGCACATATTATCGAAATGTGCTGTGATTGGAAAGCAACAAGTGAAGAACGCGGCAATAAAGCAGTTGATTGGGCATATAAGTGCTTAAGAGATAAACGATATATCTTTACAGATAATCAATGGGACTTAATTTATCGTATTTTAGGAATTATTGACTAGTCTTCAAAACCAATTTGCTTGGTAGTCAGATAGCCGGCTAAATCTTCTGGAACAACTTTATAGATAACATCACCTGGTTTGAGATCCATTACATACTTAACACCATTTATGTTGAGCAAAACATCATCCATATCATTCATATTGTATTGTTCCCACATTAGAGTCCAAAATCGCGTTAGATCTCTAGCTGTAATCTTATATTCAGTTGGCAATTTAGATAGTATGCCTGTGTTGTAGTTGATAAGTGGGTCTGGAAAAGTTTGACCATCTGTATCTAATACTGCTGAATCGTGCATCCAGTCATATCTGCTCTTCATAGTAATTAGTTAATATATAAATATGACAGAAGATATGAAACAACAACTAAAGGACCAATTTCCAGAAAACTTCATAATAGAAATAGCCACCGAATATGCGGAAGAAGGCTCTTGTAAGATTAGAGGCCTTCTAGGACAATATGCTATCGTTATAGAATGGTATTACAATGAAGAGCCAACTACTGTATTTTTAGCAGCAACAAGCATTTCCGGACAATCTAAAACTGGTCCATGTGAAATATCTAATCTTAAAAATGCACTATTATCCCTTAGTTAATATATCAATAGGAGTTAAATAAATGACAGAATTCAAAATTAAGAAAGACCAAATAGTAAGGCTCAAGGCACTTAATGATTACATAAAGAAAATGGAGTCTTTCTCACCACTTGCTGAAAAGCAGTTGTTCATTCTGAAGAATGATAAACTTTCTATTTATGGAACAGCTAATACTGCAGGCTCAGGCCATATAGAAGCAACTTTTGATGTTGACAGCAAAAATGAGGCATCGTTTGGATTAGAGTTAAGTAAGTTCATTACTTATTTAGAAAAGACCAAAGCTGATGAGATCAATGTATCTATCGTAAAAGATAAGATGACAGTAAAAGCTAAGACATCTAAAATAGAGATCAATCAAGCACTTATCTTCACAACACCAGAACAAACAGTATTAGATGAAATACAGAATAATATTAAGACAAAATTAGCATTGAAAGAATTCAAAACTCCTATTGAAGTTAAGTTAGACCATAAAGATATCATTAATGATTTAGGAATGATGACAAAGCTTCAGAATACTAATCAAGAAATTTTGGTTAGCAAAAACTATATTAAGTCAGCAGATAATCTTTGTATTGTATCAATGCAAATTAATGAGCCAGAAGAAGATGAAGTTGAACAAGAGATTCTTATAGATAAAGATATTATTCCTATCTTTAAGAATATAGATTCTTTCAAAGTATCTTCTGATAAAAAGTATTTCTATTTTGATATAACTCAATTCGGAATTCAGATTATATTTGTTCCGAAAAAATATAATTGGGATTATCCAACAGAAAAAGATTTAATAGACATTAGTCCAATTGCAACAAAACAAATTACTTTAGAAGTAAATACTTTGAATTTCTTTGAAACATTAAAAGAATATAGCGGCGTATTTGATAGTTCATCTTGGAAATATGAACAAATCTTTTTTAGAACTCCAAAAGGATTCAAAACAAAGAAAGAATTTGAATTACATTTTGATAATATGGATGTTGAAATTCGAAATACTTTACCAGTTGAAATTAAAGAAGATACTGATACAAAAGAAGATTTTGAGTTCTTATTACCAACACAGCATCTGAAGTTATTAGAAAACTTGTTAATGAGACAACCAACATTCTTAATGAAATATTCGTCAACTGATATACATGATCCAAATGGGATAGCAGTTATATTAGAAAATAATGAAGTTAGTATTATACTAGCAAAAATGGTGCCATAATGAAAATAGTAAAAGAATTTGAAATTGAGATAGAAGGCGATAAGGGTATTGCAGTAATTATCTATAGAAAGAATTTCTATAAGCAAATTACTGTCAATGAATTATTAAAAATGCTACAGGATGGTATGTATGAAGAAGAGAACTGGATTCGTCAGCAATAGTAGTACAAGTAGTTTTATTATTATTGGACTACGAATAGATGATGAACTTAAGAAAAAGTTTGAAGCTTATGCAATTAATAATGAATTAAGAGAGTGCTTTTATCAAAATGAATTTAATGTTGTAGATTTCGCAGAACAATTTGATTTAGATTGTGAATCAGATAATGAAGGCGATACTTACAATATTGGTGTAGACATAAATACAAGTGGAGAAGAATGGCTAGAGTATTCTGCTAATTCTTGGAAAGAACTTATTGAAAATGAAAAGATTAAGAAGTTATTAGAACTCTCTGATAAAACAGCAGATGATCTACTAATTATTACTGGAACAGAAGCTTGTTAGCCTTTTGACAACTAAAGGCTTTAACCTAAAAGGTTGTAGATTTTGACTCTCTATAGTCCGTCAAAAAGCGTAGAGAGTAAAGACCGAGGTGCACGGTCGCTAAATATACAGCATCGGTCTCTATGAGAAAGGAGACGGGGATTGTACAATGAGAAAAACAGTCCCCAATTTTTTTTTATTATGATACAAAAATCTATCTCTTTAGAAGTTTTCAAATGTCTCGAATGTAATGCTGTTATAGTATGTAATCCTTCAGCTCATGGACGGCCCGCTGTATGTGATAAGTGCGGTGTACCAGCAAATGTGGAATTAACTCAAGAACAGCGAACTCAAATGGAAAGAATGCAACAGCAAGGTCCAAGAGTTCATACTATTAGGTTTTAAGAATGTGGAAATATCAGAAGTATTTAGACAAAGAATTTATAGATAAGTTCACTCAAGATTTAACAGATGACTTATATAACAAGAAAGATATCAAATCAATACAAAGCAAATATAGTCAACGACTCAAACGAAAAATAGATGTTTTATTCTCTTTAGAACTCATAACTAAAAATCCAAAAGTTAAGCTCTCCGGTAAAAAGGAGTACTTCAATAAAGTCTTAAAGATTGCTAGACGAAAATATATTGGTGATGCTTGTTATGATTGGGATAAGAAAATCTGCATTCAAATAACATATTTTGGCTATTTAGCAATGAAACACAAAGTTGACAAAGAGATGTTCAGAGCTATGCTGCATGATACTTTTGTTCACGAACTAACACATGCTTTTCAACATAAGTCACGAAAAGTAAGTTTGCGCTTATCTGGTGACTTAGGAGATTTTGATGAACGAACTGATCCTAAAGTTGATAAGAAATGGAAAGCATATCTTTCGGACCAGGCTGAATTAGAAGCCTGGGCAGCAGGAATGGCTGCATTTTTAGAAAAACGATATAAGAACAAAGGGATAGCATATCGAGCTATTTCGTCTGGTAAAGTAGCAAAATTTCCAGTCAGATGGAATTTCATTTTGAACAAATATGCTAATATGAATAAGAAAGTATTTAATGAATTCTTATATCATGTGTATACTTATCTTTACAGTTAATATATCATAATGAAAATAATAGAAGCCTCAACAGAAATCATCTATCCTTCAAAGCTTTCAGAATGGTTAAAAGAAGTCAAATTGATAGAATTAGCTGCACGGAATTGTTACAAATCAGAAGACAAAATAACTGATAACAGTTGGAAGAAAATGGTCAAAAAGCTTATAGAACTTAATCACGGAGCAATGCTAGAATTCGGTAACTTTATATGTCGTATCATTACAGACCGTGGTGTAACCCATGAATTAGTAAGACATCGATTAGCATCTTATGCACAAGAATCTACACGTTATTGTAATTACAGTCAAGATAAATTTAACAATGAACTCACATTTGTTAAGCCATCTCAAGTATTGGCCTATGAAGGTAGTGCCGCTGAAAATGGTTGGCTAAGATCAATGGAACATGCCGAAAATTCTTACTTACATCTTATTCAGAATAACTGTTCTCCTCAACAGGCTAGATCAGTATTACCAAATAGTCTTAAGACTGAAATCATAATGAAATGTAATTGGAGAGAACTTATGTACATTATCAAATTACGAACATCACCAGCAGCTCATCCTGATATTGTGAAAGTCTTCAAAGACATTCAAGCTAAAGTTCAAAAAGCTATGCCAGAAGTATTCGCAGTAGAATGTTAATATAATAATAACTTACTACCCTGACGTATTATTTCCGGAGGGAGATAATCTGCAGCGAAAGGAGTTTTTTGAACAAAACGGATGAAGAAAACAGTCCGGGGATCAGGCGGGATGCGGAATACAGGCCCGCTTGCCCATTTTTAACTAAATAATATAAGCAGTATCGCGAAAGGTTATTGCTTCATATACTTAAAACGCTAGGAGGGTTTTATGAACACAAAAGAGAAATTCACAAATTTTGTCAATTCTGTCTCATCTATTTCACCAGATGATTCTATGCATCAAAGAGTGCTATCTAATGGAGATATTGAACTCGATATGCCAGATGGAATGGGCGGAAGAGCAAAGGCCGTTTTTAGTACATCACCTACTATAGGGAGAGAAGTTACTTATTGGGGTGGATATAACGACGGCAATTTTAATGGAGAGAGCCAACATTATTGGAATGGAGATACTAGTATTCAGACATTTCCTAATACTGTGACTAGTCCAGATTATGCACCAGGTGGATATGGAAGTGGTGGTAATGGTAATTCTGAACATTGGGTGTTGCCCAACAAACAGTCAGGCTGGAGTAGAACTCATGACCATACAATTGTGGGTAGTCCTGATTATGACCGTATTAACATTAAGAAAAAGATTGAAGAATTAGAAAAGTCTATCGAAAAAGTTGTACCTAACAAAATAGATAAAGACTTAATAGACACAAAGATTCCTTACAATGTCAAAAAAGACTTAGATGCTAATTTGATCTATATGTTTGCTATTGCTGGTTACAAAGAGAACCAAATAGAATTAGTAATGAAGAAAGATGGTCTTCTTCTCAAACTTAAATCAGCACCAGACGACAATGACTTAATAGGCGAAGGCTTTGAGTACTTATGTCATGGCATAAAAGATAGCGAACAAGAAGTTGGCATCTATTTAGACGTTGACGAATACGAAACAGCCAACTCAGAAGTAGAATTAGACAATGGCATCTTACAGATCTTCATACCCAGACGTAAAGAACTGAAGAACAGAATCAAAGTCAAAGCTAAGCCGACTGTAAAAAAGAAGATTGACTTCGAGTTAATCTAATCATATGGGATTTCAATTTGGAAGCGTCCGACAGCAAGAAAAACCTCGGCAAAACTTACAGAAATTTGACAGTTTACTAAAAGAGCATTGGCAACCAGGTAGCAAGTACTATCTGTTTGTAGTTGATAATGTCATTAGTAAGACACATTTAGACATATTAGCAAAAGATATCGAAAAGCATTACATAACGTCATACAACATCGTATCGGCTATTTCAGTAAAAGATCCAACTAATGATTCTACTGATTCGCTACTATCGTATGAAAGTAACTGGCGGCAATATTTAACATTCAATGATACACCAGCACACTGCATAATAGCATTTGGCTCCGTTATCCGTATTCTTAACAGATCCGGTGATGTTACTTACTATGACTTCTTCGATGATAAGTTCAATGATCCGCGATACTATTGTGGCAGCGAATTTGTTGATGGTCCAAACAAGTGGATCTATCCAGTAGCACCGGTCAAAGAACTATATCCAGTTCATATCAATAATGATCCAACTAATATGCTCACTAGATTCTTTAGAGAGAAACTAGAACGCATACAGCGTGATGATATGTCTACTGACTCATTAGATGTTAGACCATATCAAATCCACTATATCGACACAAAAGAGGAAACATCAAAAAGCTTACAGTTACTAATGAATGCTGAACTTTTGGCACTTGATACAGAAACAGATGGCTTAGACTTTCTTGTCAATAAGTTAGGCACTGTGCAACTATCAGTTGATGGTGAGAATAGTTATGTGTTTGATTGGGAGAATGTAGATAAGCGCATCTTTAAGAAAGTACTAACAACAGCAACTCGTATCACATTAGCAAATGCTAAGTTCGATGTTAAGTTCATTTGGAAGAATGGAGTAACTGGATGGTACCCAACAGATGATACGGTGCTCTTGTCTCATGCGATCAACTCTAATCGTTCTAAGGGTTTGAAGCCAGGTGCAATTTTCTATTGCGGTAAGTTCACAGGATATGATGATGAATTAGACAAAGCGAGAAAGCAACTCAAGGTTGACAACTTCTTACAAATACCAAAACAGATATTGATCAAATATGCTGGATTAGATGCAATAGTAACTTGGCGAGTTCAAAAAGCTCTCGATAAGCATGTGGCTTGGGTTGATAAGATGTACCCAAATGAAAAGCTTAAAGAATGGACAATAGAAAGATGGTACCGTGAAGTGATGATCCCAAATGCTAATACTGTAACGGATGTAGAATTTGAAGGCATTTACTTCGATAAGGATCAATTCGCCATTTCGGAAAAGATCATAGTAGAAAAGATTGCCTCATTGAAAGATGAACTTAGCAAACTTTGGAATGTGCCAACTACATTTAAGTTCGAGTCAACTAAAGAGCTCGGCTTATTGTTCAAGAGAATGGGTTGGCCGGAAATAGACACTGCAAAAGATGGTGGTTACAAAACATCTGATACAGTACTTACTGAATATGAACTATTAGAAAAGGATGCCAAACTGAAAGCTAAGGGCATCAACATATGCGGCATTAAGACATTGAAAGATCTTCGTTCATACAATGTAGCGTTGAAGACATTCATCAATGGATGGAGAGAATGGCTCAGACGGCATCCGGATGGTTCATGGCGGATTCATCCATCATGCAATACGTTTGGTACTGAATCATATCGTCACGCAATGAGAGATCCAAACTTCCAACAAATACCGAGTGGAAGCACAATAGCGCCCCACATTAAGAAACTGTTCACAGTACCAGATAAGAATGATTGGCTATTAGTGAACGCCGACTTTAGATCTTTGCAGTTGATATTAGCATTTTGTGATTGTGGTATCAATAAGAATGGTGTTGATCCGATTGCTTATAAGATCTATGGACAAGGTGGAACACAAGATGCTCACTCAATGACGACACATAGTGTCTTTTGTGAACCAGTTCATTTAGAAATCATAGAGATAGAAGATGATGATGGTAATAAGATCATTTTTGGTGAAGAACAGAAGATTAAGATTCTACGAAAAGGACTTATTGATGATAATGAAGAACTTGTCATTAAGGGTGCTGAGTTCCAAGCAGATGATGTCTTTGTGGAGTACGTATTATGAGTATCTTCAAAATAGTAAATGGTGAAAAGAAACCAATAGTTGGTCTGAAATTAGTCAATGCCCAAGAAGAAGATAGAAAAATGATAGAAAAGCTTAAAGAAGAACTTGAAAGAAAAGACAGACTTATTAAGTACTTACAGGAGTTAGTTAATCTATAATTATGTATAAGATAACCAAACGATCAATAACGATAGACGACTTTCTCAAGTTGAAGAACTTCCCGCCATTCAAGAAGATGCGTTCAAATGGGAAGACGCTAAATCTAGCAACTATCTTTGCGTGCACTGGCCCAACTTTGGGCAGACAAATGAAAGGTGCTGGCTTCTCAGAACACGATTGTGATTTGACTATTGAGACATTCAACTTAGAGAATGCATACAACACAGCATTACGTACAACCAAAGATAAGACGCCATTAGAACTCAAGTACATCATAGTAGGCAATAAGCTTAGAGAACTGTTCTTCCAAACATATCCCGGTCTATTAGACAGAGTGAATAGAGAACAACAGTTCGCAATGAAGCACGGCTATGTTAGAACCTGGACCGGGCCAGTGAGACACTTTCCAGAGTTCCGCTATATGAAACGAAACATCAATGGAAATCTAATAGGAGTTGATCAAAAACTGTATAGTAAGATGTTTGCCGGTATGAAGAATGAAGCTAGCAATACTTCAATTCAGACTGCTGAAGTCTATCAAGCAATGCCAGACTGTACTGCAACTAATGTGCTGTTGAAAGAATGGGGATTGAAAAGTCGACTTTACAATTATGTGCACGATTCATTATCATTGTATGTGTACAAACCAGAAGCTAGATTGATATATGCATTATTGAATCGACTATCATTAGAGCATAGAGAGCCATACTATGATCTGCGTATGTACATTGATGTAATAGAGGCTGACTTAACTAATCCAGAACATTACTATGACAAAGGAAAAGAGATCAATATCGAAAACTATGATTTAGATGAAGAACTCACCTCATGGAATGCAGAACATGGAACTAATTTAGTATATAAGGAGTTGATACCAAAATGAGATATCTAATTTCAATGGCAGTTGCACTGTTCATCATATTTGGAATATCACTCATTATTGTTCCAGTTGTGCTAGCTATTCTTTTTCAGACACTTTGGTACATGTTAATATGGGTATTACCAATAGCACTTATAGTCGGCTTGATTAGGCTATTGACTGATTTAGTATGAAAAGCAGATGTGTCGGCTGTAAGGCTGAGTGTGAAGATAGAGACTCACTTACACTAGACGAGAAAATAGAGGTAGTTGTAACAGATTGTAGCAACTTTACGAAGGAGAAGAAGAATGATACAGTGGGACGAAAGCAAAGACAACCCAGTGAACATAAAGATACGTAAGATATGGGCAGCAGAAACATTTGAAGAATGTCAAACACTTTGTAGAGAGCTATTTGAATTAGGTCATACAGATGGCCAACAATATGTGTGGGCTGTCAGAGCTGGTGACTTTACCGGACACAAGATAACTGAGCATGGAAAAGAAATGGCTAAAAAGTTAGGTCAAACTGAAGAGGAGTTCTTAGGCATTGATACTAACAAGTTCGAAAAGGTTGGAGATGAATGGGTACTCAGAAAGACTCCAATAAAAGATGAGACGATAACTGTTACTAACAATAGCAACATTCAACAATATGTCGAATTTGATAACGGCAAATTCAGATTGAAGGAGAGACCATTTGATACGGACAACAATAAGACGCAATAAGAAGCACGCTACATCATCATTCTTTGATGATATCAGATTGCTACGACGTTCTAGGTTTGATACTGACTATCGAGACTTAAAGAATGGTATGGCCTTCGATGTTGGTAAGTTGCAATTAGCATATGCTGCACAGGAGATCATATTGTGGCGACGTGGTTGTATGGAGTTATCTGACTACATCAATAGATTGCCAAATGATCAGTTGAAAGATTTAGTAGCTGACTATATGGGAGAAGACTGGACAGAAGACAAAGAGCCAGTTGCAATAGAGACACATGATAAGTTTATCGCAGATCCAGACAACGAAGAGGCTTGAGAATCCACAAACATTAGTTGACTATTTTGAATCTATTAGTGACAGAAATCGAATTACTGATCATCTAATAGAGCCAATAAAGAAATGCGACTTTCTTCTGAGTAGATATCCAAAACGTATTAGGAGTGATATATTAGCTCTTCTGAAAAGAGGGGCTGTGATGTCTTCCAGTCAAAAGATGGAAAAAGTTGCTGAAGATCATCTAAGAGAATTTGTCAAACTTCAAAAACAAAATGACACTTTGAAGAAAGAGCTTGCTGAACTTAAGAACAATAGGTCACTCGAAAAACGTCGTTTAGAACTATTAGAAAGTACTCATTTGTTTGACTAATACTTAAGGAAATATATCTGTTGGAATAAAAATAACTAATTATTATGAATTATAGAGAAATATATCTAAAAATAATTATTAGTACTCAAAAACAAAATAGAAAAAAAGTTCGTGGTAAAAATCAATACTATTATGAAAAACATCATATATTACCGAAATCTTTATTTCCTTTATGGAAAGATAGAAAAAGTAATTTAGTTATTTTAACCGCTAGAGAACATTTTTTCTGTCATCAATTATTATGTAAAATCTATCCGTCAAGATCAATGTATAATGCATTATGGCGATTATCAACTGATGGAAGAAGAAAAATAACTTCAAAAGAATATGAAAGAATAAAAATTAAAAGATCTGAATTATTATCTCAAAAAAGAGGATATAAAAGACCACCTTTTTCAGAACAATGGAAACAAAATATAAAATTAGGAAGACAAAAACAAATAATAACAGATGAACACAAACAAAAAATTAGTGATTGGGCAACAAAATGTAAATGGTATAATAATGGAATAAAAGAAACTTTTTGTGAAATAATGCCAAAAGGTTATAAAGTTGGAAGATTACCTGGCTTAAATAACACTAAAAAAGTATTTTGTGTAGAATTAAATAAATCATTTAATAGTTTAAAAGAAGCTTCATTAGTTACAGGAGCAAACTATACTAAAATATGTGAAGTATGTAGAGGTTCACGAAAACAGTCTGGTGGCTATACTTGGAAATACATTTAATATTTTATAATTTCTCTTCTTAATGCCATCTGATGTACTGTTTCAATTAATTCTGGTGGTAGATTTTCTGTTGGAATCGTGGCCTTACACTTATTCATAATCATTTTGTGCATACCAAATGTGCCTAATAGTTCCTGAATTTCTATTGGAATGATAATCGGATACTTTTGTGCTTCATCTAACATAATACGAAATAGCAAATCTTTCACATTTATGTCAAACTCAAATGGTATCTGTAAGGTGTAGAACTTTTCTTGTGCGTCATCTTCAAATGCTGATACTAATGATGTCAACGACCAAGCTCGAGTCTCTGGATCAACATTGACTTTACGATATGGAACATCTGTTAGTGGTGGGAATACAGCTGATATGACATCACATGAGTCTACTATTATGCTTATCTTATCGCCTTCAAATGTATTGCGTGGACGTATTCTAACACAGTCAACTGGAGTGTCTATCCAATAGAGATTAGTTCCATCTATCAGTTTTCGTCGTAAATTATCTTGCTTCATACCTAATCTAGATTGAAAAGATGAAACTCTCATACGGTCAAAGTTCATATTAATTAGTAAAGACGGCAACTAATTACTATGAGAAAAATAGCACTAATATTGTTGGCTTTTTGCTTATTTGCATGCCAACGCGACGGTTTAACGATAAAGAACGGTGTTCTAACAGTAGGAGTAGAGGCTAACTATCCGCCTATGGAGTATTTGACACCTTACGGAGAGTTCATTGGCTTTGATATTGATTTAGCTAGAGCACTCGGAAAGAAACTCGATTTAGAAGTTAGATTTGTCAACACTAAATGGAACAGTATCTTTACTGAATTAAGTATGAGACGCTTCGATGTCATCATTTCAAGTGTTAGCATTTTGCCAGAGAGGGAATTAAGTTATGCTTTTTCTAAGCCATATTTAGAAAACTCGCTCAGCTTGATTGTCAATAAGAATGCCGACATAAAGCCAACCACATTAAAAGAGTTAGTTGGATTACGTATTGCATATCAAGCTGAAACATCAACAGATCATCTATTACATCAGTGGGCTCGAGATAACGATGTTCAATTAGATTGTAACCCGCACTTTAGAGTTGACTCTTGCTTAGGTGCATTACAAAATGGACAAGTTGATGTTGTCATTATTGACGGAATAGTAGCATATGAATACTTACGCTATTTGAACTTTGATGATAGATTTGAAATGTCAGGAGTTATCTTTAATGAAGACTTACTCGGTGTTTGTATGCTACAAGACAACCCCGAACTATTAGAACTTGTCAACTCCGCGCTCAAAGAACTCAAAACAGAAGGCATTTTAGAACAACTCTCTTATAAGTACTTTAATCAGAATTTGATTAGAGATTGCTTAACTCACTAATTATTATGAACCTTCAAGAACTTAAGATACGAGAGTTGGGACTTCTTAATACTCATAGGGATCGATATGTCGAATATGGAGTTGCTTACACTGACATACGAAAAATATGTGAAAACTTTAGCGGCCCTAAATTGTCAGACGGCATTCTTATATCTGAAATAGCACAGCAATATGCTCTCAAAGAAAAGAAGCTATATGATCTAACAAAAGATAAGAAACATCTTATGCATATCAAAGCAGCCTCTGAATTGTTTAAGAAAGAATTTGTATCATTCAATGTGCTATTTGACTTTTTCTCAAAACAAAAGCGCAACATTAAGTTCGAAGAAGCTAAGCACTTATTGTCTCAAACGTCATTTTATGACAGAGTGAACCCACAAACATTGGTAGATGTGTTACAGTTCATAGAGATGAATGCAAAGGAAGAATAGTGAAATACATCAGGACTACTGCTAATAACATAGAGTTGAAATACCCGCTCTCATCATTAACATTAGTGTACGAATATATTGGTCCTTATAGAACTCACGGTGACATGTATCTTGATGATTCTAAATATGTATGGATAGAGTGCTTCACTGAGATTAATGATCTAATTTACTCAAATGGTCGACCAGTAGCTATTTTGTGTCTAACTGAAAACCAACACCTTCCATTAAGTTTGCATTTATCAGTTATTGAGGTGTTCCAAGACGTCCGAAAAGAGGGCATTGGTTCAATAATCATGAATGATCTAATCTCTATAGCTAAAAGTCTGAACTTTAAGACAATGACGCTACAAGTTCATACCCCATCTCTAAAGTCATATTATGCTCGTTTTGGGTTCAAAAACCGCAAAATAGACGGCTATCAAATAATGAGAAAATACTTATAGATTTTGAACATCTAATCTTTCCATCTTATATTATATATGTAAGGGACAATGAAATCCCAATATATCTTAAGGAGATAAGAAGATGAGAAAAGAACTGATTGACAGAGTCGAAAACACTTTTGGAGCCGTCATTGCAGACGTGCAGAAGAACCCCAAGAACCTGCGTGAAGCTCAGGCGCTGATCCGAGATCAGACCAAGCTGTTTCGTGAGCAGGCTGCAGCTGCTTATACGGCGTCCGTCGCTGCCCGGAAGGAAGAAAGGGCTGCTAAGCGTGAAGCTAAGGCCACTGCCATTACTGAGGCCCGTACTGCCCGTGATGAAGCCAAGGCCAAGTTCGCGGCTGCTCTCGCTATCAAGGTGAACGGAAATGTCGCCAAGAAACGTGCGAAGAAAGCCGGACCTGTGCAGATGGAACTGCCGATTTTGCCTGAACCAACCGAAACTGGGGAAGCAGATATATTCTAAACAAAAGGTCCTCCCTTATGGGAGGACCACTAACTTTAAAGAGGTAAACTTATGAAAAGAATGATGTTGTTAATGTTGACAGTAATTGTACTGTCTGGGTGTCCGACTCCTACTGGTGGAAATGGAAACGGTGATGATGATCCTATTCACACCCACAGTTGGGGAGAATGGTTTGTAACTGGAAATAACACAGTCCCGGCTACGTGTGTTGATTATGAACAAATAGAATGGAGAAGGAATTGTAGTAATTCTCCAACTCATTTTGAAGTTGAAATGAGAAATGGTGACAGTCCAAATGTAAATTATCATAATGGAACAACTTCAAATAGTAGTTCTGTTCGGTGTCGAGATTGTTCAACCTTTATAGATTGGTCAGATTCCTTAGATTGGTCTAGTCCCTTGTCATATTGGAAAAATGATGATGGTGATTATTTAGGGTTTGGTTATCAAACTTCTCCAGGAGAAGGAACTTCTGCGTTTATTACATCAACCACTGGTTTAACTCCTGGGTTAGAGTTTTACAGATTAATTAATCTTACTGAAAATACATTTACATTAAAATATTTAAATCCCAATCAGGGATATCCAAATATGTGGGGTAATGAATCCTATACTATTGAATATGAATTCGGACCTGGAGACGATGAAATTACAATAATTGATTTTGGTAGTTTTCCTTTTCCAATTCCGACTGGAGTTTACGAAAAATGGGATAGAATTTATTAAAAATAACTTCTACAGCCCCGGCTTCTCGGCCGGGGCTTTTTATGTTTAAAATAAAGATCATTTTTAATATCTAATCAATTGATTCTTCTATGTCACTTATTCCAAAAGTATCTATCAAATACTTTTCTAACTCTCCACTGTTTTTAAACATCATTCCTTGAAACTCAAACGGTCGTTTTATGTCTCCTTGTTCTAGATAATCGTACATCAGATTCAAGTTCATCTTTCCGTCTTTATTCGTAATTGAAGTTACATCTAACTCAAACATATCACCTTGTCTAATCATAAAGTCTTCTTTGTCTATATCTAAATCATCGAATTCGTGTCTGTCAAATGAGTGTGGTCTAGTGTTATTTATTGGGTGTTGTTTGAATGTGTCTATGTCTTCAGATTCAGAAATATCCCATAATGGTTCATTTGGATCAAACGGTCTAACTGGTCGGTATATAGTTTCTCTTTTATTGTCGTATCTAATTATCTGTATGTTCTCTGGGTTGAATACAAATATATTACCGACACCATTTTCTTCTGAAACGTAACCGTCATAATTTAGCTTACGAACAATATCAGTGATCATAGGATTTTCCATTTGACTCCATTTATGAGTTCTAAATACTTCTGTTAGTTCACTTTGCAAAGTTCTATACACTGCGCCAGGTTGCTTCATAGCAAAATTGAAGAAAAACTCTCTAGGATTCTTTCTCACTTCAGTCAAAAAAGCTGTTCTGTCTTTTCGACTACCTGGATTAAATAGATTAAGTGGCTTAGTCAATAAACATCGATATAGGTAATATTCATCTTGCCGGAACTTATCCATGAGATAGTCTCTTAAGTAGTCATTGATCATTACTAATTTAGGTGTTAGAAAAGTGCCGCCGTATGATACATCAGTGCCTCTAAAGCGATTACGTTTTTCGAACTTAGTGAACTTATTAGGAGATATATGATAGTAAGACTTTCCAGTTCGATAGATTTGTTCAAATAACTGTGACTCCTTAATTGTGTTGGGCTTCAATGCGACATAAGTGTCTGCCACTACTTTTGGGTCTTTTACATTTTCTATAACTAATCCGTCATGGTCATTCTCATAAGCCATTAAGGATAACTTATCAGAATTGTATCTTTTTCCATCTATTTGTATGTCATGATAATCAGCACCTTCCGCATCAATGATCATTGGGTCATCAAATTCTAATTCATTTTTAATGACTTTTCCATCACCATACCATTCAGCAACTTCTGGATCTGATGTGTACCATTTTCCTACAGACTTTTTTGAAGTGATCTTATCAAATTCTCCAGGTTCCCAGAAGTTTTTGCCGTCATCACTTCCTCCTGACATTCCACGATAACCAGTATAGATTTCTTCAAATAGTTTCATAATTCTTTCCTAAGCGAAAAAGTAATGGATATCATCAGCTGTGTCATATATCACATAGACACTATCATCATATCGCTTCAAATAGATAGGCTCCCAACCTGGAAAGCCTTTCATTAATTGAACTGGAACATCACATGCAGCCCACAACTGATCTCTGCTAATTTCTTCAAAGTTACTATCTTCTGGTCCTCCATCAAAATCATCTAACCTAGCATAATAGCCCATGTCCTGCGCGCACTCAGTTTCATCTTCCCAGGGCAAGTCATCATTGATTCCTAATTCACGACAGTCACCAAGATATTGCTTTCGTTTCTTCGGAGGTTTGGGTACTTTCTTCTCATTTCGTAGCTTCTTAAGCTCATTAATAGCTTCTATGTTCTCTTTAGAATAAGGTTCTGTCTTGCTATAGACATTCATCCAATAGGCTTCGTCTTTTGCTTCTTGTAAGTTTGATACATAATAGATATTAGCTCTGATATCTAAAAAGTCATTATGATAAGCATATGCTGCTCTATGATGTCCATCCATTATGCAGTAATAGCCATTCCACTCACACACGTCTATTGGGTCACAGTTGAAAGTGTCTCCGCCTTCTATATCATCAAATTGACTCCAGTCGTAAGGTTCATCACCATCGCCGTCCATGTCTTGTCGTAATCTGCCAATAGGTATAAGGCCTGACTTATGTGGCAACTTAGCTCTCACACAATCTGTCCATACTCGATATCTGTCTTCTGGGTCAATATCAGGAAAGTCTTCCCAATCCATTTCTGGTGCAAAGTACTTAGTCTTAGGCCGATTAGATTCTTGGAGTGCTCTACGATAGATAGACTCCATTAAGCCAACTTCTTTCCTAGTATCTTCTAATGGTTCATTATTGGCTATCTCTTCAGCCTCTTCGTTGTTCTTAACTGCAACATTTGGTTCTTCAATGGGCGGCTCAGCTTCTTGTGGACCTTCAGCTGCTTCTGTTTCAGCCTCTACTGGTTTAGCTTCAACGGTACTGGTGTCCATTACCGGTAAGTCGTTCTGCTCTGAAGTCGACTGCACCTCGTCTATGTCAGCACTGACTGCATCAGCTGCTTTCTCACTCTTGATGCCACCTTGAGATTGCGTTCTTTCATCTGGTAAGCCAGCTGGTTGTTCTGGTGCTTCGAGAGTATCTTCTTGTGATGTAGATGCAGCAGAGGAAGTCGCAGTTTGAGCACCGCCTAATTGCTTCAATATGTTAGGTATCTCTTTGTCTAAATCTTCAATAGCAGCCCAGAGGTGCTTACATAATTGTTGTCCTCTAACATTGCCACTGCTATCATGTCGATTAGCCCAAATGTCTTTGCCTTGTTGGCCAGTGAATGGTGAGTACGTGTTGTCTTTCTTATCGTCTTCTTCGAACATACCCTGCCAATAGAACGCGCCACAGTCACATTGTACTTTAACGTCTGCTTTGTCAAATACTGTCTGTAGAATCTGAGCTTGTTGACTATATGGAAGAGTCTCAAAGTTCTTGGGTATGATGTTTGCTATGTTGTAGAAGTGTAGTTGAACAGCGTAACCCTTACTTAGGCCAGCCATCTCTTGTCCATTGACGCTAAAGTGAACATTGTTGCTTTTGCTGCTTTCAACTTCAAATAAGATATGAAGACTGTTTGGGTAATTTAGTATGCTTCGGACCAAGTTTGTTGAGCCAGTACCATCTTTGCTAATGGCTTTGTTCGTAATGCCTGACGTTACAAATTGATCTAGACGATATTCTACAAGCTGCATATTAGTTAGTTATGCAGTGGGTCTCTTTTCTTATCGGTGTAAAAGTCAACGACAGCCATTTGATCAGATGAGTCCGTTGGCGCAACCCATAGAGTGATTTGATACGGTTTGAGTTCAGCCTTCTTAACTGCGTAAGCTGTCAATGCAGCATTCTTACCCTTCTTAGATTTCCAATAGAGGCCGTCGTCATCAAAAGTGAGCTTACAGTCATCCCATCTAAAGCGGTCATCATATTCTGGATCTTCTTCATCCTTGTCTTTATCATCACCTTCGTGGCTATAGTCGAAGCACGAAAATGATCCGCGTTTTGGCTCATCACTGTAGATTTGTACGTGATCTAATTCATGCATTTCTTCAATGAGCATCGTATAGAAGCTATTCTCCAATACTTTCTCTCTAAGTTGGTAGATCTCCTCAAAGCTTTTCACCGCTAATCATCTCCTCTATGTCCTCACGTAATGGCTCACTTAGCATTTGATCTAAGTTGTGATATTGTTCTTTTGTCTCATTTAGCATATCTGATACACTCATTTCTTTGAGCTTAGTCTTACCAACTCCGCCGAATTCGAGGTTCTTATCTGTTAGTACTTGGAATGTCTCAAATAGCGGATTAGCTGTGTTGATCTTAGGAACGAGCATCTCGTGTGAATGTCCAGGTCGACTCCATTCAGTTAAGTTCTGCTCAGCTAACCAGTTGAAGTAGATCTCATTGCGGGCTTCTTTGTAGCGCTCGCTTATCTCTTTGAGTCGTTTCATCTTAGCTTCATATAGCGTTTGTTGCTTCTCTTTAGCCAACTTTTCACGCAGCATCTTTCGAGTTCGTAGATAGTACTCACGTTCAGCTGCATTCATAGATTCTGGCATTGGTTCAACATCACCGCCACCGTCACCTAGGTCTTCTCCACCGCCATCTCCACCTTCGCCTCCAGCACCACCAGACATATCGATGTCCATGTCTCCACCGTCACCACCTTCACCCTCTTCTTCGTCTCCTTCAGAATTGGCTTTAGCAGCGGCCTTGGCGATCGCAGACAATCTGATCCATCGTTGTAAGTCAGTTGGATCTAAAAATGTGTACTTAGAGAGAATGTCAGCAACAACATCTTCAGGAAGTGGTTCACCCTCTTCCATTCCGAGTACGCCTTGAAGCATCTCAATGATGCCATTAGCTAATTCAACTGATGCTGATCTAGCTTCTCTCTTCTCATCACCCATGTCCTCAGCAGGGAAGCGCATTGACAATACGAACGGTATGTTGTAGTCAAACTCACCGGTAATAGCAAAGTGCAATCTAATAAGTTGGCCGAGACATTCGAGAAAGGTGGACTGTATTGTGTACACATGTCGAGCAAATGGTTTGTACTGTTCAGTTAGCGCGATGCCGCTATTTCCAAATCCGCCAAATTCTTGGTCAAGATAAGACTTCGGAACACCACAAGCAATAGCGACTCTATCCTGATACATCTCTAAGTCGCCAGTAAAGTCCATATCAACTTTTGATTCGTGTATCTTCATATCTAAGAGCCCTTCAGGCACCCAAACTTTTGTATTGACGGTATACACCTCAAGACTGTTGCTTAATGGACTAACTCCTATGTTCTCATAGTCTTCACGTACGCTGTTGACTGTTTCAAATGCTGTTGCTACACCAACGCCTTCCGTTCCTTTGACACTGTAGACCTGCACTGGGAAAGAAGAAGCTCTAGCTAATCCCTGAAGTGCCATTGTGCTGTAGCATTGTTTGAATGGCGCTAATGCCATAAGTAGTGGTGGATAACCGTATGGAAAGAACTCACTGTTGTCAGCTTGATAGCGGAAGTGGCTAATTAGCCAAGGTGGAACTATGATGCCATCTGCAAACTCGAATCCGAGTAGTTTGGTGTCAAACATATCGGCAAAGTTGTCATCGAGATCAGACAATGTGTCTTTTCCGCTGCGTGTAGTCAACAAGTCAACTAATCGGCTTATCTTGCTATTGCGGTTCTTCATCATCTCTTGCTCGCCTGTCATTTGAGCAACTACTTCAGCCATGTGTACTGCACTGAACTCAAGTCGTTCTTTAAGCATTGGTACTTTGAGAGGGATGATACGCTCTACACCTTTGTCAGACACTCGATGAGCCCAAAGTGCTTCACCGTATTGTTCTATGTCGTAACAAGCAGCACTGATACGTTGCTGTGTCAATCCCCATTGACTAAATAGTTCATAACACTTGTTGACGAATGGGATAGATGGGCTCTCTACTGAAAGCAATCTGTTTTGATCATCTAATTGTGTTGCTTCATCTGCGACTAGGCGACATACCCTAGATAAGAATGGGTCATTTAGAACAGCAAATCTGAGTTCATTCAGTCGTTGTTGTCGTTCGGCTATATCGCTATAGACAAGAGTTGTCTCATTGATATATGCATTGAAGTACTTATTGAGAGTTGTAGCTAATGGTGCTGATTTGAAGATGCTGCCTAATGCGGCATGCTTAACTCTGTACGAATCATTTGCGACATCTACTTTGACTAATCGAATGCCGTTTGCTTTCTCAAATTCGGACTGTGCATCTTTACGTTGCACTCCCTGCCAGCCCCAAAGGCTACTTAATCTCTTTGAGAAGCTGGACTTAAAGATTTCAGACTTTGGTTTTTGTCCACTAGTATATATTGATTCTTGTAATTGACTATCTGCCATATTAGTTAGTGAGAAGAGTTAGAATTGGCATGCAGAGCTTTAGCATCTGAGTTAACCCGGTCAACAGCGGACAATAGTTTAGATGACACTTCAATAGTTTCTAAATAAGTTAAGAATGATGGCACATCTTTGTTGAAGCAGTGACTGTCATAATAGGGCTTATCTGGATAGACAAAAGTATGTGACGGACCAACTCTCTCGTCTGCAACAAAGAGTTCCCTAAGCTCGGGATAAGCTACACCTATTTTGTCTGCTATCTTATTGAACTCAGCACAGAATGTCACCTTCATTGCTAAATAACAGTTCAGCATGTATTTAGAAAGTTCAGCTGTTTCTAATGTTGTAAAGATGCATCTAAATGAACCTGTCTTAACTCGTGAGTAAAGTTCAGCTACTTTTGCAGTATCTCCCCTATTGCCTCCCAGAATAACGAAATTAGGAGTTGGCGCATGTTGTGTACTTCCATAGTGTTCGGGAGAGAACACAACATTTGGTCCAAGTTTCGCGCATGTTCCAGGTGGCACTGTTGATTTGACTACATAGATACTAGCACTTATGTTTTGTATCGACTGTTCTACTATTGAAGTATCGCAGCCATTCTTGTGGTCAGTTGGCACACAAATGAAGGCAAAATCGTAGTGTCCTTCATATGTGCTGTCTTTTATGAGTGGATCATATATTGTGGGCTTTAAGTTATGGAATTCTTGTTCTATGTGCTTACCGACTACTCCATAACCAACTATAAGTATTCGGTAGTTCATTAATCGTCAAAATCTTCGTCTTCAAAATCGTCTTCATCTGGACCAAAATCTTCGTCCATTTGTTGATACCAATCAGTTTCTCCAAGTTCGTCTTCATCATAATCATCTTCGTCTTCTAACTGTTCAAAATCAAAGTCATCATCAAAGTCGTCTTCTTCACTTTTTGGTCCAACTATGTTGCCCATATCGTCTAGGCTATCATCATCTAATCCAGCCGCTTTCCATATCTCATGTTGTCGTTCTTCATCAGGATCTATTCCATCATCGCTCATCATGCCAGCTTCATCTATATCACAGTATGGACAGTTGCCATCGATCATTTCTTCACCGCACTCTTCACATATTTCAGTTCCTGGCATATAGTTATCCATATCTATAAATGCTTGCTTACTTCCGGGTCCAAATTCATCCCAGTCATCAAAACTGTCAGCCATTGCTCTACGCTGTTCTGGTGTTTGAGCAGCTTCTTTCACTGGTTTTCTAACAGGACGTTTCTTAGATGCAGCTAATGCTTTCTTATCTTTTGCGTTAGCTTTTCGCTTGGCTTCATTTTCTTTTCTCCAAGCAGCGTCTTCTGCTTTAGCATTTCGTTTTGCAGCGCCTTTAGGATCTTCCTTATTCTTCTTTTCTCGCCATTCATCTTTGGCGCGCTGTGAAGCTTCAGGTCGTTTGGCTTCTGCTAATATGTTCTCAAATGTTCTCATAGTATTCTCCTTCATGTTCCAAGCTCTAGATAGTACATTCATGGCTTTATTGACATATTCATATGTAGTATCAGGATCATCATAACAGCTGTTAACTGCCTTTGATAGATATTTGTATGCTGTTATTATGTTACTCATAGTATTCTCCTTAATATGATGGGTTAAGTGACTTATTCAAGCCCTCAATGAACTCATCAAATGAAGCATTAGATAAGTTAAGTCTTTTCCAAGAGGCCAAAAATAGTCGGACATCTTCTCTAGCAATGCGTAGGTATATGTCTCTTTGATTATCGGCTTTTTCTATTTGGTCTTTCACAGCCATCATACGCTCATTGTCACTTCTAATAGCTTGTAAGTCATAAGATGGTGGGATATTGATAACACCAGGTAGAGTGTTAACTTGCTGTGGAACATCCCTGCCGTACTTAGTAGATATGTCAGCACTTTCAGCTTGTAAGTTGATAGAATCTATCATACATTCTTTGTAGATCTTTAAGTTTTGAATTAGATGGCTTAAACTGCCAATAGTTGATTCAATAGCTGTAACAGATGTTTTAGCAATAGTCGCCAATATAGAGGCATCTTTTTGAGGCAAGTTTTTCGGTGTGTAATATTCAGTCAGCTTATCTTCATTTAACGGTGCTAAAGTTGGCTGTTCTCGTAACTCATTAAAGTTTGTAGTCATAATAGTTAGTACAAACAAACTAACTAATATGAATGAACTCACTATACAAATATTAGCACAATTTAAAGAACGCCTACAAGCGCATAGACTACGGGAGGGCTTTAAGTCAGCTGATGATTTCAGTGTAGCTCAAGTTGTCTCTCCATCATCGATTACTAAATGGGAAGGCAAATCTCATAAGCAGCTATTCAAAGCAGCTAAAGCTAACGATAAGACAGCTCTAGAGTATCTTTTCTATAAGATGGGTGGAGCAATTCAGGCCGCATTTTGGAAGAACTATTTAGGTCCTAGCGGATCAATTCGTAGATACCGTATACAAGCAGACAGTGCATGGGAACAATGGCTTTCTATCGCATGGATGGCTATGACAGAAGGTTTCTCTGAGATATACAACACATCATACAAAGGTGGTACAGATGCTTACACTGCCACAGAAGACGACAAGTCAGAACATAAAAGTTCGGGCGCCCTTGAGAAATTTGATATAGACAAAACGCCAGAGAAGCATTTGCTCAATGTCTTTGCTTCTCGATATAAGAACATTCTTCGTAATGCAGCTATCAATGCCAACACTGCAGCTCGAGTTGGTGGTATGACAGGTAGAGAGATCACCGGCGGCAGTGCTGAGGTGCAAGTTCATCAATATGAACCAACTTGGGCTGAGGATGGAAAAGACGACACTGACTGGGGTGGAACTGGTGATTATGAATCTACGTCATCTCGAGGCTATAAAGATGAGACCTTCGATATAGCATATGAAGAGGGTGGATTCAGGGCAGCCGAAAAAGGTGCTGCTGCTGATGCCTTTTTGACTAAATGGAAGCAGTTCTCACAAGATCCAGGTCTACAACAGAATACTAAAGGTGTAACAGCTGGAATGATCTTTGGAGAAGTCATTGGCAATAAAGATGCCGAGCTTCGCAAGATAGGGGTTAAGTTTGGCATATCGAGAAATAGTGCGCAGACACTATTGACTAAAGCTCAAGAAGTAATGACACAACACGCTATCCCGCCAGCTGACTTGTTCGCAGCTATTAAGTACTACGGCAATGAGAAAGTTGCATCGTATCTATCAGCAGTCAAAGCAACTGGAGAAAGTCCTAAAAAGACAGAAGCACCTAAAGAACAACAAACAGCTGGCTTTATGGAAGCATTTAGCGCTATTGGAGAAGATCCAGGATTGAAGAAGCCATCTAAAGCAGGTGTTAGTCGAGGAAGATGCTTATCTGATATGGTGAGAATGAACTTCCCAACAGCTGAAAAGTTAAGTGACAAATATGGCATATCAGAGAAAGATGCACAGTGGTGGATCGGGGCAACTAAGAAATTCTTAAAAGGATACGGCATAACAGAGGCTGATCTTAAGAGTGCGATTAAAGAATACGGTAAGAAAGAGATTTTGACACTAATTAAATAAGTATGCTGAAAGTATTTGTACCATCTCATAAGAGGCCAGATGCACCATTATTTAAGATAGCAAAAGGTTTGAATATTGTATTACAACATGAAGAAGATGTTGAACCGTATCAAAAAGCTAATGTGAATAATCATAACATCATATATATTCCAGAATTAAGAGGATTGTTAGACGCGAGAAATTGGATATTAGATCAACCCTATGAATGGATCCTTATGATGGATGACGATGCTTCTGAAATTAAAAAATATGGAAATAAAAATAATTATTCAAAAAAAAAATTTAATTATATAATTACATGGGATGAGTTTATTATAGACTTAAAAAAATTAGTTCTTATATTAGAAAAAAATAAAATAGGATTAGCTGGTTTTAAGTCATATACAACTTTTAATGAAAATAATCTTTATTTTATAGATGATCAAAATTTATATAATATTACTACTATAAAGTTTTTTAGAGCTTATTTAATGAATAAATATTTATTAAAATCAAAAAATTTTAAATTCGAAGGATATCCAGATGATGGTGAAAATGGACAAAAAGCATTATGTGAAGATTCAGATTTATTATATTGGTGTTCTGCAAATAGTGTTAAAAAAGCAATTATAAATTCACATTGTCCATATTATTATGAAGAACAAGAATCTACAGTTTGGGAAACACATAATTATAAAAAGGAAATGCTTAGATTAGCATATATTTGGTTATTAAATAAATATAAAGATTATCCAAATATAAGAAAAGATATAGTTCAAGTTTTATTTTATTTTCATAAAGACTATTATAATGAAAGAAAGCGATTCCGCTAAAAATTTGATTCAATTAAAAATAAATCTTATATATTATAATAAGGAGGAGTAACATGTTGTAAATAGGAGATTATTTATGGCACATAGTTACAAAAAATTCCCTGGTTTTTCGGATAACGATAATCGCAAGTTCTTTCAGAAAAGAGCTGCTAATCGGGTAGTCCGTCACACAATGGAAGTTTCAAATGGAAAGGCTTACCGCAAGCTTTATAATCCTTGGAAGATCTGCGATCATAATTGTCGCTACTATTCTAAGGCAGACGGTTGGAATATGGCTGAAAAGTTTGATTGGGACTTCAACTACAAATATTGGATTAAATAGCAGATTTTGAACATCTAATCTCCCTTTCTTATATAATATATGTAAGGGAGATTAAATAATGGGAAATTCAAAAGAAAGATACACAATCGAAGCTATTATCAATATTCCTGGCACTTATACTCGTGCCAATGAAATAATGATTTATCCATTGGAGCAGTTACCGAAGGGCTCACCTAAAGGAACAAAGCCTCAGAGAATTCCCGGTTATCAAATTGCATTGAAAGTTGATCACCCGGTTACACTCGAATTACAAAAATTAGGTTTTCAATACTTAAAGTTCAGTAAGGGTTATTGGAATCAAAATGGGTATTGGGTAAAACCACAACTTAGAATATCAAAAGCAGCTAATGTTTCTACTTCATCGCCTTGTAGATTTCTCTATGAAAAAGGAATGAACTTAAGTTTAGATTCCAAAGATAGGGTTCGTAAAATTGATAACGACCTCTTTAATTGGGAACTTACAAATCTTGGCGTAAAAGGAATTGATTATTAATGAAAGATACTTTCAAAGACGACATTAAAAAAGTAATAAATGAATATTTGGAAGAAGGCGGTTATTCTGTTAATGATATCGTCTATCTCTTACAATCAGTTGCCAAAGAATTAGATGAGGAAATAAAATGAAATATAATTTAGTCGGACAAGACGGAAATGCTTTTGCTCTTATGGCTTACACGTCTAAGGCAATGAAAGAGCAAGGATTTTCTAAAGGCGATATTAACCATGTAATAGAAGACGCAATGGCAAGCAACTATAACAATCTTATCTTTGTACTAGATTGCGCAATTCAGAAGTGTAATCTTCGTGCAGATGGGATGATGCCTGACTATTGTGAGTGTTGCGGAGCTGAACTGAATAAGTATGCTGACTGTATAGATGGTGCTTGGCACTGTGAAGACTGCGCTTATGAGGCGGTAAATGGTTGAGTTCATATCATATAGTGGAAGGTATCCTTGTCTTTGTTTTGGTACTCTTGTGATAAAAGTTGACGGAAAGGAATATTCGCTTGATGGCGGACTTCGTTCTGGTGGCTCAGTTTGGTTTGACGATGGTTGGTCTGAACATGTTGAGTCGGGTGAATGGCGAGGAATTAGTTGTTTACCGGAAGAACTGAAACAATATGAAGATGAGATTCTTCGAGTCGTAAACGATAACGTATCTTACGGTTGTTGTGGAGGATGTGTATGAAGTTATATGTAGAAGAGAGTGACGGCATATCAGAACTTGTTATAGTTGATAATGCCGGTGGCTCAAGGTGGTTTAGATTTAGATGGGGAGATCATGTTACTTGGCAGGATCTTATAGAAGTTCTACAGGAGCTATTTCCTAGTGAGTAGTTAATCTAATAATATGAAATTATGGAAATGTAGAAATTGTTATGTACTTCCAGAATTATCAACTCTGGAAATGGTTCCACCGTCTTATCAATACGAATGTACTCAATGTGGAATGGCAGCCGCTCACGCTGACACAATAGAAAAAGCTCATGAAAAGTGGAACAAACTAATGAGAGATATCGTCTTTGGAGAAGACAGCATGGCCGGAGAAGAAGACGAAGAAAACTATTTCGGTTCAGAAGATGACTAATGACAATAGAAGAAGTTTATGTTCGCCTAAAAGGACTAGCAAAACAAAGTGAAAGACAAAAAGATGAATCTTTCGATAAGATAGCTGCATTTAAGTTCTTGCACAATAACATATTAGACCTATTAGATGAAATGTCCTATTTAGACGAACAAGATGAACTTCTAGATGATGATTGGTTTGAATCAAAAGATTTTCATGAAGAACATAATCAAGAACAACATCAAGTTAACAATGTAATAGATATAGACGACTTAATCTAAATTATACTTTTTAGTATAGTACGGATGATCTTGCAAGCCGAATTTGAACTTTTCGGCTGACGCTAAATGATTCTTAACATATTTCTCCCACTTTTCATACGGTAGATTTTTTAAGAACTTAACACCCTTATCAAATGTTTCTTTATCTTTTTCCATACCAATGAAATTTCTACCAGTAATCACACAAGCGGCAGCAGTTGAGAACGACCCACCAAAGCAGTCTATCACAGTGTCACCTTCATTAGATGATAGCATAATGAGCATAATCAAGATAAGCAACGCCTTTTGAGCACTGTGAACTTGCTTCTCCATAGTATTCAGAACACTTGGTACAACTGGGAATTGTAAGTTGTAGATATCGCCTGTCAATGGGAGTCTGCTGCCTGAACCAATGTCGAGCACTGTCCCACGTCGATCTTTTGTGTCATCTTCTAATGAAGTAAAGATGGGGAGTACATTTCCAGTACCCGTTAGTCGAACTGGTAATTTGCCATCATATCCGTGGTCCCATCCTCGCTTAGCCCCGCCTTTCTCTCGATATGGCGCTATTACAGTTCGTAGATAAGACAGTTCATTCCAAACATACTTTTTAGATTTAGTAAGCATAGCACACTCTTCTCTGAGCGACTTGAGTTTGTTCTTAGAAGACCGACCTTTTGATCTAGCATAGACTAAATGATTCTCAAGATGGTTGATGAATTTGGTGTTGTCGATAGATTGTAAGATTTCCTTAATACGAGTGAAGCCATAAAAGAACCAACATGTACCATCTGGAATGAGCACTCTGTGCATTTCATTGAGCCAGTCTGTCATGAAGGAGACATACTCATTAGAAGTGAACTTATCCCAGTCCTGCTTAGTCTTAGATGAATGGGCATTAGAATAGCCTATAGCATAGGGAGGATCCGAGACACAGAGATGAATAGATTCATCTTTTAAGGAGATATCTTTGTAATTTGCATTGTGTAATATAAGCTTAGATTGATTGATTTGTAAAGTAGTTGCCATTATTATTGAGTTTAAAACTCAATTTTTTAGATATTCTAATTCATATCGATTTTTATAAAAACACATAATAAAAATGGTACCAAAACTGATGATTATAGGAACAATTGTAAATAAAATTAGAATTGGAATTGAATTTGAAATATTAGTTTGAATAAATGATATAGTTAATAAACCAACAATAAAATATGAAATACTTTCTCCTATCTTTTTTATAATCGCAGCCCCGGAAAAAATTAAACCTTCTATTTTTACACTATTCTTTTCAAAGTTTTCTTCAATAATATCAATAAAAAATAAATGAGAAGATACTTCATGTGGAGCCATCATTATTCCATTAATTATAAAACAAATAATAAGTAAAACTAATGGAATAAAATTTAAATAAAGTCCAAAAAATAAAATTAAGCTACAAGATAAAATATAAATAATATTAGTTATTATTAAAACTTTAGATTTTTCAAATCTAAATATTTTAGGAGTAAAACCTATAGCTATTGTCATAGGAACCATAAAAGAAATAGTAAATAATCCAACTAAAAATGGAGAATGGAACCAACTAGACGCAAAAAATACTAAAGGTATTGTTACTAATGATCTTTTTAAGATCAAAAACATATAACTAAGTAATGAAATAATATAATTTTTAGATATAATATTTTTTAATTCTTTAATTTTATAATTGTTTTTTATAAAAATTCTTTCTTTTGTTCCTTTAAAACAAAGAATAAAAAATATCATTCCAAAAATTCCATAAATTGTCCAAGTAATTTGCCAATTAAATATATTTATTAATGGATATGTAATATTATTTATTAAAATAGTACAAATAAAAGCTCCATAAACTCTAAATAAATTTAATATTTGTCTTTCTTTTATATTATCAGTTATTCTTAAATTTAATGTAGAATGAGATATATTAATTCCAGTATATACAATTGTTGTTAGGAGATTATAAGTTATAATTATATAAAGATATGATAAAAAATTTCCTATTCCAAAAGAGAATGGATTAATAAAAGTTAATGATAATATTATCATAAATGGAATTGATAAAAATAATAAATAAGGTCTTGATTTACCCAATTTAGTTTTAGTATTATCTACTATATATCCAAAAATGATATCACTAATAATATCAAATAATTTAGAAAAAGTAATAATTAAAATTATTATACCATAAAATTCAGGACCAAAAGTTTGATAAAAGGGAAGAATAAAAGTCGCTAATGATGCATTAGCAATATTATAACCCATACTTCCTAATCCATAACTAATTTTTTCTTTTAAAGAAACTTTTTCCATTAAGTTCTCCCGAATAATTGTTTATATGGAATTCCATATATAGATTTGTACACTACATCATTTATAACATTATTTTCAGCATTACAATGCATATAAGGTTCTAAGCTTTTTCCACTTAGAGCTGATCTAATAACTCGTATGTTAGTAAATAACGTTTGAAATACTGGTACTTTTAAGTCAACTAATGATAATGATAGATACAACAAATCAAAAGCATCTCTATCTTCTTTCTTATTTACTGATTGGAAATTAGCATCTTTGAACTGTTGAATTACTTCATCTATTGTCACGTTACTATCTGCTACTTGTTGTAAGTAATCTCTGCACAATACTTTAATGTTGTTCCCAAACTTAGCTTTCTTCATAAGTAGAGTACCTACAATATTATCACTTTTGTCTCCAAACAATGCCTTATATAGAATGTTAGCCGCAATAGTCGGCTTAAATTGGAATAGCTGTTCAAATTGACTAACAGTAAATGGTTTATCGAAATCCCCGTTAATCATATGTACTATAACATTAGGTTTGTCATGGATATAACCAGCAAAATCATAGTCAGTAGTTATCAAAGCTACATTTTTGCATGTCGACATGAACTTCCAACCATCTTTGATCTGAGCAATTAGTGGTTCAACATAGTCATCAGCTTCATACTCATCTGAATAGAGTAACTTAATACTGTCCCCACGATATAAGTAGTACTTACGAAATAACTCGATAGTTTCTAAGTAAATAGGAGAGTATGTTCTGTTTGCTTTATAGTCAGATAAGATTTTCTTTCGTTCATTAATTGAATAGTAAAAGTTCTTTGATTCACCTAAATCTGAGTAAGACACTGGATCAAATAGTATATACAAAATGCCGTCTTTATTGAGGCGTGACTTAACTTCACCTTCTACATAATTGATCATCCGTTTAATTACGTCGAGTGAAGTTTTAGCTGTTTTCTTTAGGCGATAAAATAGACTGGCGCTGTCTAAAATGATATAGTCGTATAGCAATGTTCATCCTTTAAAATTAGCAAAAAAGGCCAACTAGCCTATCTTGCCTTTAAAGAGTATATTAACACTAATTTGTAAATTAGCCTTTTAGTTTATGCAATACGGTGGCTTTATCACCTTGATCTGCAATACGAATATCTTGACGTTCTTTCAATGCGTCAACTTCTTCCCGCGTCATTTGTGAAGATTGTCCGCGATCCGTTACTTCAACTAAATGTTCTTTCTGTTTTAGATTGTCACCATCGACTTCTCTTAATCGTTCCATAATATTTAGTTACCAACTTCTTTTTTCAATATGCGACGTTCTTTAGCTTTTTCTGGATCAATTTCACCATATATAAGTCGAAGTAATCTGTTCATCATAACAGAAGCATTGTCTTCTTGTCGTTCGTCCCATTCATTCCATCCAAAATAGACTTGGTCATTATCATTCAATGCATCAAAAGTACATTGCAAATCATCATGATCGTCACATCTAATAAGGCCAAGCTTCCACATATTCTCATGTCTAAATCGAATAACAAGTACTGGCACAGATGCAATTTCTAAGTTAGTCATAATAGCTGCTGCAATAGTATCGTTTGGCTTATATGTGTATGTTGCTAAGTTATCAACCAAGTTGCCAAAGATATCCTTCTTGTTTAGTAGTGCCATACATTTAGGACATGAGGCTGTCTTAATCATTACAAAATAGACTGTTTCGTCTATGTTACCTCCCTTTGTCCAAATGTCCAATTCTTGTGTCGTTAGTTCTTTCATTTTTCTCCTCTATAAGTTTTGTAATTCAGGAAAGTCAGGATCTGGTGGTTGCCAATCGATTCCTAATTTATATCCGCGCGTAAAACCACGCTTATATGCTTCTTTGATCTCTTTGTTAGTTTGTTCATTGTAATCTTTTCTGAACTGCTCTTTAGCTGCTTCTTCTCCAGCATCAAATCCTTCAGCCCACTTATCATGGGCTATTCTATCGTATGTGTTAACTTCAAATTCTTCCTTTTCAGCTTCGAAAGCATCTTCTAATTGTTCTTTGAAGTAATCTGCTATGTAACTGTCATCTTTTAGTCGTGATAAGATAAGATCTACAAGTTCATCTCGTGGACCTTGTAGTTGCAATCCTAATTCATATTTGATACAAAATTGATCTATATCATATAGAAATCTAGGATCTAAATCTCGATAAGTCATATATCTATATTAACTCTCCCGGGTAAAAATCCCTCTGGGCAAATTTCTCTTCTAATATTTTTAATACCATTGTTAAACCAATATAAATTTTTTGTAGTAGCTTTTAATCCTTTATTCCAGGTTTGTTTTCCTCGATTTCCACTTCCTAATTTTTCTTTAACTTCTTTTCTTTGCATTGCTAATATTGTTTTTTCTTTAATATATTGTTTTTGTTCTTCTGTTCTTTTTTGTCCTCTTAATTGTTTAGATCTTTTTTCTATAGAATCTTTAGATAAAATAATACTTTGTCCTTTTTTAAAACCATATATGTTTCCTTTCATTCTTTCTTTAATTATTTTTTGATGTTCAATACGAAGTTTTTCATATAATTTTCCATTCATATAGATAAGACCATTCTTATTAATACATTGTCTTTTAAATGCACATAACATTTGATAATAGTGTTCTTTATTTTGTTCATAAATTTTACATAAAAGATAACCAGCTAAAAAATGTTCTCTACCGGTTAATGGAATATAATTTTCTTCAGATTCATTTCCTCCTGCACATTTTGGAATAATATGATGAAATTCAAAATATCTATTATCTCCATTTCGTTTCCATTTTTTCCATTCTTTTTTATTTTTTGGTCTATTACCTTTTTGAATTTCTTGTTTTATATAATTAACATAATTTTCATAATTTTGTTTGTAATTCATATTATTTAGTTATATTAACTATAATAAGTACAATAACCTTATGCCTATCCGCCACCTCTTTGTGTGGCCAAAATTCCTACTAGTCCTATGGATTTTAATATAGGATCTAAAGCTGATTGAAGTTTTTCTGCTCTATTAGCTAAAACTGTTGCATCAAGTTGACCTGCGATATCAGTTTTAACTAAAGATCTTAATAATGAAAAATTATTTAAAACTTCTATTCTTGCCATAGGTCTGGCAATAGTTTCAAGATCTTCATATCTTATATCGTCCCAATTTCTAGATTCTTTTAACCATTTAAAATTTAAATTTCCGCCAATAGTAGAAAACCCATAACAAAAAAGTTTGCCGTCTATCTTCTTTCGGCTGTACTTTTCTCGTCGAAAAAAGTTTAAGAAGCCTTGATTAGCTGCCATTTGTAATGGTATAGTTTGCTTAGTATCGAGACCAACATATCCTGGAACTTGCTTACCAATGTATCGCACGCCTCGTCCAAACCTTCCACCATATCCCATGCCGCCCATTCCACCATACAACATTTGTTCATTATAGAATGCAAAAGGTGACTGATTACCATTAGCACCAGCTCCTGCTCCACCTGGAACAGTATAGTATGGCACACAAGCATAAGCGTCTTGTGGAAAAGGTACCATGAATTCAGCACCTTTAGTTATTTGATAGCCGGGCTGTTCTTCTATGATAGGCCTAAATGTGAAGTAGCGTTGCATTGCTGGTCGAATGCAGTACTTAATGATCTCGTTCTTAGCTAATTCTGTCTCAGTGAATAGTACAAATGGAAAACCAATAGCCGTCAATATAGTAAGCAACTCATCGTCATCAATATTGATACAACCATTGTCAACTGTTATAGATTCGTTAGAGTATGGTATGAAGTCGTTGTTTGGCATAAAGCCGCCGTGCCATTTAGAAGGCAACACAACGAAGTAGGGCACCATTACGCCTTCTAATGCCGTGTATTCTCCTCGCACATCATCTATCTGCATAACAGACCAGTCTAATGGCATTTTGAACTGGTTGTCTACAACATAAGAATGCGCTACATATATGATGCGATTATGTAACGGTGCTGCTGAAAGCCAGTCTCCATCAGATGCGTCTATTCGTACAACACTATCTTTAGCGTAAAACTTTGTATGTTTGTTAACTGTCACTTGTCCCATTGACCACCAAGTTTGAAGTATCTCCTCGGGATCACATTGGCGCAAATATGAATGGGCGTCTACTGCCATAATCTCTCCTTAAGTTGGTATATGATAGTCAAAGAACTCTACACATTTAGTAATGAGAATCTGAGCTGCTTCTAAATCACCATTGAGTTCCATAAGCTTATATCTAGGTTTGTTGTCGACATAATGTTGCAACATTAGTTGTTCTGCCATTTTAGTATGGATCAAAGCATTTTTCAGCGCGTCATTTCCAGCAGCAATAGTACTGCGAATTGTTCCATTATGTTCATTACCTTCTTCAAAAAGTTCTTCCGTCATATTAGTTAGTAGCAGTAGGTATGCCTCGTTCTATGCAGTCATTACAATACCAATCATCATTCGGCTGTGCTACACCTTTCTTAGTTTGTCGACATATATCACAAACACGTTCTATATTTGGATCAGTTAGTTCTCTAATGATCTTAATCGAGTTGTCTAAATTGTCAAAAAGTGAGTCACTGCCAAACTTATCATATAGCCAGTCTTTAAGTTCTTCAATACGACTAATAGCTTCATCTTTATATGATGACTTAATTTCCCAGGTACCTTCCTTTAGAGTGCCTTCTTGCAGAATCTTTTCAAATGAGTGCATTAACCACCCATTTCGCCAGTTTGTCGCCAATCATCATCATAGCTACTATTTAGTCTCATTGCTGCTAAAACGGCACCAACTGCTGCGTCTCTTGCTATGTCTAATTCTGCTTCAGAATAAAAGTTTTTATCAGCATAAGTTTCTTCAACCCAATCTAAAGCATATTTTTCCCAATAGTCTTTATCAATAGATTCTTTGAGCTTAGCTGATTCGTATAGTTTTTCATATGTATTCATAATAGTTAGTACAACAAAAAAGCTCAGACCGTGAGACCTGAGCTTTATTAGGGAGGTAAGAGATGTAGATTATGTTGCCATAACCTTGTATTATATTAACATCTTTATTTTATTTTTCTAGTAAAACTTAGATAAGTCTTACTGTGATCTCCTACCCACTTGAGTGAGAGCTGTCTTTCTTCTGAAATATCCCAAGGATTATTTTGAGATATACCCGAAACAACCACATTAAATCCGATAGGTGTTGGTGTACATCTTAAAGTCATTCCAACATCTTCTGGTGTTTGTGTTACAGATAAATCAGCATTAAGATTAAGAATAGTATCATCACCATCTTGAGTAATTTCTCTAATAACAAAGTGATAGTCAGGATTATCATATGAGAATAATATGACGCGGCCTTGATATTCTCCGCCCCATTGTCCGATAAAGAGGTCCATATGCCAACCAGTACCGAGTTCGAGGAAACGACCATTTCTAAGTTCTGGAACAAAATTATATCTAGCTTGATATTCTATAAGTGAAGAATAAGCATCATATACTTCGATTGCTGTTACTAATTCTTTTGATAGGCATTGATCGCCTTTATACCAACCATCGAACTCCCAGCCCCATGGTTCATAAGCTGTGAATATAACTTCAGTACCATTCTTAACTTCAGCATGTGCTGGTGTTGCATATGCTCCTGAGTTGATAGCATCAGCTGGTACAATAACTACATTAAAGCCAGTCATTCTTACTGGAATAGTTACTGCGATCTTTCCTTTGATGAACTTAATAGTTGTTGGTTCTTCAATATCTTCACCAAAAACGCCAGGCATTGTGAGAATCTTAGCAGCCTCTTTTATGCTGTCGGCTACTACTGAAACTGGAAAGTCACCATCTGGTGTTGTGAAATAGCCAGTGTATTGATTAAGGTGCTTAACCTCTTGTGGATGATGCTTGTGGTCATGCTTAATTGTGAACTGTTCCATGTGATTAGGATCAGCTATTGGTTGACCAGGAATATGAAAGCCAGGAGGTCCAGGAAAGTGGGCCCCTCTTGCTGGTCCAGGTCCACCATGTCCAACAAAACCAGCATCTGACGGATGTCTTTTATCTGCCATTGTAATTATCTCCTTATGATATTTAGTAGTCTTGCAATAAGAGACTACTTATTGTAAATTAAGTTCTAATTGTAATAGAAAATCTTATTGTAAAAGTAGGCCTTCACTTTTAGCAACTCTAACTAATTACTATGAAGTCAATAAATAGAAGACGACAGCAAATAGTTGACTTAAATACTGGTAAGACATATATCAACGAATCAATGGCTGAGAAAGATATCGGCTTATCTCGATATTTCATACACAAAAGTCTCACTGAGAAAATACCAGTAAAAGGTCAAATGTTTGCTTACTATTCTTATAGTATGGACACAGTAGCAATGAAGAACCACTATATGCAAAACTATAACGAAGTAATAACAAGGAGTAAAAAATGGCAGAACTTAACCCGGTTGACGGCTCAGGCATCAACCCTAACTTAGACAAAATCCAAAAAGCGAGGCAAGATTTTGATGCCAAACTAACAATGCCAGCTGGATATGTTGAGGTTGTCTTATCAACAAGAGGATTAGTAGGAGCACCCGCTCGCTTCTATATTAGAAACTTTAGCCCAGAAGATTTGATGAAGTTGGGGCTATCTGATAAGGAAGACGTCCCTCTCGAACTTATCAAAGTATTAGACAGTCTTATATACAACCCAGACAATAACCCAATGTTATCAGTCAAGAACTTTCACGAGAAAGAAGTTATTGAACTATTGCTCTTCTTATATGAGACATTCTATACGACCATCTTTCCTAATCAGGAATGGATCTTAACTGATGAAGACTGGGAGTTCTTGAAGCAACAACATGGTGGAGAAGACAGCGACGAATTCAGGGCACAAGAACGCGCTATTAAGAATAAGACATGGAAGCCAGTGTTTGACATTGACATATCAGCATTAGATTACTATGAAATTCCAGATGATATCAAGCTTAAGGCTCGTATTGATCGTAAGTATTCTAATCAAAACTTTTCGGCAACTTTCACACTGCCAAAATTTGGTGACTTCATCACACTTAAGTACTTCATAGACAGCATCTACAAAGAAGAAGACAAAAAGTTTGCTCGTATAGGAGAGACATATAAGTTCAGAAAAGAAGCTGAGGAAAAGTTGATGAATGGTGAAAAGATCAACTTAGCGTCTATTCCTAATGTACCTAAAGCTGATTTAGATAAGTTCAAAGAGTATGAAGTCAATAAGTCATTGTTTGCCATTACAGCATCTAAAGCATTGTATCTAGACGAATTTGATGGTGAAAACGTATCACAATGGCCGTTAGAGAAAAAGCTCGAGTTAGCAAAAGATGCTCGATTAGACTATTCAACGTTTAAGATGGTACAGGACCATTTTAATGAACTTAAATTTGGGCTAAAGGAGGATATAACCGTACGCGACCCCATCTTAGGAGAAGTCGTTACGCGGAAGTACACATTTCAACTCATTGATCTACTCACGGCCATTAGAGATACAGGAGCTTCTGAAACTACTCTATCTTTTGTCTAGAGACTGTGGATTTGGTTACGACGAAATGATGCATATGCCCACACACATATTGTTGGGCTTATGGAATGCTAAGCGTGGTGTTCTAGAATCAGAGAACGAAGAGCAAAAGAAACAACAACAAACTGGAGCAGGAACAGCTGTACCGTCTATGAGCCAAATGATGGGGCAAGCTAAATCAATGACACCTAAAGTGCCATCAATGCCAAACCCGGCTAGCTTTAGGCTTCCACGGTAGCTTCGGCTATCTTATCTTTAAGTTGAACCTTTTCAGCTAAGAACTGCAGTGCTTGTAGCCCCACCAAAATATCGGTGGGGGTTGCAGCATTTAGCTCTTTGATGTTGTTCTGTGTGTAGTGCGGTGTTTGTTCTTTTTGCTTTTGTGCAAGTTCATTCTGCTGTGCTGCTGTCAATAGCTGCATTGTTGGTGATACGAGCTTAGAGATTAAGTCGTTCTTATTAGTAGAGGCACTAGTTGCTAAGGCTATCAATTCAGATGCTTTCATATCTGGCAGTTTAGCTATGATAGCGTTCTTAATCGCCTGTTGATAGACATCTTCTTGTCTAGCCATTTCAAATGTATCATTGAGAAACTTGCCCAAAGAATCTTCAATCAGTTTGACAGAAGTTGTCTTGGTGGCTAAGTCGTGTATTTGTTCTTCAGTTGGAACTACGTCTGTAATATCACTCATATTAGTTAGTTAATCTATAATCATGATGGAAGCTTTTGATTTTGAGTTGCAAAAGATAGCGCAAAAGATGCGCTACGACTCTTTAGATGCTTATGTTGATACTAGTGAGTTGTTCCAATTAGTTGTTATGGAATTAGCAGATAGATTCACTGGTAAGATGGTACATATTGCTATTAGAGAGTTTAAGGAAAGTTTAAGTCACTATATGGATCGCTTCAATCAAAAATGCAATATGTTCCAATCAGAAGATGGGACTTTCAAAGTTGAACAAACAGATAGAAGCATAACTATACAGTTTAACTTTCATGTCAACGAATATCAGAACAATACTTTCAACATACGTATTTCTATATAAGTTCAGTCTTTAACTAATTATATAAGATGGAACGATTCCCTACAAATGCCAAGTACTATCAATCGGTATTAGACACATACACATCATCAGATGAGTTCAATGCTAACAAACGAGTTCACTATAATAATGAGATACCACCAGTCGACTTATACGATATGGTACACTCCAAACTCAAGAATGATATGTGGAAGTGGTTCTTAGGCTCATCATCTATTGCATATGATATCCCTTACAATATAGCCACAGACGCTCTCGAATACTTTGATGAAGACGGCATTATAGTTCAGCCATCTATTGCTAAATATGTCAATGGAGTTAGAGCGCCAGATTTTGGTCCAGTTCCTAAGCTAACGTACAACCCTAACATTAAGCCAACTTATCAAAGAATGTTAGATCGAGCTAATTCTATAACAGACCCTTATGATAAGCAGCGCGCATTAGATGAAGCAGCTAACTACATCAAGGACTTCTACTATAATGAGAGAGTAGATGATTACTATGAGATTACTGTTCCAGAATACCATCGTGTACAATTAGAAGGCGTCTTTTTACCAGAGGTTGACTTCTTGCTTCATGAAGGATATCGTTATCTTAGTGTACTATATCCAGATCATCCAAACTTTACAGAGATCTTAACAACAAATGAGGTCAACGATGAGATCATTCAAGCAGCTGCTGTTATCCATTATGTGCCTGACTGTATCTTTTTTGACTGGTTAGTAACAGAATACGAACAAGGTGTAGACTATTACGACTTACCTAGAGCCTTCAAAGAAGAAGCTCTTATGATGAAGATTCGTAACTTGACTAATCATGCATTTAGACGAAAGTTGTATGGTGCAAAGACTGGCTATATGCAGTTTGGTAGTGAGATACTACAACACATGTCTGTTCATATAGTTGCGGAGTATTTGCCATTCAAACCGTACTTAAGAATAGACGAAACTATTCGTAACAACAATGAACATAAGAACTTTAAGTGGTACAACAACATATATCACAAGCCAGACATTTTAGATGACCGCGCCATCAATAAGTTTGACACTCTATACAGAAAGCAGTTCCGCTTATTAGATTTTGACAACTGGTCATATGACTATGTCAACACCTACAAAGATCCGGTGGAGATATTTGGTACAGCTTATCCGACGCCTTATTCTATGTCCGACATATATGAATACCCCAACACTCGCAATACTGTGCTACAAGTACCAATGACAATAATGGAAGATTTCTATAGTGGTCAAAAAGTAACTGTAAGCGGGCAACCTTGCTTCATTAACTATATGATCAAAGAGAATGCTTACAGAGTGAGTGTCAATCTTTCATATGCTGGCGATGAATTAGATGACCACTATTGTAGTACTTATCAGCTTATAGATGCTATCACACATATCAATATCACTAGTCGTATTGATCCAATCTATGTTGACTTTCAAATTCACAGAGGAGTAGAACATACTCTACAACGCGTTTTAGATGCTGAACCCGATACTTATGATATGTTAGCATTTGAGTCAGCTGTTCATGAACCTAATCCGCTAACTCGATCAATTAAGGAGTTGTACAAACTCATACCTGACCATATAGATGGTAAGTTCACGCTTAACCCGCATCAGAATGGAACATTGTACATGCCCGCTAATCAGTTCTTAACACTATATGCTGACTACTTAAATGTTACAATAGATAGAACTGACTACGAAAAGCCAGTTTTACAATTCAGTGCAACAGCGATGGCAGAAGATGGCTACGTACATCAGAACGATTTAATAGTTAACGACCTAGTCAACAGCACTTACATCTCAGAAATAGTTGGCATAGAGAACGGTGTCTTTAAGTTCACCGTTACTGAGGCTGATAGAATGTTCGCGTCTCCAACCGGAGACAGATTAGGTCTTAGCAGCATAGAAGCAATCAATGCAAAAGAAGATGGTGAGTATGTACTAGTATTTGAATTCAGTAAGCAGAACTTACCAGAGCTGACTGGAAAGAAAGTCGTGCTAATGGGTAAGCCAATCTTTTCTACAACTGAGCATCCTGACAAAGACAACCAATATCAAGTGAATGGTGTGACATTCTATGTGTCAGCAATTCCATTTGTTAAGTCACACGAAATGCTCAAATGTCTATATGTATCATACGAACAAACTGCATTAGATAAGTTCAAACTATTAGAAACAATCTTTAAGAATGGCTCTTCATTGAAAGAGGGACATATCTATAAGACAAACTATGCTCGATATGAAAAAGCCACTAACGCTTATGCCACATTTGTTCCAGCGCTTAAGACTTTGATAGCACAGAACAAGGCTGGGCAGGTGCATCCTAATGATACATATTGGAATAGAGTCAAAACAGCAGCTACTAATTTGATCGATGCATATGATTTAGCACCAGTTAAGCAACGACAACTTAGAGAGTACTATAATGATTTTGTTGCTACAAATGATAGCACTGCAGCATTACGTGATCCTGATAAGATAGAGGCCAACTGTCTCGCTCTGTATGATATGTTTGAAGAGTACAACAGTGTGTACTTCCCACTATTGTTCTGTGAGATATCTATTGACTTAGATAGAGAGTACTACACATCATATAGATCATCCAATGATGAGACAAGACGGACGCTTAACGCGATAGAACGACTTGATGTTGTTCTTGATACTATGCTTCCAAATAGGAACTTACTACTAAAACCAGCAACAAATGATTTCTACAATGTCAACTTAACTGAAGAGTTCGCCTATTCACCATTAGTTCAATTAGATACTTTGAGCAATGTACTATCAATTCATCTTGACAAATATGGTGAAGGCATAACACATACAAAAGTACTCGAACTCGGCACTGACGGTTTGCTTAATGAGTACACATTCGGCTCGCTTAATACAGCTTCTATTTCGAGTAACAATGAAGATGTTAAGTTAGATGATCCACAATACTATTATTCAAATGGCAAAGAGTACATAGAACGCTATTACTTAGGAACACAGGAGTATCTTTGTCTAAATAAAGATATCTCATTCGCTATAAATGCTAGCTCTGAACCTAAGAAGTTCTCATATGCAACTATTGACTTCCTCGACTTATTTATGCCTGATGATAAGGTCAACAATGTAGTTGGGGTTGTTCAACAAACACACGAAGTTGAGATAAGAAGCATTTGCACAGCTGGAAGTAACATTATAGATTTTGTCGATGAAGAATCTATATGGCGAATGGCAGCGTTATCAACTGGTGATCAAGTTATTGGTAAGACAATAGAGAATGACACTTTCATCGAGGTTATCAACATTGATAATCATTATGTCACGCTTAACAAAGCACTTCATACTTCAGGCGATTTTGTATTGACATATCTTTGTAAGATCAACATATTTGCCAAAGACGTTTATGTTGACTTCTTCAAGTATCGTTATGAACTTTCACGCAATAAGTTGATCGATACTGGCTCAGTTGTTAGTCACATATTCAACAAAGAACGATATGACTGTTGGCCGAGCGAAACTTACCCAATGAGTGCAGTGGACGTTAGCAAGTTCAAAGAGAATCTCCTACGTAACTTACGTAATCAAAGTATCTATAAGCAGTTCTTTAACCGACACGTTTGGGACTTACATAATGATGGCATTGATCCAACAGCTGGATATACTATGTCATCTGTCATACATGTCAACCAAGGTCTTTTCTTAGAAGCTAATGCATTTAAAACTTTCAAAGAAACGAACCCAGCTAAAAAGGCTATGCTAACTGATCCATTAGGAGTATTTGGATTCACAAATGATAGAGAGTACATAATGAAGAAAGAAGTACTCGACTATTTTCAGAACTATCTTTATGAACTTTCTAGAGCATCTGATAATGTTAACGTTGGTGTAGCTATTACTGCGTCAACTAAAGCTGACGGTGAACCAACTATTGATCCAAAGATTGACAGTGTGTTCACAACTTATGGTTGGAACTTCAATACAGTACCATATTATGTAGACATTGGTGTTGGTAAATTAGACGATGTTCTAATTCAAAAGATGGAATTTGAAGATCAGCAGTTAGATTATGAAGACAAATCATATTGGAATTACAGCATTTATGATGATATTCATATGACTAAAGATCGAGATGAACGATGGCAACATGAAACGGACAATATGTCATATGAAGAGTTGCGAGAACAAGGTATTGATTTAGAAAAAGCTGATCGTTCTGTATGGTTTGCTAAGCAGTTCACAGTGAAAGATGGTGATGGAATCCCACCTATTTATAGCATACATCGCCCAATAATGCGCGCTTATATTGGTGAATATGAGGTACAAAAGTTCATTAAGTTTGATGGTTATCTTGAGAAGAACTTCACAACAGTGCAATTTAGTATCATCAAGCAGGTCTTTAAGAACTTGAAGAAAGATAATGAAGTCCCTCTCAATGTAGTCAATAAGCGCTTTTTTGAACTTAACATATTACGTAATGTTATTGTCAATAATAAGAAAGATTTAGATACAGATACTGATCTTATTCGTGATGGCCAAGAAATTACTTCTATTTATTTAGGTGAGTGGAGACCAGGTTCTAGATTAGTTGGCGGACAATACTATATCAACTGGCCAGCAATTCCAGTAGATATGACACCTAATCGTATTTACTATTATTCTATTGCTGAACACATACAATTAGTGTCTGTTATTGATGATGTGAAATTTGAAGAAAAAACTGGTGTCCTTCCCAATATAGCATTTGAAGCTGGAACTATCATAGTTGTCGAAAATGGTAGATGGCAAGTTAAAGATTTTGTATTCGCCGGATTATATGGTACGAGTTCTGAACTTAATAAGATCATTATACCACCAAATGATGATGATACATTTGTCAATATTTCTAATTCTTATCCAATTGAAAAACGAGATGACGGGGCGGAATACACATTACTGCATATGTTGCTTGTTAAGCTTCTAATTAATTTAGGTTTATTCAAAGGTAACTTACAGAATGTATGTGAATATACGGTAGAACAACTTGAAGAAATGTATCAAAATGTTTTAGATTATAGAGATACAGAATTTGATGATGATGGTAACATTATTCATCAAGAAAATATAGAGGCCATTAAGACAGAAATACTAGGTTCTGGTTATATAGAAAATAGTCCAACAGCACTTTTATTTCCAGAAACTTTTAAGAATAAATATAATGTTAATACACATAACATATATTGGTTTATGTACACTAAAGGTCGTGATGCACAATATGGTCTTTTAGAACGTTGTCAAATAATGCCGGGGCAATGTATTGCTTTATTATATGTAAATAATAAATTTAGAATCTCGTTACTTAATGAAAATAAATTATTATTCTTAATCAATTCAGATAAAAAGATCAGAATCAATACTGAAGAATATCTCACATTTATTGGACAATATGGCTATACAGAAAAAAGAAATATTTTCTTATTTGAAAAAGTTGATCAATATGTTAACACATTAGATTTACGATATAAGAATTTACTTAGGGGTTCAGTTGATGTTAATATAACAGCAGTTCCGCATTTTAAAGTTGATGGTTGGGAATATAATAATGATGGAATAACTCTTAAAGATGAAATAAGAAAAAATCCATTTGACATAACAGAAGATAATATCTATTATGATAGCATTAATAATAAATTATATTCATATAATACTGATAGTAAAACTCATGAAAAAACTAAATTTGCTATTGTTCAAGAAGATAACAAATACTTCAAGAACTTATTGTACATATATGGACAATATCAACAATTAGGTGCTACTATCAATAAAGAATTTGTTGAACAAGGTGTTCTTACTCCAATTCCAGGTGTACCTTTCAATGTTGACAATGCTAGTCTATTTGATCGTATTCTTGAAATAGAACAAATCAACATTCGTTCACAGTATAATATCAATTTAGAACCAACATTATTCTCTTCATATTGCAATATAGAAGGTATTCTTAAAGGCATTCATGTTACTGAAGATGGTAACAAATATCTCAGTGTTAATTATAAGTATGACAAAGAACCAATATTGACTACTAATAAGCTTAAGTTCTCTACTGAAGTTCAAAAACTATTACCAATACGAAATGGCTTAAATTGGGCTAGTGAAGATATTGACTTTACAAATGCTAAATGGCCTGATGGTGAAAAAGTAGACCCACCTTTAGTACAGAGTGTTAAAGTTACTAAATCTATTACAGCAGATAATGATGAATCAACACTTAAGTACTATAAGAACCTATTAGTATTAGAAGGCGAAGTTGATACAGCTCAACCTAACAAAATTGATTTTAGTAGAAATACTAAGTTGCAAGATGCTTTAAGTTATGTTAAGCGCGGAGATTCAATAGTAGATATTGTTGGAATATCAAGTTTAAGTTCTAAATCCTATAACAGATATGTTGTAAGTGCTACTAAAAATCTAAATGCAATTAAGTTTGTAGATTATAGAAATAACATTTTAATAATTGCAACAAATACTGGTTTAGGTGCTGTGTACAAACGTACATTAGATGGATTAGAAGATACTATATATGTTGAAGATAAGAATATTGTTAATTATGAATTTCCCGGACCATTAAATACGAAATATATCTATAATCAACTTAATTCGTTATCTTGGGATGAAAAGAAAGGTATTTGGATATTGGGAGTAAGTAATGGAGTTTATGAAAGTAATACTTTAGAATCAGAGTTATTATCTGTAACAATAAGTACTAATGAAACTGATATTACTGATATACGATTAGCTAAAATTTATGATAGTCCTGGACAAAACATTAATGCCTATCAGTTTGTTGCTATTTTAGATAAAGATACTGGTGATGATAGAAAAAACAATTATAAAACAGTATTAACTAGAGATGTTGCCTTTCAAGAAATAAGTATTAGTGGTAATATAGATGTTATAACTAATAATTTATTAAATAGCATTAATATAGATAATTCAGATTATAGAAATTGGGAAAGTAAAGAACTTAATCCAGATACAGGATTAAACTACACTAGCCTTGATCCATTACCAGACCCTAATTATAATTATAGAGGATTTGGTTTTAATAAATCTGGTGAATATATTTCTAAAACCCCAATTATAATAGAAAAAGATAGTTATAAAATTCTTAATTTTACTATTAAAAAGGTAAATCCTGCAATTTCAAATTCTAGTTCAATTTCTATTGGTGTTGATAATAAAGATATTGGATATACAGAATTTGAAAATAAAATAGTAATTATTGATCAAATTTGGATATTTGATAAAGAAGTACAAAAATGGGTTGTTACGCTTAATTCTGAAGATTTCCCTAATTTTATATCCAATTATAACAATACTGAATATACTAATGTTACAACTTATTTAGTTGGTTCAGAGTTTGGTAAAAATAAACACGATGTTGCAGGAGAATTTTTATGGAAATTACCACGTGCAGAAGTCTCTGAAAATACAATAGTTGCTGCTATAGTTTGTACAGAAGATGTTAATGAAGTTGATAAACTTAAACCGCACTCAATAAATCTTAAAATAACTATATCTGATGATGGTGGACAATTTAATATCTATAATTTAACAGTAAATAGTCCAGAAAAAATTATTTATAATTATGATGTAAGTGACCCACCTTCTGAAATAAATATTCGTCATTTACAACCTGAAACTTATATAGAAGGACCATATAATCCATTAATTTATAATAATGAAATAAATTATATTCCATATTTAGTAGAAAACGTTAATGATAAATTAAGAGCAAAAAAGTGGTCAGTTTATAACTCATTAGGACACCAAGCAATAATTATTGGTTCAACAATTTTCTTTTATACTCCAACAAATTATTATGGTGAAGAAACAGATTTAGATTTTGATGAAATAAGAACTACCTTTGATCCAGCTTATTTTACTGAAGATATAATAAATAAAGGAAAAGATGCTTTAAACCCAATTGGCTTAACTGAAGAATATCATTGGAAAAGAGCTGAATTACCATCTTCAATAAATAATACATATCAATTATTTAATGAAATGACATTAAAACAGGCTTATGAATTAGTATTGTTACAACGAGAGTTAACATTAGACGAAATTAGTAAATTACTTAATCAGACAAGACCCCCTATAAGTTTGCCAATTTCTGATGGCACTTATGCTATTAGTCTTTCTGATCCTGAAGAACATCGAGTTTATAAAGCTATGTATAATTGGATTATTTTACATAATGTTCAATTTTATGAAAATGATGAAGTAATTCCTATTGAAATTAGAGAACCAGGAATACAATTTTATAAAACTGAAAAAGGAAATATACCACAATTTTATACAGATTATAATAAAGATGAAAAAGATGCTCCTCATGTTAAGTGGACATCTGCACAAGAGACTAAGTTTGAATTAGGAAATATTGTTTCAGTATACTTAACACATCAAATGTATTTAAGATATTTAGCAGATTATTATTCTGTTATTTGTGGTGCTACTCGATATGTTCATTATTTTGGTCCAGAAGAACTTAAAGATGTACAATTGACTAATACTCAATTAATTATTCAAACTGCTAATGATGATATTATTTCATTTCCAATAGAAAAAGCAACATCAAGAGATGCTATTGAAAACTATAATAATTGGCATGTGTCAAATATTGCACCAGAATATATTTTTATTGATCAAAGAGCAACTTATGAGCAACGAACTGTTTGTTATGATAATAAATATTATAATTTAAAATCTTTTCCAACTCAAAAAACTACAAAAGCATTTACATTATTAGAAAAATATATTGAAAATAATATACAAATATATGCTGGATATATAGAAGCAAATGATAATGTTAGAGATATTTATAATGAATTTATAAAGAGTGGTCCAAATAATGAAACTATATTAAATAATTTCAAATATATTATAGATTTATTTCCAAATAGATTAGGACCTAATAATATTATACCATCTTTTACTGAAGAAGATCCTTTAATAGTTTTTAATAGAAAATATCCAATAATTTTTTATAGT
>Ga0099364_10000174_pt1 | contig 107902 bp, 96 predicted proteins | sample TergutTh196P3_FD_73070 | JGI IMG/M metagenome (GOLD analysis project Ga0099364, IMG submission 73070) | Microcerotermes parvus P3 segment gut microbial communities from Pointe-Noire, Republic of the Congo - Th196 P3 | ecosystem: Host-associated > Arthropoda: Insects > Digestive system > Gut ...
TCACCGGATAGTAGATATGTTTCCGTGGCTTATGCAGGCCGAACGTGGGTCAATGCGTTAATCGTTGATACAGCAGATATGTCACAGCGTCCGCTGCCTTACTTAACAGAGCTTGCGCCATTGTTCCCCGACGCTGTTCCGAAAGATGATCGGGCAGATCCGTGTATTGTGCCGCAGCTATGGCAAAACGAAACAACAATTGAAGTATATTTCCATTGGTATGTAAAAGACGGCTACTCAGGTGATGAGAGCGGCAGATTTTTTGGAAGCTATTTATACGATGTTGAAACAGGAGCGCTTGAAATTGTGACTGAAATTATAGACATTAACATTGATTTTGAAAACGTATATTCAAATGCGGGGTGTGCTGATTCGCCTGCCGAAAAACAAGACGATAAAGCAATGGAGGGCATGTTAATAAATTTCGCCCCTCTTGAAGCATATTCTTTTGACGAATTGCTTGAAGCTAAAGCTACAGCGTTAGAACGCGAACATGACGACATTCATGATTTAAGTAACCTAATTTTCATTTATACTTCAAATTACGCTGAAACATGGTGCATACTAAGTATTATTGAGATTTCGCGGCAAATCGCAGTTGTCAAATACAACTTGAGCGAACCCGAACAATCTGAATCCGGTTTTTTTGATTTTACATTGCAACTATACAGAGAATCAGAAACCGTAGCGGAACAAATGCTGTCAGGCAGAATTGAGCAACATGAACTACAGCCGTGGACAGTTGACGGTGTTTTCTATAAGGATGTTGATAATGATTACCCCATGCTAAAGAACTTCATGCAATTCTACTGGGTCCATGACGGCAATCTTTTCTTTATGCAGCTTACTACAGAACTGGTAAATAGGATTAATGAAAATGACCCCGAAGCAATGCACGGGAGGCTTTTTGAGCTTCAGAGAGTTGACTTGAATAGCTGATTGAGTGGGAATCTTCCGTTAATGCAGATCGTATCGCATAAAAATGGGGCTGTTGCACCCAGATTTTAAGAAATCGTGAGCGACAGCCCCATAGTATAATCGCTCGCAACTCTTCTTATGGAACGCGATGCTGTACTTGTATATCTGCTCCTTGCTAACCTCTGACCTGTAACGCGTCGATTTGCCAATTGCTAGTTACGAGACAACTTTAGGTTGCGGACACAGTCTGCCGTATGATACAATCTATATGCGAAGAAAATATTTTGTGAGTTGGATATTAGAAGAGATGGTGATTATGTGATTATTCTTAACTCGGCACGTAAGCATGGTATATCCGACTTTGATATGTTGGCGGTTATTGCAGATCCGTATTTGATTGCAGAGTTAAGAAATGAACCGGAGAAGCTATTGTTTTTGGGGTTTGATTCAAAGGCAAGAGCGGTCGAGGTGATTACGGACACCGGCACAAGCGGACAAGTATTTGTCATTCATGCTGATTTGATAACAACGAGCAATGAAAAACTCCTTGAGGAGGTACTGAAATGAACGATGATGTAAAAGTAGTTTGGCAAAAAAGTGGCGGTGAAATGCCTGATAAAGCAAAGCGAATTGTTGAGGCAGCGCAAGGCGAGTTGCTGTTAAATACACTGCAACTACCGATTGAAGTTGTCGAAATGATTCGATATAACGCAGATAAATGCGCTCAAACTATAAGTAATTACATTTCTGCTATAGTTTTGGAACGCTTAAGTACAGTGTCTTAACATAATGATCAGTAACTACTCAGAACCTTGCGCTCGGACGGCTATTCCTGTTCCCGCAATCGCTCACGGGCGCATCCATGCGCCAACTCGCGAGCACTCCACCGTCCTTGATTGCGTTTTGCGTGAACAGAAACAGCCATCCTCACCGGTTCTAAGTAGTTACAATTATCAAAGCATTCCTTTCTATACTTACTCGTCGCCGGCTTCGTCATCTTGCAGTGCGTCGTAGCCTGTCTCGCCTGTGCGCACTTTGATGACATCTTCAACGTCGTAAATGAAAATCTTTCCGTCGCCGATCTTGCCGGTATAAAGCACCTTCTTGACAGTTTCTACCAAAAGTCCGACAGGCACCTTGCTTATGACAACGTCGATTTGGATTTTTGGGAGCAAAGGGGCATCCAAAGGCACTCCGCGGTACGTATGCGTATGCCCGCGCTGTACACCGTAGCCCTGAACATTGGTGACAGTTATACCTGTGATGTCGATTTGGTCGAAAGCGTTCTTCAAGGCTTCGAACATAATAGGTCTGGTAATGATTGTTACCTTGGTAAGCTTTTTCCCGGTAGAAATATTAGTTACGGGGATCGCAACATCTGATGTCACGGGAGCGTACGGGACAGCATCTCCGGACTTACCGGTCAGCACTTGCAGATCAGGATTGGCGACAGGCAGAAAGTCGGCATAACTGCTGGCTAGGCCATGCTCGGTGGAATCGAGTCCGAGGATCTCGTCCTCCGTTGATGCCCGTAAGCCATGAGTTTTCTTGATAATCGCGAATGTAATGGTCATTGTAACGATAACCCACGCGGCTATTGATACCACTCCAAGCGTCTGAATGCCCAGCAGACCTGCTCCGCCGCCGTAAAACAGTCCGGTTGCGTCTGAAATTAGATTATCTCCGACCGATATTGGCGTGGCGAATAGTCCGACCGCCACTGTACCCCATATGCCGCATACACCATGCACCGCCACCGCACCAACGGGGTCGTCGATATGCAGCTTGAGGTCGATGAATTCGACTGCCAGCACGATCAGCACTCCTGCGACTGCTCCGATTATCAGTGCACCCAGCGCGTCCACATTAGAGCAGCCTGCCGTGATGCCTACGAGACCGCCTAGAGCGCCGTTTAGCGTCATGGACACGTCAGGCTTTCCGTTTTTGATCCAAGTGAGTGTCATAGTCGCGGCTGCCGCAATGCCCGCAGCAAGCGTAGTAGTTAGGAATATCGAGCCAAGCTGCGGAACGTTCTCCGCCGCAGCTCCATTAAACCCATACCAGCCAAACCACAGGATGAAGCAACCAAGCGCGCCGAGTGTCAGCGAATGGCCCGGGATGGCGCGGGATATTTTCTTGCCGGTCTTCGGATCGATGGTGTATTTACCGATACGCGGACCTAGAAATGCAGCTCCGATGAAAGCTGTTATGCCGCCTACCATGTGGATGGCAGAGGAACCGGCGAAGTCTAAGTATCCCAATTGCGCAAGCCAGCCATTTTCATTCCATACCCAACCGGCTTCGATCGGATATACGACGGCGCTGATTACTACTGTGTAAATCAGATAAGCGCTAAACTTAGTACGTTCGGCCATGGAGCCCGACACAATAGTCGCGGCAGTGGCGCAGAACACAAGGTTGAACACGAAGTCTGAAAAGGGAAAATTTTCAAAATCTGTGAAGATGCCGAGGTTCGGGACACCGATGATGCCAAACACATAGTCCTCTGCGCACATGATGGTAAAGCCGATAAGGACAAAGAAAATTGTGCCTAAGCAAAAGTCCATAAGGTTTTTCATTATGATATTAGCTGAGTTTTTAGCGCGGGTGAACCCAGCCTCCACCATAGCAAAGCCAGCCTGCATGAAGAACACCATTGCTGCAGCCAACAGGAACCAAATACCAAAATCCATTTGTACCACCCTCTCATCAAAATAAATACAAAAGCGCGCGTTCCGCCGTTTTGCCGGGGATCGCACGCCGTTGTGCTTAGGAATCGTTACGGAATAAATTTGACATCTTGCCTTGTCTTTTTTGCGGCAATCCTGTCCACTTTATACCGTAACAATTCCTTAGTTGCGGTTAGGTACCTTCCGCAACTAAACGATCAAAGGCGCTGTGAACGAAAATTCACAGCGCCTTTGCCGTCCGCAATTAATTGCCGTCACGAATTTAAACACAAAGCTGTCAGTTTGTCAATGCGTTTTTTTCACAATAGCGCAATTTTACGAAATATGCTAAAAAAGTCACGATGTTATACATGAGATTTGTTGAATAATACAGACAAATTTTATTGCTTGACTAACAAACAAACATATTGTATCATTAGGCATCAGTTTAATAGAACAAAGGCGTTCATCAAACGGCTCGGGAGGAATTGGTTCTCGATTTACCGTAGGATGAATGCCTTTTTTTCAGGTTGAAAGGGTGAGCGCTTTTGTCAATAAGCAGCAGGGTTAGTACTGGTGTGGCGGGTCTTGATGGTGCAATAGATATGCTGAGGATGGGTGATAATGTAGTCTGGCAGGTGCAGTATATTGAGGATTATCTGCAGGTTGTGCGCCCGTATATCCGGCAAGCAAAGTCAGATGGGCGCAGGCTCGTTTATTTTCAGTTCGGAAGTCATGTTCCGTTGATGGAGGAAAATGAACCCTCAGTCACATATAAACTTAATACATCCGAGGGCTTTGAGTCATTCGCGTCAAAAATATACGACATAGTAGGGCGCGAGGGTGAAAAGGTTTTCTATGTATTTGACTGCTTGAGTGATCTTTTGGAGAGCTGGCGATCGGACATGATGGTGGGAAATTTCTTCCGTATAGCCTGCCCTTTTCTGTATCAGCTTGACACCGTTGCGTATTTCGCGCTCATCAGAGGAGCGCACACTCACCATACGATTGCACGCATACGTGAAACCACTCAAGTCTTGCTCGACGTGTACAGCATTGACGGAAAACTATACATCCATCCGCTTAAAGTATGGGAAAGATATTCACCCACGATGTTCTTCCCTCATCTGATCGAGGCCGGACAGGCCGTTTCGATTACATCAAGCGCCGATGCCGCAACGCTGTTTTCTAAGGTCGGCCATGAAATGCAGCAAGGGGACAGTTGGCACCGTACACTTGAAAACGCTCATGCGCTGCTCGGCGGGGATGAAGAATCACAAGAGGAAATGAAGCAGCTGCTCATCGGCTTAATAATCAGTAAAGAGCAACGTATAACGCAGCTGGCCGGCAGGTATTTCACGCTTGGTGACATACTTGACATCGCAGGGCGGGAAATCGGCACGGGTTTTATCGGAGGCAAAAGCGTAGGAATGCTCCTTGCCAGAAATATCCTTGAAACAAACGCCGAGGATGCTATGCTCCGGCATTGGGAGCCACATGACTCCTACTATCTCGGTTCTGATATTTTCTATACATACATTGTGCAAAACGGTTGGTGGAACCTGCATATAAAACAGAAAACCCCTGATGGGTATTTTGCTGTAGCGGAAGAACTGCGAGATCTGATGCTGCAAGGTAAGTTCCCGGATGCAATCAGGGAGCAGTTTATTCAGATGCTTGAGCATTTTGGGCAATCGCCCATCATTGTACGCTCCAGCTCGCTCAGCGAAGATAACTTTGGAAACGCATTTGCAGGCAAGTATGAAAGCGTTTTCTGCGCCAACCAAGGTACGCCTGAAGATCGCCGTGAAGCGTTTGAAAAGGCTGTACGAACTGTCTACGCCAGCACCATGAGCTACGATGCGCTTGAATACCGCCAGCACCGAGGACTTTCTAATCAAGATGAGCAAATGGCAATACTCGTCCAGCGCGTATCGGGAAACCACTATGGAGAGTTGTACTTCCCACATGTTGCAGGTGTCGGGAACTCCTCAAATCTCTATGTATGGGATAAGTCCATGGATCCTAATGCCGGCATGCTTCGTATTGTTTTCGGCTTGGGGACACGAGCTGTAGATCGAGTATCAGGTGACTATGCGCGATTAGTCCCTCTTGATTTCCCGGCGAAAGGTCTGCTTGTCAACTACGGTGATGAGAAGAAGTTTTCTCAGCATAAGGCGGATATTCTCGATCTAAGCGAAAACCGGTTGACAGAAGTTCCCTTGGATGAACTTTCACAGCGCGATATTAAAACGGACAAAAGCATATTCTTCAGCGCTGATATAGCGGAGGTGAGCAGGCTGAGAGAAATGGACATTCGCCCGAACATCATGCCTCAGATAACAGACTTTAAAAAGATGCTGACCAAAACAGATTTCCCCGCCTTTGCCAGAACTGTGCTTAAAACACTATCCGAGGCCTACGACTATCCGGTCGATATAGAGTTCACTGTAAACTTCAACCCTGACGGAGATTTTAGGTTCAGCCTGCTGCAATGCCGGCCTTTGCAAACTAAAGGCCTTGGCAGGGCAATTGAGACTCCGAAGCCCGAGCAAACAGATGTTTTCCTATCCTCAGAAGGCGGGTTTATGGGCGGTAATGTCAGGCTTTGCTTTGATTATGTAGTTTTTATTAAGATACAGGAGTATGTCGAGCTTCCGGAGCGTGATAAATATCATATCGCGAGATTGGTCGGCGCAATAAACCGAAAGCTTAAAGAAAAAACCGTGCTTCTGATGGGGCCCGGCAGATGGGGGACAACGACGCCATCGCTCGGCGTTCCTGTCCGTTTCAGCGAGCTATGCAATATGACAGCGATATGCGAGGTCTCGTATCCAAAGGCGGGGATCGTGCCGGAGCTGTCTTTTGGCAGCCATTTTTTCCAGGATATTGTGGAGTCCGATATTTTCTATGCCGCAGTTTTTGACGGAGAACCGGGTGTCTTGTTCAACCCTGAGCAGGTACTCGCAAGTGAAAATCAGCTGGGAGCAATTCTAGATGGCGACAAAGCATGGGCATCCGTAGTCCACGTCGCTGCAGCGTCCGGACTTATCTTGCATTCGGACATCGCAAGCCAAAAGCTTCTGATTTATTGGAATGAGAGGGATTGTAGCGAAGGAGCGGTAATAAAATGAAAAAGCTTATTAGCGGGAAAGTAAGGGATGTATACGAAGTTTCGTACGACAGACTGGTTATAGTAACGACAGACAGGATATCCGCTTTTGATGTGATCTTATCCAAACCTGTGAAAGGGAAAGGGAAGGTGCTAAACAAGATTTCCTTGTTCTGGTTTAATTACACGAAAGACATAATACCCAACCATGTCATTTCAGGCGATTTAAAAGATATGCCGGAATATTTTCAAAACAGCGAATTCGATGGGCGCACGGTCCTAGCGAAAAAGCTGAACATTCTGCCGTTTGAGTTTGTAGTAAGGGGATACATGTTTGGACATTTGTGGGAAGCATACCGCAATGGACGGAAATTTTGCGGCGAAATGATAGATGGCAATTATAAGTTAGCCGAAAAACTGGAAGTTCCAATTTTCACCCCTTCAACGAAAGTGCACACCGGACATGACGAATATATTTCTGTGCGCGATGTGGCGGATACAATTGGTTACGTAAATACAAAAATAATCAAAGAAACTTGTATGAAGCTTTATGAAACTTGCAACAAATATGCAAAAAGCAAAGGTATCATAATCGCTGACACTAAGTTCGAGTTCGGGACTGATGCTAAAGGCAATCTTTTTCTTGCCGACGAGATATTCACTCCGGATTCTAGCAGATTCTGGAGTATCGCCGACTATCAAACCGGGATTTCACCGAAGAGTTATGACAAGCAATTTGTCAGAGATTGGCTTGAGAATAATAAAGTAAATGGCGAGATGCAGTTTGACAATGTTCCTGAATGTATTTTAGAAAAAACATCGGATATATACTCGGATTGTTTAAGAAAGATAGTTGGATAACTGGGAGTTCTAAGTTTATGACAAAATATGTTTTTGTTACAGGCGGCGTTATATCGGGACTCGGTAAAGGCATAACGGCTGCTTCGCTCGGTAGATTGTTGAAACAGCGCGGGCTTAAAGTCGCGGCACAGAAACTTGACCCGTATATGAACGTAGACCCCGGAACAATGAGTCCATTTCAGCACGGGGAGGTGTTTGTCACTGATGATGGCGCCGAAACAGACCTTGACCTCGGCCACTATGAGCGTTTCATCGACGAGAATCTGACAAAGCTCAGCAGCCTTACCTCCGGTAAAGCCTATTGGAACGTACTCGAACGCGAACGCGCCGGAGGTTATCTGGGGCGCACCGTCCAGGTCATACCGCATCTGACCGAGGAAATAAAAGATTTCATTTATTCCGGAGCTGAAAGCAGCAATGCCGACATACTTATCGCAGAAATCGGAGGCACAGTAGGCGATATTGAAAGCCAACCGTTTTTAGAGGCAATACGGCAAATATCACTTGAAAAGGGTTATAGAAACTGCCTGTTTATTCATGTGACATATGTGCCTTACCTTAAGTTTGCGGGCGAGCATAAAACAAAACCTACACAACATTCCGTAAAAGAGCTGCGATCGATCGGCATTTCACCGAACATCATCGTTGCTCGCTCCGATGAGACGCTCGGAGCCGGAATCAAAGATAAAATCTCACTGTTTTGTAATGTAGAACCCGATTGCGTAATAGAGAACACCACAGTTTCATCATTATACGAAGCGCCGCTCATGCTCAACCGCAACGGGCTGGATGAAATCGTCTGCCGAAAGTTGGGGATACACGCACCTCAGCCGGACTTATGCGAATGGCGCGCTATGGTACGCAAAATCGGGGAGAGGACGCGGGACATTTGCATAGCAATAGTTGGCAAATATGTACAGCTCCACGATGCGTATTTATCAGATATTGAGAGCCTGAATCATGCGGGGTTTGAAGCCGGCGTGAGGATAAACATACGATGGATCGACAGCGAGAATGTGACATTTGAGCGCACGGCAAAAATTTTTGATGGGGTAGACGGAATGATCATACCCGGTGGTTTCGGAGACAGGGGCGTTGAGGGAAAAATCGCTGCATGCCGTTACGCACGCGAAAAAGATATACCGTTTTTGGGCCTTTGTCTCGGTATGCAAGTCGCGGTCATAGAGTTCGCCAGGAATGTATGCGGTTTAGAGGATGCTAATTCGAGCGAGTTTGACGAATGTTCAAAGCATCGCGTTATCGATTATATGCCCGGCCAGGCGGATATGGTGGGTAGGGGCGGAACGATGCGGCTTGGCGCATACCCTTGTATGATAGGACGCGGCACAAAGCTTTTCGAATTGTACGGTGCGGAAGAAGTTAGCGAGCGTCATCGTCATCGTTTTGAGTTCAATAATGAATATTCACAGTGCCTGATAAGCGCAGGACTTGTCATTTCCGGGCAATCGCCGGACGGCGGACTTGTCGAAGCAGTTGAGTTGGCAGACCGTAAGTTTTTCGTCGGGGTACAGTTTCATCCCGAATTCAAAAGCCGCCCCAACAAACCGCACCCGCTCTTTCTGGGGTTTATTAGGGCGGCAGTTATGTAAAGCATGGACTAAAGCGAGTACATTCAGTATGCAGGGATAGGAGCCAAGGGGGTAGCGATATGACAGATAATAATTCACGTGGTTTATTGCAGGACAAAGATAGCAAAGATGTGCCCGGGCATATACGATTGATAGACGCGCAACAGATCACCGAAGTGGTCGCTGAGCTTTGCGTAGAGTCTAACATAATTATAAACGAAGATATACTCGCAGCTTTGTCAGGGGCGAAAACAAGGGAATCCGATCCTATTGCCAAGGATGTGTTAGAAACACTCATAATGAATACCGAAGCCGCGAAGCGCGAAAGGTTGCCGATTTGTCAAGATACCGGCATGGCTGTTGTGTTCGTTTCAATAGGGTCGGGCGTCCATATCATAGGAGATATTGACAGCGCAATAAACAATGGTGTCAGGCGCGGGTACCGTGAGGGGTATTGCAGAAGCAGCGTGGTGCGCGACCCCATAGATCGTATCAATACCGGCGACAACACGCCCGCAGTTATATATTACAGTTTTTCACCGGGCGATAAGATAAAAATTACTGTTGCGCCAAAAGGATTTGGCAGCGAAAACATGAGCGGGGTCTGTATGTTGAGTCCCTCAGACGGGGTGGACGGAGTAATGGAATTTGTTGTCTCTGTAATCCGCTCCGCAGGGCCAAATCCATGTCCGCCTGTGATAGTAGGCGTTGGGATCGGCGGAACTATGGATAAGGCTGCGTTGATGTCAAAAGAAGCCCTGCTGCGCGATGTTGGCAGCACTCATCCGAACGCTTTTTGGGCGAGCATTGAAACGCAGTTGCTTGACCGCATTAATGATCTCGGTATAGGCCCCGGCGGTTTCGGTGGTAGGACGACCGCGTTAGGCGTGCACATAATGACAAATCCTACCCATATCGCAGGGTTGCCGGTCGCAGTAAATATTGGCTGTCACGCGACGCGGCATAAAACAGCATTTATATAGGTGATATTATGCAAAGTGTCAAAATAACAGCACCGTTTTCAAATGATGATATTATTAAACTATGCGTCGGGAATCGTATTTTACTGTCAGGAGCCATATATACAGGAAGGGACGCCGCGCATAAGCGGATGGTGGAGATGCTTGATGCCGGATCAACATTGCCTTTCGATGTCTATGGTCAGGCTATATATTACGCAGGCCCATGCCCTGCTCCGCCGGGGCGCGTTATCGGTTCTGTGGGACCCACCACGAGCCTGCGTATGGATGCGTATTCGCCGAGGCTGATCCGGGAAGGCCTGCGCATTATGATTGGAAAGGGAGCAAGAAGCGAGCCTGTAGTTGCTGCTATAAAAGACAGTCAAGGGGTATACCTAGCTGCAATCGGCGGTACGGGTGCGTTGATGGCGCTTTGCGTTGAGCAATCCGAAGTAGTTGCATTTGAAGATCTGGGAGCAGAAGCCATCTACAAGCTTATTGTCCGTGATATGCCGCTAATCGTTGCCATAGATTGCGAGGGCAGAAACATTTATAACAAGTAGGGGAAGTTAATATGGATTACGCATCAGAGTCTTTGAAAAAACATTATGATTGGCGGGGAAAGATTGAAATGATCAGCAGAGTACCTGTTGATTCGCGTGACGATCTCTCATTGGCTTATACGCCGGGGGTCGCGGAACCGTGTTTGGCAATTGCGAAAGAACCGTCAAAAAGCTTTGAATTGACGCGCCGATCAAACCTCGTTGCTGTCGTGACTGATGGATCGGCTGTGCTGGGATTAGGAGACATTGGACCGGAGGCAGCGATGCCTGTGATGGAGGGCAAGGCCGTCCTTTTCAAAGAACTCGGCGGTGTGGATGCCATACCTCTTTGTCTACGCACTCAGGATGTTGATGAAATAGTTAACACGGTGCGCCTGCTGGCAGGAAGTTTTGGCGGGATCAATCTTGAAGATATATCCGCGCCACGATGCTTTGAAATTGAGCGGCGCTTGAAAGAGTGCTGCGATATCCCTATCTTTCACGACGATCAGCATGGCACGGCAATAGTTGCATTGGCCGCAGTATTTGGTGCGCTGCGTTTTACCGGGAAAAAGCTTGGTGATATGTCGGTCGTTATTAACGGCGCCGGGGCTGCCGGCATTGCTACAGCAAAGCTTTTAAACGATTCCGGGATAGGCAACTTAGTCTTATGCGACCGTAAAGGCGCGATTTATAAGGGCCGATGTGATCTTAATGCCGAAAAGCGGCAAATTGCGGAAATAACTAACTATGAATCTCGCAAGGGAAGTCTAACGGATGTGATGGCCGGCACGGATATTTTTATCGGTGTTTCGGCTCCCGGTTGTGTTACGGAAAAAATGGTAAAAAGCATGAACAAAGAGCCCATCGTATTTCCGATGGCGAACCCCGTGCCCGAAATCATGCCTAATTTGGCACTAAGCGCCGGCGCAGTCATCGTAGGTACAGGGCGCAGCGATTTCCCGAACCAAATTAATAACGCGCTCGCTTTTCCCGGCGTGTTCAAGGGTGCGCTAAGCGTTTGTGCCTCAGATATTAACGAAAGCATGAAGATAGCCGCGGCAAAAGTTATTGCAGGGCATGTAGATGACGGTGATTTGAGTGAAGATCATATAATACCAAGCCCGCTTGATAGGTCAGTCGCGGCTCGCGTAGCCGAAGCAGTAGCAAAAGCGGCCAAAGACAGCAGTATCGCATAAGTTGTAACTTTAACGGCATGTTACTATTTACGTCTTTCCCAAAACACTCGTCATTGCGGCCTCCGAGCCGCAATCCCCTGCGGGGTTGCGCTAGATTACGGATTACTGTCGGTAAATCTACCGCATTCCACGGGGGATTGCGGGTCAAGTCCGCAATGACGGAGAGGGGCGTGAATAGTAACACCGGCATTCTTGATTTAACTAAAGTGTCAAAAAATTTCTTGACAAATGGGTCGAATAGGTACATAATGTTTCAGAAAGCAGCAAAGGCGCTGTGGGCTTAGATCCGCAGCGCCTATTCATATAGCGAGGTGTGTTGACAATGAAAAAAGCTTTAACGATAGCAGGTTCAGATTCAAGCGGCGGGGCTGGTATACAGGCCGATATTAAGACATTTCAAGAGCTAGACGTTTATGGGATGACGGCGTTGACCGTCATTGTCGCAATGGATCCGCATAATGGATGGAATCATCAGGTATTCCCCGTAGAGACAGATATTATCAAAGCCCAGCTTGAGACAATAATCGCGGGAGTTGGGGTTGATGCAATGAAAACCGGAATGCTGCCTACAACAGAAATTATCGAACTCACTGCGCATGCAGTTAAAAAACATGGTATGCAAAACATTGTGGTTGACCCCGTTATGGTATGCAAGGGGGCAGGGGAGCCGCTCAACCCGGAAAATACAGAATGCTATATAAAGACGCTTGTTCCGCTCGCGACAATCCTAACTCCCAATATTTTTGAAGCATCGCAACTCAGCGGCATGAAAACAATTGAGACAGTGGACGATATGAAAGAAGCTGCTCGGACAATCAGAGAGCTGGGGGCAAAATGCGTTGTTATTAAGGGGGGCAAGGGGATTGGGAGCGAAAACGCCATTGATGTAATTTATGATGGCAAAGAATTTAATGTGCTGACAGCCACTAAGATAGACACGGTCAACACTCACGGAGCGGGCTGCACATTTTCAGCAGCGATAACCGCGCAGCTTGCTAAAGGCGCGGACGTACAAAGCGCTATTACAACAGCAAAAGCGTTTATTACTGAAGCGATAAAACATTCGTTCCAGCTAAATCAGTTCGTCGGTCCTACTGACCATTCTGCGTACAGAAAAATGTAGGTACAAAGATGCGATGCTTTGAAAGGTAATAGGCGTTTGAATGAACTTATATTAGTGCTCGATTTCGGCGGACAATATAAAGAGCTTATCGCACGGAACGTCAGAGCGCTGTCAGTTTACTCTGAGATAGTACCGGGGGACATTGCAGCTGATAAGATTCGAGATCGTAACCCAATTGGAGTCATTCTGACAGGTGGACCAAACAGCGTGCACTTACCCGACTCCCAAAAGTGTGACCCTAAATTATTCTCATTAGGTATACCTGTACTTGGCATCTGCTATGGTATGCAGCTCATGTGCCATATGCTTGGAGGCGAGGTTTGTACAGGTGGCGTTGGCGAATACGGGACAGTCACCGTAAAACCATCAAGTCCATCGAAATTACTAGCGCCGGGTAAACCTGAGGAATTCATAAAAAGCAAGAAATTTGAGTGGCAGGCGGATCCTACATCCACTGATCCCTGTCTATTGTCACCTGTACCCTTGGACTCACAGCGCCTGCTAGAGCCGTTTGTTGCCTTGATGAGCCACCGTGACGTAGTAATGCGTTTGCCGGAAGGTTTTAGCGTTACTGCTGAGACTGCTGGCTGTATCGCCGCTTGCGAGAACTCTGTGAATAATCTCTATGCGGTTCAGTTTCACCCCGAGACGAAACACACCGACGGCGGACGGGAGATTATCAAAAGATTTCTGTACGACATCTGCGGCGCATCAGGTGATTACAGATTGGACGATTACATAGAAACGCAAATTGCTCGGATAAGAGCTCGTGCCGGTAAAAATCAAGTGCTGCTTGCGCTGTCGGGCGGGGTCGATTCGTCGGTTTGCGCGAGTCTGTTATCAAAGGCAATATCGGAGCAGCTTATATGTATCTTTATCGACCACGGTTTCATGAGACTTGGTGAGGGAGATGAAATCGAGCGGATATTTTCGAAGAGGAAGCTCCGATTTATCCGCGTAAACGCGCAAAAACGATTCCTTTCCAAACTGAAAGGAGTGTCAGATCCCGAGCTAAAACGCAAGCTTGTTGGGCAGGAGTTCATACGGGTATTTGAAGAAGAAGCAGCGAAGCTAGGCGACATTCCTTTTTTGGCTCAAGGTACGATTTATCCCGATATAGTTGAATCCGGAGGTAAGCACGGAGCAACGATCAAAAGCCATCACAATGTAGGTGGGCTTCCTGAAAATCTTGGTTTTAAAGAGGTCATAGAGCCGCTGTCCGGGCTTTTTAAGGATGAAGTCAGGGCTCTGGGAAAAATGCTTGGATTGCCGTTGTCCCTCGTAAACCGCCAGCCGTTTCCAGGACCGGGCTTGTCGATCCGAGTCATGGGAGAGGTCACTGAGGAAAAATTGAAGGTTTTGCGCAAAGCTGATGCCATCGTCAAAGAAGAACTGTATACAAGAAGGCGTAAGCCGGATCAGTATTTTGCCGTGCTGACGGACACGCGTTCCGTGGGTGTTAAAGGCGACGACAGGACGTATGATCCGGTAATCGCTGTCAGGGCTGTTACGACTGATGATTTTATGACATGCGACTACACCCCGTTGCCGCACAAGGTTCTAAGTCGTATTTCAGCGAGAATCACGAGCGAACTACCATCAGTCAGCCGCGTTGTATATGATATAACATCAAAACCACCCGGAACGGTGGAGTGGGAGTAAGGGGCGCAGTGGCGGGAGTCGTTGCAAATACTGCATTTCTCGCCGATTGATACCCGCTGTGGCAACGATTTGGCAACACTGATTGAAAGCTGATTGTGAAATTGTGTCGGCATCGCCGACACAATTGAAGAACTGAGTTATCCATACATACGAGAGAGCTAACTGATTATGAAAGTCGGTTAGCTCTATTTTTTGCAAAAGTGTAGTCGTTTACTAGATTTACTATATATTACGAAAGAATTATTTGACATTCATAATAATGTGTGGTAATTTGGTAACATATGATCACAAAGTGAGGGTGTTTTATGTCAATTCAAATATCTACTCGTATCGATGAGGTAACAAAGCAGAAGTTTGACAGTATCTGCAATGTTATCGGTATTTCTCCTTCTAATGCTTTAAGTATATTTATCAAAAGCGTGATTAACAACAATGGCATTCCATTTGTTCTAACAGCACCAGCGGACAAAGTGCCAAAAATGTCCAGAGAGGCAATGTTCGGCTGTATGCGTGGTCAGTTTAAGATGACTGAGGATTTTGACGCTCCGCTTGAGGATTTCAAGGAGTATATGATATGAGATTACTTTTAGATACACACACAGCACTTTGGCTGGTCAATGAGCATGAGAAACTGTCTCTCAAAGCAAAATCTTTCCTATTAGACGATGAACATGATTTGTTTGTTAGTGTTGCTTCATTTTGGGAAGTAGCAATAAAATCTAGCCTTGGAAAAATAACAGATTTAGTTGGCGGTGTTGGTGCTTTTACCATGCAAATTGATAAAATGCCTATCGAGTTGCTCCATATAACCCCCCGTCATGTTGGCATAGTCGAGTCACTTCCTTTTATTCACCGCGACCCCTTTGATAGAATACTTATCGCAACAGCTAAGTCGGAGAGCTTAACCATACTTACATCTGACTCAAACATTCCAAAGTATGATGTGTCATGTTTATGGTAGGAGATAATAATTTTGTGATTTGAGGTGTGAATAAATGACCCAGACTCAACAAGTAGTCGAAACGATGAGAAGACTTGGCGGAGTGGCAACATTTGGCAAGCTAAACTCAGAAGTAGGTTTCTCAAGTTGGAAAACATGTACAAAATGAGAGATTGGACGCTCTGTCTACCGTGCGAGTTAACCACAAAAGAATTCCAGTGGTGGAGCGAATGGAAAAACAATATGTCTAAGTTGAACCGCCAAGCATCATATTCTTCTTTAGTGATTTCTTCGCTTCGTAATTTTTCGGCTTCCTGCTGCCACGCAGTAAATATATCAAGCATAAAAAGATATCTCTTTATTTTCTTCTTTCTTAGCTTTTCTTTGCTGCAAAACTACCGGGAACTTACTTTTACAATTCACCTCTTAAAAATAAAAAAATTTCTGATTGACAAACAGATTATTCTGTGTTAACGTAAGCATTGATAAACAAAGGCGTTTATCGGCAGCTGTTATTATGGCTTGCCGGTGGGCGCTTTTTTAGTATGCATAGCGAGGAGTGTTGCGCGTGTCTTATACACTGAATGTACTGGAACAGGCGATGAGGAGTAACCCGAATGAACCGGAGTTTCATCAGTCCATGACTGAGATACTCCCTACGCTTCAGCCTTTCCTTGACAAGCATCCGGAGTATGAAAATGAAGGGATCCTTGAGCGTTTGATAGAGCCTGAGCGGCAAACGATATTCAGAGTCCCGTGGGTCGATGACAACGGGGATATTAAAGTTAACCGAGGTTTCCGTGTTCAATTCAACAGCGCCATCGGGCCATATAAAGGCGGTTTGCGCTTTCATCCGAGCGTAACGCTGAGTGTTATAAAGTTCCTTGGATTTGAACAAATATTTAAGAATTCTTTGACAGGCTTAGCTATCGGTGGCGGGAAAGGCGGATCTGATTTTGATCCAAAGGGGAAGTCAAATCGCGAGGTTATGGCTTTTTGTCAGAGTTTCATGAGCGAGCTATATCGCCACTTGGGTGCTGACCAAGACATTCCCGCAGGGGATATCGGTGTGGGTGGCCGAGAGATTGGCTATATGTATGGACAATACAAACGCTTGACCGGCTCATATGAGGGAGCATTTACCGGGAAAGGTCTTACATACGGCGGCTCCTTGGTTCGTACCGAAGCCACAGGTTATGGATTAGTTTACATGACTGAAAACATGCTTCAAGCAATCGAGACAACCTTTGATGATAAAAAAGTGGCAATTTCCGGGAGTGGTAACGTGGCCATCTATGCCGCTGAAAAAGCAAGTCAATTTGGAGCAAAGGTTATAACTATGAGCGACTCGAATGGTTACATTCATGATCCGGAAGGTATAGATTTAGACGCAGTGAAGCAGATTAAGCTTATACGCCGGGGACGAATCAAGGAATACCTTGAATACCGAAAAAATGCAGAGTACTTTGAAGATGGTCTTGTATGGTCCGTTCCTTGCCACATAGCGCTTCCCTGTGCCACGCAAAATGAGTTGTTGGAAGACGGAGCAAAACTTTTGATCAAAAACGGATGTATAGTGGTAGCTGAAGGATCGAATATGTCCACATCGTTGGAAGCAACGCATTTACTGCAGGAAAACGGAGTCTTCTTTGCGCCCGGCAAAGCTGCAAATGCAGGAGGAGTGGCAGTGTCCGCATTGGAAATGGCGCAGAACAGTTCGAGGATATCATGGTCATTCGAGGAAATCGACAGCATGCTGCGCAATATTATGTTCGAGATATATACAAACAGCTACAAGGCTGCGGAGAATTACGGCATGAAAGGCAATCTTGTTGCAGGAGCCAATATCACAGGTTTTAAAAAGGTCGCAGATGCTATGATACAACAGGGTGCAGTATAGTAAACAATAAATTTTATATAATGGAGGAAAATAAAATGTTATCAGCAAACAATGTAACCATTTCATTAGGTGAACCAATCACAGCTCCCGTACTCGTACCAGTGAAACACTCATCGACGCCTACTTGCATAAATGACCCATTTATGGTCGGAGGAAAGTGTTACAGAGTTACCGCCATGTCTTTTGGAACACCGCATGGTGCCGTATTTGTAGACGATCTCGACAGTGTGGATGTACCGTCACTGGGAAGGGAGCTTGGAACGCATGTACTATTTCCGGATGGCGCTAGCATTGTCTTTATCGAAGTACTCGATAAAGAGAGCATTAAAGTCCGCCTATGGCAGCGTGATGAAGGTGAAACCGCGTTTACAGCCGAAGCCGCTTGCGTTGCCGGGACAGCCGCAATGATGTGTCAAAAAGTGTTATACAATGAGGCGAACATTACCATGGGCGGTGAAAGATACCGTATGAAATGGGTCAGGGGCAGCGAAGTAACGCTGACAGGCTCTGCGAATATGCTAAAACCAAAAGGGAGCAAAGTGACTAAGGGACTAGGGTTAGTCAGCACATCCCGCGCATCTTAAACCGACGCAGCAGAGAAATCGCAGGGGTCAGGGATCAGGGATCAGGGTATGCGGGTTACATAATAACTTGATTAGCTAGTTTTTATTGACACCTCAACCGCAAAATTCTGATTCTTGAACCCTGATTCCTGCATGAACAGGAGAGGCGCTTAAAATGAAAGAAAAAATTGTATTGGCCTATTCCGGAGGACTTGATACGACAGCAATCATACCGTGGCTTAAAGAAAATTTTGAAAACTGCGAAATCATTGCTTGCTGCGTTGATGTGGGGCAATGCCACGACTACGCTGATGTTGAAAAAAAGGCCATTAGAACCGGAGCGGATAAGGCTTGCGTTATCAACGCTAGGGATGAATTTGTGGCCGACTTCATATATCCGATGATCAAAGCAAACGCTATTTATGAAGGCAAATACCTTCTTGGTACTTCAGCTGCGCGTCCTTTAATCGCAAAAAAGCTTGTAGATCTTGCATTTGCCGAAGGTGCGACTGCAGTCTGCCATGGCGCTACAGGAAAAGGCAATGACCAAATTCGTTTTGAACTGACGATAAAGTCATTCGCGCCGCTAATGAAAGTGATTGCACCATGGCGAATATGGAATATAAGATCACGCGAGGATGCGATGGAATACCTATTGTCGCGTGGATTCGAGCTTCCGACGACAAAAGAACAAAGCTTTAGCCGAGATCAAAATCTTTGGCATTCGAGCCATGAGGGATTGGAACTTGAAAATCCTGCGACAGAGCCGGATTATAAACGTGTGCTGCAGTTAAGCGTACCTCCGGAAGACGCGCCCGACAAACCAGAGTATGTGGAACTAGGATTTGAAAACGGAACTCCACTCAGTCTGAACGGCAGTGCTATGACTCCCACAGATTTAATATACACGCTCAATGACATCGGCGGGAGAAATGGCATCGGAATAGTGGACACTGTTGAAAACCGTGTCGTCGGAATGAAATCGCGCGGCATATATGAAACGCCGGGCGGCACAATAATTTATGCGGCGCATAGGGAGCTTGAGAACTTATGCCTCGACCGCCAGACAGCGTCTTTTAAAGCAACTGTCGGGCAGAAAATGGCAGAATTGATTTATGAGGGCCAGTGGTATACTCCGCTCAGAGAAGCACTGTCTGCATTCATAGATAAAACTCAGGAAACTGTTGCGGGAAATGTCCGATTGAAATTGTATAAGGGGAATATTATCCCCGCAGGCAGCACCTCACCTTTTTCACTGTATAATTTGGAGATCTCAAGCTTTTCGACCGGCAGTCTATATGACCACAAGGACGCAGAAGGGTTTATTACACTCATGGGACTCCCGATTACAGTCAGGGCATTGATGAAAGAGCATATGAAATGAAATTATGGGGTGGGCGGTTTTTAAGCCGCATGGATGAGAAGGCGGACAGTTTTCATTCATCGATTGCGTTCGATCAGCGGATATATAAGCAAGATATCGCCGGCAGTATGGCTCACGCGAAAATGCTTGGCAGACAAGGGATTATATCCGGATCCGATGCTGAAGCTATTATAGAAGCGCTCGGATGCATTTTGGCGGATATTGAAAGCGGCGCACTGTCGGTAGATATGTCAGCTGAAGACATACATTCTTTTGTTGAAGCCGAGCTTATCTCACGAATCGGCGACGCCGGCAGACGATTGCATACCGGCAGGAGTCGGAACGACCAGGTTGCTCTTGACATGCGCATGTATGTAATAGAAGAAATAGACACAATCAGTATCCTTATAAAAAAACTCCTTCAAGCGCTGGTTGTTACTGCAAAAATGCATACCGATGCAATAATGCCCGGATTCACACATATGCAAAAAGCGCAGCCCATTACCTTGGGGCATCATATCATGGCATATTTTCAAATGTTCAGGCGTGATTTTATGAGGCTTGAGGGATGCCGGGAAAGAACCGACGATATGCCACTGGGATCAGGCGCACTTGCCTCAACGACATATCCGCTCGATAGGAACCAAGTTAGATCAGAACTAGGGTTTTCGGCGATAACTGAAAATAGTCTCGACGCCGTATCCGACAGGGATTTCTGCATAGAGTTCGTGTCATGCCTATCCATAATAATGATGCACTTGAGTCGGTTCTGTGAAGAATTGGTGTTGTGGTCTTCAGATGCGTTTAATTTCGTGGAGATTTCTGATGCCTACACCACCGGATCGTCTATCATGCCGCAGAAAAAAAACCCGGACATGGCTGAGCTGATCCGGGGGAAGACGGGGCGCGTTTACGGCAGCCTTGTGGGGATACTGACGATGATGAAAGGACTGCCTCTGGCGTATAACAAGGACATGCAGGAGGACAAGGAGGCCGTTTTCGATGCTTCGGACACTGCAAAAGCATGCCTCGGTGTTTTTACGAGCATGTTTGAAAGTTTGGAATTCAACACGGATAGTATGTACAAAAGTGCCCTAGGCGGTTTTACAAACGCGACCGATGCGGCGGATTGGCTTGTTAAAAAAGGTGTGACGTTCAGGGAGGCTCACGAAATAATAGGCAGGCTTGTCATTTGCGCGATAGAAATGAAAAAATCGCTTGAAGAACTAACAATAGATGAGTTAAGAGCTGTATCGGATGTTTTTGATGAAACGCTTTTTAATGAAATCTCCGTGGAATCATGCGTTGAAGCGCGAAACCTGCCCGGCGGACCAGGGAAATCTGCGTTGTTGGCAGCGATAGATAGTGCCGAGCGGTTTATATTTAATGTAGGGTGATGGAAATAAAATCCCATCACCCACCCTATGCACATTATTAGACCACACTGTAAAGCAGCTCCGCGTATGTGGGCAGCGGCCAGTGTTTTTTTGCTATGAGCGTCTCAAGCTCATCTACGATGAGCCGCAGCTCAGACATGGCGGCGTAAACACGGTCGCGGTAGAAAACTGCTTGAGCGAGGATCTCGCGTTCCGTTCCGGTTTCAAGCAACACGTCCTCAAGCCCCATAAGCTTTTTCAGCAGGCAACCGGACAGTTTTGAAATGCGATCGAGCAAATAGGACTCAAGTGAGATATCCATACTGCTATCCGCTTTTTTCAGCGCCAAGAGCTGCGCAAGCTCGTTCTGATATGCCACACATGCCGGGATGACCTCACCCCTAACAAGGTCTACCATCGTTAGAGCCTCGATATGCAGTGTCTTGCAATAGCTTTCCATGAGTATTTCATAGCGCGAATGGATCTCTGTCTCGGTAAACACATGGTGTTTTGAAAATAGCTCCACGCTCTTTTCTGAGATGAACTCGGGCAGCGCGTCAACTGCTGTCTTTAGGTTGGATAGACCACGGCGCTTTGCCTCATCTGCCCACTCATCGGAATAGTTGTTACCGTTGAAAACGATTCGCCTATGATTGCCGAACTCGCGTTTTACCAGAGCCGCTAAATCCTTAGTGAAATCCTTCGATGCTTCCAGCTCATCCGCGTATTGACTAAGCGCTTCCGCGACCGTTGTGTTAAGCACAATGTTAGGCCCCGCGATGGAAAATGTCGAGCCTAGCATACGAAACTCGAACTTGTTGCCGGTAAACGCAAACGGTGATGTGCGGTTACGGTCAGTCGAATCCTTTGGGAAGTGGGGGAGGGCAGTAACACCAATTTCCATCTGTTGCTTTTCTTTATCTCTATAGTCCGCGCCGGATTCGATAGCCTCGAGCACATCCATTAGTTCTTCGCCGATAAACATAGATACAATAGCCGGCGGCGCCTCATTCGCGCCAAGTCTGTGGTCGTTTCCGGCGCTTGCCGTCGAAACTCTCAACAGATCCTGATAATCGTCGACTGCCTTAATGACGGCTACTAAAAACAGCAGGAATTGCGCATTCTCACGCGGCGTCTGTCCCGGTTCGAGCAGGTTTACGCCTTCGTTGGTAGAGATTGACCAGTTGTTGTGCTTTCCGCTGCCATTGACGCCCGCGAATGGCTTTTCGTGGAGCAGGCACGCAAGACCGTGGTTGTCCGCCACGCTTTTCAACAGCTCCATAGTAAGTTGGTTATGATCGGTGGATATGTTTGTAGTTGTGAATATTGGTGCCAGCTCATGCTGTGCCGGGGCAACCTCGTTATGCTTTGTTTTTGCGTATACCCCAAGCGACCAGAGTTTTTCCTCAAGGTCGTGCATGAAGGCGGACACTCTTGGTTTGAGTGCGCCGAAATAATGATCGTCAAGCTCTTGCCCTTTAGGCGGGCGAGCTCCGAAAAGAGTCCTGCCTGTATATACTAAGTCGGGGCGCTTTAAGAACACTCCCTTGTCGATGAGAAAATACTCTTGTTCCGGACCGACCGTCGTGACGACGCGAAGTGCCGAGGTATTGCCGAAAAGCTTTAGAATGCGCATGGCTTGCTTGTCAATAGCCTCCATTGAACGCAGCAACGGGGTTTTTTTGTCAAGCGCCTCTCCGCTGTATGAGCAAAAAGCGGTGGGGATGAATAACGTCCCGTCCTTTATGAAAGCGTATGAAGTTATGTCCCAAACCGTGTAGCCCCTCGCTTCAAATGTGCAACGCAGTCCGCCGGACGGGAAGCTTGATGCGTCTGGTTCGCCGCGCACTAGCTCCTTGCCGGAGAATTCCATGATTATCCTGCCATCGCCAGCAGGTGAAATAAAGCTGTCATGTTTTTCCGCTGTTGTACCGGTCATGGGCTGGAACCAGTGAGTGAAGTGCGTAGCGCCTTTTTCCACAGCCCACTCTTTCATTGCGTTGGCAACGGCATTAGCAACGTCAAGCTCCAGATGCGTCCCTTGGGACATCGTCTTTTTAAGCGCCTTGTAAATATCTTTTGGAAGTCGCTCGCGCATGACATAATCGCTGAAAACACAGCTTGCGAACATATCGGTGACATTTTTCATTTTAAACTCCTCATAAAAATAATAAGCGCTGCAGACGAGAACCCGCAGCGCCTTTGCTGTTATCGTCCACATTATGAACCTGCTTTTCGGATTTGTCAAGAATTATTTTCGACAATTAATTGACAAAACGACGGAATTGTCATATAGTAACGGACGGTGAACAAAGGCGTTCCTCGCATGATGCGGAAGTCGACCGACGGCTGACCGGCACTCGGATGTACATCTTGAGCATTCATGTAGAGAGCGTTTTTTTGATTGAACGTGGGGGTGACACGTAATGTCAGACAGTTATGAAAACCCATTATGCAAAAGATATGCGAGCCGTGAAATGCAATATATTTTCTCTGACGACAGCAAGTTCTCCACATGGCGCAGATTGTGGATAGCCCTCGCCGAAGGCCAGAGAGAACTCGGACTCCCAATCGGTGAAGAGCAAATCGGAGAGATGAGGGCGCATATTGACGACATTAACTACGAAGCGGCTGCAATATACGAAGCAGAAACTAGGCATGACGTAATGGCGCATATCCGCGCCTACGGTGATCAATGCCCGGCGGCGCGTCCGATTATACATCTTGGCGCGACATCCTGTTATGTGGGAGACAATGCGGACATCATATTGCAGCGATCAGCCCTGCTGCAGATTAAAAAGCTTCTGATAAATACTATCGCGATATTATTCAATTTCGCGGAGACCTACAAGGGCTTACCATGTTTAGCATATACACATTTTCAGGCAGCGCAGCCGACGACCGTGGGCAAGCGCGCAACACTTTGGGTGCATGACCTGTTACTGGACCTTGAGCAACTGGAATTTACGCTGGGGAACTTGAAATTACTTGGCTGCAAGGGCACGACAGGTACAGCCGCAAGTTTTCTTGCGCTTTTCGGTGGAGATCATGAAAAAGTGAAAGCGCTGGAGCAAAAAATCACTGCGAAAATGGGCTTTGACAGCGTTTACCCCGTAAGCGGACAGACGTATTCACGCAAAATCGATTACTATACGCTGTCTGTGCTGTCGGGAGTCGCACAGAGCGCGAGTAAGTTCGCAAATGATATACGTCTCCTATCACATATGAAAGAGGTTGACGAACCGTTCGAAGACACTCAGGTCGGCTCAAGTGCGATGGCGTATAAACGGAATCCGATGCGGAGTGAGCGCATAACCTCCCTTGCGCGTTATATTATGTCAGATGCGCTTAATCCTGCGCTCACGGCGGGTGCGCAGTGGCTAGAGCGGACTCTTGATGACTCAGCGAACAGGCGCATCGCGATACCCGAGGCTTTTCTGGCTGCGGATGCAATACTGTCACTAATGATAAACGTTGCGGGCGGGCTGACTGTCTACCCAAAGGTCATAGAGAAGCGTTTGTCTGAGGAACTGCCGTTTATAGCAACAGAAAATATCCTGATGCATTGCGTAAAGAAAGGCGGCGACAGACAATATCTCCATGAGCGGATACGGATGCACTCGATCGAAGCCGCGAAAAGGATTAAGCTTGGCGGCGGGGAAAATGATTTGATCGCCCGTATAGAGTCTGACCCGGCGTTTGATTTAAGCAAAGAAGAACTGCGGGGATTACTGCAGCCCGAACAGTTTTCAGGCAGGGCAAAGGAACAGACAGAGGAGTTTCTGTCAGATGTGCGGAAAATTCTCGAATTAAACAAGGAACAATTAGGCATAGAAGTTAAAATTTCTATTTGAGGGGGATTGTTATGCTTACAGCAGTGGTTGGAGTTAACTGGGGCGATGAGGGAAAAGGCCGCATGGTCGATCTACTCTCAGAGGGGTATGATGTGATTTGCCGTTATCAGGGAGGTAACAACGCAGGACATACAGTTGTCAACGAGCGCGGTAAATTCATACTGAATCTATTACCGTCCGGGATACTGCGCGAAGAAGCCGTAAACATCATGGGCGGCGGCATGGTAATAGATTTGGAGCATTTATGCGGCGAACTGGATGCCCTTGATGCTAAAGGCATCAGAGTCAGTCCCGATAATCTGAAGATCAGCAAAAAAGCCTTTATCTGTCTGCCATACCATAAGACGCAAGATATATTGGAAGAAGAGCGCCTCGCAGATAGAAAGTACGGTTCTACCCGCCGCGGTATCGGACCTGTATATGGCGACAAGTATATGAAAAAAGGTTTGCGAGTTGGCGATCTGCTTGATACAGGGAGTCTATCTCAAAAGCTCGGCGATATCCTTCAGTGGAAAAACCTGACACTTAGTTCATATGGATCAACTTTGGCAGATTTTGATGAAACATTGCATTGGCTGGATGAACACGGATCGCGGATACGCCCATACATAATTGACACTACAGAGTATTTGTCCGCAGCCGTACAAGACGGTAAAAACATCATGTTCGAAGCACAGCTCGGCGCACTGCGGGATATAGACTACGGGATATACCCATACACGACCTCGTCACATACGTTGGCATCATACGCAACAACCGGTGCCGGGATTCCTGGTGTCAAACTCGATAGCGTGTTTGGTGTTATGAAAGCATATTCCAGCTGTGTGGGCGAGGGGCCGTTCACGGTGGAGCTGTCCGGCGACGAAGCATCCGCTCTTCGTGAGGCAGGAGCTGAGTACGGCGCAGCGACAGGCAGGCCGAGGCGCGTCGGAGGGTTCGATGTCGTTGCAAGCCGGTACGGAGTACAAGTACAGGGCGCAAGCGAACTTGCACTGACAAAGCTCGATGTTCTTTCATACATGGATAGAATTCCTGTATGCGTAGCGTATAAAGTCGACGGCGTTATGACGGATAGTTTTCCGTCGGGCGATAGGCTTGTGCGGGCGGAGCCGGTGTATGAGTATCTCGATGGCTTCAAAGCAGATATAACAAAATGCCGCAGACCGGAGGATTTGCCACCTGCTGCGGTGAAGTATATTGAGTTCATCGAAAGTACCGTAGGATGCTCCATCAAGTATGTGTCCGTAGGCGCCGGGCGCGAGGATTATCTTGAGATGCGGTGAGATAGAGGAGAGCAGCCGATAATTATGATTTCTCGTAGGAATCATATATAGCTTTCTTCGCCGACACAGAACAGTTATAACCGTTAGAACACGCATTGTCAACCGTCGAAAAGAAACGGTTGACAATGCGTGTTCTAACATGTATAATCTCACCAAATGTATCGATGTAACAATTAAAGGGGGCTATAAATGAATAATCGGGAGCGGGTCAAAAAACTTACTTTCACAGCGCTATTCACTTCTCTGATTATCGTTGGCGGATATATCGCGATACCGGTTCCCATGAGCCCCAGTCCGGTTGCGTTTACGGATATGTTTGTCATAATGGCGGGACTCTATCTAGGATTTCGATTGGGACTTGTAAGCGTAGGGGCATATATTTTACTCGGTGCACTTGGAGCGCCCGTTTTCGCCGGATTCACCGGGGGCCTTGGTGTATTATTCAGTCCGCGCGGCGGGTTCATTTTTGGGTTCTTGTTGACAGCGGGATTTTGCGGGCTTATCAGCCGCGGGCGGCAGCTATCTTTTTGGCTAACCTTGGTCACAGCAACCGCAGCAACTATAATTCTGTTTGCTATCGGCGTTTCTTGTGCAAGGCTGTTTTTTATGGAAAGTTGGGCTGCCGCGATCACCGCAATGCTTTTGCCGTTCATCCCTGGCAATGTGCTGAAGATAGTTGTGATAATGCTTCTGGAAAAAAGCTTGCGCCCACGTTTGCCATTCGCGCCAAAATCCAAAGAGGAGTCGTAGATGCATAGGGTCTTTGTATTGGACGGTATACGCAGCCATATCGGGCGGGAAAACGGTATGTTTCGCGGACTTACTGCCGAGTATTTAGGCGCTGCAGTGCTGCGTGAGTTAGCTGTTAAGCACCCGGACTTGCTGATAGACCGCATTATTGCTGGTAACGCGGTGGGGACCGGCGGGAATATAACGCGCTTGGCTGCGCTTCATGCAGGACTTCCCGAAAACGTTCCGGCTGTGACCATTGATGCTCAATGTGCTTCAGGGCTTTGCAGTATCCAGCTTGCGGAAGCCCTGATTCGTGCAGGAATTTGCAATGCTGTAATTGCCGGTGGTTTTGAAAGTGCCTCTACGCAAGCGCGGCGCATTTATCACCCGCGCGATGATCGTTATCAAGGCGATATTCCTTACGTATCCGCACAATTCAGCCCGCAAGAACGTTCGGAAACCGCAATGTTGGATGGTGCGGAGCGGGTTGCGCAGAAATATGGGATTTCGCGCGAAGAGTTGGACGCCCAGGCGCTCAGCAGTCATCAAAAAGCTTCTGCAAGCATGAAGTTACTTGATGATGCCGACATAATCATTTCAATAAAAGGCTCAACTGCTGATGAAAGTGTTCGTGCAAATATGAGAAAAAGTTTGCTTTCACGAATGCCCGCCGTTAGCGGAACTCTGACCACAGCGGGTAACGCATGCACAAAAAACGATGGCGCAGCCTTTGTGATTTTGTGTTCCGAAGAATATATCTGCGATATCTCCGCAGAACCAAAGGCGGAGATCATGCAGTCTTCTCTTATAGCCGGAGATCCGCTCTACAGCCCAGTCTGCGCCCAGCTTGCAGCGGAGGAGCTGATCAGTAAATCCGGATTTGCAATCGAGGATATCGCCGCATTCGAATTTAACGAGGCATTTGCGGTGATAACTGTTCTCTTCGCTCAAGCTTATCCGCATTTATACGAACGACTTAATCCCCTGGGAGGGGCATTGGCATATGGGCATCCATACGGTGCATCCGGGGCAGTGGTTTTATTGCACTTGCTCCAAAGTTTAGGGCCAAAGGATCACGGAATATGCGCGGTAGCATCAGCAGGAGGGCAGGGGAGCGCGATGTTGGTGCAGGGGTTGGCTGTGAGTTAATGGTGGCAGAGGTTATTATGAATTACTTTGATTTGCTAAGGCTGAGAACTGAGCAATTTCCCGAGAAACCTTTTATAATTTACAGCGGGGAAATTTATACATACCGTGTTTTTTACAATAAGTGTCTGCAGCTTGTTGCCGGGATTGAGGAATCGGGAGGTCGGGTGGTTTTAGTTTACTCTGACGACTTTATGTTCCAATTTGCCGCTTTTTTTGCATTGCAAGCCATCCACGCAGTTCCGATTTTACTCCATTGCCCACTGCCGGAAGAAAAAATCAAGATATTGGCGCAGGTTTTTGGAATCAATGATCTGCTCACAGAGGGAAGTTTGCGGGAGTTAGATGTAATTAAAATCCCGCCGCCGCAGGATGCCTGCATGGGTCTTTTGACGTCCGGTACCATGGGGCTATCCAAACTGTTCTACCGCACATATGCAAGCTGGGCATGTTTTTTTCCTGTGCATAATGAGATTTTTTGCATAACCGCTGAAAGTCTCATGCTACTGCATGGCAGTCTTTCATTTACCGGTAACCTGAATGCCGCCTTAGCTCTTTTGTACGCAGGAGGGACATTGGTGACGGCGAAAGGTTTTCACCCAAAACAGTTTGAACGCTGTATAGAGGATTTCAATATAACTCACATATACTTGATTCCCGCAAAGTTACATGCGCTTGCGGACGCTATGCAACATGAGCACCTCGGCGTTTTGCAAGTACTCAGCGGCTCACAACTGCTCAATCCGGCTACAGTTCGGAAACTACAGGAGAAGAACTTGCCAAACTCAGCCATCCACCTATATTACGGTGCTGCCGAGTTGAGTTTTCTCAGTTATGTCGGAGCGCAGGAAATATTGGAAAACCCTCTTCGCGTTGGTAAGCCATTTCCAGGAGTCAGGATATTCACTGTGGGCGAAGATCTACATGTGGACACCCCTTATCATGTTATCGGATATCCTCGTCCCTGCTCTCTGCCTGACCGTGCGTATTTCGACGAGGAGGGTCATCTGGTTTTACAGGGCAGACGTGATAAACTTCACAATATACGAGGTTTTAAGGTGAGCGAATCTCATGTCGAACGGGTATTGCGCGCTATTCATGGTGTCTCCGACGCTGCTGTATTTTTAGAAAAAGACAAAAATCTTGATACAAAACTTGTCGCCGCCGTTGTTAGTGAATTAGACGAGGCTACTATCCGTAGCGAGCTTTCAAAAAAAATCTATCGGTTGGAAATCCCTAGAAAAATCATATTATGCGACAGCATTCCCCTAAATCACGCTGGGAAACCGGATTATTCTGCGCTTCAAGCGATGTTCGCGCAAAAACCCAGTTGACAAACATCTACATTTTTGTTATGCTTACCCACGGTAAACAAAGGTGTTTATCGGCAAATTATTAGATTTTTGCCGGTGAGTGCCTTTTTGTTTGGTATTGCATTAAATGTAAAACGCGCAGACATAATCTAATCTGGATGTGAGAAAATGAGGATAAATGAGAATTACCTTAACCTGAAAGACAGCTATTTGTTTTCCACCATTACTAAAAAAGTCGGTCAGTACACGGCAGAAAATCCTGATTCAACCATCATTCGGCTTGGGATTGGCGACGTTACGCGACCTCTCGTCACAGCTGTAACAGATGCTATGCAGCTCGCCGTTACGGAGATGGGTTCGGCGGATACGTTCCGAGGCTACGGTGATGAGCAGGGGTACGACTTTTTGCGGCAGGCCGTCGCTGGATATTATAGCAAAAAGAAGGTTGCGTTGAGCAACGATGAAATTTTCATCAGCGATGGCGCAAAAAGCGACCTCGGTAACATACTCGATATTTTTTCGCCTGATAATACCGTACTCATACCTGACCCGGTCTATCCAGTGTACGTTGACACGAATATAATGGCCGGTAGGAAAATCATTTACATGGACGGAAATGTAGATAACGCCTTCCTACCTCTGCCCAATAAAAGTGTAAAGGCGAATATCATCTATCTATGTTCTCCAAACAACCCGACAGGCGCGGTTTACAATAGACCGCAGCTCAAAGCTTGGATCGATTATGCAATAGAAAACGATGCGGTAATATTATTTGACGCCGCATATGAAATATTCATCAGAGATAAAACGCTGCCGACAAGCATTTATCAAATCGATAGAGCTAAAGAATGTGCAATCGAATTCTGTTCGATGTCTAAGACAGCGGGCTTTACGGGGACAAGGTGCGGCTACACAATAGTACCGCGTGAACTCATCCGGGATGGCACACAACTAAGTAAGCTTTGGCTGCGACGACAGACAACAAAGTTTAATGGAGTGCCATATATTGTACAACGCGGCGCACAGGCCGTCTTCACCGACGTTGGGCTTGAGCAAGTAATGAACAATATTGATTATTATCTTGAAAATGCCCGCATAATCGCCGATACACTGACACAACTCAATGTTTGGTTCGCCGGCGGTAAAAACGCGCCCTATATATGGCTCAGATGCCCCAGAAGCATGTCGTCTTGGGAGTTTTTTGATTATTTACTTGAAAAAGCCAATGTCGTAGGCACACCGGGTGTGGGCTTCGGTGCAAACGGTGAGGGGTTTTTCCGCCTTACAGCATTCGGAAGCAGGGAGAGTACAACCGAGGCTATGGCGAGAATTAGGAGGTTATTATATGCATCGTGAGGGAGAAGTACGCATACCATCCGGCTGCGCTATATCGGGCATCATCGACAAGACCGGGCGGCGCATGAGCGGAGAGGCAATAATCAAATCAATCTCGGTCATGCATGACCGCTCGAATGGACTTGGCGGTGGTTTTGCGGCATATGGAATATACCCCGAGTACAAGGATTATTACGCAATGCACATATTCTATGAATCACCTTCAGCAAAACGAGAGTGCGAGGATTTTCTGGAGCGGCATTTCGACATTATTAACCTTTCAAAAATCCCAACGAGGAAAATCAAAGAGATTACGGATGAGCCGCTAATATGGCGCTATTTCGTCACGCCGCTGCCTACAAAGCTTGTTGACAGCCAGCTTGACGAGCGAGAGTTCACGGCTAGGTGCGTTTTCCGCGTCAACACTAGGATAGACGACGCGTATGTATTTTCGAGCGGCAAGAATATGGGTGTCTTCAAGGCCGTCGGTTTCCCGGAAGATGTTGGGCGGTTTTACAGACTTGAGGATTATGAGGGCTGGTGTTTCACCGCACACGGGCGATATCCAACGAACACACCGGGATGGTGGGGCGGAGCGCATCCCTTTGCGCTGCTTGATTATACAGTGGTACACAACGGTGAGATATCTTCCTATGATACAAACCGCCGTGCGATCGAAATGTACGGCTATAAATGTACACTCCAGACCGATACGGAGGTTATAACCTATATAATTGATTATCTGCACAGGAAAAAAGGTCTTAAACTAAACGAAATCGCATCAATCATCGCAGCCCCTTTCTGGCAGACGATAGGGCGTATGCCACCTACGGAGCAGGCGCTGCACGAGTATCTGCGCGTTATGTTCAGTTCACAGCTTGTAACCGGGCCGTTTTCGATACTCGTCGGATTTGAAGGAGGGCTTATGGCTCTGAATGACAGGCTCAAACTGCGGAGCATGGTTGTCGGCGAGAAGGGAGATTTTGTCTATATCTCAAGTGAAGAGGCTGCAATCCGCATAATCGAGCCGGAACTTGACAAGGTTTGGGCGCCCATGGGCGGCCACCCAGTGATTGTTGAGTTGAGAGTTTAGAATTGAGGGAGGAGAGTCATGGCTATCAATTACCTTTACCCTGAGTATGAAGTGATTCGGAATAATGATAGGTGCATCACATGCCGAGCCTGTGAGCGGCAATGCGCGAATGAGGCGCATGAGTATATAGATGATAAGGATAAAATGATTTGTGATGACGCAAAATGCGTTAATTGTCATCGATGTGTCGCGCTTTGCCCCACCCGTGCGTTAAAAATCGTGAAGAGCGGCAGCACGTACAAACAAAACGCAAATTGGAGCGGCAGGACTATAGATGAGATATACCGCCAGGCTGGGAGCGGCGGCGTACTGCTTTCGAGCATGGGTAATCCCGAGGACTATCCGGTGTATTTTGACAAGATGCTTATTAACGCCTCGCAAGTGACAAACCCTTCCATAGACCCGCTTCGTGAACCGATGGAGACGCGGGTTTATCTCGGGGCAAAACAGCAGGTCATTGAACGCGATGAGAATGGGCGGCTCATTAACAACTTGCCGCCTCAGCTTAGCCTGACTATGCCGGTTATGTTTTCTGCCATGAGTTATGGGTCGATAAGTTATAATGCGCATGAGAGCCTTGCCCGCGCTGCCGTGAAACTGGGCATACTATACAACACCGGCGAGGGCGGTCTGCATGAAGACTTTTACAAGTACGGCAAAAACACGATAGTACAAGTCGCCTCGGGGCGTTTCGGCGTTCATCCTGAATATCTGAACAGCGGTGCGGCAGTTGAGATAAAAATGGGTCAGGGCGCGAAACCCGGGATCGGCGGGCATCTGCCTGGGGCAAAAATCATCGGGGATGTATCGCGCACAAGGATGATACCCGAGGGCAGCGATGCAATATCTCCTGCGCCGCACCATGATATATATTCCATCGAAGATCTGCGCCAACTCGTCTACTCGCTAAAAGAGGCAACTGACTACACAAAGCCCGTAATAGTCAAGATTGCAGCTGTTCATAATGTCACTGCGATTGCGAGCGGCATAGCCAGAAGCGGCGCAGATATCATCTCGCTCGACGGCTTTCGCGGAGGGACGGGTGCCGCACCGACACGCATACGCGACAACGTAGGCATCCCCATAGAGCTTGCGCTTGCGGGTGTTGACAAACGCTTGCGTGATGAGGGGATACGCGATAATGTATCCATCGTCGTCGGAGGCAGCATTCGCACAAGTGCTGATATCGTAAAAGCTGTTGCGCTTGGAGCAGATTGCGTGTACATTGGATCCGCAGCACTGATTGCCCTTGGTTGCCATCTATGCAGGAGCTGCCAAACCGGAAAATGCAATTGGGGAATCGCGACGCAGTCGCCGGATTTGGTGAGGCGTCTGAACCCCGATATAGGATATGAGCGGCTTGTTAACTTGCTGACCGCTTGGCAGCACGAGATAAAAGAAATGATGGGCGGTATGGGCATCAATTCAATAGAGAGTTTAAAAGGAAACCGCCTCATGCTGCGTGGTGTCGGGCTGAATGAAAAAGAGCTTGAAATACTGGGAATAAAGCACGCAGGGGAATAGAGCTTGAAAAACGTGAATTCGGATGGTATTATAATAACGAAATGTTAAAGGACGCAGTAAAATTCGGACTTTCACTATAACCGCAATTACGACGGACCGCTTGTTATATGCTGTTAGCCTTTTTGCAGAAATTCACTTATTCGGTAGTGACAACAAAATAAACGTAGAATCCGCAATCTGTTTCGAACATGTGCACATGTAATCTTGCAATTCATCGCAAAAAAAAGTATAATTCATGGGACAGAAAGAAATTTCTGAAAAACGGAGACGAAACGTTTGATGTGTGCTTTCTTTTCCTATGGGAGAATTAAAGAATCGCGAAGAAGCTTTAAACCTGCAAGGGTCATTGTGTTGGGCTTTTTAGCGATAATTCTGATCGGAGCTTTCTTACTTAAACTGCCGGTTTCATCACGAGAAGGAGAGCCTGTCTCTTTCATGACGGCACTGTTCACATCAGTCTCAGCCACATGTGTGACAGGACTTGTTGTGGTGGACACGGTGCAGACGTGGAGTGTTTTCGGGCAGGTTGTTATACTTTGCCTTATTCAGATAGGCGGCTTGGGTTTTATGTCTATCACTACTGTATTCTTCTTTATAATGAACAGGAAGATAGGGCTGTCACAGCGGTTGCTGATGATGAAATCATTAAATCTTAACGATATGCAGGGAGTCGTTCGGCTAATACGCCACGTTTTACTTGGAACTGTTATCTTTGAAGGAATCGGAGCAATAATCCTTTGGATACGCTTTATACCTGAGTACGGAATGTTGAATGGATTAGGTATGGGTGTTTTTCATTCAGTATCCGCCTTTTGCAACGCAGGTTTCGATTTGTTAGGCGACATCGAACCATTTTCCAGCCTATCAGCTTATTCAGGTGATGTTGTCGTCACTGTAACGGTCATGTTTTTAGTAATTATCGGTGGGCTTGGTTTTTTTGTATGGGAGGACATTTGGCGCTGCCGGCGATTTAAAAATCTTCACTTGCACTCAAAGCTAGTGCTTACAATTTCATTAGTGCTTATTGTATTTGGAGCGATTTTCTTTTATCTTTCCGAACGTACAAACTCTGGCACAATCGGTGAATTGTCATTCCCCGACGCAGCGCTTGCCAGCCTTTTTCAAGCCGTTATGCCCAGGTCTGGCGGACTTAGCATTGTTAATCAGGCGTCGCTTTCTGGTGTGTCGAAAATGATGGCCATAACGCTTATGCTAATTGGAGGTTCGGCAGGTTCTACAGCCGGAGGAATTAAGAATGTAACTGTAGGGATAATATTCCTATCAGCGATAAACACTATAAGAGGGAAGTACAGACTATCGGTTTACAGGCGAACCATACCGTCGCCGCAAATCATTAACGCTCTTTCAATTATGATCATGGTGCTGGTGGCTACTTTACTAGGGTCTGCCGCAATAGCTATTATCCAACCGGAATTACCTATTTCCGGTGTTTTATTTGAAACAGTTTCGGCTATTGCCACTTGCGGGCTTTCACACGGGATAACCCCCAGCCTTGCGCCCGTATCACAATCTATTATTATGCTGTTTATGTTTTTTGGGCGCGTGGGGATTATGACATTCGGCATGGCGGCATTTATTAATCATAGAACTACAGAGAAGATAAAGCATCCTGACACGTGGGTAATGATGGGATAACATAAAGCTTAACATTTTTATTATTCAGGAGGTCATAATGGGGTCGTTTCTGGTAATCGGTATGGGTCGGTTTGGAAAATCTGTGGCGACCGAACTATACCAGATGAGGCACGAAGTTTTAGCGATGGACGAAGTAGAGGACAATATTGCCGGTATCGTCGACCATGTGACTGACGTTGTTATTGGCGACGCTAAAGACGAGGCAGTTTTGCGCTCTTTGGATGTTCAGAGCTTTGACTGTGTGGTAGTCGCAATGGCAGGCACCATAGAAGATAGCATTCTGATTACGATGATGCTCAAGGAAATGGACGCGAAATCTATAGTCTGCAAAGCGCAAAACGAACGCCACGCAAAAATTCTGTCTCAACTTGGCGCTGATAAAGTAATTCGACCGGAACACGATATGGGTAAAAGGATTGCCCATTTATTAGCGCAGCAGAATATTATTGATTTTCTTGAAATATCATCCGACTATAGCGTCATGGAAATAATTACGCCAAAAAGTTTGGTGGGAAAAAGCATAGGAAAAAACAATCTGCGTAGAAAATATGGTGTAACTATTATTGCAATACGCAATGCGGAAACAGGTGGTATGAAGTTTTCTCCCAATGCAGACGCTATGCTGTATGATGGTGATGTCTTGATAGTTATTGGCTCAAAATATGAACTGGATGTTTTAAGTAAAATGAAGTAAAGTATTGTCAATGAACGATTTTGGGAGGTGCGGGAGTTGAGTAACACCTTATACATAGTAGTGCCGTGCTATAATGAAGAAGAGGTTATACATGAAACGGCAAAGCGGCTTAATGATAAAATGAAGGCTCTAGTTGCCGAAGGCAGGGTGTCTGCCGAAGGCAAAGTCGTGTTTGTTGACGATGGCTCGCGCGACGGTACATGGATTATTATTGAACAATTGTGTACTCAGGATGGAGTTTTTGCGGGATTAAAGCTCAGCCGAAACAGGGGACATCAGAATGCACTGCTTGCAGGCCTTATGGCCGTAAAAGATCAAGCCGATATGGTTATATCAATTGATGCTGATTTACAAGATGATGTTGACGCTATTGACAAGATGATTGATGAGTATCAAAACGGCAGTGACATTGTGTATGGTGTGCGTGGAAATCGGAAAAGCGATGGTTTTTTCAAGCGTGCGTCGGCGCAGAGGTACTATAAAATACTGCGTTCGATCGGGTGTGATATAGTGTATAATCACGCAGATTACCGTTTGATGAGTTCACGTGCGATAGAGGCATTGTCTGAATATGGAGAGCAGAGACTGTTTCTGCGCGGGATAGTGCCTATGCTTGGGTATAAATCATCTGTAGTGCAGTATACTCGCGGTTCACGAGAGGCAGGGAACAGCAAGTACCCGCTGAAAAGAATGCTAAAGCTTGCTGTCGACGGATTTATATCATTGAGCCTGCGCCCGCTCAGAATAGTAATGGCAATAGGCGCGCTTATGCTAATTATAGCAGCGGCGCTGCTTGTGTATTTGATAGTTGTTCTCTGCATGGGGCAATCTGTTTTTGATTGGAAAATAGTTACGTTTTCGATATGGTCTGTGGGTGGAATCATTACGCTGGCACTTGGAATCGTCGGAGAATATATCGGCAGAACTTATATGGAGGTATTACACCGCCCGCGTTATAATATAGATAGAACTCTTGGGCTCTGAACATGGAGGGGTAGAATTGAGCACGAAGTATGTAAAATCAATGTTAGATAAGCATGGATTCAGATTTTCCAAGTCAATGGGACAAAATTTTCTTATCGATGGAAACATTCCGGAAAAAATCGTCAGGCTGTCTGGCATTGACAAGAGTTGTGGGGTTCTTGAGGTTGGGCCGGGCATTGGCGCGCTGACGGTGGAACTGAGTCGTGCGGCGGGCTGTGTCACGGCAGTTGAACTGGACGAACGGTTGCTGCCGATTCTTTGTGAAACGCTCGATGGAACGCATAATGTAGAAATCGTGCAGGGTGACATTTTAAAGATGGACATACTCAAGCTGATTATAGAGAAAATGAAGGGCTTAGAGTGCCATGTCTGTGCAAACCTTCCGTATAATATCACAACGCCCGCTATTTCCGCATTCATAAAAGCAGGCGTTTTTATTTCGATTACTGTAATGGTGCAAAGAGAAGTTGCCCGCCGCATATGTGCTGCACCGGGCAGCTCTGATTACAGTGCGTTTTCTGTTTATGTTAATTATCACACGGAAGCTAAGAATTTATTTGATGTACCACCGGAGTGTTTTATTCCGCGGCCTAATGTTCGGTCGTCTGTGGTAAGGATGGAGCTGCGCAAAAAACAACTACTTGAGACTGAACACGAGCAAGTGTTTTTCAGAGTCGTTCGTGCAGCGTTTAATCAACGGAGAAAAACGCTGATAAACGCACTGCATTCTGCGTTTGGAAGTGTAATGAGTAAGGGAGATATAACAGAGATAGTTAGGCAATGCGGTTTTGACGCTAAAGTACGCGGCGAAACGTTGAGTATAAAAGATTTTGCGAAGCTTTCTGAGTGTTTACAAAAAGGATACATAAGGGTTATAGAATAAGGTATGATAATTAATAAAATCCGGTAACTACTCAGAAGGTATCCGTGAGAGTGGATTTTTGAAGCTTTCCAAGCAAATAATGGATTATATGGGCAGTGGCTGCGCCTCCTGCCATAGAGAATCGCTTAAAAAAGCCACTCTCACGGATACCTCCTGAGCAGTTACAAAATCCGAAAAATTAGTGAAATTCACAGAAGAAAGTTGGTTGAAATGTGAGGTTATTGTAAAATAATACAATACCTTGAGTTTTGCGAAAGGATTTGATTACTATGAGTATTGTGTCGGAAGTAAAATGCGCCAGATGTGATCGGAATTACTCGGGTGTTAGAAGCCGTTGTCCTTATTGCGGTGCGAGACGTATAGGCAGCGGAAAATACTCCGAAGAAGGAGACAATTCTAATGGAAAAATGATAATCGGCATTCTTATTCTAGCCGTACTCGTTGTAGCAGCAGGGGTGTTGCTTTTCACAACTCCTACGGTTGAGGCAGAAGCCATATCATCCCCAGGAAACTCGGACTCAGAACAGGAGTATGTGGGCTTACCTAGCGAGACGGATAATGTCTCATTTGATGGTCCGGGCGCTTCCGCTGAGCCTTCTGATAATTCGCCGGAATCAGAGTCTGAGGATTTGACTACAACTCCACCTCAGGTACGGTCGGTGGAAATTACATTTGCCGGAGTACGAAACGAGGATTTCACAGCGGGTGTAGGGGAACAGGTTTCGCTTCGCGCAAAGGTAGAACCGGCGGGGGCGGACTTTGAAGAAGAAATAGTGTGGACCAGCAGTGATGAAAATGTCTTTCAAGTTGTGCCCACTCCTGATGGTACCGGCGCAACAGTTACTGTTATCGGTTCAACTTCGGCCCCTGGACTCGCGACGCTGACGGTTAGCATCGGCGGAGTTCAAGCGGAATGTATTGTCAGGGTCAGAGGAAGGTAACAATAATCCAAATTAGGAATCGGGAGATAAGGGGTTAGGAGTCAGGAACTTCTTTTACCCCTAGCTCTCGATTTATCGTTGCTCTATAAAGTACGTTTTTTGCGACGCCGGTCTCATCGGCGGTCTTTTTTATGGCGTCTTTTATGGATAGGCCATTTTCTATATAAGCTTTTACGGTCGCGGTCGCCTGTTCTAAATCTCTTTCCAGAGCATGGTCTTCGTGTGCTCCATCAACAATTAGCACGAACTCACCGCGTGGCGGAGTTTGTTCAAAGTGATCGGTGGCTTCGGAAAGAGTGCATCGCAAAGTCTCCTCGTAAAGCTTGGTTAATTCGCGTGATATAGATACGCGTCTGTCGCCGAACACAACAATCATATCCTTAAGCGTACGCATCAGCTTGTGGGGGGCTTCATAAAATATCATGGTTCGTTTTTCTGATTTCAACTCATTTAGACGTTCGAAACGACTTTTTTTTGCTGTGGATAAAAAGCCCTCAAATGCGAATCGTCCTGCAGGCAATCCGGACAAAGCCAAAGCTGTCACAGCTGCGCACGGTCCGGGGATAGCCATTATTGGAATACCCGCCTCGGCACAAATGCATACGAGATCCTCGCCGGGGTCGCTGATACTTGGTGTACCTGCATCGGTCACGAGTGCGCAGGTCTCACCTGACAAGAGACGGGTTACTATTTTCTCCCCGCTATCGCGGCGGTTATGCTCATGATAGCTGACGAGCTGTTTTTTTAGATCCAAATGCAAGAGCAGCTTGCGCGTCACACGAGTGTCCTCCGAGGCTATGAAATCAACTTCGGCGAGTGTTTGAATAGCTCGCATGGAAATGTCGCCAAGGTTACCGATTGGTGTCGCAACGAGGAACAACGTACCTGTAGTCATAGAGTGTCTCCCTAACGACGATAAACTATTTTCGCTTCGTCTGTGTCGCTTCCGTCTTCGTTTGTTAGTATGAAAGGTGCTTCTACCTTGAGCGTCGGCTTGCCGCCGCGCCGGCTTTCAATAAGAACTAGGCTTGGTGGAGAGAAGTAAGTGTGCTGTACAAATCGGAGGCGCTTTGGTTCAAGATCATAAGTTGATAAAACATTGAATATTTCGTTAAGCCGCTCAGGTTTATGTACAAGAAAAAACGAACCTCCCCAGCGAATTAGATAGGCGGCTGCATTGCATATATCGATTAATGTGCATGATTCTTCGCCTCGCGCAATTGCTATATTTTTATCAATCGAGAGTTTTCCGCCGCCATGCAAATAGTACGGGGGATTAGATATAGCAATATCATAAACTCCGGCTCGTAAGAAGCTACGATGGCAGCGCAAATCTCCATTGATTATTGTAATCCTGTCAGATAAACCGCTCAGTTTAGCGTTTTCGGCAGCCAACTCAGCTGCGCGGCATTGTATTTCTACTCCGTCAATTCTTGATTCAGGAGCATCCCACGCCAAGAGGATCGATATTATTCCCGACCCGCATCCAAGATCTACAGCGCGGAAATGTGTTTTTTGACGTGCATTATTGGCAAAATATGCCAAAAGGATTGAATCTATTCCGGGGCGGAAAACACTTTCATCATTATTAAACTTCGGCCCTTTAGGCCATAACTCCTCAATCATTGTGTCACCATAAATTTCGGACGGATGTGTACATCCGCCCGAAAAATAGCACATTCAACTGTTGCTGCACTTGAAACATCCTAGGATGATATTGCATCGACAGGGCAAGAACTAGTGCATGCGCCGCAATCCACACAAGTATCTGCGTTGATGGAATACTGTGTATCGCCGGCTGTTATCGCATCAACCGGGCAATCGTTTGCGCACGCCCCGCAGGATACACATGCATCGCTGATATTATACGCCATTTTTCTACCTCCGTTTAATAATTTGATTACATCCATATTTCGTTTTACGGCTCAGCTGCAATTCAAAGCATATCAATCGAACACTTCAGACATCTAAACCGCTCACATGTTGTAGTATACCATGCAATTTATAAAAATCAACTATTTATTTAACAAAACACCAATATCAGTTCTGTAATGCGCTTTTATAAAACTTATTCGCGCAACGCTCTCATATGCTAGGGCAGAAGCCGTTTCCAGAGTATCGGCGGCAGCGGTCACGCCAAGTACGCGCCCTCCGCTTGTTAAATAATCGCCGTTTGAAAACAGTGTACCGGCATGGAAAACGGTAACCCCCCCAGCGACATCATCCAGACCTGTAATTTTATGCCCCCTTTCAAAATCCCCGGGATAACCGCCGCTTGACATGACGACGCAACACGCATGACCGTCCAACCATTTAAAATTCACCTCGCTTAATCGCTCATCAACTACAGCCTCAAATATATCAAGCAAGTCAGTTTCCAACATAGACAAAACCGGCTGTGCTTCGGGGTCGCCAAACCGCGCGTTATACTCAATTACACGCGGACCTCTCGGCGTGAGCATAAGACCAAAATAGAGCACACCCTTGAAAGGGCAGTTTTCGCTGTTCATAGCTTCAATTGTGGGTTTGATGATTGTTTTCATGCAAATATCTGCAATTTCGTCTGTATAGTACGGACTGGGGCAAAAAGCGCCCATTCCTCCGGTGTTTGGGCCCATGTTACCGGTGAAAACCCGCTTATGATCCTGTGCTGACAGCATCGGGACGACGGTTTTTCCATCAGTAAAAACCATTATTGTTACTTCTTTGCCTGTCATACATTCTTCGATAATGACCCGATTTCCGCTGTCGCCGAACTTTCTGTCAAGCATCATCATGTCAACTGCTTCAAGAGCTGTTTCAACATCCAAAGCGACGACAACGCCTTTGCCAAGCGCCAGACCGTCCGCTTTTACCACCAAAGGAGCGCCATATTCGCGGACATATGCTCTTGCTTCATCGGCTTCGGTGAACACCTTATAATCCGCTGTCGGAATACCGTATTTCTTCATTATCTCTTTTGCGTATACCTTGCTGCTTTCAAGTTTCGCTGCATTTTTCCGAGGACCGAATGTGCGTATGCCCGCCGCTTCAAGGGCATCGACCATACCGATAGCTAACGGGTCATCAGGCGCAACAACAACAAAATCAATATGGAAATCTTTAGCAAAAGCTATCATTCGCTCAACATCAGTAGCGGAAATATCGACGCAACCCGCTATATCAGAGATGCCGCCATTGCCAGGCGCACAGAAAAGCTTATCAATGCGCGGGGATTTTCTCAGCGACCAACATATCGCATGTTCACGCCCGCCGCCGCCAACTACCAAAACATCCATCATTTTCAACCCTCCATTCTCAACAATCAACTCATGAAACGCATTGCGATTACCGCGTTAGTGATGAAATAATCTAATACCGGTGAAAGCCATAACCATGCCGTACTTATCACATGTGCCTATAACATCATCATCCCTTATAGAACCGCCGGGCTGAGCTATATACATAACCCCCGACTTTTTTGCACGCTCGATATTATCTCCGAATGGGAAGAATGCATCGCTGCCCAGAGCAGAACCCGCCGCAGCAGCTACCCATGCGGTGCGCTCCTCGCGTGTCAGTGCATCAGGCAGTTTTGTGAATAGAGCCTGCCACGCACCATCGCGCAGGACCTCATCATAATCGTCGGAGATATATAGATCGACAGTGTTATCGCGCACAGGCCGGCTGATATCGGTCCTAAACGGGAGTTCCAGTACCTTTGGATTCTGGCGGAGCCGCCAGTTGTCTGCCTTTGTCCCCGCAAGCCGTGTGCAGTGGATTCTGCTCTGCTGACCTGCGCCAACACCGATTGCCTGTCCGGCGGAGACATAACAAACAGAGTTCGACTGTGTGTATTTGAGCGTTATCAGCGCGATTAGCAGGTCTCGAACAGCGCTTTCAGGCAAGGCCTTTTTTGACGTGACTATGTTATTGAGCATCGCAGCATCGATTTTCAAGTCATTGCGCCCTTGCTCAAATGTGACCCCGTATACATCCTTGCGCTCTGCGCTGCGGGGTGCGTAGTCAGGGTCGATTCTAACAACATTATATCCGCCCTTACGCTTGTTTTTCAGAATTTTCAGCGCTCCGTCGGTATAGCCGGGGGCTATCACTCCGTCGGAGACTTCAGGGGCGAGCGCCAAAGCCGTTTCCTCGTCGCAAATATCCGACAGCGCCGCCCAGTCGCCGTATGAACTGACCCTGTCAGCGCCGCGCGCCCTGATATATGCGCATGAGAGAGGGGAGAGCGGCATTTCTTCGGCGAAAAACATCTTAGTTTCAACTTCACTCAGCGAGAGGCCGACAGCCGCACCGGCAGGGGAGACATGTTTAAACGAAGCAGCGGACGGGAGCCCGGTCGCTCCTTTGAGCTCTCGCACGAGCTGAAAGCCATTGAGCGCGTCAAGGAAATTGATATAACCCGGCTTTCCGTTTATAACCTCGACAGGTAGGTCGCCTGCTTCCATGAAAATTCGCGATGGTTTCTGGTTGGGATTACAACCATATTTCAGTTCAAGCTCTGTCATTACAATAAGACCCCCTTAGCCCCATTCTCCCGCTTCAGAGAGACAGAGGCTTTAATATTTTTACAACTGTTCGGTACAAAGAAAAATCATTAAACCTATCGTCATTGCGGCCTCCGAGTTGCAATCCACCAAAATCCGCAGGGGATTGCGGGGCAAGCCCGCAATGACGCAGAGGTGGCGAACAGCTACACGTTTTTATTGATTATGATATCATTTGATTTGCCATTAGAAATAACCGTCTCGCGTGCATATAGAGATACTTTGTTGTCGGCATTAAGGGATTCCCACACGGCATTTGCAAAATGCTCCAAGCCATTTGCCGTACTTATGCTGACAGGGACAGGCTCGCCTTTGAATGATGGAGGAGGGTTGCCGTCCGTTTTATACGTAGATATGAAATGCCCAAGACCGGGTATGGCCGAGGAATACTCAAAAAAGCAGCGCAGGCAGCAATCGGGGTTGCCGTCCGCAGTTTTTAATATCGAGAGGGTATAATTGCCGTCGCGGTCTACAACTCCCGAGATGCGCGGAGTGTAAATCGGCGGGTCAGGTTCAAACTCCCACTGGCACATAGCGCTGCAAAATCCTCGCCCTTGAGACAAGTACTCAACCGCCGTGTCGGTCTGCATACCGTTTGTCACGACAGTCATGCCGTCAATAACGCGTACAGGATTATATATAACAAGGCTCGGATCAACCAGTTTTACAGGATCGAACGCCACTGTGCGTATCCCATCGTTCGTTCTGAGAAAGACCCGGTTACGGCTATTCTCGCTGCGCCCCATTATAAAGTACAGCATCACAGAACGCTCACCATCCTCGCTGAGCCCCAGCAAAATCCCCCTCCCGGGATACGAATTTTCCCCCAACAACAAGCAAATATCCTTATTCTCCATATTGTAACCCCCATATAACAATCAATCGCACCTGTTACTTGTTAACTGTCAGCTGTCACTAATCCTGACAACCCGTCCATCCACCTCAAGACGCCCTTCGCAAAACAGCGAAATAGCCTCGGGCAGGATCTTCCATTCAGCTTCTTCCATAACGCGCTGCTGAAGTGCCTTCGGTGTATCGTCCTCAAGTATCGGTACGGCCTTTTGAATGATGATCGGGCCGTCGTCGGCAACTTCAGTCGCGAAGTGCGCTGTGGCACCCGTAAGCTTTACGCCGTGAGCCAGTACCGCTTCGTGTACGCGCAGACCATAATACCCCGGTCCGCAAAATGCCGGAATAAGAGACGGATGGATGTTTATAATCTTGTTTCGGTACGCTTTAATCAGCGGCTGGTCGAGAATATAGTTGAAACCGGCGTAGACAACAAGCTCGATCCCTAGATCCTGCAGTTTATCGAGCATAGCTTTTGTAAAGATCATGCGGTTGGGAAAAATTGCTCTTTCCACGATATAAACAGGAATCCCGGCATTTTGCGCGCGCTGGATAGCGTAAGCCTCGGGGTGTGATGATATTACAGCCGAGATTTCACAGTTTTTGATCTCGCCGAACAGATTAGCATCAATAATAGCTTGCAGATTCGTCCCGCCACCGGAAACTAAAACAGCAGTTTTTACCATACCGAATGTCATGCCCCCTGTCTATATCTTCTACATCTGCTATGTCTGACCTATTATACGCACAATATTTCTTATCTTCTCCGCCTTAATTATCACATCATCCAAATCCTCGCCTACAACCGTGAAATGACCCATTTTCCTGCCGATCTTTGACTCGCTTTTGCCGTAGAAATGGACGTGAACATATGGGTCTAGGTACGCTTCATCGAGCCCTATGAGTTTTGCAGCACCGTTACTCTCACCCAGCAAGTTTACCATAACCGTGGGTGTAATCAGGCTGACGTTTCCAAACGGCAGGCCGACAATCCCGCGTATGTGGTTTTCAAACTGATTGGCAAAGCAACCCTCTATTGTGTAGTGCCCGGAGTTATGGGGGCGCGGGGCGATTTCGTTCACGCTTACTTTGCCATTTTTCTCCACGAAAAGCTCTATGCAAAACGTCCCGACAAACTCAAAAACATCCATAACACTATTTGCAATAGAGGCGGCATTAGCGATGACCGTCTCATAGACTCTCGCCGGGACGATAGTTGTATCCAGTATGCTGTCAACATGTATATTTTCAGCGACGGGATACAAAACTCTGCGCCCGTCAATGCCTCTGCAGGCTATGACCGATATCTCTTTATCAAAAGCGACAAACTTCTCCACCATCAGCTCTTTTTTGCCACCGCCCAGTTGCCCGTAGGCAATTTCAACTTCACCTTCGTCCCTTATGAGCGCAGTTCCTTTTCCGTCATACCCGCCGGACGTTGTTTTAAGCATCAAAGGGTACCCGAAGCGATCACTCTTGCCTAGCTCATGAATTTCGTTTATGCCTGAAACCATTGCAAACTTGGGCACGGGAACGCCGTGGTCGTCTAATATTTTCTTTTGGGTGTACTTATTCTGGATACTTTGCAGACTTGTCACGGATGGGTATATGATATGACCTTGATCTTCAAGAGTTTTCAAGGCATCGGCATTGATATTCTCCCATTCATATGTGATAATGTCAACTTTTTTTGCAAGTTCAAAATAGCCGCTGTGGTCGTTAAGGTCGGCGACGATATGTTCATCGCATATGCTGTGCGCGGGGCAATCAGGCATCGGATCCAGGACCACAGCATATAATCCAAGCCTTTTTGCTTCCAGAATCATCATTTTGCCGAGTTGCCCGCCGCCTACGATCCCGATCTTTTTTTTTATGACGCTCATTTAGTGTCAATCCCTTTCAAGTAAGCTTCATGACCGAGCTTTACAAGTTTCTCGCTTTTTTCCTCAACCATATTGACAAGGCTTTCTTTGTATATGCGCAGCCTTTCAGATATTTTTGCGTCATTTACTGACAGTATGGAAGCCGCCAGTATGCCGGCGTTTTTTGCGCCGTTAATCGCGACAGTCGCCACTGGGATTCCTGCCGGCATTTGTACGATGGAGTAAAGAGAATCAACTCCGCCAAGTGCCTTTGATTGTATAGGCACGCCGATGACAGGAAGCGTGGTGAGCGAAGCCGTCATCCCCGGCAGATGTGCGGAACCTCCTGCGGCGGCAATTATGACAGACAAGCCCCTGTCTATCGCTGTTTCGGCATAGTCATAGAGTTTTTTTGGGGTTCTATGGGCTGATACAATGTTTATCTCGTAGGGGATATCCAAGTCTTTGAGGAAATCCGCAGCTTCTTTCATAACGGGCAAGTCGGAATCGCTGCCCATGATAATACCAACTTTCATGTCTGAACAGTCCTTTCAAATAATTATCGTAGCTGCTCAGTGGGTATCCGAAAAACTCGCAATGGTTACAGTCTGCACACAAATTACGGCCGATAACACAAGTTTTCACAGCAGTACCCGTGCATTGGCTGTAACCAACCTGTGTTTTTCGTATACACACTGAGCAGCTACTAATTCTCAGCAATCGATTTTCAGGTCGCCGCCGGAGATGAGTTTGCCTTTACGCATTAGCTCGGAGACAATTAATGACACAACAGCCGGAATGACGATAGCTACTAGGCATATGCCCAGCCAATCGGCAACGGCCGGCGTTATCGCAATTTCACCGGAAGCGAGAGCAGCCTCGGAGGGCCCAAACCAGCCCGTAATAACACCGATGGGTCCTACCATGCCGGACGTACCCATGCCGGAAGCTATGGGCGGGCCGTTTTGCTTTAACTCAAAAACAACTGTTGCGACCGGGCCGTTTACGAAAGAAGCGGCTATTGCAGGTATCCAAAGTATTGGCTTTTTCATCAGGTTTGGAACTTGCAGCATTGATGTACCCAAGCCCTGGGCGAGTAAACCGCCGATTTTGTTTTCCCTATATGATGCTACGGCAAAACCGACCATATGCGCGCAGCAACCGGCCAGAGCAGCACCGCCCGCAAGCCCGACAAGCCCGAGAGCGGCGCATATTGCCGCCGAACTGATGGGCAAGGTCAGCACTATGCCGACGATCCCGGAGACCAAGACCCCCATCAGGAAAGGCTGCATATCAGTGGCCCACATTATAGCGTCACCGATGGCAGATGCCGCAGTTCCGATGGGTGGAGCCAGCAAATAAGCCGCTCCGACACCCACGGCTATAGTCACAAAGGGCGTGACGATAAGATCGACCGGAGTCATCTTAGATACAAGTTTACCGGCGAAGACGGCTATGAGAGCGATGATAAACACCGCGAGCGGACCGCCGGAGCCGCCGAGGGAGTTAGCCGCCTGACCGACGGCGATCAATGAATAGAGCACGAATGGGGGAGACTTTAGCGCATAGCCTATTGAAACAGCCATAGCCGCGCCGACGCCGCTTGTCGCAAAGCCGCCGATTTGGTTGAGGAAAGGTATGTTCAGGTGGGTTCCCAGGGTGTTCATTATGGTGCCGATCAGCAAAGAAGCAAAAAGCCCGTGTGCCATTGCGCCCAAAGCGCCCAAGCCGATCCTGTTCCAAGTGATTTCAATCCCTTGCTTTTTTATAAAAGCGGAAAAAGCGGCAGAGAAAGACTTTTTTTCAGGCATAAGCGGATATCTCCCTTCGCGATGGTTCAGTAATTTTATTGATTTGACCCGTAGTTAAGTATAAAGCGCATGAGTGTATAATTCAAGTGATTTTTATAATTAGTTTGTGGTCGTGACTTTCTGATACTGTTTTGTGATAGTTGCGAAAAAAACAAGAATTCTATTGTAAACTTCTGTGCCCTATGATATTATACTTCACATGTGAGGCCATAGTAATGGGCCGAAGCGACCGCGAGGTGTAACGAGCACCAGCGCGGCGAATGTAGGGAAAAGTTTAAGCAAGTGCCTACAAACACGGGAAATCCCGCCGCTACGACTGATTCAGTATATCTGTTTTTGCGGATATTTTCAAGCTGATTTTGATGCCGTGACGGTTTAGTTGTCTGCGTGTTGACGCTGATTATGTTTTTTAGCGTGTAGGTAAGGCGATAATGCCCCCTGCGCGCTTATTATTATGGCTTTCCATGAAAACCCGGCGGGCGGGTTTTGGGTGACTTCCCCGCCCGCCGGAGATTTTTTGGAAAGTTGGTAAAGTTATGAAAAAAACACTATGCGCATTCCTTGCAGTTATCCTTATGTTCTCATTGGCACCCTTTGCAGCAGCATCTTCCGGGCCGCAGTATTTCCAAAGGGATTACTCATCACTGATATTCGGAGCGGACAGAAGGCCGGATGCAACCATTAACACGGATGGAGTCACATACAATGTTTATCGTGTACGTTACTGCGTAAACCCCGTCGCGGGTCTTGATCCGGGTTACTTCATGATAAACATTAAAGTTCCTGTAAGCTATCATGGAATCGAATTCACCGCCGAAGAATTGGCTAAGGCGCCTATTTTGTTTACTAACCCTTGGGGTGCCGACATAGGAAGCCCGGCGCCAAATGCTGAAGAAGTCGCTTTCAATTACCGCATATTATCGTGGCTAAAGCAAGGATGGGTAACTGTAGAGCCCGGTATGCGCGGCATCGAAGCGGTTATAAATGGAATATATTATGGCAAGATTCCTAACCCTATCGTTGACTTGAAAGCAGCTATCCGCTATCTGCGTTTCGGATCAAACGCAACAAATATTCCGGGCGATAAGGAAAAGATATTTTTCTCCGGCTTCAGCAGCGGTGGTACTGCGGCTTCCATTATCGGCGCATCCGGAAACACACATATGTTCGATGAGTATCTGGACGCAATCGGCGCAGTTCCGGGCAGGGATGACGTTTTTGCGGCAATCCCCGGAGCTCCTCTAATCGCGCACAACTATAGCTCCAGCGCCCTCACATGGCAGCTATACTACGATGACAGTAAAACCCTCGAAGAAAACCTTACTCAGTTCAAATATACAGATGATAAGGTTAATAGAGTTAATGCTGGTCTACTGAAAGAGTTCGTCGAATACTTGGATGAACTTAAAATTACTGCATCCATAAACGGCAGGCAAGAAATGCTTACTGCTGCCAATCTTGACGACTATATACTGCAGTTTATCATAGATGCTGCAGACAACGCCGGTGATCGGGATTGGGACAGAACATGGAGAGCCTTTTGGGACAGTGAGCGAAATTTCTCTGGTATGTATGGGATTTTTGAAAGCATTTTTCAGGCTAATCGCGGTGAAGTAGCGTGGATTTTCGATGACATTGACGATGGTGGCGGGATGTGGCCGGCTTTTGGGTTCAACACTGACGAGCGTTCTTATGTGCTTAGTTTTGGCCTGTACTGGATGGAAAATTACCTAGAACCGCCTGCGACAATCGATCCGAAACTCATTGAGATTCTAGAATTTCAGTACAAATCTGTGAACCCTCTTCATTTTATACTCAGCGATACCAACGACCGAAATATCGCGCCATACTGGTTCATCCATCAGGGCACAGTTGATCCGGCTTTTTCTCTCGCCTTTTTACTCACAATGAACGCAGCTCTTGAAATGAAAGGTGCAGATACACGCATGACATTGGAATGGGGTGTTGACCATCATATAACTCAATCAATCGACGACGACATCATAGCTTGGGCTAGAGAAATCAGCGGAGTTGGCAGTTGGACTGACGGCGCGAGCAATTGGGCGCTGCCGGAGCTAAATGAAGCCCTCTCAAACGGCCTCATTCTCGAAGATATGGTAGGAAACTGGACGAGACCGACAAACCGGCTCATTGCCGCAAAAGCAATAACCAACCTCATTGAGAAGGCAACCGGTAAAACCATCGACCAAATCGCGGCAGAAAAAGGCTATGACATGACAAATACATTCACCGACACAAACGATAAGTCAGTAACATTTCTTAAAGCTGCCAGAATCAGCAATGGAGTTGGCAATAACAGTTATAATCCGACCGGCACATATACCCGCGCACAGATGGTGACTATGCTCGGACGGATGACAGAGGAAGTGTTCGACTTGGATTTGAGCGGCTTTAGGCTTGGCACGGATATATACAATGATTTGAACGGTTTTAGCTACGCAGACCAATACATTGGATGGGCCGCAGATATGAGGATAACGCTAGGCGATGGAGGACGGGACACCTTCAACCCGCGCGGAACTCTGCAAAATCAGCAAACTGTGGCATTCACGCTCCGCTCACTCAAAACTCTACCGCTAGCGTATATCACGTTCAACGGCCCGACTATTAACGACATAACTGCGAGCGGTCTGATCGTCAGCCCATATGGGGACGCTCTGCCCCCGGTAATGACGCAGGTGGGCGGTCAATGGGCATTGAGATCCGGCGATTATATATATTTCTTTATCACTAACGATGAAATAAGGCGCGCAGAAACCGTAATTATGGATATAACGTACTACGACAACAATGAGAACTGGTTCATTGTTGAATATTGCAGCAATTATCCGGGAGATTGGAACGGGATTGATTTGTACAAGTTTACGCACTTTGAAAAAACTGGCACAGAAGAATTTCGGACAGTGCGGCTGGAACTGGATAGATGCAACTTCACAACCGGGCATAACCAAGGGGCACAGTTCCGATTCGGCTACGGTGGCGACTATCTCATCAAGAGTGTCACAATTAGCGTACTGAACTGACTTTTTCGACCTGAAGAATACTTTTCATTTTATATGCAGAGTCAATCAAGATAGAAGATCATAAAACTCCAAATAAGGCGCTAGGGCGGAAGACGGCAAGTGATATTATTTACGCGCTGACGGATGAGACGGATGAGACGGATGAGATAGATCAGCAAAATATTCTTGCTGTTGAGAACGAAAATAACTATTGACGATTATACGGCATTGCGGTATAATCGGGATATAAAAGAGAGAGTGAGGCTACACTCTCCCTAGCGTCAGCCGCAACAAAAGCGGCAGGCGTCACGTAATTTGTTGAAGAACAAACGCCGCTTATCCCTTGCCGTTGGGGCGGCGTTTGTTCTTTGCCTTTTCCACTATCAGCTTTACCAGTTTAATAATAAACGGTAAAATCTTTACAGACAGATCAAGCAATTTCCAAACATCCACGAGCATCCACCCCTTCCGTTAGAGTATTTCTACCCTCCTTTCGGGACGCGAGCCGTGCCGCCCTTGGCGATGACGCATATGTATTTTATTTTTTTCCACAGCAGGTGTCAATGCACATTACGCGTTGAAAACATAACAGGCAAAACGATGATTAAATACTGACCTTTTATCAGCTAACAACAATGAAACTCAACAACCACGCGCCGGATCGTTCCTGCATTTTACTCCAAATTTAACACGGGGAGCATCTGGTACGCTCCCCGTGTTTTGCAGCAACCGCTACCTTCATATGTTCGTTTCGTAAAGCTGCCTGCCGTATTTCTTCAGCTCATCGTTCATTATTGCTTTATTGCGCATGTTGAAAGTGCCCGGATTTCCGAAGAAGCCGCCGCCTTTTCCCAAAAAGTCGGCTTTTTCGCGTGCGAACTTGCGCAGGCTCTCTTCATCTGCGGTGTCGCGTCCGGTCCAAAGCTCATCCATGCCGCCGCTCAGCGAGATATGCTTACCATATTCGCGCTTAATCATGGCTAAGTCGTTGACGCTCTGCGCCGGATTCCACAGATCAACCCCAAATTCAACCATATACGGTACATATCTCTCAACCCTACCGTCGGAGTGCAAGTTAAAGTATGCGCCTCCATCGTGTACGGCATCGACTATCCGCTTCATATTCGGCACAAACAGCCGTTTAAACATCTCCGGCGGGAAGAATCCATCGTGATTGTTCCCCCAGTCATCATGGAAGTTTATCATGTCCACCTTATAGTGAGTAGTCAGCTTCTTAATGAGTTTAATCTTATAATCAGTCATTGCCTCGAAGAACTCAGCAACATTTTTTTCTTCTTCGATCAGAGAAATCAATGCGTTTTGCATCCCAAGAAAGCAATGCAACCTTTCAAAAGGCCCGATTGATAGCCACCAGTCCGACATTCGGTTGGGGTCATAGTACTTCTCCATTCCTGCGGCGCTCTCCTCCCAGTCGATGCTCTCGAGGTCGGGGAACACGACTTTGTCTTTCCAGTTTTTAAGCGAGTCAAGCATTTCTGTGCCGGGCTTAACCATTGTCGCCCCGATGCTCGGAACGAATGTCCACAGGCAGCCGAACCAGTCTGCCCCGGTCACGTTATTAGGTGAGCGTTCAACAATGACATCGGGTGCGAGGGCAATTGTATCTCCCGCCATTGGGAGGTATCTTGGGAGTTTACGCTCCAGCATCAGCTTCATGTTTTCCTTTGGCGTAATTGGCAGCGTCTGATCAAACGAGGTGGGGCCGATAGGCGCATTAGCTAATCTTTGTCCAATTTCCACACCTGCGATTGCGGTGATCATGTCTACCATAATTGGTGTCATTGAATTATATATTCTCTCGCTCATTGGGATACCTCCATTTATGCGTTGCCGAACAGTTTGCGGCTTTCTTCATATATGGCTTCCATGTAATAGTCGGGGCCGGGGGGAATGATAGCGACTACAGGCTTTTTCGCGTACTTGGCACCATACGTCATCACCAACCGCCGTGCGGCGCTCGTTGCATCTTCCCGCGAAACATCCGGCTTCATTGGGATGTCCGGCTCAACCCCAAAGAGCATTTTTCCTCCGTACATCTCAAGTAGCATATCGATATCGTTGCAATTCTGCGGCCACCAGTAATCAACTCCTGCTTCAATCATGGCAGGGACGAGCCGCTCGCAAACTCCGCATGAGTGCAGTTCGAAATACATGTCGTTGGCATGGCATGCAGCGATGATCCGCTCTAAGTGCGGTATAATCATCTCGCGGCAAGTGTCCATCGAAAACAACTGTGCGCGTTGGCTGCCCCAATCATCGTGGAATGTGAGCATATCTGCGTTATACAGGCTTTTGAACTTGTAAATCATTGCGATGTACATGTCTGCAAGCCGTGAAAATAAACGATGAATTGCGTTTTTTTGATCCTCGTCGATCAGCGCAATCAGCGCGTTATCGAAATCCATGAATGAAACGAGCCTTTCAAAGAGTCCGTTCACTATCAGCGGAGCAACAACGCGTCCGCCGTCGCGCAGAGGCTTTTTCTCCTCGGCATCTTTTTCCCAGTCCCATGAGGCTATATCGGGAAACTTTATAACTTCCTCCCAATCATTTGCGTCGAGAAGCACAGGGTTCCCCGGCTCAACCATGGAACCGCCTGCGACGGGTATATACTTCCACCTGATGCCAAACATATCCTCACCCCCGAACTTCTCGGGGCTGTCGAACACCAGCCCTCTTGCGTAGTTATCCGGAGAGACACGCGTGATTATCGTAACATGATCTTTGTTGCGGGGCATCCAGACAGGCATTTTCCCACCAAGCGCTGCACGCAGATTTTCGCGAGGAGTCACCGGGGTGTTATATCGCGTGACAGGCGGGACATTTGAGAATACCGGCGCGTACTTTCCTGCTGCAATCATTTCAGACGGATCAAACGGTATGAGTGACATTTTAAACTCACCTAGCCTTCCTTTTGTGCAGCCGCACGTTCGAGCATGGTCTTTTGGTTTGCTGCGGCATATTCTTTCGATTTTTCCTCTGTAATTTTAAACAGGCTTACTATTGCTGCATACAGCACATACAATCCGCCGGTGATCGTTCCGATTAGCAATACCAACTTAAGCGGATCCGACATTGTGTTTGCACCATCAGAGTGCTGGGCATATCCTGAAAGCTCGAGGATTTTCGCAACCACAGGTGCTGAGAGCATCATTCCGATTTTCATCGGGACAAGCTGCAGGGACATGACATATGGCCTGTTATCCTTTCCTGTCTTAAAGAACTGGTACTCTCCGGCGTCGAGGTAGAGCTGCAGCCCCACAGAACCGAGCATTGAGAGTCCGACAACCGCCGTAGACGTACAAGAGATGTATACAATCCAGTTGTCCTTTGCCATATATGCCAAGACAAAATATGATACTGCCGCGACTATGCCCGACAGGATGCATGAGCGTTTTTTGCCGAGCCTTTTTACGATGGCAGGACCGATGAAGAACGCGGCAACGCAGGAGCAAATACTCTGGATAAGCAACCCATCGCTCATCCTGTGCACATCTCCAACGGTGAATATGAAGTAGTAACCAAGCATTCCGGACAAGACAAACACGCCAAGCTGCCTCAGAGTATCCGCGACGAGCAATATCCAGATTTGACCATTCTTCAAAGTATCGCCAAACATACGACGCAAGCTGACGTTCTGTGTGGAACCCTCTCTTTTTTTGAGATCGGGATCGTACTTATCATATTTTTTTGTAGCTATGAACATGATTAACTGGCCGCCGATGGCGCACGCGCCAAGTATAAGCGATGTTATTGGGAAGCCGCCGGTCATGTTTGGGTCGATCAGAGCGACGAGTCTCAGGACTACCAAGGAACCTACAATGCTTCCGAACTGAAGGCCTTGGAACAGCTTTGATGTAATCGCAAGCCTGTTGCGCATATTAGGGCCTGCGATTTTGGACATGAGCGAGTTGTGTACAACCACGAAAATATTCATTGGCGCGCTGGAAAAGAAGTATGCCACTCCAACAAATATCCCCGCTGCTTGTGCCGAAATCGGCGGATTTACGAAAATCATAAAACATGATAGTTGAACTATCGGCAGGATAATCAGAAGCCATGATCTAAACTGCCCATACCGCATGTTGACCTTTTGCACAATTGCGCCCGCAAACAGCGCAACAACGAGGTCTGCAAACCTCGCTGCGGTGAGGGAGGCTACCATTATCTGAGGAGTCATCCCCATGTACTCAGTCAGGAACTGATTGAGGAATACCAAGGAGAGCATTGATCCTAGCTGATTTGTGAAATACGCCGTGAAAAACACCCAGGGTATGTGTTTCTTCAACGTTACTCTGGTCTCGCTCATTTTATACTACCCCTTTCAATTTAACTCAATGCCTTTCTTACTCTTTACTTGTGCGCTCTGCCTACACCATGACAATCACCTTCTTAGTGCGCTTCGCGTTACTTGTCAGACCTTGCCGGAAACATGCGTCATTGCGGCCTCCGAGCCGCAATCCCATGCGGGTTTGAGCGAATCTATGGATTCCGGCTGGCAAATCTTTCGCAATTCGTAGGGGATTGCGGGTCAAGCCCGCAATGACGGAGGTTGTGACCTGTAATTATTATATCGCGGCATGGAACGGATTATAATCCTGTAATTGTTGTCATTTATAACTGTTTATGCTACAATAGTTGCAGGGGGTGTGCGGCGTGAAGATAGATTCATCGGTGCTGTTTTACAGGCTTTCACAAGAATACCCGATTATGTTCGACAGGCAGCAAAAATCTGCAATTGAGTTGAATTCTGTGAGAATTGGCATTGCAAAAGTAATAAATATGGCGGTGCATATAGTCAGCAGTGAAGAAAACAGCAAAAAAAAATACCTCGCTGAGAGATATAAGAGTTCGGCATTTATAATACTGGGTGAAGCGCCTGATGAGAAATGTGCGCCAAATGTTGCGTATGCTCCCGAGGCAATCGGAATAGGTGAGTTTACTAACTGCGTGCTTCGTGTATTCAACTCGCTTGCTGATTGGGACTGCCGTTTGATGGAAGCTTGCCTTGATGGGAGGGACTTTGAGCATTTCTTCAAAGTATCACGAGAAATGCTGGACTATTCATATGCGATATTGGACGGTGAGATGAGAAATGTAGCTCGCACTCGCGATTATCTGCGTAAGTTTAAATATTTTCCGCCGGAGCCGGAAAAGGTTGCAGACTCAGCCGCAGAGGAATTTTTCCTGGACAATGAGTTTCGCAAAGGGCTTGAAACAAAGGATGTGTTTATTTTTCCCGAGGGCGTCTGCGAGGACAAATTCATATGTTACAATATAGCAGAGGGAGACAGGAACATAGCGCGGTTCCAAGCCATATTGGATGATCACAATGTCAGCGGCGGCGAGTTTCAATTATTCCGCCATATTTCGAAATATGCGGAAAGGCTGTACTTGCATATTGTCACCGCTAAGCATAGCAAGAGGCAGACCGATATTCTGCGTCAGCTAATGACAAAGCTGCTTTTTGAGGGGGAGCATATGCCGAGACGCACTATATCCAAGACGCTGTCCGCAGTTGGATGGGAAATAGAGGACTCATACTCCGTGTCCATAATCCGGTTTATTAACAAAGCTGATTTCACAACGCGTCTGCTCTATCTTTGCCGGAAGCTGGAGGAGGCGATACCCATGTCATGTGTCGTCCATGATGGGTCAAGGATTGTTTGGGTTATAAACCATACCCGGTCTGCTGTTGTCTACTTCTCTGAGTATGCCAGCCTGCTAAGGGATTTGATGTGCAAGGTTGGGACTAGCGATAGTTTCGCGGACTTGCCGGAAATCGGGATATACTGCAGGCAGGCGGCAGTTGCTTTGGAGATAGGGGAATCAAAGAACGAGCATTTATGGCATTATTATTTCAGCGATTATAAGTATGAGTATCTGATGCTTCAGGCTACAAGCGAGTTTTCAGTCCGGCAGGTCGTCCATGCGGGGCTGATAAAGCTTATTGAGTATGACATGCAAAATGATATGAACTATGTAGAAACTATAAAGAAGTATATAGGCAATCAGTTCAACGCTTCCGTTTCCGCAAATGAGCTGTATGTCCACCGCTCCACATTCCTCCGCCGCCTAGAGCGGATAGAGCAAATTTCCGGGATTGACCTTAGTAATCAGGACGATGTACTATACCTGATGCTGTCGCTGAGGCTGTTGGAAAAATGGTAACTGTTCAGTACCTTGCGCTCAAAAGACGTTTTTTGCTTCTTTCTCGCTCAGAGTCGTCATCCATGACGACTCTGAGCGCCGCTCCGCATCCATGCTCCGCTGTCAGAAGCAAAATAAACGTCCTCCTCGCCGGTTCTGAACAGTTACGAAAAATGAAGTTATTGAAGTAATCGTTCTGTGTCTTTTGCTTATGTCGCCGTCGCAGGTTTGGTGGTTGAAAATGCTTGTGCTTTGGTATATACTGTGGCCGTTCAAACTTAATCGAGGAGGGGAAAATGCCGGATATTTTTAATTGCGATGTAATCAGCAACGAAATACTCTGCGAATCTGTACATGCCATCACAGTTTCGTGCAAAAGCTTAGCCGGTATTGCCCATGCCGGGCAGTTTGTAAGTATAAAATGCGGGGATGAAAGGTTGCTGCGCAGACCAATCAGTATTTGCCGGAAAGATAATGACAACTTGGCATTCGCCTTTGAAGTGAAAGGGGAGGGGACAAGGTGGCTCTCCCTGCGCAAACCGGGAGAAAGCCTTGATGTTCTGGGGATGCTTGGAAACGGATTTACCATGCCTGAAGGAAATATCATCGTTGTCGGCGGAGGTATCGGCACACCGCCGCTGCTCTTTGCCGCGCAGTCTTCTATGGGCAATGTAACAGCCATTCTCGGATTTCGAGACAATAGCAAAATCATATTACTAAATGAGTTTGAATCGTTATGTAAAAGTGTTTACATAACAACTGACGATGGGAGCAGCGGCATACATGGAACAGTCGCGCTGCCTCTGATGGAATTACTCGATAAAGGTGGATACATCGCTGTTTTGGCCTGCGGGCCACGGGCGATGCTCAAAGCGGTCGCGGATATATGCAAACAGTACAATACCTCGTGCCAAGTATCGCTTGAAGAACGGATGGCATGCGGGGTTGGAGCTTGCGTCGTTTGTACCTGCGCAACGCTGAGAGATGGAGCCATGAGCATGAGCCGCATTTGCAAGGACGGGCCGGTGTTTGATGCGGATGAGGTGCTGTGGTAAAGGTGAGAGGGGAGAGAAGAGTTGGCTGATTTAGGCATAGATTTCGCCGGAGTGCGGTTTAAGAATCCTGTTGTTACCGCTTCAGGGACGTTTGGATTTGGCAGTGAGTACAGTGAGTTTTATGATTTGGCTTTGCTTGGGGGAATTTGTGTAAAAGGACTCACGGCTCAGCCTAGGATAGGGAATCCGCCGCCGCGTGTCGCCGAGACTCCTATGGGGATGCTCAACAGCGTCGGTTTGCAGAATCCGGGAGTTGACGGGTTCATTAAGAATGAGCTGCCCTTTTTGCGCGGATTTGATACTGTGGTTATTGCGAATATATCGGGCAATACTGCTGAGGAATACGCCCAAATGGCTGAAAAACTGTCGGACGCAGCGGTCGATATGATTGAAGTCAATGTTTCATGCCCGAATGTAAAAGCCGGCGGCATCCAGTTCGGCACATCTCCGGATGCGGTAGCTATGATAACCAATGCGGTGAAATGCCGTTCAAAAGTCCCTGTAATGGTTAAATTATCGCCGAACGTAACTGATATTACCGAAATCGCGCGGGCAGCGGAGTATGCAGGAGCAGATGCGATATCGCTGATTAACACTATTCTGGGTATGAGAATTGACATTGCAACAAAAAAGCCCATTTTGTTCAATAATACGGGAGGGCTTTCGGGCCCCGCAGTATTCCCGGTTGCGGTACGTATGGTTTGGCAGGTCGCACAGGCTGTTAATATTCCCATATTAGGCATGGGCGGTATTTCAGATGGTGTCGACGCCATAGAAATAATGCTTGCGGGTGCAAGCTTAGTTGGAGTCGGCACGGCTTGTTTTGCAGACCCATATGCGCCGCTCGTTATAGTCAAGGGGATTGAGGAATACTTACAGCAATATGGCATACATGATGCGAGCAGCTTAACAGGAAAGGTAATTCTAAATTGAACGCTTTTGATTTTCTTCCTGTCTCGCGTGATGATATGCTCAGACGAGATTGGTATTATTATGACTTCCTGCTTGTGACCGGCGATGCGTATGTCGATCACCCGAGCTTTGGCGCTGCTGTTATAGGCAGGGTGCTTGAAGCGGAAGGGTATAGGGTCGCAATTCTTTCGCAGCCGCCTGTCGGAGACTCATCCGCATTTGAGGAAATGGGGCGTCCGCGCTTTGCCGCGCTTGTTACTGCAGGGAACCTAGACTCGATGGTCGCGCACTATACCGCTGCAAAAAAGCCGCGCAGGGATGATTATTACTCCCCTGGCAAAAAAGCGGGTATGCGCCCGGACCGTGCGACAGTAGTATATACAAAACTCATTCGCGAGGCGTTTCCCGGGTTGCCTGTCATAATAGGCGGTCTGGAAGCATCCCTTAGGCGTTTTGCTCATTATGATTACTGGGACGACAAAGTTTTTCGGCCTATATTATTCGACTCAGGGGCTGACATCCTTGTATATGGCATGGGCGAGACTGCCATAACCGAGCTTGCCCTGCGGATTGGCGCGAAAGATGAAATAAGCAAAATAACGGATGTGCGCGGTACTGCATATATTGCCGACAGCGCGGACGCTTGCGCATTTCAGTCTATAAAGTGCGGCTCTTTTGAACTAGTGTCGTCAGATAAAAAAGCGTACGCGGCAGCAGCGATGATGCAATACAACGAGCACGATCCCGTGCGTGGTAAGGCGGTTTTGCAAAATTGCGGCAGGCAGACGCTGATTATAAACCCTCCGGCACAAACACTTAGCTCAACAGAGCTTGATAGGATTTACGAGCTTCCGTTCACAAGGGAAGTTCACCCCATGTATGACAAGGCCGGAGGCGTTGCGGCTATTGACGAGGTGCGGTTTTCGGTCATACACAACAGGGGGTGCTTCGGAGCGTGCAATTTTTGTGCGCTCGCGTTCCATCAGGGGAGGACCGTAGCCTCACGCAGCCACGATTCGGTTATTCGCGAGGTTAGAAGCTTTGTTGATCACCCGGAGTTCAAAGGATATGTTCACGATGTCGGAGGGCCGACTGCCAATTTCAGGCATCCGTCATGCAAGCAGCAGCAAAGAAACGGTATGTGTCCTGACAGGAATTGCCTGACGCCGTCGCCTTGCAGAAATCTCGATGCCGATCATAAGGATTACTTACTGCTCCTGCGAAAGCTTGCCGCAATACCGGATATTAAAAAAGTATTCGTGCGTTCGGGCATTAGATTTGACTATCTGATGCTTGATAAAAACGGCGAATTCTTCGCACAGCTTGTGAAATATCACATTTCCGGGCAGCTAAAAGTTGCGCCTGAGCATTGTGCCGACAATGTGCTGCAATATATGGGGAAGCCTGGAAATGCAATTTTTGAGAGGTTTTGTGAAAAATATAAGAGACTCAATGAACGATACAACAAAGAACAGTATCTAGTGCCGTACCTCATATCATCGCATCCCGGGAGTACTGTGAACGATGCTATAGCCCTTGCTGAGTATCTTAACAGGACAGGCAGACAGCCTGAGCAAGTGCAGGATTTTTACCCGACACCGGGAACGCTGTCGACGTGTATGTACTACACCGGTCTTGATCCGAGGACGTTAAAATCAGTACACGTCCCTCGCACACGTGAGGAAAAGGCTGTGCAGCGGGCGCTGCTGCAATGGAAGAGGCCTGAGAACCGGAACATTATCATTAGGGCTCTGCGCCATGCCGGCAGAGAAGACCTCATCGGATACGGGAAACGTGCGCTTGTAAGGCCGGGCGAACACAAGCGGAGGTGAGGGAGGGAGTTGAGGGAGGAAAGAGGAACGCAAAAGGAAAGTGAAAAGAGGAGGATAATATTATGCCCAATTGGTTGAAAGATGCTGTATTTTATGAGATATACCCCCAGAGTTTCTTTGATTCTAACTGCGATGGGATAGGCGATATCCCCGGTATTCTGCAAAAGCTTGACTATATACAAAGCTTGGGATGCAACGCGATCTGGCTCAATCCGATTTACGATTCGCCTTTTTGGGATGCAGGCTACGATGTTCGAGACCATAAAAGAGTCGCTGCGCGCTACGGTACAAACGAGGATCTGTATGAGCTGTTTAATGCGGCGCATAAACGAAATATGCGTGTAATCCTCGACTTGGTGCCGGGGCACACATCAATTGATCACCCATGGTTTATTGAGGCAAAGAAAGCTGAAAACAACGCATATTCAAGCCGATATATTTTTACACAGTCTGTATGGGATATGCCGGAAGGCTACAGATGGGTTAGCGGGACAGCGGAGCGCGACGGGAACTTCATGGTAAACTTCTTCAGCACTCAGCCTGCATTGAACTACGGATTTCATGATATCAACCATCCTCATTGGCAAACGCCCCCGGATCACCCTGACTGCCTCGATACACTGGAAGCATTGATAGATGTCATACGTTTCTGGCTAGACAATGGCGCGGATGGCTTCCGCGTGGATATGGCAGACTCCCTCGTTAAAAATGATGATGAGAAGGTCGCTACTTCCAAACTCTGGCGCACTATAAGAGAAATGCTGGACAGGGACTACCCTGAGGCTGCAATGGTCGCAGAATGGAGCCATCCTCAGCGCGCGATAAATATGGCGGGTTTCCATATGGATTTCTACCTCGACCACTGGCACAACGGTTACCATAGCTTAGTCCGCAGGCGGGAGGACGGGATAAATCGCTGCTTTGTCGGCAAAGGCGCGCCAGGGGACATCACTCGGTTCACCGCTGATTTCGTTTCTAAGTATGAGGACACAAAAGAAAGCGGATACATCAGCTTTATGACATGCAATCACGACACACCCAGGCTCACGCGTTATTTGGATGTAAACGAAATCAAGCTTGCATATGCGCTTGTTTTTACAATGCCCGGTGTGCCATTCCTTTATTACGGAGACGAGATCGGCATGCGGTTCATTGAGGGGCTTAACAGCAAAGAGGGCGGATATAGCCGCACAGGAACAAGAACACCCATGCAGTGGGCGCCTGGGAAAAACCTTGGCTTTTCGGAAGCCGGCACTGACGCGCTGTATCTGCCGATCGATGGCAGCGCCGATGCGCCTACGGTGCAAGCGCAGCAAGGCGACCCTGAGAGCCTGATGAGTACGGTCAAATCACTCATCTCACTGCGTCGGCGTTATGAAGATTTGAATGCGGATGGGGATTTCGAGGTAGTACACGCAATATCCTCAGACCCACTGTTCGTATACCGTCGCGGGTCGCTTTTCCTCTTTGTCAACCCCGGCGCTAATGATGCAAGGATAGACTTACCAAAGCCTGAAGTGCTTGATGTTTTATATGAGATAGGAAACATAAAAAAAGACGGAGGGCAGTTCGTACTCTCTCCGCAAAGTTTTGCAATAGTTCGGTAACGGACGTATCAATGATGAGCATATAAATAATGGGACGGTTTCAGCGTTTTGAACGCCGAAACCGTCCTCTTGCTCACATCTCAAAAATTTTCTTGCAAGCAATGCCCGACTTACCCTTTCACGCTGCCTCCTGTTATACCTTCGACATAATTCTTCTGCATTATAAGGAACAATACGGCTATTGGTATCGAGACAAGCACGGCTCCTGCTGTAAAGACAGTGTACCATTCTGAGACGTTTTCCCGCTCGATCATCCGGAAAAGGCCGAGGGCAATAGTGTAGTTGTCGTAATTATCTTTCATAATTACGCTTGCTACTATGAAATCCACCCAAGGGCCAATAAAGGCGGTTAGAACAGTAAATGTAATGACCGGACGGGACAGGGGCAGGGTTATTTTATAGAATGTCTGCCATTTTGTGCAGCCGTCCAGATAGGCGGATTCATCGATTGCAGTGGGGATAGTGTCGAAAAACCCTTTCATAATATAGTACCCGAGCCCCGCGCCTCCTGAGTAGACCAGAACTAAGGCAACGAGCGACTGATCAAGCCCCATAAGCTTCACTAGGTGGTAAACAGCGATAATGCTCATGAATCCGGGGAACATGCCCAGAACTAGGACGATATTCATCATTGGCCGACGCATCCTGAAGCGCAGACGGGAAAAAGCGTAGGATGTGAAAAGGACAAATATGGTGGATATTAGGCAACTGAATACCGCGACTATAAACGTGTTTAGGAACCACCTAGGGTAATTGAACAAACTGGTGTCTGTGAACAATCTTGTATAGTTGCCGAACGTCCACTCCCTCGGTATGACATAACCGTCAAGCCATGCCCCATGCTCACCTCGGAATGATGTGATTACCAAATAAACTATGGGGATCAGCCAGACTATGGCAAGGACTGCCAGTATAATGTAAACAGCGACGTTGGAAGCGATCTTTCTGGCTTTCAAGCTCTCCTTCGTGATACCAAAGATTATCTGAATCAAAGCAAATACGGCAACAAAAATGCCCAGGATAATCCATGCCAAGCTATTGTCATCTATAACCCCGTAAATGATTGATGCAGCACCTGCGGCAAAAACGATAATCCCTATCACTATTATGATTGTTCTTACGGATATCTTTTTTTCTTTCTTTTTATCTATCATCTGAATGTCTCCTCCTTTTTAGACGAGGAAGTGATATTGAATGTCACAAGCGCAATGATTGCGCTGACTATAAAGGTGAGTATACCGATGACGCTTGCCAGATTGTAATCGCCGTGGGAAACGGTCAGGCTGTAGAGCCACGTGACAAGCAAATCGGTCTGACCTGCATTATAGTATTCGACCGCAGGCGGCCCTCCCGCCGTCAGGAAGAAGATAGCGTTGAAATTATTGATGTTGCCTATGAACTGGGTAATCAGGTATGGGGCGGTGACTGCTAGCATATAAGGCATAGTGATCGACCTGAACTGCCGTACCGCGCCTGCACCGTCTATGCGGGAAGCCTCGTACAGATCCCCCGGAATGTTCATCAAAACACCAGAGGTGATCAGCATGGTGTAGGGTATACCGATCCACAGGTTGACAATTATGACTGTTATCCGTGCAGTGAGGGGATCTTCAAGGAAATGCACCGTATCAATCCCGATACTGTTTAAAATGGTGTTGATCGGCCCCATTTCCCCCAACATTTGCCGCATAAACAAAAGGGTGACAAATGCCGGGACCGCAATAGCTATGACAAAACACGTGCGCCACAGGGATTTCAGACGTATACCCGCTTTGTTTATCATGAGAGCAATGACCATACCCAGAATATAGTTGAGAAAGGTTGCGAAAACCGCCCAAACGAGGGTCCATCCGAGTACATGGAAGAATGTGCTTCCCATGAATCCGCCCATGTCAAACACATTGCGGAAGTTTTCAAGGCCGACCCATGTAAACAGATTGCCGGGCGGCTGATGATTCCGGTCAAAGTTTGTGAAAGCAAGCAGGATCATGAATACGATTGGCAGCATAGTAAATGCGAACGCCCCAATTGACGGGAGAGTTAGCATACCTGTGTGTATGTTCCTGTCGAACATGTTGCGTATGTCCTGTACAAAACCGGTTGGGCGCCTGCTACGACTGATGTCGACCTCAGCGGTATATGAAGACCTTACGGCACCGAAGTGAATCACCATACCGAAAGCCAATACCGCGAGCGCGAATATCGAATAGAGAAGTATTTGAAGTGAATTGTCGCCAAGGACATTGACCCGGACAGTAACGCCGAATGCTTCTTGCATCTGCGAACTCATACTCTGGGTACCTAGCGTGGATAAGTCCTTTATATACGGCCAACCGAAAGAAATAAAGATGAACCAAGTGAGCGCCTGATATGCAAGGAATATCAGCCCCTTGATTGTCTGCCCATGCGTCAGACTGCCGAAGCCAGATATCAGCACTGTGATTTTTGTGCGCCAACTACCGTATGCAATGGCATTATAAATAGTTATTTCGTTCTTGTCCTTTATCTTTAACTGTTTCTCCTCCAAGCTCTATACACCTCCTTATAATAATCTAGGATTGGATTTGCGCAACCATGGAATCCAGAATCGTTTGAAGATCCGATCTATCCTGATTGACGATGGCGGCCCCAAAGGCGCCTGCAGGCGTCCAATAGCTGCCGAGCACGTCATTTTGCGATGTAGCGTAGGCTGATTGCGCCGCGAGCGCCGCGAGCGCGGGGTTCGCTTGGACTTCGGGGCTTGCAGCGGCACTGATGTTCGATGGACCGATAGCGCGGTCTTTGAAGCGGGCGAGCTGGCTCGCTTCATTTGTGAGGAAATCGGCGAACTCCATCGCGATAACCAGTTTTTCAGCATTCGTTATCATTGCATTGATTCCGACCAGCTTATACCCGCCAAAGGAGCCCATTTGAACCTGTTGACCATCAAGCGTAAAAGTAGGCAACTTGGTGGCTCCATAGTTGTCCCCAAGTTTGTCTTCGATAGCTCCGGCCTTCCATGCGCCGGACACACCTGCGGATATTGAGCCGCCGATACCGCCTTCAAGCACATCGTCGTTTCCGGAAATAAACCCCGGGTGAGCTGCTAGTTCTTGCATGGATCTAGCTGCTGCAAGGCCGATCGCATTGTTGAAATCGCTGATCTGTTTACCGTCAGGGCCGATTGTCAGTGTGTTGCCGGCACCAAGGAAAAAAGAAGCGACATACCAACCGTTGTTGTTAATATCCATTTGAAACCTTTTTCCGTTTGCGACTGAGACTTCCAAAATCCTGTCGAGTGATAGAACATCTTCCTCAGAAAGGACCGACTTATCGTAATAGAGGAAGTAGCCGTTGTCTGCGGTTGCGGGATAAGCCCAGAGCTGCCCGTCTAGTGTTGCGGCATCTACTGCGCCTGCGACATTACGTGAGACAATGTCATCTTTTCTTATTTGAACCTCATACAAGCCGCCCGCGCTGACAAAATAGCGAAGCTGATCGTTTGGGAAGTAAAACAGGTCTGCCGCTGCCGAGGGATCCTCGCTGAATCTTGCATAAGCATCCGGTTCACCAACCACCCCAAGTTCGATTCGGACATTAAACTGCGGGTTTTGTGCTATGAAACTATCGGCAAGCTCCCGCGTTAGCGCTTGGTCTTCTTGCGAAGCCCAAACTCTCAAGATGTGCCTGGCTGCGCCACTCCCGTTCCCGCTGCCACAACCGGCCAAGGCTGACAAGAATACTATGGATATAAGTAAGGCGATAATTCTTTTCATTTTATCACCCCCCTTAGTTAAGTATCGCGTCTTCAGTTTCAGCATCGAATAAGTGTATTTTTTTCATGTCAAGGCTGACCCTTATATCGTCTCCTGTTCTGGATGTGGTCGTTGGGGCGACGCGGGCGGTTAGCGTGGAGTCCCCATATTTCAGGTAGAGGTATACCTCGCTCCCCATAAGTTCGCTTACGTCGACTGATGTGCGGATAACTGATCCTGCGTTAGCTGAAATAAACTGTTCGTCGTCATATATGTCTTCAGGTCTGATCCCCATCTTAACCGACCGCCCGACGTATTGTTTCAAGCCCTCTGTATTTTTTTCAGGCGGTATAAACAGACTGTCCTCATATACTTCCAAGTACAGTCCTTTGTCGCCTTCTTTGAGCACGGCGTCCATGAAGTTCATCTGCGGGCTTCCGATAAATCCAGCCACAAACATGTTGCATGGCGAGTCATACAGATTTTGCGGAGTGTCCACTTGTTGTACTTCGGCATTGCTCATGACGACTATGCGATCACCCATAGTCATGGCCTCGGTCTGGTCGTGCGTCACATAGACAAATGTTGTTTCCAGTTGTTTGTGCAACTTTATAAGCTCTGTGCGCATCGAGGTGCGTAGCTTTGCATCGAGATTTGAGAGCGGTTCGTCAAGCAGGAATACTGCCGGGTTTCGGACCATTGCTCTTCCCAAGGCAACGCGCTGCCGCTGACCGCCGGACAGCGCCTTCGGCTTTCTGTCAAGCAGATGTTCTATGTCGAGCACCTTTGCCGTGTCTCGGACAAGGCGATCGATCTCATCCTTTGGCGTTTTCTTAAGCTCTAGGGCGAATGCCATGTTTTTATACACTGTCATATGGGGGTAAAGCGCATAGCTCTGGAATACCATCGCGATGTTGCGATCCTTGGGCGGAACATCGTTGACGAGTTTATCGCCGATGTAGAGTTCACCTTTTGAAATATCCTCAAGGCCGGCAATCATTCTTAGTGTAGTTGACTTCCCGCATCCGGACGGGCCAACAAGAATAACAAACTCCTTGTCAGCAATCTCAAGGTTACAGTCTTTTACTGCTGCTACATCTCCGGGGTATATCTTGTAAACGTGCCGCACTGATATATTTGCCATCTTTCATCCTCCCTTTTAATGAATTATCATACGCTACCTACAGTCATTTCGTTGATAATAATGTGTATAAATGCCCTAAATTTGTCTTATTATGTAGAAATGATACAACATTTATACAATACTTTAAACAGTTTGGCAAGTGCTGTTTCTACTTTATTTTTTTGATAGAGAAGAGAAGGCTGCTGTTCAGAGGGTATCCAAAAAACACAGGGAGGTGTTTGAAAAGGGTGTGTTTTGCGATTGTTTTTTCTTGTTCCGGGGCGTTTTTTTTTAATTAGCAACAAAGTATAGTTTACTCAAACACGGCGATGATTACACAAGGAGGAGTAAAAATGAGAACAAAGCGTTTTACGGCGGCAATTACAGTCATAGTATTACTTATCGGCATACTAGCGGGTTGCGGCAATGGCGAAAACAGCAGCAGCGGCAACAGCAACGGCAGCGGAGGAGACAGTTCATCAGGAGCCGGCAGGGTGTATTATCTGAACTTCAAGCCTGAGGCGGATTTGCAATGGCAGGAAGTTGCGAGAATATATACAGAAAAGACAGGTGTCCCTGTTACGATACTCACTGCGGCTTCAGGACAATATGAGACGACACTGCGGGCAGAGATGGCGAAGCGCGAGTCGCCCACGCTCTTCCAAGTAAACGGACCTGTCGGGCTCGCGAGCTGGAACAACTACACCTATAATCTGGCAGGAAGTCAGTTGTACGGCGAGTTGGTCAGCGACGATTTTGCTCTGTATAGCGGCTCTGAGATTGCGGGAATCGCATACGTTATTGAGACGTACGGAATCATCTACAACAAAGCGCTTCTTCAGCAAGCCGGATACACATCAGATCAAATCAGGAGCTTTGCCGACTTAAAAAGGGTTGCTGAGGATATTACAGCACGATCCGACGCGCTTGGCTTTGCGGCTTTTACTACAGCCGGAATGGATGGATCATCCGACTGGCGATTCAAGACTCATCTTGCGAATCTCCCCATCTACTATGAGTACAAAGCCGATGGAATAGGAACGACCGATGCGATAAAGGGCACATATCTTGACAATTACAAGATGATTTGGGATTTGTATATAAACAACTCCGTAACGCCGCCCGCTATGCTTGGAAACAAGACCATGAACGAAGTAATAGCGGAATTTGTAAATGGCGAGGCAGTTTTCTTCCAAAATGGTACGTGGGCATATAATGACGTCAGTTCGCTGGGCGATGATAACCTTGGTATGCTGCCAATATACATTGGGGCTTCCGGCGAAGAAAACCAAGGGTTGTGCACCGGCACGGAAAACTACTGGTGTGTTAACAAAAATGCTTCGCAGGAAGACATTCAGGCAACCTTGGACTTTTTGTACTGGTGTGTGACAGACTCTGATGCAGTCAAGATACTATGCGAGGATATGGGTTTTGTCATCCCATTCAAAAACAACATGCCTCCGGCAAACCCGCTGGTAGTCATTGCAGACCAGTATGTTGCTGAAGGATTTACATCGGTCGCATGGACATTCCCAACAATGCCTTCAGAGGAGTGGAAGAACGGCGTCGGATCGGCGCTCACGATGTACGCGGCAGGATCTGTGGGCTGGGACAGAGTTGTGACAGCTTTTGTAGAAGGATGGGCGAGCGAATACGCACTGATGAACAGGTAACAGGTAACAGGTAACAGGTAACAGGTAGCGATAGATATTTAAGTTGCGTGTTACGGGATATAAGTTCAATGAGAAAGGAATGGTTTGTATAGGGTAATTAGCTTCTGTCTTCTTCAAGAACTGCGCGAGCTTCCCCCGCTTGCGCCAAACCGACAACTCAACAGCGCAAACGGTCAAAAATGACTGTTTGCGCGTTGGGCTTAGACAGTTAAGTGGTCATAATTTTCCGATGCTTTGCGTCACCCCTTTTTAAGGACATAAAAGAAAGGGTAACTGCTCAGTGGCTATCCGAAAAACACAGGTTGGTTACAGCCAATGCACTGACACTGCTGTGAAAACCTGTGTTATAGGCCAAAATTTGTGTGCAGACTGTAACCATTGCGAGTTTTTCGGATACCCACTGAGCAGTTACAAGAAAGGATGATATAATGGAAAAAGCTCTGAAGCGGAGTTTTCCGCTCTTTGTTCTTCCCACTTTGACAGCTTTCATTATCGGCTTCATTGTTCCGTTTGTTTTGGGGTTATGGCTGTCTTTTAATGAATTTGTAATAGTTCAAGATACTACGTTCGTGGGTTTCGAGAATTACACCCGGGCTTTCTCTGACGGGAGGTTTGTAAATGCGCTTGGCTTTACCTCCTTGTTTACTGTTGTCAGTTTAGTATTGATCAATGTTATAGCGTTTGCTCTTGCGATGATGCTTACAAAAAAACTCAAAGGGACAAACATCTTCCGCACAATCTTTTTTCTGCCGAATCTGATAGGGGGCATCGTTTTGGGCTATATCTGGAAACTAGTTATTGACGGAGTCCTCATTCAGTTCGGTCAGATACTCACAAATAACGCCGTATATGGATTCTGGGGCCTTATCATACTTGTCTGCTGGCAGCAAATTGGCTATATGATGATTATTTATATTGCCGGACTGCAGACTATCCCCGGAGATTTAAACGAGGCTGCCGCTATTGATGGTGCGAACGGAAGACAGAAACTCTTTAGGGTGACAATACCTATGATGATGCCATCCATCACAATTTGCACATTCTTATCGGTGACAAACGGATTCAAGCTTTTTGATCAGAATCTCGCGCTGACAAATGGCGAACCTTTTTACTCTACAGAAATGCTTGCGTTGAATATTTTCAACACGTTCTACGGCAGAACCGGCTTCGAGGGTGTCGGGCAAGCGAAAGCCGTAATGTTCTTTGTTTTTGTTGTCATTCTCGGATTGCTACAACTGCGCATAACACGTTCTAAGGAGGTGCAATATTGAGTACAGGTAAGAAAGCGAAGCGCGGCATAGCCTCGGTCTTGTTGGGCATTTTAAGCCTGATATATGTTTCGCCGCTGTTTATCATCCTCTTGAACTCTTTTAAGTTTGAGACGAACATCAATAGCGAACCGTTCCGCTTGCCTACTGCGGAGACATGGGTAAGTTTTGAAAACTATAGGACAGGCATCAATGATTACGGCCTTTTATCCGGAGTTGGCTGGACGCTCTTGATTACAGTCGGCTCGGTTGCGGCGATACTTTTGCTATGTTCAATGTTTGCGTGGTTTATTACTAGAGTAAAAGCTGTATACTCAAAGATTCTATATCTATTATGCGTTTTCTCGATGGTAGTACCATTTCAGATGGTCATGTTCACCTTGTCCAAAACGGCTGATACACTCAGACTCAACACACCATGGGGGATCATAATTGTATACCTCGGGTTTGGAGCCGGGCTCGCGGTTTTCATGTTCTGCGGTTTTGTAAAAGGTATCCCGCTTGAAATTGAGGAAGCGGCAATGATAGACGGATGCACTCCGCTTCGCACGTTTTTCAGGATAGTGCTTCCTATCATGCAACCGACGTTCATCACTGTGGGGATATTGCAAACAATGTGGATATGGAATGACTTCTTGCTGCCGTATCTTGTGCTTGACCGTACGCGTTTCAATACAATCTCATTGCTCATACAGACCATGAGGGGAAGCTTTGGGGTCGTGCATATGGGCGCAATAATGGCAAGCTTGGTCATGGCGGTTATTCCAATCGTTATTTTATATCTATCTTCACAAAAGTATATCATTGAAGGCGTTGCCGCAGGGGCCGTCAAAGGATAAAAGAGGAGTTTGGAGTGAGTAAAAAGGAGGACAAAGTATGTCTAGCATTTCTATACAGAATGTATATAAAATCTATCCCGGTGATGTATCGGTAATCGAAGAGTGCAGTCTTGAGATCACAGATAAGGAGTTTATAGTATTGGTCGGACCTTCCGGCTGCGGAAAATCAACGCTTCTGAGAATGATTGCCGGTCTTGAAGATATTACAAAAGGGGAGCTGTACATCGGAGAAAAATTCGTCAACAATGTACCGCCGAAGGATCGCAACATTGCCATGGTCTTCCAAAGCTATGCATTGTACCCGCATATGACGGTTTATAACAATATGGCATTTTCGCTGGAACTGGCAAAGACTCCGAAAGATGAGATCGACAGGCGCGTCCGCGATGCAGCTAAAGTGCTGGATATTGAGCATTTGCTTAACAGGAAACCAAAAGCGCTCTCTGGCGGTCAGAGGCAGCGCGTGGCCCTCGGCAGAGCGATGGTCCGCGACCCTGCAGTGTTCCTGCTTGATGAACCGCTGTCGAACCTTGATGCAAAACTGCGCGCTTCGATGCGGACGGAGCTTATAAAGCTTCATAAGCAGCTTGAGACTACGTTCGTATATGTTACCCACGATCAGACAGAAGCGATGACGATGGGCGATAGGATAGTGGTTCTAAATGCTGGAATCGTGCAGCAGGTCGATACCCCGCAAAACCTGTATGATAACCCCTGTAACGTTTTTGTCGCAGGATTTATCGGCAGCCCTCAGATGAACTTTTTGGATGCTGTGTTGAACAAGGACGACAAAGGGTACGTACTGGAGGTCAACGATGACCGGTTATACATACCGGCAGACAAGGCTGCTGCAAATGAGGCGCTTAGCTCGTACGTCGGGCGCAATGTGAAGCTGGGCATACGGCCTGAAAACATAAGCGACGATGCCGGTTTTGTCGCAGCCAACGAGAGGTCCGCGATAAACACTACGGTAGAAGTCAGTGAGCTGATGGGAAGCGAAGTATATTTATATTTGAAATACGGTGACGCTGTCCTCACAGCCAGAGTCGCGCCGACAACTACTTCAAGAGCGGGCGACAGCGTAAAAGTCGGCCTTGACATGAACAGGATGCATCTGTTCGATGCCGAAACCGATAAAGCGATATTAAATTAAGTAATGGAGGATGGAGTGCAGCGGAAAAAAGGTATTCACCGTTTTTTTGAGATTTTGTTTAATGAGTTGCGAGGGCTGATTAAACTTAATCTGTTGTTCCTTGCCTGCGTGCTGCCCTCCGCAGTGATTTTCTTGTTCGGATTATTTGGTTTTTACAGCGAAATCGCGCTGGTAGTATCCCTAATGGCAGCATTCCCCATAGGGGGCGCCATTGTTTCATACGTGTTTTGCATCACACGTATGTTCCGTGACGAGTCTGGCTATATTTGGGAAGACTTCAAGCGTAAATTTAAAGAAAACATAAGACAAGCGGCGCTGCCCGGAATATTATGCGCCGCTTTCGTGTATGCACAAGTCTACTTGTGGGGGTCGTTTCTTTTTGGAGGGGAGGGTGTGGATGCAGTTTGGATAATTCCCGGAGTTGGGTTCTTACTGGTTTTCGGAATGGTCACACCATATTTTTTCCTCCAGATTGCTTACATTGATTTGAACACAAAAAAAATAGTGATAAACAGCTTGCTGTTATCATTCGCAAACGCATTGCGGAGCGTAATAGGAGCGGTGATGGGCGGTGCTGTTTGGGTCGCGTATATCCTATTTATGCCGGAGTCGTTCGTAGTTACGCCAATACTTTTGATAATCGGATTTTCTTTCTCATGGCTGCTAAACCTAATGTGGGTGTGGCCGCCGGTCAACAAGCAATTTAAAATTGAAGAAGTGTTGCGAGAGAGGAATCACGGGAGGACAGGGGACAGGGATGGAGCGTAGCCTCTACTCTTTTGATAAGTATTTCGCAGCGGATTTGAGCATAAAGCGTTTTGTACCTATATCGTCAAATACGATTTCCAGCAGCGCGTCGCCGCCGCCCGGTGCTAGATTTGTGATTACACCGCGCCCGAAGGTAGCGTGCTTTATGACATCGCCCTTTTTAAAATCCGGGAGAGTTTCGCGTGACTCGGGAATCGATACTCGGTAATTGGAATTACGGGAGCGGGGACGTTGGGGCGGTCTTGACGTTACTCTTATAGAGTGAGTGTCGCTGACATCTTCCGGAGACTCATAATCGTAAATGTCAAAACTGTTAAGCTGCCCATGAACATCTATATTGTCATGGCTGATCTCACGGACAAAGCGCGATGGCTCCGCCGCTGTCGTTTTACCAAAAAGCATTCGCTGCTTAGCACTTGTCAAGTAAAGTTTTCGCTTTGCTCTGGTTATAGCGACGTAACAGAGACGACGTTCTTCTTCGATCTCCGCTGGGTCGCCAATTACACGGCTGCCGGGAAATACGCCCTCTTCGGCTCCGACTATGAACACTGTGTCGAATTCAAGCCCTTTAGCGCTGTGCATCGTCATCATGCTAACTCTGTCCGCGCTGTTGTCATCACGATCGAGATCAGTGTAGAGCGCTGTTTCGCTGAGAAAATCGAAAAGCGAGCCGCTATTATTATTTTCATTAATGAAGTTGATAATATTTGTCTTTAATTCCCTGACATTTTCGATGCGCGACAGATTCTCGATGGTGTCTTTTTCTTCAAGCATTCTTATGTATCCCGTGCGATTGATTAACTGCTCGTACAGTTCATCAAGCTGTAAGGTGTTCGCGGCATCGCGTAACTCTTCGATCATGTCGGCAAATTGGAAAAGCCGCCCTGCGGCATTCTTCAGGTTGTCGTATTTTGGAGATTCACCGATGGCGTTAAATATCGGGCAGTTCAGTTGCGCTGCGAGTTCTGCGAGTCTGCCTATTGATGTGTCGCCAATACCGCGCGGCGGGTTATTAATTATTCTGAGCAATCGCACATCATCTTGCGGATTATTGATAATGCACAGATAAGCCAGCATATCCTTGACCTCGGCGCGTTCATAAAACCCGGTACCGCCGATGACGCGGTACGGCACCCCTGAGCGTTTAAACGCGGTCTCCAGTTGATTGGACTGTGCGTTCATGCGATATAAAACGGTGTGATCCCGCCAGTTATGTCTTTCTTTCATGCTCGCGATTATTGTATCCGCGACGAATTGTGCCTCTGTGCGTTCATTTTCGGTTATATGCAACTCCGGCTTTGAGCCTGATTCGTTTTCTGTCCAGAGTTTTTTACCTTTGCGGCCCTCGTTGTTTCGTATTACATCGTTTGCTGCCGCTAAAATAAAACCTGTCGAACGGTAGTTTTGCTCAAGTCGTATAACGCGAGCGTCTTTGAAGTGTTTTTCAAAGCTCATTATATTTTCGATCGTGGCACCGCGGAATTTATATATGCTCTGATCGTCGTCGCCGACGACACAAATATTTCCGTGCCCACCGGCTAATGCAGACGCTAGGAGATACTGAAGTTTATTTGTATCTTGATACTCGTCGACCAAAACATACCTAAATCTTTTTTGATAATGCTCCAATATATCCGAGTTTTCCTTAAGAAGACGAACGGTTAGAAGGAGCAAGTCGTCGAAATCAAGGGCATTTGATGCTTTCATTCGGTTTACATATTCAAGGTATGCGCGTCCAATTATTTTACGACGTATGTCGCTGCCATTTTCAGCTTCTGCAGAAAATTCCTCAGCAGATATCAATGCGTCCTTAGCGCGGCTTATATAGCCTAAGACCGTTCTATGCGGCAGACTTTTTTCTTCGACATCAATGTCTTTTAGTATTCGCTTCATGAGTGATGCGGAGTCGGCCGTGTCGTAGATGGTAAACGACCTATCGTAGCCAAGCCTGTCAATATCACGACGGAGAATGCGAGAGCAAGCGGAGTGGAATGTCATGGCCCAAATGTCTTCAGATTCGGGACCGAGCATTCTTGAAAGCCGTTCTTTCATCTCTCCGGCTGCCTTATTCGTAAAAGTTATTGCGATAATCCGCCAAGGTTCCACAGGGTCAACGGCGCAAATATTTTGCATTCTTGCCTGAGACTCGTCTGAAGGTGAATTGATGATTCCCTGTTCAGAAGTATCTTTCGTTTTTATCTTAGCACCGTCGGACTGGTGTTTTATATATGATTCAAGAAAAGATAAGTCTTCTTCGGTTACATAGTCCGGCACATATTCGCTGTCTGAGCCGCTTCCATATTTTAAAAGATTAGCAATACGGTTTATCAGCACAGTTGTTTTGCCGCTGCCTGCACCGGCAAGCAGTAAAAGTGGTCCTTGTGTTGCAAGAGTTGCTTCGATTTGCATGTCGTTGAGGTGTGCAAACTCACAGCTTATTGCCTCCCGGCGGACTGTAATAAAATAATTTTCGATTTCTATATGGTTCATAGCATTAGAATTTCCTTTTATTTGTTTGCTAAATTTTACACCATTGCGGTACTGTTTGCAAAAGAAAAGGTAAACGGGAGTCATAGACTCCCGTTTACCTAACAGATTATGAGGATAATAAAATGAAAAAAAGATTATTTAGCGACCCTGCAACGTTATGATAACAATTAGTTATTAAGTAATATACACTTAAATATTTCAATTGTATTAAATATACAAATATTTCTAAAAAAAAACATGAATATTTTGTAACATTAAGGTATTGCGGGGGTACTGCATCAGTCAAAGGCAAGGCCGTAGTAAGGCGAAGTAGTTTTTAGTGACTCGATGTTTATCAGATTGTCAGGTGATGCCAGCATACCGAATCTCCGTGTTTTTGAATTTAAATTCTTTGAGAAGGCCGGACTTCTGACAAGATATTCATTAGCAGGAAACATTGAGGCTACTGCAGACAGTGCAACAGTTTCACAGATGTTGGAAGTCAAGAGTTCCTTTACCCACACTGCACCGTCGGACTGCTTTTCAACAACAGCACAGCCGATGCCGCCGGGGGTGTCAACTCTGAACAGGTCGCCTCCAAAGCGACGACTCAGTAAGAGTTGGTAAGACAGACAAGGTAAATCAAATTCAATATGCGGGATTCCGGAAAGCAAATCTTCACGCAAACGATAGTAATCATTCACAGTGATAGAGCTAAGCTCCACAGCGTTGCCGAGATGCGGAGATGTCTTATACTTTCGCTCGCTTACATAAAACCAGTCTTGGAAAAGTGTACGTGAGCTATAGTATTCAAAAAGATCATCGCGTGAAGGGGATAATACGACTGTCTTGAAACCTTTAGAGAAGCCTATAGATATAAGGTCGCGGACGACAGATGTTCCAAAACCGTGATTTCTGTACTCGGGGTGCGTCGCCACCGAATATATCATAGCACACGGTATACTAAGTTCGTTGCACAGGAGATTACCAATTGGCAGAACGTAGCCTGCCGCTACAGGGACATCTTCATTATCAGCAACGACTACAACCATCTGGGGCTCGAAATAGAACCTGAAAAACGTATCTATTTCTTCGTCAGAATCAAGAAATACCCTTTTCCATAGGAGTTTAAGAGCTTGCCTGTCGCTTTGCATTGCCGACCTTGTAGTAAAAGCCATGTTTCCTCCGGTTGAGAATTGAGAAAACGAGGAATGCGCATTTTCATCCGTAAACTCAAAATCTATGTCCCAAAATTGTTAATTGTCAATCGCCACATAGGTTTTCTCACAAATCTTTTTAATAGTGCGTTCCAGTTCCTTTAAATCTACAAATGTTTCAGGTCTGCGGTTCGGGTCGCGCAGCAGCGCTGCGGGATGGTACAACGCCATAAATTTCACGCCTTCCTTGTCGTACCATTTACCATGATCGCGCGTTATTTTGAAATCAGTGTCGATAAGTTCGGTTGCCGCTATCCGGCCAAGACATACGACTATTTTTGGTTTAATCAGCGCAAACTGTGAGCGGAGCCAGTCCAAGCATGCCTCGCGTTCTGTGGTTTGCGGATCGCGGTTCTTCGGCGGACGGCATTTTACGATATTTGCAATATATATGTTTTCATTGCGGTCGAGAGAGATTATTTTGAGCATTTCATCAAGCAGTTGCCCTGCGCGTCCGACAAAAGGCTCACCTTTAATATCCTCGCTCTCGCCCGGACCTTCGCCAATGAAAAGCACCTCGGCAGTGCGATTCCCAACACCAAATACAGTATTTGTCCGCGTTTCATGAAGCGCACATTTTTTACAGTTATTACATGAAGCTTCAAGTTCATCCCATGATTGCATAACAATTCTCCATAACGGTTACAGTAACTGGTAGCGCACATTGGTTCTTATGTCTGTAAGAAATTATAGCATGCTCTTATGATAAAGACAATAAAGGATTCCAATTATAAAGTTGCAGAGAACACAGGGTGATATACATCTTTTAACACGCACATAATATGATAATCGTTGACTTAGGATTTGATTGTTGGTATTATATTCGCGTATTAATTTTATACATTAATTGATTAAGGGGTTGCTTAGAATGAGGAAAGCACTATTGACGCTTGTAATTGTTTTGATGATGGGGCTTTTTGCGGCGTGCGGCAGTGCACAACACGATGAGGCGCTGGTAGGAACTTGGCGCTTTGACGATAATATCGCTTGGTACTACGAGTTTAATAGTGACGGCACAGGGCTAAGAGAGCATCCCGATGTCCATTCGTTCACATGGTCTACCAATGACAATAACCGTCTTACTTTGAATTTTGGAGCCGGATACAGCAATGATAATTGGAACTACATAATCCAAGGCAGCAATCTCACTATAACACGCAGAGACGGCGATAGGGAAATGTACAGCTACTTTATACCGGAAAACGATGAGGCATTGCTAGGTTTTTGGACATATGAGAATATTGCAGGGTGGAAATATGAGTTCAACAGTGACGGCACGGGGCGAAGAGGGCAGCATTTAGAAACTCAATCTTTCAATTGGTTGACAAGCGACGGTACACGCTTGGTTCTGGATATGGGAGAGGGTTATTACGACAACAATATGGACTACGTAATCGTAGGAAATACACTCACTGTAACACATAGAGAAGGCGACAGAGCAACTTATAATTACTTTAGAATTGAACACAGTTCTGACATCGTCGGAACATGGGAATGGGATTTTGATGGTATTGATCCGTTGGAATTCTTGGAATATATTGGCATCCATGATTACGATGGTGATGTTAAATACACCCTAAGCTTTAGTGCCGATGGCACGGCTATAAGCGAGTTTCTAGGTGAAGTTTTCACCTTTGAATGGTTTAACACGGACGATAGACTCATTTTTGATGCGGGAACGGTCGATGAAGAAGTTTGGAACTTTGTTATCAATAACGACATTTTGACAATTGAAAGCAGACAAGTTGCAGGTTTAATAGAAAACTATGTAAAGGTTGGTTAATTGAATAAAAATAACAGGAGAACGGATTACGATGGATAGCACTAAACTAAAATATTTCATCTCTGCCGCTCAAAGCTTGAACTTTTCTGAAGTTGCGCGCAACTTCTATGTTTCGCAACCCACAATAAGCCATCAAATTGGACTTCTTGAACAGGAACTAGGCGTTGAATTGTTCATGAGGCAAGGCACCAAGCTGCACTTGACAGGAGAAGGCGAGTTCTTTTTTCCAATCGCAAGGAAAATAGTTGATGATATACATGATGCGTCTTTGGATATTGTGCGTTATAAACAGGGCAAAATGGGGAAAATTTCTATCTTTGTAACAGAAACGTGCAGGGTTGCATTTCAACGATGTATTGCAGTGTTTTCAAAGAACAATCCTGGTGTCTTAGTTGACACGATGATAATGTCCTCACCAACTCAGGCAGAAACTATCATTAGCGGGGAGTATGATATATGTTTTACACTCGAAACGCTTGTAAAGAGCAGCGGGAGGTTTGACTGTCTTACTACCCATCAGGATAGACTTTGCCTTGTGCTCCCCGAAAGCATTCCGTTACCCGAGAATATGAAAGATTTTTCTTTCTTAAATGACGTTCCTTTTATTGGACTGCACCCAACAAATTCAATATTTCTTCATAATGATACCCAACAGATTTTTCAAAAGAAAGGGTTCACGCCACATCTTGTAAACAGATACAATCGAATGGATGAAGTTCTCCTTTCCGTCAACGCAGGCCTTGGCTTTGCGATTCTGCCGAGCTCAATTATCAGCTATAATCCATCCAGAAGCATCAACTCCATTCAACTTGAGGACGGGGGATATAGCGTTGATTACGTTGCCGCTTGGCGAAAGGATAATAGAAACGGCGCTGCGGAGCTTTTTGTAAGCACGATAAAAAGTATATACTCCTAAAATCCGAAAAACCATTGACAAATACTACGGCGTCTGATAGTATGTCACAGCATTCCAAAGACAGCGGGTGGCGTGTCCATAAATCCCGCCGAGGATAGCTTGATTGAGTTATAGCTGCTGTCCTTGTGGTCTTTTGCGCAAGGGCAGTTTTTTGGATGCCTATACTGTACACAGATGGAGGTGAAAGAAATCTATGCCAAATGAAAAAGTTCTAAGTGAAAAGAAGCAAATCGTTGAGGAACTGACCGAGAAGCTCAAGAGTCCAGCAGGTGTTTTTGTAAACTATTCCGGCATTAATGTTAATGAAGATACAGAAATGCGCGTGAAGCTGCGTGAAGAAAACGTCGACTACACGGTGATTAAAAATACGTTAATGAGGTTTGCTATCAAAAATGTCGGCTTTGAGGAGCTTGACCCGATACTCAACGGCACGACGTCTCTTGCTGTGAGCAAAGACGATCCAATTGCACCCGCGAGGGTTATCAAGGAATTTGCGGATAAGTTCAGCAACTACTTTGAAATTAAAGGCGGATTTATGGATGGAAAGGTGCTGTCGGTAAGCGAAGTCAATGCACTTGCGAACATTCCGCCGCTTCAAGTCCTTCAAGCACAACTGCTAGGCACAATGCTGGCCCCAATAGTGAGCCTTGCAGTCGTTCTTAAGGCGGCAGCAGAAAAAGGCGAAACATCTGCGGATGTTGAAATCGCTGACACTGACGATAAACCTGCGGAAGCATCGGCTGCAGGGGACGTCGTTGAAGAAGCGTCTGCGGAAACTGTTGAGGAGGTACCAGCGGAAGCCGTTGAGGAGGTACCAGCGGAAGCCGTTGAGGAGGTGCCAGCAGAAGCCGCTGAGGAGGTGCCAGCAGAAGCCGTTGAGGAGGCACCAGCGGAAGCCGTTGAGGCAACTCCCACAGGAGACGATGAAGAAGCTCCTGCGTAGAGGTGTGTATTACAATCCGCCGGTCACGCCCGCTGCGGTGACGAATAGGAAGCCACCGGTGTCCGTATCAATGGGAGAATGCAATGTTTTTCTAAAATCAAGGTAACTATTCATTTGGCATCCGAAAAACACAGGTTGGTTACAGCCAATGCACGAGCACTGCTGTGGAAATCTGCATACGGATCCAAAACTTGTGTGCAGACTGTAACCATTGCGAGTTTTTCGAATACCAACTGAACAGTAACAAATCAAGAAAACTTATATTATGGAGGTATAAATAATTATGGCTAGCGAAAAGCTTACCGCTCTAATTGAAGAAATTAAAGCTCTGACAGTAATTGAGCTTTCAGATTTAGTACATGCGCTTGAAGAGGAATTTGGAGTATCTGCTGCGGCTATGGCCGCCCCGGCAGCAGGCGCTGCAGTAGCTGCTGAAGCTGCTGAAGAACAAACAGAATTTGATATTGTCATGACTAGCTTTGGCGCAGAAAAAGTCAAGGTCATCAAAGAGGTTCGAGCAATCACGGGGCTTGGGCTTGCCGAGGCGAAGGCTCTTGTTGAAAGCGTTCCTGCAAAGATAAAGGAAGGCGTCAACAAGGATGAGGCAAACGAACTCAAAGAGAAGCTCGCTGCAGCCGGCGCGACTGTAGAAGTTAAATAGCGATTAGCATGTAGTTAATAGCGGATCGGTTGTGTTTTGCATGGCCGCATCCGCTTTCTTATTAAAAAATTTCGCTTCCATTTCAAGCGAACCTGTGATACAATACCCTATACCACGAGATGATGACACTAAGAACCTGTAAATGAAAAAGTGAGGGTAGGGTATGGAAGATAATAAAGAAAAGCTGCTGTCCGGGGAGGCGTCATCACATGTTGGACACGATGAAAAAGCGTTTGGAAAAATCGAAATGCTGCTTGATGCAACAGGAGGATTAAGCCTCTCGCAAGTGTGCACCGTGACAGGTCTTGAAGGGTCAACAATTCAGAATTGGGTCAAGCGCGGTTGGGTGGAGCACCCGAATGGTAAGAAATATGAAAAAATACACATTGCGAGGATTCTTATAATAAATGCACTCAAAGAATGCATCAAACTTGAACACATATCACAATTAATGATTTATGTTAATGGCGCGGCAGAAGACTATGCAAGTGAGATAATAAAAGAAAGTGATTTGTATAATTACCTGCAAGGAGCACTGCAACGACTTGGGCAGGTGGAAGATCTTTCACAGGGCGGGGTTGAATCGATTGTTGAGACTGTAATAAAGGATTACAAAGGACCGACGCCGTATGCGCGATTGAGAATACGTAAGGCGCTGACACTAATGGTTTACGCTTGCGTATGTACTAACGTGAAACGCAGAACAGAAGCGATGCTGCAACAAGTTTTACACGAGCTTGAGAATCCCGGAAGCATAACAGATGAATTATTGGCAAGTGAAGCAATTGATAATGAAAACCGGAAAACAGAAACACCGATAGTCGAAGAAACGGTGACGGAAACACAGGTTAGTTCCGGCTATGAAGAATCTAGGAAAACTATAGCGCAGGCACTCCGCGAATGGGATCTGGCAAGTATTGAGAGCATCATTGATGAAGAGAACGAAAAGAATGAGACCGATAATGGTATGCAAGGGATTGATAACAAAGATATTAGTGAGCAATCTGTGAAAAACGAGGATAAATCAACGCAAAAGCCGTGGTATTTCAGGAGAAATTAAAACTAGGACGAAAAAATGATTGACAATTACATTGAGCAACATTATAATAAGAATGCAAAAGCCATAAGAATGGCCCTTGAAACGTGCGTTGAGGCGCGTATCGGAGGGAGGGAAGATAATGTCGGAAGTCCATATTAAAGATAACGAGTCGTTGGACAGTGCTCTGAAGAGATTTAAGCGCAACTGTGCAAAGTCGGGCGTACTATCTGATTTGAGAAAAAAGGAATACTATCAGAGTCCAAGCGTTAAGCGCCGCAAGAAGTCCGAAGCCGCGCGCAAGAACAAAAACAAAAGGTTTAGTTGACATTAGACGATTTTTAAACGCGGCATCTGCATAAAAGCGATAGCAAAGCTAACCGGATTTCTTTCAATACGATCCGGTTAGTTTTTTGTGGTACGAAACCATTGTCATATTCAGCGAAAATGTACATGATTGTTGATATGATCGATGCAGAAGCAATGGTAACCGTCGCAGCGCGAACAATAACGGAACTCAAGTCCGGGATACTCAAAATCAGTTTTACCGCAAACTGCGCATTTGTGACGATAATGCTTATCCTCATATTCACGCCGGGCATTTTTAGCAGCTTTCCGAAAGTTGATAGTTTGCGGTGACCTGCGTGATTTGTGTGGACGGAGATAATCAACCATGTCGGCTCCGCAGATGATGAAAAAGTTCAACAACGCTACGACCGGCAGGAAAGCCATGGCATAATGCCCGTCTACTAAGCTCGTTATGATAGAGAATACGTAGAAGCAGGCGTTAATCAGCGCCATCCACTTTATTTTGATAGGGATGAAAAAGAATAGCAAAACCTGATGATCGGGGAAAAGCACCGCAAATGCGAAGAACATCGACAGATTTAGAAAATTCGGTGAAAGCCTGACAAATCCATACCACAAGAAATCAAGTAACGATGAGTAAATCGAGTTGCTATAGATAAACCATACTAAGAAACCAAAAATAATGTTCAGCAGGACTCCAAAAATGTAGTAAATCGTAAACTTTGGAGTACCCCATTGACGTTCAAGCGAGCTGCCGATGAAATAATAGAAGTACAGCATTATTGCCGTGAAAAAAATATTATTGTTAAGAGGGAGAAAAACCCAAGTGAGAAGACGCCAGACCTCGCCGCGCATAATCAGACCCGGATGAAAAGACAACATTATAAGCAGCGTTCCTGTAGTATCCATCATATGAATGATAAAGACAGCTGCTGATATAAAGACGATAAATTGCATTAACCGCGGTATACCGAATTTTCTGTGTTTTGTACAAAATCTGTCAATAGCTCGGTTTAAAGCTCTCAAACTTAAACCCCCTTATAGTATTAGGATTAGGAGTCAGGAATTAGGGGTAAATCATGTTAATGTGTGCTACTGAAGTTAATATACCACATATACAGGATATATGCGATGCAATTCACAAATTTTTCTTTTTTAAAATGCTTGCATTCTATGTAGGGGTGTGTTAATATTCCTTGGTGTGTTTACATGTAAGCACTTAATTAAGTCAAGAACGGCGGTTCTTTGTCGTTGCGTGCGGCATGAACGCCTGAACGGAAGGAGGAAACATCGATGGATTTAGTAAAAGCACTTGGGGCACAATACCTTAAAGCGGAACTGCCGCCAATGAATGTCGGAGACACTGTGAGGGTTACTGTGCGCATTAAAGAAGGCAACCGCGAGAGGAATCAAGCTTTCGAAGGTACGATTATTGCCAAAAAGCATGGTGGTATCAATGAGACGATCACTGTCAGACGGGTATCCTATAATGTTGGATGTGAAAAAGTGTTCCCGGTACATTCACCATCCATAGTCTCCGTAGAGACTGTCAGACGCGGAAAGGTCAGGAGAGCAAAACTCTATTACCTCAGAGACAGGGTAGGCAAAAAAGCGAAGGTCAAGGAGAGAATCTGACAAAAAAAGGGGATGTCATAGTCCCTTTTTTATTTGCTTTTATGAAAATCGTACAACCTTATAGTGTACACGGGATGCTAGCGAGTTGGCATTGCTTGCAGATGAGAATTTATGTATTGTTACACTGAGGCGGAAACATATTTCCGGGGAGTTGTTTAATGAACAAGAGAAACTCATTTTACGATAAAGATTTAGAGACATTGTTGATAAATGACGCAGACGAAAATACAGGTGTGGACGCAGAAACTGATGTAGATGGGGAAGAACACAGCGAAAAGAAGAAAAGAACAAGAATGGAATTGTATGATTGGATGCAATGCTTTGTTTCTGCAATATTATGCGGAATCTTTATATTTGTGTTCATTGGAAGAACGATTGGCGTTGAAGGCAATTCAATGCAAGAAACGCTTCATTGGTATGATAGAGTCGTTATGTCGGGCCTGTTTTACACACCCAAAAACGGTGATATAATAATTTTCAATCCCCCTACGGAGGCGTTTGGTTCTACGCCGCTTGTTAAGCGAGTAATAGCAACGGAGTTTCAAACAATAGATATTGACTTCGATTTGGGCATAGTATATGTTGATGATGAGCCAATCATAGAGGGAGATCCGCGCTACATTGAAAATACCAACAGCAGGATTAATTTTACCGGACCGCGAATAGTGCCGGCGGGGCATGTATTCGTAATGGGAGATAACCGAAATCAATCCTCTGACAGCCGTGATGCTCGCATAGATATGGTGGACACACGTTATATTCTTGGTAAAGTTATATTTTTGCTTATACCCGGACAGCAGGATTCTAGTCCGCGAGACTGGAGCCGTGCCGGATTTGTTTCATAGTTGATAAGCCTATGCAGGAAAAGATAAACATTCAATGGTTTCCCGGGCACATGACAAAAGCGCGTAGGATGATAGCTGAGAATATAAGGATGGTTGAAGCTGTCTGCGAAGTAGTGGATGCGCGGATACCCTATTCAAGCCGAAATCCTGACCTTGACGAAATCACAAAGGGGAAGCCTCGGCTGATAATTCTCAATAGAATTGATCAGGCCGACCCGGAAGCCACGAGCCGTTGGCATTACCGTTTCAAATCGGATGGAGCCGCTGTTTTAGAAACCGATAGCAAAAGCGGTAAGGGCGTCGGAGGGTTCTGTGCGACTGTCCAAGCAATGCTTGGGGACAGATTGTTGCATTATGCGTCAAAAGGCCAAAAAGGGCGGCAAATGCGCGTCATGATTTTAGGGATTCCAAATGTAGGAAAATCGTCACTTATCAACAGAGTCGCAAAGCGGAAAGCTGCTACGACATCCGACAGACCGGGCGTTACACGCGGAAAACAATGGATTAGCATCGATAAGGGACTGGAGCTTTTAGATACACCTGGTGTTTTATGGCCGAGATTTGAAGATCAGACAGTTGCGGAGAATCTTGCGTTTACGGGTGCGATTCGAGATGAAGTTATGGATATAGAGACGCTCGGCGCGAATTTTATGACACGTATGAGGGAATGCTACCCGGAGCGTATTGCGGAAAGATATGGGATTGATACTGCTGCGGATGCCAGTGGTTTTGATTTGCTTACACAGGCTGCGAAGTACCGCGGCTTTCTTATATCCGGCGGAGAATACGATTTAAGCCGAATGGCGATTGTTGCTCTTGATGAATTCCGAGGAGGAAAACTAGGGAGGATAACGCTTGAGAAAGTAACAGGCGATAATTAACAAGAACACTGTATGTTTTTATGGGGGTTATATGGATCTATGGGCTGTTGAGCGCGAGATGTTCGCGGATGGCTATGGAATTGTATGCGGTGTTGATGAGGCGGGTAGGGGGCCTTTAGCCGGACCTGTTTTTGCTGCCGCAGTTATACTGCCCCATGGCATTAGTATTCCCGGTTTAAATGATTCAAAAAAAGTATCTGAAAGAACTCGTGAAAAGCTTTTTGATGAGATACTGGCTGTAGCGGTGGCATATGGTATCGGATCGGCTGACAACAGCGAGATAGACAAGCTTAATATTCTTAATGCAACGTTTTTAGCAATGAATCGCGCTATCGAAAAGCTCCCTATTAAGCCGGACATAGCGCTTATAGACGGCAATAGGAATCATGGTATAAACGTACACAGTATTTGTATTGTAGGCGGGGACGGCAAATCGGCGTCTATTGCGGCAGCATCGATTCTTGCGAAAGTGAGTAGGGACAGGTTGATGATTGATGCAGCGGAAGTATATCCGCATTACGGATTTGAAAGGCATAAGGGCTATGGGACAAAACTTCACTATGAGAAGTTACGCGAGTTCGGTCCGTCTGAAATTCATCGCAAGTCATTTTTGGGAAAGCAAACAAGAACAACCGTATGATGAAAACATGTAACTACTCAGAAGGTATCCGCGAGAGTGGATTTTTGAAGCTTTCCAAGCAAATAATGGGTTATATGGGCAGTGGCTGCGCCTCTTGCCATAGAGAATCGCTTAAAAAAGCCACTCTCACGGATACCTCCTGAACAGTTACGAAAACATATAGTTTGTGAAGGGGCGGAAGTTAATGGATGCCAGAGAACGAGGCAAATTAGGCGAGGCTCTCGCCCTTGATTATTTAAATAAAAAGAAGTATACTACAGTTACGACTGGCTGGCGTTCGCGTTTCGGGGAGATTGATTTGATTGTAAAAGATCATGAATACCTTGTTTTCGTTGAGGTAAAGCTGCGGAAGAACGCTGATTTCGCATATGCGCGTGAATACGTCGGTAAAGCAAAGCAGGGAAAAATCCGCGCGACCGCTAACTTATGGTTGGCTTCCCATAGAACAAGACTCCAACCGCGTTTTGATGTCATAGAGATTTATTTACCCGATGAGACGAAAACACCCGAAATCATCCATATAGAAAACGCATTTTAACACAAAAGTGCTCAATGAGAATGGAGGATAGTGGACGGAGAAAGGGGTTATTACAGTGCTGTATCGAAGTACGAGGGGGAGCGGAGAGAGACTAACTGCTGCGGAGGTTATTGCAAGGGGTCTGTCTTTGGATGGGGGATTATATGTGCCTGAAACGTTTCCGCAACTTACTACTGATATGATAAAATGCTACATGGCAAAACGATATAATGAACGTGCGGCGAGTATTATGGGCCTGTTCTTAGACGATTTCAGCGGACAAGAGCTAAGTTTGTATGCGGACCAAGCATATGGGGAACAAAGTTTTGGAGTTGATGCCGTTGCACCTATTCATAGGCTTAATGAGGACACATATTTTCTCGAATTATGGCATGGACCGACCTGCGCTTTTAAAGATATGGCGCTTCAAATGCTCCCACGACTTTTGTCTGCATCGTTGCGCAAGACAGGAGAGAAACGTGACGTGTGCATCCTTGTGGCGACATCAGGAGACACGGGGAAAGCAGCGCTTGAAGGTTTTCGCGATGTAGCCGGTACTAAAATCATGGTATTTTACCCACGCGACGGTGTATCAGACGTACAAAAGCTGCAAATGACCTCGCAGGCCGGCGGAAATGTTAATGTCGTAGCGGTGAAAGGTAACTTTGATGATGCGCAAACCGGTGTAAAATTGATATTCTCCGACGACTCATTGCGCGATGATTTGGCTGAGCAAGATTATTTTCTGTCGTCGGCAAACTCGATAAACTGGGGCAGGTTGGTTCCCCAGATTACGTATTATGTATCAGCTTACTGTGATCTGCTTATAAGCGGTAATATTAAACTCGGAGATAAGATCAATTTTTGCGTACCAACCGGTAATTTCGGTAATATCCTAGCGGGTTATTATGCGGAAAGAATTGGGCTGCCTGTCAATAAGCTGATATGTGCATCTAACAGCAACGATGTCCTTGCCGATTTTATTAAAACAGGCGCATATGACAAAAACCGGAAGTTCTACACAACCGCGTCACCTTCGATGGATATTCTTGTTTCAAGCAATCTTGAAAGACTTTTATTTGAGTTGTCGGGAAAAGACGGCAATGCGGTATCCGAGTACATGTCTGCGCTGGCAAAGACAGGGCGATATGAAGTTCCCGGCACAGTCAGCAAAGAATTGAAGCGTATTTTCTCCGGAGGGCGATGTTCGGAGGAGGATACATACAAGACGATTTCTGAAACATTCAATGCTCATAGCTATCTTATAGATACTCACACCGCTGTAGCATATAAGGTTTTAAAGGATTACAGAACCGTTACGGGCGATGATACACCTGCAGTTGTTGTATCCACAGCTAGTCCGTTTAAATTTTGCGACAGCGTGCTTGAGGCTTTGGGACAGGATTCATCCGCCGGCGGTGCCCAGCTTATCGACAAGTTGGCAGAGTTTTCAGGACAACCGGTGCCAAAACCTCTCGTCGGACTCCACAGTAAAACAGCGCGTTTTCTTGATTCTGTGACGACAAGCGATATGAAAGCAGCAGTAAGAGAGTTTTTAGGAGTTAGGAGTTAGGAGGTTGGCGCGTTGTCCCTATACGTTATCGGGGATCTCCATCTGTCGCTCGGGTCAGATAAGCCAATGGATGTTTTTGGCGGGGAGTGGGAGAACTATATTGACAAGATTGTTTATGGCTTTTCATCGTTGGGTACGAATGATGTGTGCGTCATATGCGGAGACATATCATGGGCAATGTCGTTGGAAGAGAGCCTCCTTGACTTCGCATTTTTAGATGGACTACCAGGAAAAAAAATAATTCTCAAGGGCAACCATGACTATTGGTGGACAACAGCAGCAAAAATGAAGTCATTTTTTACGCAAAACGGTATTGAGAGTATCGAGATATTACATAATAATTGCTTTTTTTATGATAACATCGCGATTTGCGGTACTCGTGGTTGGTTGGCGGATGGGGAAACTGACAGGGAACATAATATTAAAATCATGGCGCGCGAAACTGCGCGTTTGCGTACTTCGTTGCAATCAGCCGGTTATGCGGATGAAAAGCTGTGTTTTTTTCACTATCCGCCAAGGTTTAATAATATAGTATGCCATGATATAATAGACGTAATGAAAGAGTTTGATGTAAAAAAGTGTTGGTACGGGCATATTCACAGCCATGGACACCATTTTGCAGTGCGCGGAGAGGTGGATGGAATTTCTTTTGAAATGGTGTCTGCGGACTTTATCGATTTCGTCCCGATGAGGATTGGAGGTTGATGATGTATAAGAACGTGACCGGGCATATATATGACATTCAGGGTTACGCTGTACATGACGGCCCAGGTATCCGGTCAACTATATATGTTAAAGGTTGTCCATTGCGTTGCCTATGGTGCCATAGCCCGGAGTCGCAGCGTCATGAGTTTGAGCTTGGTTATCTACCTATAAAATGTTTAGGCACAGAATTATGCAAAAACGCTTGCATAGACGCCTGTCCTGAGAGCGCGGTACTTAAAAAAGAACCGATACAGGCCCTAGATGGATCCGGGATGATACAAAAAGTTGAAATTGACCGTACAAAATGCGTGGGATGCTTAAAATGTGCGGGCACCTGTATAAGCAAAGCTCTTTATGTATCAGGGTGGGATACTACGGTTGACGAAGTATTTGATCGTGTTAACAAAGATCGTGGATTCTTTCAAAATGGAGGCGGAGTAACCATTTCAGGAGGGGAGCCAATGGCTCAGTATGAGTTTGCTCTTAATATTGCGATAAGACTCAAAGACAGCGGATTGCATGTCTGCCTTGATACCACAGGATTTGCCGCGATGGAACAGTTTGGAAATATATTGCCGTACGTAGATCTCTTTTTATACGACATCAAGCATATGAACACAGTTATGCACAAAAACCTCACCGGAGTAGGAAACGAGTTGATTTTAAACAACGCTCGTTTTCTTGCTGAAAATAAGGCAGCGCTGCAAATCCGAGTCCCTGTCATCACCAAGCTTAGTGATAAGGAAACCAATCTGCGTGAAACAGCAGAGTTTTGTGTGTCGCTCGGTGAGGCAGTGAAACTGGTGCAGCTCCTGCCATATCACGCGACAGGACGTATGAAATACGAGCGTCTGGGTTGGCAGTATAAACTGACCAATGTTGAGCCGCCTGAAGAAGCTTTTATGCTCCGGACACTCGAGATGTTTCAGAGCTATGGGCTAAGTTGCCAGTTATATTGATTTTGAAAGGAATGGTCACAATTATGACAAAATTCGACTTGCCAATTTCAGACCGAATTAAAAACTTGCAGGAAAAAAGAGAACGTATAAACAAGGATTTGCGTCTGAATGTTGAACGTAACCGAATTATCACGGAGTACTTTAAGACGCACGAAAACGAATACCCTGTGCTGAAGAAAGCCGGTTTCCTCTATGAGTGGTGCGCTGCGCGGGAGATTAATATCGATGATGATGATATTTTTCTCGGCGATGCCGGCCCGCATTGCCGCACAGTACACTTTGATATAGAGCAGACACCCACGAGCTGGTTCCGGTCGTGTTTCGGAGACACCGACGAGAGATTCCGTGCTGCATGGCAGGTTCCGGGCAGTATATGGGTCAGCGACGAAGAGCGTGAATTCATGCTTGAAGCAGCGGAATATTGGGAAGACAGGAGCATTGCCGCAACGGCCCGCGGTCTGATGCCGCCTGAGTTCTTTGAAAATTTCCCCCCGGGCTTCGATGTAAAAAACATATTTGGATCGTATCCCGGACATTTTTGCCCTAATTACGAGAGGGCTGTACTCACAGGCTTCGGAGCGGTGCGCCAAACAGCTATTGAAAAGCTTGAGGAAATCAGAAAATACACGACAGCCGATAACGTACGCAGCGATCTCTTTTACCGTGGGGTCATCAAGACATGCGATGCTATCATTCTTATGAGCAAACGATACGCGGCGGGCTGCCGTGAAAAAGCGGAGACAGCGCCGCCGCAGCGGCGCGCCGAACTTCTAAAAATGGCAGATTCCTGTGAATGGATCATGGAAAACCCTGCCAGAAATCTTTGGGAAGGCATGCAAACTATACTATTTTATCAAAACCTTCTAACAGCGGACGGAGTACACTGGGCAGATTCCCCCGCGCTGATCGACAGTTTCCTCGGCGGGCTCTTGGAGAACGATTTGAGTACCGGAGTTTTGACGCAAGAAGAGGCACAGGATTTGTTTGATGCGTTCCTCCTGCAGATTGGCAATCAAATAATCATGTTCCCAAAGCCAAATAATGATATGCTAATTCAGGCACATAAGAATGGACGCATCTTTTTCGACCTCCAAGGGGGGATGCAGAACATCGCCGCCGGAATGTTAATCACCATTGGAGGAATGAAAGCAGATGGAACCGGCGATTACAACTTGGCGACAGAGATGATGCTCTTGGCTTACTATCGTCTTCGAGTAGCCGAGCCAAGCCTTGCGCTGCGCATCAACGAACACACTCCGGAGCGCATATGGGAGCTTGGTATAGCTTGCAGCAAACGCTCGGGCGGTATGCCTCAGTTCAACAACGACGACATAATCATAAAAGCTATGCTTGATAAAGGCATACCGATGGAGGATGCCAGAAGATATGGCGTATTCGGGTGTGTCGAGCCGGGTATCAGCGGCAAAGAGTGGTCGATGGCTGCCGTCTGCGGAGGTTTTGGCGGTGGTATGCTGAACATGGTAAGTATACTCAACTTCTGTATTCACGGAAACGTAAACCCAATGACAGGCGATAAAGGACGATTGCCATGTAAAAAACTCTACGAATACGAATCCTTTGAGGAGCTTCTGGCTGAATTCGAGCGCCAGGCAAAATATAGCATTGACATTGGGGCAAGACTTATTCAATTTAACACCCTCGTTTTTAATCAATCGTGGCCATGTCTTTCTGCTTCAGTCATGCTGGATGGCTGCGTTGAGTCCGGAAAGGATGTAACATGGGGCGGGGCAAAGTATACAGGTCATGGACACATGATAAATGCCGTGGGAACAGTTGCCGATAGCCTGATGGTTATAAAGAAACTGTGTTTTGAAGAGAAATCCGTATCTACGCGCGAGCTATATGACGCACTGTGCGCGAACTGGGTGGGGTATGAGCACCTCCGCCAGAGAATCATTAACGAGGTGCCGTTTTATGGCAATGATCATGAAGAACCGGATGAAATAGCTGTATGGGCAGTCGATCTATGGGCTGAGTATTTCAATACGCGTCAGGGGCCGCATAATGGAAAGCTGAATACCGGAGCCCTCGATCTATACTGGGTTGGAGGTGGAAAACGTACATGGGCGACGCCCGATGGCAGAAGAACCGGAGAGACGCTGTCGCCGTCAAGCGATCCTCGGCAGGATGTCGTGAAAAATGGTCCGTTGTCTTACGTGAAAAGCGTTTCGAAACTTCCGTGGTATAAATTAAGATGCGGTGGTGCGATCAATCTACGTCTGGACGCGAATTCCGTACGAAGTGAGGATAGTACGTCCAAAGTGCGCAAACTTATTGAGTCGTACTTTGGGATGGGAGGAATCCAGTTCCACTTCACGGTGGCAGATACCGAAGTCATGCGTGCAGCGCAGAAAAATCCACAGGATTATCAAGATCTGATCGTGCGCATCGCGGGATTTTCCGCGTATTTCACGCATCTGCCTTTCGACGATCAGGAAAATTACATCGCTAGGTACGAAATAAACGTATGATACACATTAATCATATATTTTAAAGGTAAATTTTATTTGCATTTTAGGGGAAATTCTGATAGAATATTCTGAGTATGCCCCGAGATACATATTGGCAGGAGGAATATAAATTGATTATCAAGAGCAGTGAAAAAAAAGAAAAAAACCTTGTGGAGCTGATTATCGAGGTCAGTGCGGAAGAGTTTGACACAGCAATGAACGAAGCCTTTAAAAAGAACAGAAACCAAATAGCGGTTCCCGGGTTCCGAAAGGGCAAAGCGCCGAGAAAAATAATAGAAAGAATGTATGGCGCATCCATATTTCATAGTGACGCTCTGGATAATGTTCTGCCAACAGTTTTAAGCTTTGCCGTAAAAGAGACGGAGTTGAATCTTGTAGGCTATCCACAGGTGACAGATGTCAATATCAAGGAAGAAGAAGGCGGGCTTGATGTTATTATCAGCATGGCCGAGTATCCCGAGGTTAAGCTAGGAGAATACAAAGGATTGTCAGCGATTAAGCTGGCTGTCGATGTTCCCGATAGTGAAATCGACAGCGAGATTGCGGCAGTCAGGCTGCGTAACGCACGTATGGAGAAAACCGAGCGCCCGGCGATTAATGACGATACTGCAATAATTGACTTTGAAGGATTCGTGGACGGCGAGCCGTTCGAGCACGGAAAAGGCGAGGATTATGAGCTTGTGCTCGGTTCAAATACATTTATTCCCGGCTTTGAGAGTAAAATGCATGGAATGACAGTAGGTGAGGAACGTGACATTGATCTGGTTTTTCCTGAGAATTACTCGGAGCCTCTGGCGGGAAAACCGGTCGTATTCAAAGTAAAGCTGAAAGAACTCAGAGAAAAAATCCTGCCTGATCTCGATGATGAGTTTGCCAAGGATGTGTCGGAGTTTGATTTGCTCGAAGATTATAAAGCGAGTATCAGGGAAAAACTTTTAAAGTCTAAACAAGAGAGTGTTGATCAGATTTTCGAGAACACCCTTATGGATAAACTGATTGAGTCCATGGAAGCTGATGTACCCGATGTGATGATACAGGAGCAGCTTGAGAATGCTTTAAATAATTTTACACAACAAGTCTCTGCGCTTGGTATGGATCCCGGGATGTATTTGCAGATGACCAATACAACACCTGAGGAGTTTCGTGAGAACATGCGTGTTTCCAGTGAGAAGCAAGTGAGAACTGTGCTGGCTCTTGAAAAAATTGCGGAACTTGAAGGGATAGAGGTAAGCGAGGAAGATGTCGAAAACGAGTATAAGGAAGCTGCAGAGCGCTATGGCACTGAGGCTGAGAAATTAAAAGAGACCGTGTCAGAGGATGATATTAGACGAGAAATCAAGTTAAAGCGCGCGGCTAAGATAGTAACAGATAGTGCAATTGCTGAGGATGCTCCGGAAGAGTCTGAACCGCAAGAAGCGGAAGAGCCCGCAGCCGATGTCGAGAAGCCCAAAAAGCCGGCAACAAGGAAAACAACAGAGAAGAAAACAGAACTGGCAACTGACGGTGCTGATGCTTCAGATGCCGCACAATCAGAAACAGGACAGACAGCCGTTGAGCAAACGAAAGCGGCTAAGCCGGCTGCTAAGAGGACTACAGGAAAGAAAGCGCTATCTCAAGCTGAAGGGATTATTGAATCAGAAGCTTCGCAAGTGCAGACGGAACATGTTGAAGCTGAACCATTAACAAAACCTGCAGCGCGAAAACCGCGCAAACCAAAAACAGAAGAAGCGCCCCCACAAGAATAACGTGGTCAGTGATCGCTAATAGTTAAATAGTATAAATACAAAAAGGGAGATGAAACAAAATGAATCTGGTTCCATATGTAGTTGAACAAACATCCCGCGGTGAGCGGTCTTACGATATTTTTTCTAGGCTGCTCAACGACCGGATAGTGTTTTTGAGCGAAGAGGTAAACGATACCACTGCCAGCCTTGTTGTCGCGCAGCTACTCTACCTCGAAGCGCAGGATCCTGATAAAGATATCCAGCTTTATATCAACAGTCCTGGCGGATCTGTAACATCAGGGTTTGCTATTTATGACACAATGCAGTATATCAAGGCGGATGTGTCAACCATTTGCATTGGCCTTGCCGCGAGCATGGGCGCATTTTTACTATCTTCAGGAGCGAAAGGCAAGCGTATAGCATTGCCAAACGCCGATATCATGATTCACCAACCAACCGGAGGGTTCAGAGGTCAAGCGACCGACATTCAAATTCACGCCGAGAAAATTCTCAAAACCAAGGACAAGCTAAATTCTATATTTTCGCAAAACACGGGGAAACCGGTCGAGGTGATCCGCGAAGCCTCTGAGCGTGATAATTTCATGACCGCTGAAGAAGCGAAAGATTTTGGCCTTATAGATAACGTGATTTTTAACCGTTAGGGGAAAACAAATGGCAAAATTCGATAATAGGGGAGCGCGTTGCAGTTTTTGCGGAAAGAGGCAGGAACAAGTCGAACAAATGATAACAGGGTATGGCGCGTCGTGTATATGCAATGAATGCGTTGCGGTTTGCGTGGGTGTCCTTGGAAACGAATACATTCCGATGAAAATGGCGCCGACTGAGAGAACTGAACTTAACATTGACTTCGGTCGCCTTCCAAAGCCAGCAGAGATTCGAAGGACGCTCGACGACTATATCATAGGACAAGAGAGTGCAAAGATCGCGCTGTCCGTGGCAGTTTATAACCATTACAAGCGGCTTCTCCATCAAAACGCGAATGACACGGAGCTGCAAAAAAGCAACGTACTGCTTATTGGTCCGACAGGCAGCGGCAAAACAATGTTTGCGCAAACACTTGCAAGAATACTACAGGTGCCCTTTGCAATCGCTGACGCCACAACGCTGACAGAGGCGGGATACGTGGGCGACGATGTCGAGAACATCCTGCTCAGGCTGCTGCAAGCTGCTGACTTCGATGTCGAACATGCTGAGCGAGGAATTATTTATATTGACGAGATAGACAAGATTACGAGAAAAAGCGAAAACACATCCATCACCCGCGATGTTTCAGGTGAGGGTGTTCAACAAGCTCTGCTGAAGATACTCGAAGGCACGATATCCAATGTTCCTCCGCAGGGCGGGAGGAAGCACCCGCACCAAGAGTTTATCAGCATAGATACAACGAACATTTTGTTTATTCTGGGCGGTGCGTTTGAAGGTATAGATAAAATCATTGAAAACAGGCTCGATAAGAAAAGCATCGGGTTTGGCGCTGAGATAAAAAGTAAAAAAGAAAAAGACATTGGCGCAACAATAAAAAATATCCTTTCCCACGATTTACTGAAATTCGGACTCATACCTGAACTTGTCGGAAGAATGCCCGTAATAGCACCTCTTGAGACTCTGACAAGAGACGATATGGTTCGTATTCTGACAGAGCCAAAGAACTCGCTAGTACGCCAGTATACAACACTGCTGGGGTACGACAAAGTCAAACTTGAATTTAATCAAGATGCGCTTGGTGAGGTTGCAGACAAGGCTATCGAAATGGAAATAGGCGCACGCGGCTTGCGGAGCGTTATGGAAAAAACAATGCTTCAAATCATGTATGATATTCCTTCAGACAAGTGGATCGAAAAGGTAACGATTACAAAGGAATGTATTATGGGTTTGATGCCGCCGCTTATATCAAAACGTCAAAAGCCGAAAATAGACCCTGATGTAATTAACGCAAGTTAGGTATCATGATTATGAGTGAACATGACATAGTTGATGAAATGATGATAGAGACGCTGCCTTTGCTTGCGCTCCGAGGTCTTTCTGTGTTTCCTGGCATGCTGCTTAACTTTGATGTTGAGCGCGCAATATCCACAAGTGCGCTAGATGCCGCACTAAACGGTGATAGGAGCATCTTTCTTATTGCGCAGAAGGATATCACAAAGGAGACGCCTACCGAGCGTGATTTGTATAAAATTGGTACGATTTGCTATGTAAAACAAGTGCTTAAAATACCGGGCGGAGGCATGAAAGTGCTTGTCGAAGGCAAGAGCCGCGCACGGTTGTTGGCTATGAGCGCAGAAATAAAATATTTCTCGGCCAGAGTCGAGCCAATATTTGAAAATGAATCATTGAAAAAGACTGCAAGAATAGAAGCACTGATGCGTAAGAGCATAGGATTGTTTGACACGTATGCTGCATTGTCGGCGAGTGTGGCGAAAGAGACAGTTCTCGCATTGTTTACGTTTTCTGAGGTTGGTAAAATCGCGGATTATATTATGCAAAACACGTTTACGAAGCCGGAGAGCAAACAACTTGTGCTTGAGACATTAGCTCCTGTGAAACGGTTGGAGTTAGTATGCGATGTGTTGACTCGTGAAGTTGAAGTGCTTGCAATTGAAAGACAAATCGATACAAAACTGCGTATGAAACTGGAAAGTAATCATAGAGAACATGTGCTAAGAGAGCAGTTGCGTTTGATACAATCGGAACTTGGCGATGCAGCCGGAGATGAAGGATCAGAGTATAGAGAATATAGGGAGCGCATTATGGCGCTTAAGCTTGAGGAGGAAACAGAAAAGAAAATATTAAAAGAAGTCGACAAGCTTGAAAAACAAACTTTTGGTTCATCTGAGTCTTCGGTTATCCGCAACTATCTTGATGTTTGCCTAGAGTTACCGTGGAACACATCTACTAACGAACGCGTTGATATTGCGTTGGCACGAAGAATACTTGATAACGACCATTTTGGCTTACATAAAGTTAAGGAGCGAATACTGGAATTCTTAGCCGTCAGACAACTATCACCTAAGATCAAAGGTGCGATAATCTGCCTTGTTGGTCCGCCGGGTACCGGAAAAACGTCAGTGGCAATTAGCGTTGCAAAGGCGCTGAACAGAAAGCTTGCGCGGTTATCTCTCGGTGGGGTTCACGATGAAGCTGAAATTCGAGGACACAGGAAAACATATGTTGGAGCGATGCCCGGAAGAATTATTTATGCGTTAAAGCAGGCCGGAAGCCGTAATCCGTTAATGTTGCTTGACGAGATAGACAAACTTGGGCGTGACCACAGGGGCGATCCGGCCTCCGCGTTGCTGGAGGCGCTTGACCCTGAGCAAAATATCACGTTCCGCGATAATTACATGGAGGTACCGTTTGACCTCTCGGAAGTGATGTTTATCACCACAGCCAACACTACGTCAACTATTCCGCGACCGCTGCTTGACAGAATGGAAGTAATAGAACTCACGAGTTATACTGACATAGAAAAGCTTGAGATTGCCAAGCGTCATCTTATCCCAAAACAAAGAAAAAAGCATGGTTTGAGCGGACGTCAACTCAAATTCAAGGACGACACGATACTTGCCATGATATCCGGGTATACCCGTGAATCTGGTGTACGTATTTTGGAACGAGAAATTGCGGCTGTGTGCAGAAAGGCAGCGGCAAAGTTTGCTTCAAAAGAAGCAAAGTCAGTGTTTTTTAGAATGGAAGATATTGAGAGCTTTCTCGGCGTACGCAAATACACACCTGAGATATTGACAAAGGGACTTGAAATTGGACTAGCAAATGGACTTGCGTGGACATCAACAGGCGGGTCGGTGCTTGAGGTAGAGGTCAATGTAATGCCAGGCTCCGGTAAACTGGAACTGACAGGAAATATGGGCGAAGTTATGAAAGAATCTGCGCAAGCTGCTGTATCATATACGCGCAGCAGAGCAGAAAAGCTGCAAATTGACCCTGAGTTCTATAAAACTTATGATATTCACATACATTTTCCAGAAGGTGCGATACCAAAAGATGGACCTTCGGCGGGTATAACGATATGCGTTGCGGTCATTTCTGCACTCACCGGCGCCCCTGTTAGGCGAGATATTGCGATGACAGGTGAAATAACGCTACGTGGGCGTATAATGCGCATAGGAGGCCTAAAGGAAAAAACAATGGCAGCTATGCGAGCAGGAGTAAAAACCGTTATTATTCCGGCAGAAAATGAGCCGGATCTTGATGAAATCGACCAAACCGTGCGAAACGCGCTGAACTTTATTACGACGGAAAACGTTGACGGCATACTCAATGTCGTTCTGGATTTCAACAATGTCCCCAAAAAAGAGACCATTACTACGGTGGCTCCAATTCTGGAAAAGGAAAGTGAACGTCGGGGGGCAGGCGCGTTAATCAAGCAATAAATTGATAGGGAGAGAGAGTTACAGTCAGTGAGTAACATGCTATAATGAATGTTCAAAACGTGGAATTCTTAAAATCAGCGGCAGCCTCGCAGGATATCATTAGAGATGGGCTGCCGCAAGTGGTGTTTTCAGGAAAATCAAACGTCGGAAAATCATCTGTAATCAATAAGCTTTTAAATCGCCGGAATATTGCCCGCGTTAGTTCAACACCAGGCAAAACCGCACATATAAACTATTTTATTATTGACAATAAGGTGTTTTTTGTCGACTTGCCAGGATATGGCTATGCAAAAGTTTCGAAGAATGAACGCAGTCGCTGGGCAAAACTGATGGGAGCGTATTTCTCGGATGCTAATCACATATCTCTTGGGATTATGATAGTCGACGCACGCCACAAGCCCACCGATGATGATGTGATAATGGCTGAGTGGTTCAAATCTACGCATTGCCCGATGATCATTGTCGCCAATAAGATAGATAAAGTTAAAAATTCTGAAAAAGCAGCAAATCTTTCCACTATCCGTGATATACTTGATCTGAATGATGAAATACACATCATTCCATTTTCAGCACAAAAGGGAACAGGCAGAGAAATGTTATTGGAAAAGATTGAAAATGCAGCCGGAAACCGATTATAATTACGAGTAAACAAGTTACCAACAACAGCAGGAGATTGGCGTTTTGGGAGAGATTTTTAGGAATCTGGATTGGTCTGTGCTGACCAACATTTTAATTTCAATTATTCCGGCACTTTTCTGCATCACTATTCATGAGTTGGCTCATGGCTATACGGCATACCGTCTCGGCGACAGTACTGCCAAGGATATGGGTAGGTTGACGCTTAATCCAATCAAGCATATAGATCCATTCGGTATTCTTATGATGGTGGTTGTCGGATTTGGGTGGGCAAAACCGGTGCCTGTCAACATGAACAGATTTAAAAAGCCAAAACAATACATGGCAATTACCGCCCTTGCCGGACCTTTGTCAAATATAATAATGGCGATAGTTGTATTCTTTATTTATGGGCTAGTCTTTGCTGCTTTTGGGGGAGACAATGCATCAGGCGCAGGTGGAATAGCGTTGGGGATGATTTCTCGTGCTGCGGTGTTGAGCGTTGCCCTCGCGATTTTCAACATTGTGCCGATACCGCCGCTTGATGGATCAAAAGTGCTATTTTCGCTTTTACCTGAAAACTATTATTACAAATTGATGAGATATGAGCGATTCGGCATGATAATATTAATAATATTCGTGTGGTCAGATGTTTTCTCCGCCACGGTTGGCAGGGCAACGAGCTTTGTTGTACATGATTTGTTTTCCGGAATTTCTCAGTTTGCTTACAACTTAGTCAATTAGGAAAAGGGGTTAATTATTTTGGAAAGTCCCGTCTTCAGATTAGAGGGAGTTGTCAAAGCAAAGAATGAAATGACAGATTTCGAAGGGCCGCTTACCCTGATATTGCAATTGCTGAGTAAGGATAAAATTGAAATCAGGGACATTAGTATCTCGATAATATTGGAGCAGTATCTCAAATACCTTGATGAAATGGCAGAACTTGATCTCAATATAGCATCGGAGTTTGTTGCAATGGCTTCGCATCTGGCATATATTAAGACAAGGATGCTTCTATCCGGAGACGAGGAGGTATCCGAACTTGAGGAGCTTATTACATCACTTGAGAAATTGCACCAAGGAGATATATACTTACAGATCAAGGATGCGGCACAGACTCTTTCCGGCATGTATAGCAAAGGAGGCGCAATGATGGCCGGTCCTCCGGAGTATTTGCCGCAAGAGGAATTCACATATATCCACATCAGCGATGACTTGCTCAATGCGATATTTAGCATGATCAATAAAGAGAACTCTATAATTGGAAGTCTTAACCCGAGACAAGCCGTGTACCCGCAGAAAATAATTTACTCTATACCGGAAAAGATTTCTCAATTGCTTGATAGACTTAAGAATAGTACAACTATTCTCGTTACGGAACTATTTTATGAAAGTGGCAGCCGTACAGAGGTTATTGCGACGCTTATCGCTGTGCTTGAACTTTGCAAGGTTGGAAGTGTGTTGCTCACGGGGGAAAGAGACGGGATGAAATTAACGTATACAGGAACGGGTAGAGATATCATAGCGGCAGATTTTACTGAAGAGGGCATAGTTGATGGAAGCTCTTGATATTGAAAGCGCGATAGAAGGTATTCTATTTGTGTCGGGAGAGCCTGTGGCCGTGGAGAGGATAGCCGCAGTGCTTGGTATAAGTGGATTTGACGTTGAAACAGCGGCAAACAGGTTGCGTGACAAATACAGTTTTGAAAGGCGCGGGATCAGACTTGTCAAAATGGATGACACTCTACAACTGTGCTCATCGCCGGAATTTGCTGATTACATAAGACTTGCGATTGAAACTAGAAAGCCACCACAGCTATCGCAACCGGCGCTTGAGGTTTTGTCTATTGTTGCATATTTTCAACCTGTTACGAGAGCATATATTGAACAAATAAGAGGCGTCGACAGCGTGTATACGGTAGGTTTGCTTCTTGATAGGAATTTTATCGAGCCATGTGGGCGGCTTGCAGTACCGGGGCGGCCAATAATATACAAAACAACACCTGCATTTCTTAGGACTTTCGGTATGGAATCACTTCGGGAGTTACCAGAATTACCACAAATCGAGAATACCGAAGACGGCAGAGAAGGAATTCATAATGCTATATTGGAACTGCAGGCCAGAGAGCACAATGGAGAGACAGGAGATGAGAGAGGAGAAAAGAAGGAAGGGAGTTGATTTCTGTTTCTGCATTCTCATTAATGAGGTACTGAAATGATAGTATTAGCTATTATCCTTGCTGTAATCATTTTTCTAGTTTTTTTGCGCATTGGGGTGTCCGCTGAGTACAGCTCAGATGGCGTTGTTGTTAAAGCGCGTATTGGGCCGCTACCAGTACGTATTTACCCGCGTAAGGTCAAGAAGAAAGAGCCTGAAAAGAAAAAGAAGCAAAAAAAAGAGAAAAAAGTAAAAAAGGTGAAAGAAGAACCGGAAGCTGAAAAGCCCGGCAAGGCTAAGACATTATTAAACATACTTCGGGTTGTTAAAAACGTACTGGGCCGTTTAAGGCGCAGGTTGCTTGTCAAAAAACTTATAATCCGCTACGTCGCTGCAGGCGAGGATCCGTCAAAGACAGCGTTGGCATTTGGGTCAGCAAACGCGGCTTTTGGTGTGATTATCTATATGCTGGAAAGCATGTTTAGAATAAAACGTCGCGATTTGCGAGCGGTTGCGGATTTTGAAGCTGCAGAATCGAGTTTATATTTAAAAGTAGTTATATCTATTGCCGTATGGGAAGCGGTTTACATTCTCTTCGCACTACTACCATTACTATCAACAGTATCAAATAAACCTACAGTATCATCTGTGAGAAAGGACGTATAAAAGGATGGAAAAGCGACCGATAAGTGAACTCTTGGAGACGACAATGCAGAAAGTAAAGGAGATGATCGACGCAAATACAGTTGTCGGTGAACCAATAACAACTGTTGACGGTATAACTCTTATACCAATATCTAAAGTTAGCTTAGGTTTTGCGGGCGGTGGTTCTGACTCCTCAAAAAAGCAAGAACTTCGCGATGCTTTCGGTGGTGGGATAGGTGCCGGAGTCAATATCATCCCTATAGCATTTATTGTAGTCAAAGGGGATAATATTAAGATGTTGCACGTCGCGCCACCTACAACCTCGTCAACAATTGATAAGATCATCGAGACTGTACCGGATGTGTTCGATAAAGTAACTGATTTGATGAATAAGAATAAGGAAGAGTGATGGCCGAACGTATTCAAAAGATTATTTCATCTTATGGAGTCGCGTCGCGTCGCGAAGCTGAGCGGATGATACAGGCCGGACGTGTCACAGTCGGCGGTAAACCGGCAATGTTGGGACAAAGCGCACAGGCAGGCATAGACGAAATTAAAATTGACGGAGTATCGCTTGCGACGAAAAGTGATTATGTTTATATTGTTCTCAACAAGCCGCAGGGGTATGTCACAACGATGAGCGACGAGTACGGCAGGAAAACTGTCGTTACTCTTGTGGAAGATGTCGGCCTACGAGTTTATCCTGTTGGAAGGCTTGATATGAACTCTGAGGGATTAATTCTGATGACTAATGATGGATGGTTTGCCAACTATGTAATGCATCCGTCACATAACATAACAAAAACATATGAAGTCCGCGTAATTGGCGATACCGCCAAGGCGATTCCGCAATTGTGCCGCCCCATGGAAATTGATTCACGTTTAGTTTGCGCCGTTTCTGTGAAGTTGAAGAAACACACAGATGGCGGCGATATATTGAGCATATCGATAAATGAGGGGCGAAACAGGCAAATAAGAAAAATGTGCGCACAGTGCGGACTTGAGATTTTATCTCTCAAGCGAGTGTCAATCGGAAATATCACATTGGGACCAATGAAGACAGGGCATTGGAGATATCTTACGGAGAAGGAGCGGAGATCATTAATTGATATGGGAAATAGGATAGTTGAGAGTTGATAGATGTACGATATAGTTGTGATTGGCGGAGGAGCGGCGGGAATGCTTGCTTCGTCTGTTGCGGCAGAGTGCGGAGCGCATGTTCTTTTAATTGAAAGAAACGATAGGCTTGGTAAAAAGTTGCGAATTACCGGTAAAGGGAGATGTAATCTGACAAATGATTGTGCTATTGACGAAGTTTTGGAAAACATTCCGGCCGGTGGCCGATTCTTACATAGTGCTCTGAATGCTTTTGCACCCTGTGATATTATGGCGTTTTTTGAAACGCTGGGAGTTCCCCTGAAAACTGAACGCGGCAATCGTGTTTTTCCACAATCCGACTCGGCTGTTGATATAGTCGCAGCATTGTGCCGCTGTTTGGTTAAAAACGGGGTTGAACAAAGGCGCGGCAGGGCGCTGGGACTTACATGTGAACATGGACGAATAAATGGAGTTACTGTATCCGGCGAAGATATTAAATGTGATGCAGTCATAATTGCCACGGGGGGAATGTCTTACCCTGCAACAGGGTCGACCGGAGATGGTTATAAAATGGCAAGTGCTCTCGGCCATACTATTACTCCGCTGCAAGGGTCTTTGGTGCCGCTTGAGGCAGAGCCTGAGATATGCGGCAAAATGCAGGGTTTAGCACTGAAAAATGTGCGTTTATCTATTTTTGACGGGGGCGTTAAGCCTGTTTTTGTTGACTTCGGCGAGCTGTTATTTACTCATTTCGGGATTTCTGGTCCGTTGGTATTGTCCGCGAGCGCACATATGCGAGATTTTAGATGTAAGAAGTACCACGCACTCATTGATTTTAAACCGGCGCTTGACGAAAAGAAGCTTGATTTGAGAATTCTCCGCGATTTTGAGAAAAATCAGAACCGGAATTTTTCTAACTCATTGGGCGATCTGCTAAGCAGACTCAGTATTCCGGTTATTATCGAAAAGTCAGGTATACCTCATGGAACAAAAGTAAATTCGATAACACGTGAGCAGCGCATTGGGCTTGTCAGGTTGCTCAAGGCTTACCGTATTGATATCGATGGGCCGAGACCTGTCGAAGAGGCTATAATAACATCAGGCGGCATTGATTTAAAAGAAGTAAATCCAAAAACTATGGAATCAAAGATTGTTCGGGGATTGTATTTCGCGGGTGAAATACTTGATGCCGATGCCTACACCGGAGGATTCAATCTGCAAATTGCGTGGTCAACGGCGTATTCCGCCGGTCGCAGTGCCGCTGCACAAATTAGAATTGAGAGGTAAGGTTATGGAACAAAAAAGCATTGCGTTAGACGGACCCGGAGCGGCAGGGAAGAGCACATTAGCAAGGATGGTTGCTAAGAAATTGGGGCTTATCTATGTCGATACCGGCGCACTGTACCGTTGTATCGCACTCTTTGTTCTGAGGAATAACATCAATACAAAAGACGAGCCTGGCATTACAGCCGCTTTATCTGAGATAGAAATCGAAATGAAATATGATGATGAGGGCGTACAGCGTATGTTGCTAAATGGAGAAGATGTCACGGACGAAATACGGCTTCCGGAAATCTCGATGGGAGCTTCGGATGTGTCTTCAATACCGTCTGTACGTGATTTCTTGCTTTCAACGCAGCGCGGGATGGCAGAAAAATACGATATCATCATGGATGGCAGAGATATAGGCACGGTAATTCTGCCTGATGCCGGGTTAAAAGTGTTTCTCACAGCCGAGCCTGAAGCAAGAGCAAAACGACGCTACCTAGAACTGCTTGAAAAGAATATTGAAACTACATTTGATGATGTACAAAAAGATATGATATTGCGTGACAAGAACGACAGTGAACGCGCGGCGGCACCGTTGAGAGCGGCAGATGACGCAATAATGCTGGATACGACAAGCTTGAGTTTGGACGAAAGTTTCTATGTGCTGTGCGAAATAATCAATAAGAGGTTCGGCAATGAAACCCAGTTATAGGTTTTATAGGTGCTGCTACAGGCTTGCGCGTCCAGCTATAGGTATTTTCTACCGTCTAAAGATAATTGGGAAAGAGAACATTCCCGAAGGTGCCGCGATGGTCTGCGCAAATCATTCGAGCATGATTGATCCATTTCTTATTGCTTTTGCGTTTGGGATAGATTGTCAGGTACATGTAATAACGAAAGTTGAGGTTTTCAGGATACCTATTATTTCGCAGATACTAAAAAAGCTTGGCATGATAAGCGTGGATCGCGGGGTTTTAGACGTGGTAACGATAAAGAATATGTTAAGCTACTTGAAAAACAATGAAAAAATTGTGATTTTTCCGGAAGGCACCCGTGTTTCACAGGACGATGCTGCTTCTGCTAAGGCAGGCTCGGTCAAGGTAGCCGATCACGCCGGGGTTCCGATCGTTCCTTTTTATCTTCCGCGCAAAAAACCATTATTCAAAAGAATATCTGTGGTTATAGGCGAACCTTATACTTTTGAAAAGCAGGCGCGAAAGCGCTCATCGGACGACTACTTGCAATTATCCGATGAACTAATGAGTAAAATTAAGTCGTTGAACCCGGAAGAACATGAGTAAGTGTTTAGGATTAAGGAATAAATGAGGGTTATTGTTGCCAAGTCAGCAGGATTTTGCTTTGGAGTACAAAGAGCTGTCTCAATCTGCGAAAGAGCAGTGGAAGAATATGATAATTGCATAACGCTGGGGCCGATTATCCACAATGAGCATGTTGTACGCTATTTTGAGAATAAAGGTTTAAAAACCATTCAGGATATTTCTGAAGTTTCTCCGCAGTCAACAGTTATCGTTAGGTCGCACGGCGCTGTCAAAGAAGAGTATGAGATACTTGAAGGTCTTGATGTTAATGTCATAGACGCAACTTGTCCGGATGTTCAAAGGATACATAATATAGTACGCGATGAATCAAGTAATGGGAGGCTGCTGGTGATAGTGGGTGATCGCCTGCATCCGGAGGTTCGCGCAATTGCAAGTTGGTGCAGTAATTACAATGTGTTTGAGACAGTTGAAGAGTTCTTGGAATGGCTAAGTTTTGATGATAATGCGCAAAAACCTGTATCATTTGTATTTCAAACTACAAACAAAAAAAGTATTTATTATTCATTTGTAGAAATAATAAAAAAAGAGTGTACAAATTACAATATATTTGATACAATATGTAAAGCTACGCGCAAGCGCCAGCAGGAGGCTGAGGAATTATCGACAATAGCTGATGTTATGGTCGTTGTAGGCGACATGAACAGCGCGAACAGTCTCAGACTTGCGGAGATCTGCACGGAGAACTGCAAAAGAGTCTATCTCATTGAAAACGCGAAAGGGCTTGACATCGCAGACATTCGTTTGACGGATACCGTTGGTGTAACTGCCGGCGCATCGACGCCTGCGTGGATTATTAAGGAGGTCACCCAAAAGATGAGCGAAGAAGTAAGGCTTGGTGAGGATAGTTTGGATCAGGAGCTGAAAGATGCCCCTATCGAGTACGATTCACAATTGACAATCAACAATGAACAATTATCAACCGACGCTGAAGCGCACCCCATTATTGCTGAAGTATCAGAAGTTGCCGCAGAGGAAACGGCATCAATGAACGATGAGGAACCAGATGTTTCTGTCGTAGATTCGGAAAGTGTTTCTGCTGAATCTACGGAAAATGAAGTTACATTGTCCGATCCGGGGGAGATGCTATCGGAAACTGTACATCAAGATCCGGAGTCGAGCGAGCATGTGTCATTTGAAGATGAAGGCGAGGAAACTTCGTCTGAGGATGCATCCGTATCGCATGAAACATTTGAGGAAATGCTTGAAAAATCAATTAAAACTTTACATACAGGGCAAAAGGTAAGTGGTGTGGTCACATCCATCACCTCGACAGAAGTATCCGTCGATCTAGGGGCAAAACAATCGGGCTATATACCAGTGAGCGAATTTGCTGACGACCAAAATACAAGCATTGATGATATAGTCAAAATCGGAGATACAATCGAGTCGTTCGTTATGCGTGTCAACGACGTTGAAGGCATGGTAATGTTATCAAAGAAACGTCTCGACGCTATTAAAAATTGGGACGAAATAGAAATGTCCAAAGAAAACAGGTCTATTGTTGAAGGGGTCGTTACCGAGGAAAACAAAGGCGGAGTCGTAGTCAATGTCAAAGGAGTGCGTGTGTTTGTTCCTGCGTCTCAGACCGGGCTTCCAAAATCCGCTCCTATGTCTGAAATTGTCAGAAAAACGGTAAAGCTTCGCATAACTGAAGTAAATCAATCCAGAAGGCGTGTGGTCGGCTCTATTCGGGCGGTTCAGGCAGATGAACGCCGCGAAAGGTCAGAGCGCCTGTGGGATGAGATCGAAACCGGCAAACAGTATGATGGTGTCGTAAAATCAATGACATCTTACGGCGTGTTTGTAGATATCGGCGGAGTTGACGGGATGATTCATATTTCGGAACTAAGCTGGACGCGTATAAAACAGCCGTCAGAGGTAATGTCTGTTGGCGATGAGGTTTCGGTATACGTACTTTCTTTTGATAAAGATAATAAGAAGATTTCACTTGGTTATAAAAAGAACGAGGATAATCCTTGGACGAAGTTCACAAAGCAATACGCTGTCGGCAATGTTATTAGTGTTAAGATTGTTAAAATGATGCCATTTGGCGCTTTTGCTGAGATATGCCCAGGCGTAGATGGACTCATCCACATCTCCCAAATCACTGATCATAGAATCGGGTTGCCGTCAGAGGTACTGACTGATGGGCAGGTGGTTGATGTTAAGATAACGGAGATTGATTTTGATAGGAAGAAAGTATCTTTAAGCATAAGGGCGCTTATTGACCCAAGTTCTCAACCGTTATCAGAGAAAGAGTCTGCTGAAGCGGTAGTTGCGGATAATACCCCAGTTATTGTATATGATACAGATTCACCGCCGGTGAGTGACGATGAACAAAAGGCAAATGAATCCGAAGAACCGGAAGTTGCTGTTGATGTAGCTGAAGAATATGAGAAATCGACAGTCGGCGCTGACGAAGCATTATAATCCTTGACAGGAGAGTAAACATAAACGTATATGAGCTGATGAATCAAAATTATTCGAGCGGGATTGATGTCCCGCTCGAATAATTTGTTACAAGCCAGCCCCCCCCTCCGTCTTTGCGGGCTTGACCCGCAATCCCCTACGCAATGCGAAAGATTTGCAAGCCGGAATCCATAAATTCGCTCAAACCCGCAG
>Ga0099364_10000175_pt1 | contig 107803 bp, 81 predicted proteins | sample TergutTh196P3_FD_73070 | JGI IMG/M metagenome (GOLD analysis project Ga0099364, IMG submission 73070) | Microcerotermes parvus P3 segment gut microbial communities from Pointe-Noire, Republic of the Congo - Th196 P3 | ecosystem: Host-associated > Arthropoda: Insects > Digestive system > Gut ...
ATGCGTTCATTCGGGTTGGCGGTGCGTATTACGAATCCGGCTTTTATGCTCACGCTCCGTCGAATTACAAGTTTGACCTCGGCGGGAATTGGAAGACGTTTAAGACGGGTTTCGGGCTTCAGCATGATCGCCCTGGAACGGTGGTTTTTGTCGTTCGCGGCGACGGCGAGGAACTTTTGCGTAGCGAGCTGGTTGAGAATCGAGCGATACGTCGCGTGGAAATGAGCGTTGTGGGCGTCAGGGAATTGGAGTTAATTGTGGAGGATGGCGGCAACGGCAACTCGGCTGATTGGGGCGTATGGGTCGAGCCGACGCTGGAACGGTAGGACATCGGCAAGCGGATTCGACGCGCCCGAACAACGCGCGCCCGGGCAACGCAAAAGTGCCGGGCGTTCACTCGCCGCCAGTCATGGATGGACCTTGGCCGGTTACTTTGCATTACGTACACTAGGGCGTGTTTCAAATTGCTCTGGACGCGTTTTCGTCATTCCGGCGAAAGCCGGAATCCAGAGGAACCGGCATCGCACGCAATGTCTGGTTCCCGGCTTGCGCCGGGATGACGGCTTTTTTTGTCCAGAGTAATTTGAAATACGCACACTAAAGAAAGGGGTTTCCGATGATGAAACGGAAATTGACGGCTGGTTTGGGGGTTGGAATGATTGCTCTGTTGCTCGCGGTGATAGTCTACGCGAGCACCGACTGCGAGACTGCTTGCGATGCTGCCTATTCGGACGCGTCAATGCACTGCGTCGCGTCTTCCGCTAATGCGCTCGGGTTGTGCGACAGTCAGCCGGCGACGGAAGTGGGATATAAAGTTTTTCTCAGCCAGCTGGGTTTGCCGGATGACTTTTATCAATCTCCCCACCACTTAACTAACAGGGCGGAGTGGGATGAGGAGACATTGAAAGCGGAGATAGAGAAGGAAAGAGCGGAAGCTGAGCGGCTAAGGGCGGAGATTGAGAGGAGAATAACAGAGGCCGACCAGAAAATGCATGAAAACATTGCCGCTGCAAGGGCTCACGCGAAAGATTTCATTGAACGGCGGGGTCGCGAATACTATCCTTTGCCAGAAGCCTCAAACAACCGTTGGGTTATCGTGATGTGTTTTAATGGAGCGGCCATTTTTGCAATGTTAGCTCTCTACTTTTATCATCGTTGGAGAAAAAACAGACTGTTGCCCTGACATGAAAATGAAAAAAACCGTCATCCCGGCACAAGCCGGGAACCAGAGGTAGGATGCTGACCGCCGGGCGGCATCGCCGGAATGACGAAAACACGTCCAGCGTAATTTGAAACTCGCTCTAATGCTGTTTATCGGGATTCGGCACAACCTCTGCGTCACCGGGCGTTGAACGTGCTACGGTGGATTTCGGCTTCGTGTATTTCGGCATTGCGGATTCCTTTCAAAAGGAACAGGATAGCATACAATATCTGATCGTGAAAAAAAACAAGGTTTTGAACGGTTTTCTACAAATATGTTGAAAAATCATACCATGGCGACTTCAATTCGTGGAAAGAACGTTTTAATATCCATCGGGAAGAAAACGCAAGACTGTTCTACCTTACTCGGTACGTATTGTTCTTTATGGCAACGTTGCGATGTCGAGGGACATAAAATTGACCAGATGGAACAAATTGCGTTACAAAAAGTTCAAATGGAGGCGGAATCCAAAAAGATGATGCTCGATCTTGCCATGCGGTTTCCCGTTCGAGGCGGATTGGAAGAGTCTTACAATATGATTAACGATGAACAGATCAAACAGGAGGAAGCGCAACGATTATTCATGCGTGCGAACATCAACGTAGCACAAGCGGACATGTGGCGTGCAATCAATGGATTACTCGGACTCACCAATGAGCCGGAAAAAACGCGACTATCTCGGCGCACCGCATTCGCTTTTTACCGAAATTATTGAAACAACAACACCGGACAGCACAGTTGTCGAACGCATCCCGATGTTTTGGGCAGATTCGATTAGTGTAACGCCGTTTGATGATCATTATCGTGGTGTCAATGGTAAAGTCTTTCTCGGCGATGATGGCAATCCTCAAATGCTCCATTTCAAGACGGCACGCTTGCACGTCTATTACTCAAATGACTCGATTCACTATTCACGGATTAAATGCAGTTGGCGGTAAAAACATTTTCACAGACGTAATTTTGCGTGATGAAAGAAAATGGCCAGTTGCTTCAGATCTCCATTCACTCACAAAGGCTATTTGAAAATTACTCTTGCCTGATATGCTTGAATCCGCGATATTTTGGTAGTATTTCACACAGGAGTAAAATAATAAGCGAAACCAAGAAGTTGGTCTCCGCGAAGTTGTCAACGACATTTTCTAATTTTCAAACAGATCCTTATTTAAGCGATGATTGAGTTAGAGCGTTTCACGTACTGCTATGGACAAAAAACTGTCCTTCCGGCACAACTCGCAGTTCTACTTACCAATTTCCAGGCATATTGCTTTGCCTCCGATAAGAATCGGCAGCGTTTGCCTGTTGCAAGTTATGGTGCTGCATCGGCATTGTTGCCCCTCCCCGATGCGTCATCGCGGAAGTCATTTGGAATCCCCGTTGCGGATTCGCGTAAGTCGATTGCTGCATCGCTCTTCCCGAAGATTGAAACTGTCCCGTCATCATCGGACCGGTGCCTCGCATTTGCCCTGCCATCATCGGGCCAGTGCCTCGCATTTGCCCTGCCATCATCGGGCCGGTGCCTCGCATTTGCCCTGCCATCATCGGGCCAGCACCTCGCATTTGTCCCGCCATCATTAGGCCAGTGCCTCGCATTTGTCCCGCCATCATCGGGCCGGTGCCACGCACGTTGGCACCACGATGGACTTGAGCGGGCTGATGCACGGGACGATGACTGACGGTGTGGAATTGCATGGCCGAAAAAGTTAGTAGAAACCAAAACCCATCGGCCAATCATATAGTCTCCAAAATGCGCGTCAAGCGAAAGAACCGTAATATCCGGTAAAATTTCCGCCGAGGCAAAGAATTTGGGAGGGTTATAGCGATTGTAACAGATTTACCGCCCTGGCATCATCATCGCATTCACTCTCCGAAGACGATCTTATTCTTCATCATCCGCTCACGCGTTTCGATCTTCAATCGTAGGTATTCCATTGGCCGATCGCCCTTAATGCGATTGCAATTGCCGCAAAGCAGTTGATAATTCTCATAATAATCGCCGCCGCCCTTCGATTTCGGAATAATATGATCTACTTCCAAATTGCGAACCTGAAAATCTTCTCCGCAAGCATTGCACTTGCCTTTCTGCTCCTTATAAAGTTGCTGTTTTACCGACTCCGTCGGCTGCACTACTTGCACATCGCTTCGCTTCGGAATCTGATCGGTTGCTATAAAATCTTGGAAGAGCCGACCAGCATCGCTCAATCGTTGTATTAAAACTCCTACCGCTTGTTTCTCAATGTCAATTCCGATCCATTGTCGTTGCAACTGTTGAGCGGCAACGCACGTTGTTGCACATCCGCAAAAGGGGTCAAGTACGGTATCCCATTCGTTTGATGATGCAAGAATGATGCGTTTTAGTAATGCCAGCGGTTTCTGGGTTGGGTAGCCAGTGCGCTCTTTTCCACGTATGACGGGAATGTCCCAAACATCATCGGGATACTTACCGTCTTTCATATATACAATTTCCTGTTTGCCATTTCGTAGTGCCGATATTTTATAGCGTCGCCCTTTTTCGTCGGTGTGGTTATAACGTTTTTCGGTTAATTCTGAATACGGCAATAAAATGTTGTTCGGAAAAAACACTGGCCGTTTTCCTTTGCAATACCAAAAAATAGTATCGTGTTTTTTGGGCAAGCAGTATTTCGGTATCGAATTACCCGTATAACGCCAAATAATTTCATTGACAAAATGCTGTTTTCCAAAAATGCTATCCAGCAAATGTTTCAAGTAGTGACTCGCCGTCGGATCGCAATGCAAATACAAAGAGCCCGTATCTTTTAACACGCGGTGCATTTCTACAATCCGCTGTGCCATATAAGTCAAGTAGGCCATCATCGGCTTGCTATGCACTTCGCCAACGCTGGCAATGTATCTCGCCAACGATGGAAACTGCACTGCAAGCGAGTCGAGATAGTATTCATCGACGTCATTCCAAGTCCACATATCTTTGAAACTGGCACCGGCGGCTTTGCTTCCGATGGGAGCGGAGAACATTTGGTTTTTGTTGAATGGCGGATCGAGATAGATCAGGTCAACGATTTCGCTGTTCATTCCTGATAAGACGTATAAATTATCGTTCGTGTACAGTGTGTTTTTGGAGGCATTTTTTGCCATATTTTTTACTCTATTCCATGCCGATGAGTCTTTGTAAGATATTTTACATTGATTTTTTGGAAAAACACAGTGCAAGCCGGGGACTGCGCTGCAATCAGCTCCGTCCCCGGCTCTTTGCGGTCACGTCCCCGGCTCTTTGTTTCATCCCGGTTCCGTCCCTTGAATCCTGCCGCGACCATCGGCGTCGAAATCGAGGCGAATGTCCTTGCTGTCCTCGTCAATCGACAAAACATAATCCATACCGCTCAATCGGTAATGGCCCGGCGGAAGCAAAATGTCGTACGCGCCGTCCTCTATCCATAGCATCGTTACCATCGGCCTGTCCTCTCTGACAGGCGAGTCTGGCCCTCGCATTGCATTGACCTGGATATTAGACCGCTCCAATTCAAATGTACCAAACACGCGAACCAACTTGATCGTCCCTAAATCAACGTTTTCGCCCGGTGCGAGGTCCATGTCCCTCTCTACAGGGAAATGCCTCATTGTGCCATGTATTGTTCGTAGCCTCTCCGAAAGACTATACGGCGGGGCTACCATAATGGGCATTTTGCCGGACAAAACAGGCAACAATACCCTACCATCCGAATCCGTTTCGGTATATGTAGGACTCCAATGCGAAGCAGGATCACTGTGTGAATAAAACAGCCTCATCAGTTGTCCCGCCATCGGCCTGTTTTCCGCATCGACCAGCCTTGCCGTTACACTACCCATCGGCTGAAGAGTAAAACGCTGCGTTGTCCCGAACATGTCGGGCGTAATTTTTGCAATCGTTCCATGCTTGCCATGGTTATCTATGAAATAGAGCGAACCAGACTTTTCCGATGATTCGAAAATGAATTGACCGCGTGTAAACGATTCGCTGTGGCTTCTTGTAGTGTCATCGCGAAACTCCGGGACGAACCAAGAAACAATCTGCTCAGATACCGGCGAGCCGTCTGCCAATTCCAATTCGACAAAAATCGGTGTCGAAAATGTCAAATCGAATTGCCTTGCCGTGTCGGTTTCGTTGATGACAATGGTTCTGTTCACTCGGTAAATCAAGTATTCGCCCGGCAGAAGATAAGCCGTGTATTCGCCATTTTCGTCCGTCGGTGTCGACGACCAAAAATGCGAGAACGTGGTTGTGGTGCGGCTTGGAACAGTGTCATCCCGCGATTCGAACATGGTATGCTGCACAAAGATCACACTACGTTCTACAGCGGGCAGGCCATTTTCGTACACAACCTTGCCGCGTATCGGAATGCCCTCTTCCAGCGTAATGTCCAGCGGTTCCATATCTGCTTGGACAACGAACTCCAGCGGTTTCATGGTGAATCTCTCGCCTGCATTCGTGGACATAATGCTCAAGACGCTCTCTGCCAGATTGGGAATGTCTTCAATTTGGAATGTGCCATCCGCTGCGGTGTGAACGATAGCGCCTCGGGCATCGCCAGGGGAACCAACTCGTGATTCCGTTCTGACATACACTCGGTAGCCAGCAGCGGGCGAACCATCGGGAAGCCGAATGCGGCCGCTGATGTTTATGCTGTCTGTCACGTCGAAAGACTCAGCAACGTTCGTTAGGGGCGTCCCTGGCTCACGCGGCGGGCCCTGGGCGAGCGGCGGGCTCGGCAGCACCACGGTCAGTTCACGCTCTTCGCCCTCCGACATTTTCGGAACCTCCTGCGAAACAATTTCGTAACCCCTGCCGACAATGTGAAGTCGCATCGCCTCATCCGGCAAAATGCCGTCCGCATTGATCTTCGTCTCGTCGTTGCCAAAGTTTTTATACTTGAACGAAACGTTCAAAATGCCGAGAAGAGGCACAAGCGATGTCGCATAATCCCAGTCGATTACGTGAAAATGCTCCGAGGTGATTTCTACACGAATTTTGTCCCCCTCGACCTTGATTGTGGCCGGCGTGCCATTACTGATGTACTCAAGCCAAGCATAATACTCCTTGACCGGCTGCCCGAGTTCATCTACGACATTCAAAATGATATTCGGCGACTTGAAAGCCGCAACTTCGATCCTCATGGCCTGCTCAATCGTACCCAGCGGCAATTCGCTGCGATTGTTTGCATTTCTCCATTCACTTTCGCCTTCGATTCGCATACGATACGTGGTATTGGTATCAAAAGGCACTCGAAAAGCCGCATTTTCCAGTCCCACTGGAACCTGAAAGGAGAACAATCCATCCCCTTGATAGGCACTCGGCGAGTCCGAACTCATACGCGACGCAAAGAAATTGCCATCCTCCTGACGTCCCGAAATATTTGCATTGAGTTCGCGGTAGGAATCGGCCGTCTTGTCGGAAAATTGCACATCAATGTTGACAGTCTGTTGCGCCTGGAGTGTTACTTCCAATGCTGTTTCCGAAAGCGTTTCATTTATGGCATAAAAGACGCCATCGACCGTTTTGGCATCCCCGTCTCTATCTGCCCGCCAAGTAACCGAGTTGGCAATCGACCAAGGGGGATTACGTCTGGCCATCGAGCTTGGCCGAACGCGAATATTGTAATCACCTTCCGTGACAGGATGAAGACGCGCTTTTCCCTCCTGGTCGGTAAGCGCAGAACGGGTATAGGGAGACAAAAAACCCACCGCAAAATCCTCGCCCTGCCGGGTAAGATTAACCCAAACATCATGTACCGGTTTCCCGTCTTTATCCAGTACGGTTACAATCGGCTCGAAGCCCTTTTTAAGCACGATGTTCCCGTGGTCGCCCCGTGCTTGGTTTTGGGCTGGCGAAACGAATTGCGGGGCAAGGGTTTCGGGAAGAGCCCAAAAAGCAATCTTTTCATCCTTGGCAACATCAATACGGAATCGCCCGTCCGCATCGCTTGTCCGATCCATCGTTTCGACCTCTATGTAGTCGTTTCTAAACGGTCGGGCTTTTTGTCGCAGTACGGAAATCAAGACATCTGCAAGCGGTTGCCCTTGTTCATCGACAAGCCGGCCTGTGATTGTTTCGGCCCGTTGAAGCGGGAAAACGTCGCAGACCAGCCTTCCTTCATTGAGGAAGCGTTCCGCCCATTGGGCTTGGCGGCCATTGCTCTCCGAAACATAACCTTCCTTTTCGACGAGAATCCACGTTCCTGCTTCCATATCGGCATCCAATTCCGAGGGAAGCGGAAAGATAATCCGGCCTTCGGCGTCGCTGATGGTCGTTCGGCGATCGACTTCCACTCCGCCGGGCTTGGCAAAGTAGAGTGTCGCCTGGACTCCAGCGAGCGGCTGTTGAGTTTCCGCATCAATTACGGAACTCCAATGCTGTTCCGCGTTCACGTCCGGGGACTGCACCGCAGGCGGCTCCGTTCCCGGCTCTTTGGGCAATTCCCGAGCAACAAATTCAACACGGAACAGCGCGACGCTCAAGATCGCAGCGGTTCCCAATACGAGTAATGTTTTTCTCATGGTAAAGTTCCTTTCTAATGGAGGGATTTCAAGTAATGATGCAACCCGACGCCCGATTCGGGATTTCGTCAGGTTGCGGCCCAAAATGGACTGACGGGCAACAAAATGCGTCGGGGCGTTCTCATGCAACAGCAAGAGCACGCTAGCGAATTCCGCGATTCCCCTTTGAGAGGGCTTTGCTTTCTGGCCTGCGAACGCTTCCCGATCACAAAGTTGCTCCGCCAATTCGTCAAACCGGTTCGCGGCATAGTGCGCAGCCGGATTGAACCAATGCGGCAAGGCTAAAATCCGCACGAAAAAGGATTTCCAAACGTCGCGCCGCCGGAAATGTGCCAATTCATGCTTCAAAACACCAAGCCGACCGGACTCGGAGAGTTCATCCCAAAGTTCGTAAGGCACCACCAAGCGGTAGCCCCACGGCGTTCGGATCAATGCCGGCCCGAGCCCTTGTCCGGCATTATCGTGCGACAGCACCATCGGTATTTTCCGCGGGTCAATACCGTGTGTTGTCAGCAATTTTTCCCACGGTTCCGCCAGAGCGTCCTCGGCGGGTTCCGTGCATCGCAATCGGCACAGGACGCGAATGTATCCCGTTGCCGCCAGGAGTAAGGTGATGACCATTCCGGCAAACCAAAGGGAGAGAAGGATTCGGTACGCCGCATCCGTTGCATCCCCCGTGCTGATTACGTAGTCCTCTACAGAGCCGGTTACAAAGCCCGAAGCACCAGCGAGGGGCTCCGGGCTGACGTTTTCGTCAGAAAGCAGCAGAGCGTCATTCCGGTGAAAGCCGGAATCGAGGCGAGCGACTTCCATCCCGGCTTGCTGCGTTCCGATTTGTGCCGGAATGACGGGCGAAAGGCTTTCGCTCTGCGTTTTGGAGGCGTCTGCTTCCTGCGTGGGAGCGATGTAATAGGGGACCTGGATGACGGGTTGCAGCCAGCACCAGCCGGTGAGCAAAACGGCAACCCAGAGCAGCCGTGCGAGTTTCGGCAACTGATGTTCAATTTTCCGAAGCGCGAGCCAAGCGATCCCGCCGCAAAGCGTCAGGAGGAGCGTCGTTCGGAGCAAAGCGATGAGGATGTCGTCGTTGGGCATAGGAGTATTATGGGCTATAGGCTATTCATGTTTCGCAATCAAATCTTTCAGCAGGGTAATTTCTTCGGCGGTCAGTTTCCGTTTTTCGGTCAGATGGGCAATGAGCGGAACGAGGCTTCCGCCGCTGATTTTTGCCGCTGTCTCAAAAAACGAACCGGACGCAATTTCCGTTTTGACGATGGCCTCGTAGAGTGCGGGATAATCTGCACTGCGAACGAGCACGCCTTTATCGACCATTCGGTTGAGTCGGGTTTGTATGGTGGTGTAGCCGACGGGTCGGGAATAGTTTTTATGCACGGCGGCGAGGGGAGCGGGCCCGAGTTTCCAGAGGAGGTCGAGCAGTTCCATTTCGCCTTCGCTAAGGGGGGTGAAGGATGGGTTTGTGGTATTTTTCGCCTTTGCCATGGTGTTCAAACAGACTTACTAAACGAGTCGTAAATCATTTTACTACAGATTTCGTAAGTTGTCAAGTCTAGGCGGGGGACACGGCAGGCGAGTGTTCCGATAGGTAGGTTGCCGACCTCGCTTCTCCGTCATTCCGGCGCAAGCCGGAATGGCGGTTTTTGTCCTACGCGACGTGTTTATCCCCCTCGCTCGGCAACGCAACCATCGGCATCGCATCCGCCGGAATCCTGTCCTCCTCGCCCGGCCGCTCGCCCGGCGGAAGAAATGTTAATAATTGCATCTGGATTATCCGAGGATGCTCGCCCGACTGAATTGCCAACACGCCCTGCGCGATCATCGACTTCATCCGCAATTCGGATTCATGCAGTTGCTTCAACTTTTCCGCCATCGGCAAAAAGAATAAGTTGGCCGCTATGATCCCATAAAGCGTCGTCAAAATCGCAACGGCAACGCCCGGCCCGACCGTTTCGGCACTCAGTTGCGTCAGCATTAAAACCAATCCGATGAGCGTGCCGACCATACCGAAGGCCGGCGCGAATTTCCCGCAGTGCAAAATGATATTACGGCCTTGGTGATGCCGATATTGCATTTCCTCAATTTCGCTGTCCAAAATCCTTTTCACGGTGGTCGGCGGCAGACCGTCGACAATCAGATTCAATCCTTCGGCCAGGAAGGGTTCACTGACTTCTCGCAATCGGTGTTCTTGGGCCAATAATCCCTCTCGGCGTGCGGATTCGGCAAAGAATACGATTTGTTCGATGATTGCCGAGGCATTCGTTTTTGGATTTGCGAAGCATTTTTTGACGGAGGCGAGTGCTTTGCGGATGGACTTGCCGGGAAAGGCGATCAGGAGAGCGGCAATGGTTCCGCCGAAGACGATGCACAGAGCGGAGGCATTCCAAAATACGGCGAGCCCTTCGTGTCCGCCGAAAATGACGGCCCCGAAGATTAAGAGGGCACCCAAAATGAAGCCGACGAGCGTCCCGATGTCCATATGCTGCCTTTATACCCTAAAATTGCGGTATTGTCAACCTTGTGCAAGCCGTTTGCGTACTTTTTAGAGCATATTCAGAATGAGCCCGGACGCCGTTCCATCATCCCGGCGCACACATTGTCATCCCGGCGCAAGCCGGGAACCAGATATTGCGAGCGATGCCGATTCCACTGGATTCCGGCTTTCGCCGGAATGACGATTTTTTCCAAAGCAAAAATGCAAAAATGGATACGTTTTACCGAGCCGCCTTGTACGCATTCGCCCGATTGCGAAAGTCATTGTTCGTCGTAACTTCAAGCACGCGATCCAATGCCGCATGGAATTCCTCCCGAGCCGAGCGACGCAGGCCCGTCTGATGCGCCAAATCCAATATCGCTCGACAAGACCAATCCCGCAACTCCGCATCGTCAATATGCCGTAACGCAAAGCGTAACGACTCGACGATCCGAATCGAACCCGCCCGCTCGATTGCCAATCGCTTCTCTTCGACCCGGCTGGCCAACTCAAACGCCTCTATAAGCCGATTGAGTTTCTGCTGCTCATTGGTCCGAATGCCAATTTGATCCTGCGGACGCGTGCCCGGCAACGAAACAACCCGAATAAATGCACGAAGGGCGGAAATCCGCTCCTCACTCGGATTATCCGTGTTACGAACAAACGCAATCAAATCATCCGCAACGACGGCATCGGGCCAAGTGCGAAATGCATGAATCGCATTACGATTTGGCCGAATTGTATCCAGCGTGTTCGCATCGCCGATTCGGCCCAGAAGCGACAGTGCTTCCGGCGTATCCCAGGCGTTACCGAGTGCCCGCATCACGGGTTCCGCATTGCGGTCCGCCAGCCGGGCGATGATTTGTTCGGCCCGGTCTTTTTGCCCGCGTTCGGTAATCAGTGTCCAAACCGCAACGAAGTCGGCAATGTGCTCAGCCGTCGCGGTCGCTTCGGCCCATTGCAGGAGTTGCAGGCGGTCCCGAGTACGGGGAGCCTTTGCCCGTTCTAGCAAAATGGGCCGAATTTCCGCATTGAATCGCCGACTCAATACATCGGCGAGAATGGCGAATTTTTCGGCGTCCGTCTCCGCCCGTAAGTTTTCGAGCAATGCCGTGTCGATTCGCAATCCGCTCATTCGAGCGAGCGCAACTTTGGCCAATTCTCGGTTTTCTCCCGTTCGGGCTTGTTCGAGCAGGAACGGTATTTCGGCTGGTCCGCCGAGTGCTCCGACTGCGAGAATTCCGGCATTTCGGAGCGTTTCATCGGAACTTTGGACGGCATCGAGGGCCAGCGGAAGATACGGATTCGCAGGCCGTGTTCCTGCCCCAGCGGGCGGCGTGCCCTGGCCGGTCTGGCGGCGTTGCTGCATATTGAGACGCATCCGCAAGGTTCGGTCGGTCAGATTGCTCAAAACCTGGGCTTTTTCCATATCGTTCAATGCGGCATATCCCGCCAAAAATTCCGCGATACCGGCATTGGCTCCGAGGGGAAGGAAGGGGATCGCCATCGGCATATCGGCTTCGACGCCGTCATTTCGCGGCACATCGGCACTTTGTGCCCGGGCAATGAGTGCATCCTGGGCAAGTTGCTGTGCGACGGCTTGCGTATTGGCTTTGAGAGCATTTTCGGCTTCATTACCGGGAATGTTGGCCAATGCCCGGGCGGCTTCGTCGCGGATTCGGACTTCATTATTCGTCAGGAGTCTTGCCAAAGCGGGTACGGCGGTTGCATCGCCGACGGTTCCGAGTTGCCGAATGATCCAAACGGCCGTATCGACGGGATTATCCTTGGCGAGTTGTTCGACGGAAACTCGGATGATTTCGCGTTGATTTTCGGGCAGATGTCCCTGTTGCTGGCAGAATCGCTGCCAATTTTGTTGTGCATTTCGTCGATGGTTTTGGTCGGCAGCGGAGAAGTCGGCCGACCATGTGGCGAAGTTTTCGGCAATTTCGGATGTATAGGCCTTTGAGGGGGCGAGCAATGCGAATGCCGTCATCAAAACGGCCGCGGCGGCGAAAAATCGGAGAGTTTTCATTGTGCTTGGATGTTAGACGAAAAGGAAGTGCGTCCCATTGTAACACATATCCAGTGCGAAAAACAGAGTCCCGTCGCTCGAAACCCGCCGCTAATCCTGTTCCGGCGAATAGCCCTCCTGCGATAAAGCCATCAAAATAGCACTGCGGTGATCATATCCAAATGCCTCCAATGTGATGGAAATTTCCGTGCCCTGATCGCTCGTCCGGTTAATGTCCACAAACTGATTGTGCTGCAACTCAATAATGTTGGCACGCTCTCTCGCTATAATGCCCGATATGCGATGCAATTCGCCAGGACGATCCGGCAAACGCACTCGAAATGTAAAAATCCGGCCCCGCCGCCGCAATCCATGCTGCACCAACGACGCAATCGTAATCACATCCATATTCCCCCCGCTCAATAAGGCAACGACATTTTTTCCCTGCGCCCCGAGGAACTTAAGTGCCGCTGCGGAAAGCAAGCCCGCATTCTCGACCACCATTTTATGGCTCTCCATCATGTCCAAAAAAGTATCGACCAGTTTTGAATCTTCGATGGTAATAATATCATCCACATATTTTTGAACATACGGGAAGACAATATCGCCCGGCGTGCGGACGGCAGCCCCATCCGCAATCGTTTCAACCTTTTGCAGCGATGTAACTTGCCCAACTCTCAGGGATATTTTTGTCGATGCCGCTCCGGCAGGCTCCACGCCGACAATGCGAATGTCCGGCTTGAGTATTTTTGCAAGCGTTGCAATTCCCGCCGCGAGCCCGCCGCCGCCGATGGGGACCAAAATAATTTCCGTGTCCGGCAACGCCCGTAAAATTTCAAATGCCAACGTTCCCTGCCCCGCCGCAATATCCAGATCGTTAAAGGGATGCACGAATTCAAAGCCTTGCTCTTCCGCGAGTTTGACCGCGTAGGCGTGGGAATCGTCGTAAATACCGCCTTCCAAAACGACCTTCACGCCGTATGCTTTTGTGTTGTTGACCTTGACGAGCGGCGTCGTTTCCGGCATCACGATGGTCGCATTGGCATTGAAATACTGAGCGGCATAGCCGATTCCTTGAGCGTGATTACCCGCCGAGGCGGCAATCAGCCCGCGGTCTCGCTGTTGGGCGGAAAGCAGAGAAACCTTGTATAAGGCTCCGCGGATTTTATATGCGCCGGTCAACTGCATATTTTCCGGCTTGAACCAAACGCTGTTTCCAGATTGCTTGCTGAAAAACGGGCTGTATACAAGGTTGGTGTCCAGAATGACGCCTCGCAATACCGACTCGGCTGATTGAAATTTTTCTAGTGTGAGCATTGATTTTAGGGATATACCACAACCGGCAACACATCAGACTTGTTCGGAACCTGTCATTCCGGCGCAAGCCGGAATCCAGACATTGCATGTGATGCCGGTTCCTCTGGATTCCGGCTTACGCCGGAATGACGATTTTGAGGATTTCCGAACAGGTCTATTATACTATTTCTTAGCCAAATGTTAACGGAGCCGCAGTCCGCCAGCGGGATCGCTAGGGCATTTCGCGCGTGCGATGGACAAAAAACGGCCATCAGCCGCCGCGCAACTTCCTCGCAATCCGACCACGCAAAATGATTGCCGTTAAATTGAGCGTTAATACCAAGATGATCAACGTCGCTACCAATCCATACTGATTGTACGGCACCATATTCGCCAACCGATCGCCCACCGCTATGTCATATGCCGAATACGATAATATCGGCGTATGCTCAAATAATATATTCGTCCAACTTACAATCCCGCCCGTTGCAACCGCACACGTAAACAACAACGATGCCGTATCGCCCGCCGCCCGACTCATTGCTAAAATCGTTCCCGTTAATATGCCCGGTAACGCTGCCGGAAACGTTACCGTAAAAAAACACCGCGTTGCACTCGCTCCCAATCCCAGCGCAGCCTCCCGAAATGTTTGCGGTACACTCCGAATCGCCTCCTCACTCGCCCGAATCAATACCGGCAATACCAATATCGCAAGCGTTAGCGAACCCGCTAAAATACACGGCTTCTTCGTGATGTAATGCACAATCACCGCCAAGCCGAAAAGCCCAAATACAATACTCGGGACGCCCGCCAGTGTGTCGATCGCCAAGCGAATCGTACGCGTGATGACACCGTCCTCCTTTGCCGTTTCAACCAAATACGCCGCCGTCGCAACGCCAATCGGCATCGCGAAAAGAATTGCGAAAAATGTCACAATCAGCGTTCCCAACAACGCAGGGCCGATTCCGCCCATAAAATATCCCGCCGTCGGAGCATCGTAAAAATATCCCCAGTAGAACGTCCACCGCGGATTCATCATCCGGTCGATGTTCGATTCCAAATACTCGAGCATTTCCCGGAGTTCCGCAAAGACGGGCTCGTCGAAAATATCTGCCCGATTGATCGGCACTTCGCGGTTCGGGAGCACATTGCCCTCTTCGTCCCATTGCGGTTTCCAAACGGTCGTTCGGAGAATAGCCTCACAGTATTTTTCTGTCATAACCCAATGCGGGGTGCCGTAGCGGATTTCCGGCGGAAGATGTTCGATGCCTTCTCGTATTTCCGGCCCGAGCAACCCGCCGTTGCCGTCGCTGCCGGTGATGCGGTGCCGAAGTTCCTGAAAAGCCGTGCCGTACGTCTTGTTAGGGTCTGCAATCGTCGGCGTTTCACGCAGTTCCACGTTGACTGCTTGGGCAAACTCGAAATACCGTTGCATCACGATGGCCGTTTCGTAAGCGGGCGTTCCCTCGAGGATTTCATCAGGAGCCGAAGGCGTTAATCCCGGGGTAATATCCGTCGATTCGCACATCCTGTTAAATGCCCGTAAAAGCCTACGGGACGCATTGTCAATTTCCCGGCGCCGGCTTTCTTCCTCTTCGAGCCGCTGGGCGAGGTTTGCCCTCGCCTCTTCGGACAGAGCAACGTCGAGTTCATGTTGCAGTTGGGCTAAAATCTGCTCGCTTTCCTGCCGCGTCGCTCTATCCCGTCGGGCGGCCTGTTCCAGGAGCGGTTCGGGCGCAAGCCAAGCGAATCGGTCGAGCGTTTCGTAAACCGGCTTGCGGACGGCAAAGCATTGCTCGAATTCTGCCCGTACCGCTTCGAGATGGCCACGCTGGTATTGGTTTTTCAGAAAAAGCCGATGTTCGACCGTCGCCCGAAACAAAAAAGCCTCCCGGCCATTGCCCAGGAGCGGGCCGAGCACGATGAAGAGAACTCCCGTCAGGCAAAAAACCGAGGCAAAACCGGCCAGCGTGAACAGTCTGTCCATAGTATTACGGGCAAAAAGGTGCAGCCGGGGGCCCAGCCGTTTGATCAGGCCATGCACGGCATGCTCCCACCAACGGAAGGGGATGCTGACAGAGGCCGCTGCGTAATCCAGGGATTTTCTGACCAAAATACCGATTTTTCTGAACGCATATGACAGATAGGAAATGGATGTTTCGGGCTCTGTGATCGTTTTTGCGGGCTTACTTCGTGCGGCGGACTCGCCCATCTTGGAGCGGAAGCGGTGCGAAAGTTGTTCGGACACCAAATTGAGGCAGAAAGTGAAAATCAGCAACACGAATCCGACGGCAAAGAGCGCACTGCGGTGCATCGAGTCGGCGGAGGTTTCGCCCATATCGGACGCGACGGTTGCCGTCATTGTCCGAACCGCTTCGGTAAAGGAACCGAGGACGGCTTGGACGTCGTACCAGGGTGTCGGAACATTGGATGCGTTGCCGGCGGCCATCCAAACGACCATTGTTTCGCCGATTGCCCGCATCATCCCGAGGACGATGGCCGTCAAAATACCGCTATGAGCGGCCGGCAAGACGACTTTTGTAAGGGTTTCAAATCGCGTTGCCCCGAGCGCGTAGGATGCTTCGCGAAGTTCTCTGCCCAGGGATGTCATCGCATCTTCGGCAACGCTGACGATGGTCGGGATGGCCATAATCGCAAGCACGAGCGAGGCGTTGAGGGCGTTTGTTCCCGATGGAAAGCCGAATGTATCTTGGAGCCAGGGGGCGACGACTTTGATGGCAAAGAAGCCGAAGGCGACGGAGGGGATTGCCGCCAGGAGTTCCATGATGGGCTTGATCCATTGCCGAACTTGAAAGGGAACCATATCGCTGAGGACGACGGCAGTCATCACGCCGATGGGGACGGCGATGCACATGGCACCGAATGTTACGAGAATGGAGCCGTAGATCATGGAGAGCATCCCGAATTGGGCGTCGGCTCGTTCGGGATGCCATTCGGGCGAGGAGAGGACGTTGAAAATGTTTTCTTGCGTGAAGAAGGGAATGCTTTTCCAGGTAATGAAGATAAAAATCGCGATAACGGCGAGGAGTGCGATATTAGCGACTCGCGCGAGGAGCCAGCCGCCGATCCAGGCTCGGATACGGCGTAATCGGTCTTCTCTTTTGGAGAGGAGGAGAGTATTCTTGTTCATACTGGCGGGCTGGCACCGCCCAATTCGATGGTCGTATGCAGTAAGTTTAGCAGGTCGGCGTGAAAAGTAAATGAAGAAATTGTTAAGATTATGCTAAGGCACCCAAGAGCGGGGGGCGTTAGCCCCCCGGGAACGACTCCGCAAGTCTCTTGACAACCTCGCCGCCAGCCGGTAAACTACCATCCTGCGTACCGCACACCCCTCAAACGATTGCCAAACATCCAACCCCGTACTTTTTCGGTCATCTCGCTCGGCTGTCCCAAAAATCTCGTCGACAGCGAACAATACGTGTTCTCCCTGAAACAAAACGGACTCGAATTTCAAACCAATATCGAAAACTGCGAACTCGTTGTCCTCAATACCTGCGGATTCCTACAGTCCGCACGAAACGAAGCACGAGAATATCTCCAAGCACTCATCGAACTGAAAAAAAATAAAACCATCGGCCGCATCGCCGTCCGTGGCTGTATGACCAAAGCCGAAGGCATCGAATCGCTCGCCCAAGAGTTTCCCGACGTCGATGAATGGTCTGCCTTTTCGCCAGAACAAGCCCCATCCGGTACGGAACTCGCCGTCCCGAGACATATCCTGACCGAAAAACACGTTGCCTATCTTCGCATTGCCGACGGATGCAATCGACGGTGTGCATTTTGTGCCATCCCCAACATCCGCGGGAACTTCCGAAGCATGACGGAAAACCATGTCCTCGACGAAGCCAAATGGCTTGCCGAATCTGGCGTGAAGGAACTCGTTGTCATCGCCCAAGAAACAACCTTTTGGGGCAGCGATCTGCCCGATAAACCAAAATTGGCCGATTTGCTGCGGAAACTGGAAACTATCGACGGCATCCGGTGGATTCGGCTGATGTACACGTATCCGCAGTATTTTGAGGATGATTTAATCGACCTTTTTGCGGCGGGCGGGAAACTGTTGCCGTACATTGATATGCCGTTGCAGCATGCGAACGATGAAATGCTCAAAACGATGAACCGTCGGGTAACGAAATTGGAGACCGAACGGCTGTTAGAGAAACTTCGGACGCGGATTGACCATTTGGTGCTTCGCACTTCGTTCATAGTGGGTTTTCCCGGCGAAACGGACGCGATGTTTACGGAATTGCTGCATTTCGTGGAGCAATGGAAGTTTGAACGGGCGTCGGCCTTTGCTTTTTCGCCGGAGTCAGGCACGCCGGCGTATCAATTTAAGCCGAGGGTGCCGGCCAAGACGATAGATCGGCGATTGGAGCAACTTTGTAAGGTTATGCGCAAGCATACGGTTGCGTGGGCGAGTCAGCAAAAGGGGAAGATTTTGCAAGTCCAGATAGACGGCAACTTTATGGACGAGTTTGGCCGCAAGGAGCCGCAGTTATTCATAGGTCGAACGGTTGCGGACGCACCGGATGTTGATTCGGTCGTGTATGTTACGGGCGAGGCTTTGGTTCCGGGCTCGCTGATTGAATGCGAAATTTTGGATGTCAATGAAGTCGACCTCGTCGGCATCGCGGTTTAGGGCGGGGGGGATCGAGGGACTCTAAAAGTTAATATAGGCAAAATTTAACGGTTTTTCTGCCTGTAATGCTCTTTATCAAGATTAAACCGGTTGTATGACGAAATCCTCTTTAGACGGTTATAGCGAATATGCAGGCTATAACAAAAGTACCCCTTTTAACGTGATCTCCCAATGATGAGAACGTTTTTTATCACATCGGCTTCGCTGTTTATCGTAAGTTGCTGCTTAATCTCCTCTTGCATGGGTTCCAGTGAAGAACCACGAGCAAATTGGGCGACCGAAGCCTATCAGAAAAACTGCGTCTCCGTTGTCTTCATCCAAGGCGACAAAGTCGAAGAACGACGCGGAAGCAATACCGATTCCGAAAGAACCTTCAACGGAATGGGAAGCGGTATCATCATCGACGAACGGGGATACATCATCACCAACTATCACGTCGTCAAAGATATTCGGCGAATCCAAGTCAAAACCCACGACGAACAGGATTTCGTCGCAACGCTCGTTGCAAAAGATGCCGATACCGACTTGGCGCTCATTAAAATCAATACCCGCGCTCCGCTGCGGCCAATCACCTTCGGACGCTCCAACGACTTAATGCCGGGCGAAGTCTGTTTGGCCATCGGAAATCCCTACGGCTATGTTTATTCGCTGACGGATGGCCGAATCAGTGCCATCAACCGCGAAGTCGGCGTCGATGGCTCTTCGCTGGTGTATCGCGCAGCCATCCAAACGAATACGGAAATCAATCCCGGCAACTCCGGCGGGCCGCTCATAAACATACACGGCGAAATGATTGGAATCAACGTTGCCATCCGGCAGGGAGCGACGGGAATCGCCTTTGCGACACCGGTCGATCAGGTCGTCGAGGTTGCCGCGAGACTCCTCGGGGAAGTTGTCAACCAGCAAGTCGCCCACGGAATTACGGTCTCGCAAAACGAGCCGAGCGATTACAATGCCGTGAAACGCTTTTTCATTCGGGTTGAATCCGTCGAAAGCAACAGTCCGGCAGCGTTTGCGGGCATCCAAAGGGGTGATATTCTCTCCGGGATAGGAAAATACACTTTGCGTAACAAACTTGATTTTTATCGGGCTTTGCTCGACCTGCAACCAAACGAAGATATTGCGTTTTCCTTGTTTAGGAACCGAGAATTGCTGGATGTTGCTGTGGTCGTTACCGCACCGCGAAGGGGAGCCGTTGCCAATCGGAATGTGTCGCCCGGTGCATCGCCGAGTGTCTCTCCGCAGCCGGCCGTTGCGGCTCCTAGGACGGCGAGCAATACGGCAAATAACTCTGCATTGGCCGAGGCGGACAGGATGGTTTGGGAAAATCTCGGCATTCAATACGCGGCGATGCCTCCGCAGGAATTTGCAAAATCGTATCAAGAGTTTCTGACCAAGTTTGACGGAGCCGTCATCGTCCGAGCGGTACGGGAAGGCAGTCCGGCGGACCAGGCGGGCTTCACGACGGGCGACTTGGTTGTGGGAATCGGCCCTTGGGGAACGACTTCGGCCAATGACATTCGCTGGATTGCCGCCAAAGAATGGTCGAAAATCCGCTCGGAAAACGAAAAACTGCAAGCCGACGTCATTCGGGAAGGCACACACTATCTTGCGGAAATCCCGATGCAGTAAGAAGGGAGCACGGGCAACACGCGAAACGCTCTCGAGCATTTCGCGAATTGGAGTGGAATCGCTCCCGTCATCCCGGCCACACAACGTCATCCCGGCGCAAGCCGGGAACCAGCATCACACGCAATGTCTGGATTCCGGCCTTCGCCGGAATGATGGTTTTTCCAAAGCAAAAACGAATCCGCCCTACCGTCTTCTATTTTTCCTCACATCGTAGGCATGATCGCGTTTGTTTAGAACTTTCGCTTCCACAATTCGGTCCAACGTGGGAATGATACTTTCCGTCTCTTGGGGATCAACCCGCTGAATGTCGGCCAACACTTCAATACCTTCGACGACCCGGCCAAAAACCGTATGCCGGCCGTCCAAAAATGAAGTCGGAATAAACGTCAGGAAAAATTGCGAACCGTTTGTATTCGCACCGGCATTCGCCATACTGATTGAACCTCGGAAATGCTTGCGGGCCTGCGGAAACCTGTTTCCGGTTTCGCAATCGAAATTATAGCCGGGCCCCCCGCCGCCCGTTCCCGTCGGGTCGCCGCCCTGTGCCATAAAGTTCGGCAATACCCGATGGAACACGACATCGTTGTAAAAACCTTGTTCGACCAGCGAAACGAAATTCGCAACCGTATTCGGGGCCTCATTTTCGAAAAGTTCGAGCACGATTTTCCCTTTCGAGGTCGTCAGTTCGACGCGGGGCAATTTTTTGGCGGGATCTTGCTGCCCAGCCTCGGTTTCGGCCTTGCGGATTGCCTGTTCTTGCCTCCAGGCTGCTCGGGTTTGCGGCATGGCCGTCAGTTGGTTTTGAATCGTTCGGAGAAAGTCCCGTTGCGAAACAGCAAAACTCGTCATGACTTTATCCAATTCGCCCGATTCCGCGGCCGTTTTGAGCCATTCATCGGCTTCGTCGTAGTTCATCGAGAGCAGTGCAGAGAGGCCTGCAAAAACATAAAATCGGTCGGCTCCCTGGTCGAGGCCTGATGACGCGAGACGCTTGAAAACACGGACGGATTCTTCATAATTTTCGCGGTGGAACTCAAAAGCGACCGTCGAATAGAGCAGATTCATAACCGCGGGATTGCGGTTGGGCGTTTCTTCATGGGCTTCGAGTGCCTGTTCGATGGATTTTTTATGGAGGGCAAGCCCTTGTTGATAGAGTCGGGGATGTTCTGCATCAATTTCCGCTTGGCGTTCCGGGCGGGCATCTTGATACTCGATTTTCATGGCCGTCAACTTTTTGGCCAGTTCCCGATACTCGTTGAGCGAATCCATAAACAACTTGTTTTTGGGACCGAGTTCGGCGGCCTCTTGCTCGGTATGGGCATATTGAGGCGGTGTTGTTCCGCTTTCTTGAGCGGCCAGAAAAACACAAAGGGGGAAGATGCCGAGCATAAAAAACAAGCAACGGATTGGGGAATAGTTTAGCATTGTGGTACGGGAACGATGGAGGGATCAAGCGATTGTTCCTAACTCCTGGTTTTCCGCTTTCGTGGAAAGACGTTAAGAGTTATGGAACGGCCCATTCTAACAAAATCTGACGAATAAACAAGCGATCTTCGCGGTTTCCCGGACAATAGGGCGTATCCATTTTTACTTTGGACAAAAATATCGTCATTCCGGCGAAAGCCGGAATCCAGACACGCGGCGTGCATGCCGTTTTCCTGGTTCCCGGCTTTCGCCGGGATGACGGAGGGGCATCAAGCCCCATTCTGAATATGCTGCGTGTTCTGCATCCCAGGCTTATGCCAAAATTTTCCGCTGTAATTCGTCAATTTGGTCTATCGCTTCCGGCCACTCAAAAAGAATGATCGACTGCGTTATTTTTTCCAGCCGTTCGGAAATCTCTGGAGCCCATTGTTTGGCCTGGATGCGATCAATGATCGCATCCGCTTGCTGCATTCGGCTTTCCTCGATGGATGATTTTAACTGCGTTAACTCCATATTGAGCCAAGTTTGACCTTCAATAGAATCATCTATTCGGCCAAGCAAGTTTTTTCGGGCATCGATCGCAACTTTTATCGCTCTCGCAGCCTGATGCAACTCGCGTGTAAAACTATGATGATGGTGTTCCACCACCACTCGATCTGCATCTTTTGCCGCACTCTCCAATGATGCCGCCGTTACCGATAACGGATTCAATCCAATGATCGCCAACAAATTCTTGTAATTGTGTGCATATATCCTGTAAGCCGATAAATCATTTGCCGTCAATGCTTTATCCATTGCGTCAAGTTTTGTGTCCAACTCGCCGCACAGTGCATTGAGCACACGAATATATCCTTCAAGAGTTCCGCCCGTCTGAAATATACCCGTCTGCGTGTCGATCCCGTGTATTTGGATACTTTCCTTTTTCGTCGGCTTCTTTTCGATCATGTTTGCCGGTAATTGCTTGTCCTTCGGGATCCATGCCGATAAGATTTCATTGAGCCGAACAGGATCAATCGGTTTGGGTAAAATATCGTTCATCCCGTTTTGCATAAACTCTTCTTTCATTCCGACAACGGCATTCGCCGTCAGTGCAACGATCGGTACTGGCTGGTAATTTTGCGAATGCGAAATCCGCTCTTCCAATTTGCGAATATGCAATGCCGTTTCGATTCCATCCATATCCGGCATCATGTGATCCATGAACACAAGATCGTATGCCGTCGTTTGAAAACGCATCAAAGCGTCATGTCCGTTCATGACGAAATCAAGTTGACACTCATAAGGAGCGAGAAACTCCTCGGCAACCATAAAATTCGGTTCATAATCATCGACAATTAAAATTTTCGCCGCTGGCATTCTGAATGGAACTTCAAAATCCGCATAATTTTCAAGGCCGCTTTGCGTAACGTTTAAGCATTGTGCAATGCGCAAAGCATTGACGGGCAACATCAACGATTGCACATACGGGGATTGGTTTTGCTCCGAAGTTTCGCAAAGTAAAATGACTTGAACATCAAACCGTTTCAGAACGGGCGATACTTCGGCAAACACAGCGGGAGCAATAAAAGCAAGCGAAACGGTTCTGTTCGTTTGCAATGCTTTTTCCAAATCGGCAACGTTTTGAACCGACTTATACGACATGCCGAGGTGATTGAGAGTGCGAATCAGCGATTGCTCATAAACCGGTCGGGGTTCATAGAGCATCGCATGGTGTTGCGGCATATCGTGCAGCCCGAGACAGGGAGTGTCGTATTCAATTTCAATCGGCAATGTAACTGTAAACGTTGAACCTTGCCCGGGACTGCTTGTTACGGCAATCGTTCCGCCAAGCCGGTCGACGAGTTCTTTGCAGATTGCCAACCCGAGGCCGGTGCCCTCGATGTTCCAGTTGTTTTCCGTATTGAATTGCGTGTAATCGTCAAACAGGTTCGGCAAATCCGACGCTTTAATCCCGATGCCGGTATCCTGAACGATAAAAGAAAACATCACCGTTTTGGCATCCGTTCGTGTTCCGAGCACATCCAGGGCGACGTGTCCATTTTTTGTATACTTACCGGCATTGCTCAACACGTTCAGCAAAATTTGCCGAATGAAAACGACATCGCCGAGCAGGTGATTGGGTAATTGCGAGTCGACGAATGAGACAAATTGCAAATCCTTTTCAAAAAGCCGGGTTTGCGTAATGTTCAGGACATCTTCCAACAGCGAGGATAGCGTAAAGGAAATCTTGGTTACTTCGAGTTGGCCTGATTCTACTTTCGACATATCAAGCACGTTGTTGATAATCGCAAGCAAATTGTTGGCGGCGTGATGAATTTCTGCCGAATACTTCGCAACTTTCGGCGGCAGTTGTCCTTTTTCCCTGGCGATAAAACGGGAAAGTCCCGAAATGACATTCATCGGCGTACGGATTTCGTGACTCATTTTAGCCAGGAAGATGGACTTGTTTTGGCTTCGCGAGTCGGCTTGGAATTTTTCGCGGGAGAGTTTCGTGAGAAAAAAGCAGAGCGAGCCCGCCATGATGGAGCCGACGACGGCGAGAATAATCGCAACCAAATGCACTTGGCGATTGAAATCCCGAATGGGAATGACGGACGCGACGAGCCAGCCGTTTTTCAGAAAACCGCAATCGAATATGCACCAAATCCCGTTTTCATTTGGTGCGGAAAACCGCGTCGGATAGGCATGCGACCGGGAAATGCTTGCCAAATTGTCATCATCCAATATCGTTCCAAAACTCGTGTCGGATACATGTTTTCCGATTTTGTGGTGATTATAATGTGCCGCGATCTTTCCGCTGGGAGTAATCAACACGGCATAACCTCTTGACGAATACTGGAGGGCCTCAATGAGGTCTGCGATTTTATCCATTTCGATGTCGATGGAAAGCACTCCGAAAAAAGTTCGTTCGCCGTCGATGTTTGCGAAGAGTGCTTTTCCGAGACAGATTGCAAGTTCGTTGGTATGCAAGGACATAAACGGGCTCGAATAGACGAGTTCTCCGTTTCCTTCCTTAATTTCTTGATACCAGGGTCTTTCACGGACATCGTATCCTTCGGGGGGAATCCAGTAGATGGCATCAATTCGTTGTCCGTTCAATTCGCAGTAGGGCCCGGTGTATTCGAGTTCGTTGTAAAAGCGTCCGACTTTGAAAACGCGTTTGTTGTCGTATTCCTGTGTTTTGGAAGGAAAGCGTTCGTGTGCGATGGCAATTTTCAGATATTCGTGAATTTCCTCGGCGGATTGTCCGGTATTGAACGCGATTTCGACATCGGAGGCCAAATTGAGGACGATCATTTCCAGGGTGTTGAAGATGGAACTGACGTGATGATAGGTATTGGTGAATGTGGACCTGCATTGGGCATTCATTTGGTCGGAAATAATCCGGCTGACGAAGAGATAACTGATGATCACCATCGTGGCGAAAGCGGCAACGACGAAGATGTTCTGTTCGATGAGGAGTTTGTTTGCCGAGCGTCGTTTTTGGGTATGTTTTTGCACGGAACCAGTACGGTGAGCGTTGTCTGGTTTTTTGTTTTTATGGGTGTTCATCGACCGGATTTTAGCCGTTCCATCCTTGGCACGGAGGGGTTATACCATAAACGGCAAAAAAATCAATCGCGTGCAATACCGCTCCCTGGATTCCGGCTTTCGCCGGAATGACGATTTTTTGTCCAAAGCAAAAATGAATACGATCTAGTCCGTGACGTAGGGCAGCAGGGCCATAAACCGGGCTCGTTTGATCGCAACCGCGACGGCGTGCTGACTGATGGATGAGCATCCCGTTTTTCGTCGGCTGAGTATTTTTCCCTGTCGGCTTGTTAGTTTTTTGAGCAGTTCAACATCCTTGTAATCGACGAACATCGGCCGCGGTCTTTGCCCGCCGACCATTAAGGGATCGCGCCTTTGAATTTGGACGCGTGCTTTTGTTCGTTTTCGCTGTTTGAATTTCGATTTTTTAGAAAATGGAGGCATTGTATTTCTGATTGTCGCCGCAGATTAAATCTTCGGGCTATTTTACTTTGTTTTTTCGCTCTTTCAAGCCCCCGACGGGGCGACGCCAATATACGGGACAGGGTGGCTCCAGGGCGATTGCTCACCCCGAGCCTCCTGGTCAGTCCATCCACAAATCCGCTGATCGCGAGGATTACACCGCAACAAAATCAACTTCTACATACTCTTCCTCTTCCGCGTAACTTTCAATCTTGACCGGTGCCGAACGACGAACCGATGCGTTGCCACGCTTGCGATCCCAATCACTCGCCGATACCAACACGGCACGAGGTTTCCCGTTATTCGACTTGCCCACAATGCCGTCTTCCTCCATGAAATCCATCATCCGAGACGCCCGAGGATAGCCAATCCCCAAACACGTCTGCAACATCGAGATCGAACCCCGTTCCTTCTGAATCACCAAATCGACCGCCTTGTAATAAACATCATCCCGGCCAATTCGCCCACGGCCATCGTAATTCGCTTCATCATCCGAGTCGCTTTCCTCTTTGACCGCATCCATCTCCAACAGGTCTTCATCAAAATTCGGATTGTTCGTTCCTATTTTTTCATTGATCGCCTCAATTTCATCATCCGTTACCAATGCACCCTGGCCCCGGATAATTTCATTATCCTGCAATATCAACATATCGCCCTTGCCAAGCAACTGCTCCGCACCGACGCGGTCCAAAATCACCATACTATCCGTCTTGTTCGACACACGGAACGCGATGCGAGCAGGCAAATTCGTTTTTATCAAACTCGAAAACGCATCCGCCGTCGGTTTTTGCGTTGCCAAAATCAAATGGATTCCCGCCGCTCGACTCTTTTGGGCAAGCCGAACGATATGTCCCTCAACCTCTTTGACGCTCTTAATCAAGTCGCCGACTTCGTCCGCAACGATTACCAAATAGGGCAGTTTTTGCGGAACTGCAGCCCAAGCTTCTTCGCTTGCATCAATCATATTCAACCGCCGCCGCAAATCATCTTCCGAAAGTTTATTATACTCCGTCAAGTTTCGGACGCCCGCCCGTTTGAATAATTCATAACGCTCTTCCATTTGATCGACCGACCAAGAAAGCACGCCCGCCGCTTTTTGCATATCGTCGACAACGGGATAAATCAAATGCGGAATGCGTTGATAAGGGCCGAATTCGACCTGTTTGGGATCAATCATCAACATTCGGACTTGGTCGGGACTTCGCGTCATCAGCATCGACACGATAATCGAGTTCAGGCAGACGCTCTTTCCGGTGCCGGTTTGCCCGGCAATCAAAAGATGCGGCATCTTGGCCAAATCCATCACGATGGGATCGCCCGTGATTCCCTGACCCAAAAAGAGCGGCAAGGCGAACGCTTCGCTTGCTTCCATACTCTCTTCGACGACATCACGCAAGCGCACCATTTGCCGGACATCGTTCGGCAACTCCACGCCGACGGTATTTTTTCCGGGTATCGGAGCGACAATCCGCACGCTGCCCGTCTTCAACTCGACGCCGAGGTCATCTTGCAGTTGCTGAATTTTCCTGATTTTGGTGCCTTTTTCGAGCCGTAATTCGTACTGCGTAATCACGGGGCCTTTGTGAACATCTACGACTTTCGCTTTGATCTTGAAATCCAGCAAAACTTTTTCGAGCAGGACTGCCCGTTCATGAACGGAATCATCGAACAGTTCTTCATCGACTTTTTCGGAAGGTTGGAGCATGTCCACCGCAGGCAATTCATACTCGGTTTTTTCTTCGTATTCGGCAACGTATACATCATCGTCCTCTTCATCCAAGTCGATTCGGACGCTCTGCGGACGCTCCGCCCTGGCAATTTTTACAGGAGCAATATGTTCTTGACGCTCGGTTTCTTGGTATTGTGTGTCCGGGACAATGAAGTCTTGCCAACTGACCCCTTGGACAACAAAATCTTGATATATTTCCGTACCTTCTTTTTGGGCCGTTACAAAATCAACACCGCCGCAGTCTTCCGCTTTCGGTTTCAACATTGCGGCAGTGTCCCAGGATGCTCGGCAACTGCATCCCGGAACTGCGAGATGCTCCGCTTGGTGCCTTTGATTGACGATTTCATCTTTCGGCTCGAATACCAATTCGAGGAGCCGGATGGCAGTTCGGTCGCCGACGAGGACGAATCCGGCGAGTATCATACTGATTAAAAAAATCATAATACCCGTTGCAGCAACGTTGGAAGAGAGGAGAACGGTGAGAATGGTTCCTCCGTATCCTCCTGGTCCGATGAGGGGGCAGGGCGTTTTGAGGGACCATTCGGGCAGGAATGTAAACAGTCCGGCGAATCCGAGTCCGGCGAGCATAAATCCTGCGCATTGTATGATGGGATGTTCAAACGTTTGCGAGGGTCGTTCGAGTCGGCAGAGGAATCGGACGCCGTAAAGTGCAAGGGGGATGATGATGAGGTATGCGGCATAGCCGAAGGGGATGATCAATGCCGCGGCAACGAGAGCGCCGGGCAGACCGAGCCAATTATGCAGGGTTTCGGTTTGGGGAAAGCCTCGGAATTCTGGCGGATCGGCAGCGGAATAGCTGACGAGGCTGACGGCAATGCAGAGACTGGCAATGCAGAACAAAACGCCGATGAGTGGGACGCTGGCAGACCGCATGACATAATGCCTTTCGCAACGGGGGGGGTGTAGCACGTCAGCAAATCGGCCATTTGTTGGGTATCCTTGAGAAGTTTGCTGCTTCCCTGTATATTCGGCAATATCGGTACGGAGAGCGGTTGCGTACTCTGGGACTTGAACCCCTAAAAATCGTGCCAAATCCCGATGCCGACCTTGCGCTCCCGTCGGTGAATGAGAAATGAATACTGCTCGCTCACGCCATTGAAATACTGCGCCCCAATTCGGAAAACTTGGTTTCGCGACCCCCGCCATTGCCAACCCAGTTGCACCGTAACATTTCCGTCGAAATTGTGCTCCTCCATAAGCCGAACATTGACGGCCGCAAAGGGTGTTCCCCAACCACCCCTCGCAGGATAAATAGGACTGTATTCCTTCCCGAACTGAAAATGCCAAGGCTTTGTCAATTCGCCCCGCATAAACGCATAATCCACTTCCGCATAAACCCTCGTATTCGGCGTCGGACGGTAAGCATAACTCAAAAGCCAGGCCTCCCGATAATAATTCAAACGGTGGACTCGCTGATCGTAATTGCTCTTGTAGGTGTCCTTGCCTCTGTAATAGGGATCGCCCATATTCAGCGGGTCGCTCTGGCTTCCGTAATACCGCAAAAGTCTTTCATCGCCGATATGCGTGCTGACATGATAATATCCCGTGCGAAATTGCCAGATTTTGGTGCCGTATGAGAGCGGAAAGCCCGCTCGGAAGTCGTTGGCTTCCATATCCATCTGATCCAACAGGTTGAGCCGCAGATGTACGGAACCTTCCATATCGAGTTGCCAACCTTCGGGAAACAGGGCACTTTGGTTGCCGTACCGCACCAGCGGGGCGCGTCCGCCGAGCGTGATGTCCCAGTTCCATTTGATGTTCGGATCGTAATTCCAAACGCAGGCGAGCCGATTTTGGACGGCGGCCAAATAGTTCGGATAGATGATACCGTCGGGAAACATTTGCCAACTCCAGGGTTCCGTTTGGATGAAGACGTTATTGGGCGGATGAGCCGGTATCGTGTTGACGGGAATGTATTCGTGTGTATTGTATTCGTGCGTGGAGGACACGGGACACATTCTGATTGGCGGCATCACGTCGGCACGGAGCACCATCGGCCAAAGGAATATGGCCGAGGTAAAAGCGATGCCGATGTGCGCAACCATTCCGTGGAACATGCCGAAAATGGTACAAATTTGGACCAATCGGGTCAAGGGGGGAATTCGTTGCGTGCATCGGGAAGGCAGTTTTTTGGCTTCCGGTTGGCCGGCCAACGGGCTTGACAAACAGTCCGAAACAAGGGATAATGCAAACGTTTCACAGGAATCAACAACTCACACATCAATGGCGGTAGATTTAGTCGGAGAACTCGCATCACACGCAAAAGATGGGGATTACTTTCATTTTCCCTGGGGAAATATGTACTTGCCGTCCTTCCTGACCGACATCGGCATCACAAAATTCGTCGTCCTCGAGGTGCTGATCGCTACAATTATGGTTGCCGTATTCGTCCCGATGGCTGGCCGGTTACGCGGCGGACAGCCCGCAAAAGGACGTTTTTGGAACATGATGGAGGTCTTCCTCGTATATCTGAGGGACAACGTCATCGTGCCTTCCATCGGCAGCAAAAAAGAGGCCGCTCCGTACATTCCCTATCTTTGGACGCTCTTTTTCTTCATTTTGCTGTGCAACATTTTCGGATTAGTCCCCTGGATGGGGTCGCCCACGGCAGCGATTACCGTAACGGTTGTTTTATCGCTTCTGACGCTGGGTATCGTGATTTATACCGGCATTCGTCATCACGGTGCCCTTGGGTTTTGGACTGGAATGGTGCCGCACGTCGAAGGCAAGATCGGGCCGATTAACCTTGCAACGATTTTGAATCCCATATTGTTTGTTCTTGAAATTTTCAGTTTTTTCGTCAAGCATGTTGCGTTGTGCATTCGTCTTATGGCGAATATGTTTGGCGGGGCGTTGATTATCGCGGTGCTTATTGCGTTTATTCCGATGGCGGCGTGGTCGGTATACACTTGGATTCCGGTACTTTTTGCCTCGTATTTTGGAGCGGTGGCGGTTTATTTTCTCAAACTGCTCGTTGCTTTTTTGCAGGCGTACATATTTACGTTTTTGACGTCGATTTACATCGGCATGGCAATTCATCAGCATTGATGCCGTGCTTGCCGTTATTCCGGCGGAGGCCGGAATGGCGGTTCCCCCTTGCGAAAAAAGGAGATTATTATACAATGCCCTTTCCGTCGGGTTTGCCGCGTGTATTGGTCAAAAGCGGCTGAATTGGACGTTTTTTTGGTGGAATCGCTTGCAGGAGAGATCGTAGCTCAGTCGGTAGAGCAACGGACTTTTAATCCGTAGGTCCTGGGTTCGAGCCCCAGCGATCTCAATGTGTGGCGGTACAGTAACCGTTCATACACGGTATATGGGGTTAATGTCGCTACTTGTCGGCGGCATTAGCAACGTGAACCCGTGTACTGTTTGCCCCGGAGGCGTTTCTGTACGCCCTGGGGATTTTTCTTTTTCCCACTCCGGGAAAGGAGGTGCGTTATGAGTAGCACCGCCGATCATCGGAGGAATTCCGCTCCGAATTACAGCAGTTACTATGAGCAAAAGGTTGCGGAGCGTGATCAACAAAAAAAAAGACTTTCTCCATTTGCAACGCAGGGTAATGGTCGTCTTTTTCTGCGTGATTGTGCAATCCATCGTTCTGCTTGCTCATATTGGGGTTACCCAAATGCCTTCACCACCAGAATCAGAGTCAGTACCAGAATCACCAATGTATGTCATCCAACCAGTGCCGGTTGTCTCCTTCATTATTTTCTTTTGGAAGTCCTCCATTCGTTGTTCACGGAGATAGTTTCGAATCCACTCTAAGCCGTGAGCGGATAGGCGGTATTGTAGAGAGAGGTTCTTGCTACAAATTATCAACTGGAGATGCATCAGTTCCCATATCGTGTTGGTGGAGATTCCAGCGGCTACGAGGTCAACTTCATGTACCCAATTGTCCGGTTTTGTCGGAAAGACTGACAAGATTTCAAGCATTGTTTGATCGTCCATTTTTTCCCTCTCCCTTTTTGGGCATTAGGGCGTGTTGACACTAATTTACTAGAAACCGGCAAACCCCGAGTCATACGCATCGCCTTGCGATGCGCATGACCCAAAATGGACTCGCTCTACTCCAGGTACGCCAAAATCCGGCTCACATTTTCCAAGTCGGAGAGACTGCCCGATACAAAAAGCATATTTCTGTCGGAACACCAAGCAAGCTGAAGGTCAGGAAACAATTCGCCAATCAGAGTATGTATGTTACCCTTCACCTCCGTCAGCGAATACGCAAAAATGTGCGGCCCGTCTTCATCTATTTTTCGCATTTCACTCGACGCCTCCTCCAATGTTTGCAATGCTTCCTTCAGTCTTTTGTGGTCGATGGGGCGGCCCAAAACGAAAAGCAAATTGTTCGACTCCCCTCCCATCGCCATCTTAAAGCCCGGCGTGCCGAGGAAGTTCGGTTGGATGATTGTTGAAACCACATAGGGCGTTACCTGCAGAGGATACACTACCAATGTGATCTCTTCGTTCACCTCCTCTTGTGCTTGAGCGATGGCTTTTGCCACTTTATCGTGGTCGGCAGGAATTCCCGTAACAATGACAGAATAACGGTTGCTCGGATGGATTCTGTCTGATTTGAAAGATATTTCCGGTAAGAGCCTTTGGATGCGGTTAAGAATGTAGGCGAACTGGTCTCTGGAAACAGGCATAGAATATATGCCTTCGACCGATTCCGCTTCGATTGACACTACAGGTTCGCTCTCAACAGACGGCGGGGCTGGATTCCCCGTTAATTGCACAAATTCCGTCGGGTGTTCGCTGCTTACTATCTTGCCTTCCTTAATCTCGAAACGATGGCGAACACGATACCTGGATTGAGTCCTCGCCCAAACATCTCTGCTCCAAACGGGCACATCCAGGTCATGCCAATAATCGACGACAAGGGTGCCGTCGTCGCGTTTTGTTACTTCAAGACTGGCGTTTTTGAAGGTTGTTACATCGAAACCATGGTGCTCGAAATACCCTACGACCAATTTTTTGGCTTCTTCAGAAAGATCGCTCACATTGCGAACGCTCCCGTCTTTATTGAAAGTGAAGTCGACCGTCTGCCGGACAGTGTTTCCATCCTGAAGGCCTTCAAACGTGTAGAGAATCGTCGAATTGCCTTCCGCATCGGCTTGCACTTCTCCCCATTCGAGCGACTTCCGCATGGTAAAGCCCTCGTTGTGCTGGAAATAGTTTTCGACAAAGCCCATCACCATGGCCTTTTCGGGACTGATGGCTTGTCCCTGACAGAATGCCGGGGCAAGGCTGACGAGCAAGGCGGCCGTCAGGACGGCAATGTGTTTTACGGTTCTACGCATTTTTCTGGTCTCCTTTCGTGAAAATGATTGCAGGCGCAAAGAGGGCGCGACACCGTCGGGTATTGTAGCACATTTCGCACGAAAGCACAATACCAGAACGCCGAACAGGGCCTAGACGCCGCTCCGTCATCCCGGCACAAGCCGGGAACCAGACATTGCGTGTGATACCAGTTTCTCTGGGTTCCGGATTTCGCCGGAATGACGGTTTTTTCCAACACAAAAATGAATACGCTCTAACATAGTCAACGCAACGACGAAAATTTCTTGTCCAATCGTGCCGATTTTGCCGATAAGAGTATTTATCCGGATTACGGCCTTTTTGATGCTCGCAATGTATAGAATCGCACTCTTGGCAATCTTGACCGCTTGGATCCCCCAAATCCAAGCACAAACAGTCCTCGAACCCACAAAAATCGTCCGCCTGCACGGAGAAATCGGGAAAAATGGCCCAATTCCCATCGTCAAGTCGCTCGACCTCGCTCAACAAGGACACCTCCTCGCACTCGGCGGCGATGACCATATCATCCGACTTTGGAACGTCCGAGAACGAAAATTCGTCGCCCAGTTGCACGAACACAAAGAAGCCGTCCGCGGATTGGCCTTCAGTCCCGATGATTCTCGACTCGTTACCGTCGCCCAAGACGGACAAATTCACATTTGGGATACCCAAGACGGCCGGCGACTCCATAGCATCCCGGAGCCCGTCCGAGGAATGCGGCGGATTATGTTCCAACCCAATAGTTCGCGGTTTGCCGTCTGCGGATTTGACCAAAATGTCCGAATTTACGATGCCGTAACCTATCAACTCATCGCGACGTTTCCTGCACATGGCACCAACAACGAAGCCGTTGCCTATTCGCACGACGGCTCGCTGCTTGCCGTCGGCGGACGGACGGGCATTGTCCGCATTTGGAATACGGCTGACTATCGACACTTGACCGACATTGCGGGCGATGGCCGACGGGTTCGGGCGATGGCTTTTAGTCCTGATGATTCGCTCCTCGCGACGGGCGGCGAAGGACCGTTTATTATGCTTTGGAATCCGCAGGACGGAGCGTTGGTTCGGGTGTTTTCGGAACGGCCGGGCAAGACGTTTTCGTTGACATTTTGCGGGAGCGATGTGCTGGCATCGGGCGAAAGCGACAATATGGCTCGGCTTTGGGATCCCTCGACGGGCGAGCAGACGGCAATTTTGTCGGGGCATACGGGAACGGTATCGACGATGCGATATGTTTCTCGGATTCAGATGTTGGTAACGGGCAGTTTCGACGCATCAATTCGGTTTTGGACACTGGCTCAACCATCTCTGCTTCAGGCGACCGCACCGACCGTATTGGCGTTGCCGGCAGCACCGCCGGAGTGGACGGAACCGTTGGTTTTCCCGCCGGGCGTGTCGGCATTGGTTTCGGAAAACCCGATCCTGTACGGCGTGCCGATTGGCGATGCGAATTGAAAAACGGAAAAATTTGTAAACCAAATTTGCAAATTCGCCAATCGCATGCTATACTGTAGGGCGGTTTCGTGCGGAAGTGCTCGTACACCGCGATAGCGTTTTCCAGTAGGAGTGTTGCATGAGTGCTAATCACAGTCTGATCTTGTTCGAAGGAGATGTTACAGGAAACTTCTCTGGCATATTTGATAGTTTCGGATTGAAATTTACCGGCGGCGTTGAGCGTGCGACGGGACTTGCCGAAATTTGGGAGTTCACCGGCTGGCCGAGAAAAGGGAAGCCGAAAAAACTCATCCACAAAGCCGCCCTGTACAACGGGATGTGGACTGCGGTACTCGACAGGGAAATGACCATGATTCTCAATCAGGCACAGTGCGAGGCTTGTGCAAAGCGTTGGGACATCAAAATTTTCGGATACATGGTCGAGAGCGTATCGGGTTCGTGCGCGATGTATTACTTTGCGCCGGAAAGAGTTCGGGGATTGAACATCCAAAACTTTGAGGTGCTCGAAGAGTTTGGCGAACCGTTGCAGCAGGAAAATGGAATTTCGATGCAAGATATGTTGGGCGACGGGGCGATGCGAATTTCTCGGCGGATAGGGTTTTCCGACTCGTTATTTGCGCATCCGACGTCCAAAGTGTTGATTTTGGAATTGGAAGATCCGCAACGGGAAGCGGCCCATCAGGAGCGTTCGGACATTATGCATGCGCAGGCAAAGCGTCGTTCTAGTGTTCCTGCTCCCAAAAAGCCCGAGGATCGGCACGAAAAACCTTGGTGGAAACTTTGGTAGGTCCCGGTACGCATACCCGGGGGCTAACGCCCCCGGCTCGTGCGTTGACGCTCTCACGCTTTTGGGCCGCCGGTCGCCTCCAATGCGGAACAATCCCCTTGACATTCCCTGTCCGATGTGGTCAAATGGGCCGCTAATATAACCCTTTCCTTCGGAATAATCACTATGAAGCGACATCACATCCTCTCCCTCGCCGTCCTGTCGGCATTTTTCGGACTCTGCACTCTGCTCTACGTCCAAGAACTCAATGCCCAAGAGGCCAAACCCGCAAAAGTCCTGCATTTTACCCGTTCGCAAGGCTTCGAACACGATCCTGCTAAACGACTCGAGGACGGAACTACCGTGTCCGGCCGGGGACTCACCTCTTATTTTGCCGACAAAAATATCGAAATCGTCGAAACTCAAGACGGCAGCGTCTTCGACGGCGATATTAGCCAATACGATGCGTTTGTTTTCTACACATCCGGCAACTTGCTCAATCCCGATGATTCCAAAAATGATTTTGCCAAGCCGATGAGCGAAGCGGGTTTGCGTAAAATGCTCGCCGCCGTGCGTGCGGGCAAAGGGTTTGTCGGAATTCACTCCGCGACCGACACATTCAGCGGTTTGAACGAAGACGGGATGGATATTTACACCAAATTTGTCGGTGCGAGATTTACCGGCCACGGGCCCGACCAGTACGGCACGTTGACCGTTGTGCAGCCGACGGCGTTTCCGTTCCTCAAAGAAGCCGGGCCGCGTTTTACGACCTGGGATGAATGGTACGGAATGGGCTCATTCAGCAAAGATATGCATGTTCTCCTGATTCAGGAAACGGCCGGAATGGATGGTCGGGATTATAACCGTCCGCCGTTTCCGATGACTTGGATTCGAGCGGAGGGCGATGGCCGGGTTGCATACACATCGTTTGGGCACGGCAACCGATATTTTCACAATATGGAGAATGTGCGTCGGATTGGCGAGTTGGTTGAATGGGCCGTTGGCCGTTTCAATGCCAGCACAACGCCGAACATTGATGCTGTAACGCCCGGCGCAGGCCAAATGCCGCCGCGGAGGAATTAGAGCGAATCCATTTTTGCTTTGGACAAAAAATCGTCATTCCGGCGAAAGCCGGAATCCAGACATTGCATGTGATGCCAGTTCCTCTGGATTCCGGCTTTCGCCGGAATGACGGAAGTGATTTCGGGCCAATTTGCGACCCCGTTAATTTGCCTCTCCGTTAGCGTTTGGCTTTCTTCGCCGCCTTTTTTGCGGCTTTTTTCACCGTAGTTTTCTTGACCACCTTTTTCGCCGCTTTCTTCACGGCCTTCTTTTTCACGACGGGACCCTTCGCGGCCTTGGCCTCCAACAATACCACCGCCTGGTCGTACGTCAACTCATCCGCCGTGATGTCCTTCGGCAACGTCGCATTCGTCGTTCCATCCGTTAAATAATCGCCAAATCGGCCCGGTAACAACTGAATCGGCTTGCCCGTAACCGGCGAATCCTCAAATACCTTGATCGCCCGCTGCGACTTCGCTGCCGATTGACGACCACGGCCCGGCTTCGGCTGCAAAAGCAATTCCACCGCCTCCTCCAAACTCACCTCCAACGGCGAAATGTCCGCCGGCAACGAACGCGTCTCCTTGCCACAAGAAATATAAGGCCCATACTTCCCGTTTTGAGCGAAAACATCAAGCGTCGTGTCTGGATGCTTGCCCAAATTACGCGGCAAACTCAATAACCGAAGGGCAATCTCCAACGTCATATCTTCCGGCAACATATCCTTCAGCAACGACGCATTCCGCTTCGTCTTATCATCCATTTCGCCCAGTTGAATGTACGGCCCAAATCGGCCAATTTTGAGAAACACCGGCTTGCCCGTCGCAGGGTCTTCCCCAAGCGGCGCATCCGCTTGCTTCACCGTGTTCAAAAACTCGATGGCCTTGGCGTAATCCAACTCATCCGGCGGCATATCTTCCGGCAAGGAACCCGTCTTTTCCCCCTGCTGTACATAAGGGCCGAACTTCCCTACCCGAACGACAACCGGCTCATCCCCCGCATACTCATCCGGTGCTGACAGCGGAAAAGTGTTGACCGCCCGAGCGTCAATCTGCTCCGTTTTGTTGTCCAAAAGCGGTTTCAGGCCCTTCCCCTGCTCTGCGGATTCGCCGAAGTAAAACTCCTTGAGATAATCCAAGTATTGCAATTCGCCCCGGCTGATCGCATCGAGTTGGTCTTCCATCTGGGCGGTAAAATCGTAATCGACCAAATCGCCGAGGTGTTCGACCATCAGTTGGCACACGGAAAACGCAACCCAAGTCGGAACGAGCGCACCGCCCTTCTTGAAGACGTAATTCCGTGTTTGGATCGTTTCGATAATTGATGCGTAAGTACTCGGCCTGCCGATTCCCTTGTCGGTGAGAATTTTCGTCAGCGAGGCTTCGGAATATCGACCTGGCGGCGATGTGGTGTGCGATTTCGGCTCCAGTTCGGCAATTTTGAGCGAATCGCCCTGCTTGACGTCGGGCAGCAAGACTTCCCGATCCGCCAATTCCGCATCAGGATCGTCGGAACCCTCGACATAGGCCCGAAGGTATCCCGGAAAGTCAATCGTCTTGCCGCTGACCGAAAACAGAGCATCATCGACCGCGACGGACAAATACTTGCGTTTGCCCCGGACGTCGGACATTTGGGACGCGACCGTTCGTTTCCAAATTAAATCGTACAATCTGTGCTGGTCGGTCGAAAGTTGCCCCCGTAAACTTTCCGGCAACTCGAACTCGCTGCCAGCCGGACGAATTGCTTCGTGGGCTTCCTGAGCATTTTTGACCTTCGTTTGATAAATCCGCGGCGAATCCGGCAAATACTCCTTGCCGTATTCCCGTTTGATGTGATTCCGCGCTGCCGTGATTGCTTCGGTCGAAAGACTCGTCGAATCGGTCCTCATATAGGTGATGTAGCCGTTTTCGTACAGACCTTGAGCGAGACTCATCGTAGTTCGGGCAGTAAAACCGAATTTTCGGTTCGCTTCCTGCTGCAATGTGCTCGTCGTAAACGGAGCGTAGGGCCGTTCGGTATAGGGTTTTTCCTCGACGGACTTGACCGTAGCGGGACATTGTTTGAGTCGAGCGGCCAGGGCGTTGGCGGCGGGCTCGTCGAGCAGCAAACAGGCCGCGGGATCGAACAGTTTCCCGGTTGCGGAATTGAAATCCTTGCCGCTGGGGATTTTCTGACCGCCGACGCTCGTCAAACCGGCTGTGATCCGCCCTGTCTTACGGGGTGCATCGCAAGAAAACGTTCCCAGCAAATCCCAATAGGTTGCGTTATGAAATGCGATGCGTTCTTTTTCGCGTTCAACAATCAGCCGGACGGCAACGCTTTGGACGCGGCCTGCGGACAATTTCGGTCGGACTTTGTACCACAAAAGCGGAGAAACTTCGTAGCCGTAGAGCCGGTCGATGATTCGCCGGGTTTCTTGGGCTTGTACGAGGTTGCTGTCGATGCTTCGCGGCGAAGCCAGGGCGTCTTGGATTGCTTTTTTCGTGATTTCGTTGAAGACGAGACGGTGCGTTGGGATTTTCGGCTTAAGGGTTTCGACGAGGTGCCAACTGATGGCTTCTCCTTCACGGTCTTCGTCCGTTGCGAGATAGATTTGGTTGGCGTCTTTGACGAGTTCGCCGAGTTTTTTGATTTGCCGCCGTTTATCGTCGGGCACGATGTAAAGGGGCTCGAAGTTTTCTTCGACGTTGACGCCGAGTCGGGCCCATTTTTCTTTTTTTAATTTTTCGGGAATTTCGGCGGCGACACGCGGGAGGTCTCGGATATGTCCGACGCTGGCTTCGACGACGAAATCTTTACCGAGGAACTTGCTGATGGTGCGTGCTTTGGCGGGCGACTCTACGATTACAAGGGAAAAACCTTGAGATTTGCTTGATTTTGGGGGCATTGAAATTAACGAAGTGTTAATTCGGACGGGCGGCGATTCGGACGTCCACTTTCTATTCCCCTCTATTTACACACGTTGCCGGGTTTTGTCAAGAGAGACTCCCGGATGTATGCCGCCGCTGGCGGTTGCTTTTCCCTCTTGCACCATCCTGCGGAAAATCATTATAATCCCAAACCCTAAAAATGGAAACTGAACGACGTCCATAATACGATGCCATACAAACCATTCTCCTTCGTGGGTAAAACCTTCCTGCCTAAAGAATTGGCAAATCCACGACGCATCCTGATTACAAATTTCGGCAATACCGCAGAGACAATCCAAAGTCTTCCCATACTCGTTGCGGTCAAACACCGATTTCCCCATGCCGAAATCGCTTGGCTCATCGGGGCCGAATCCGCACCGCTTATATCGGATCATTGGGCCATCAACCGCTTTATCATCATCCGAAAAGATTGGCTCAAACATCCGTCCGAAATCCGCAGAACTCGAAAACGTCTCCAAGCCTTCGCCCCCCAAGTTGCGATTGATCCGCAATCTTCCTTCGCAAGTGCCTTTGCTTCTTGGCTTGCCAATGCACATTACCGAATCGGCTTCGCCGGAAAATATGCCCGATTCTTCTATAATGTCAGGGTTTTGACCGACGAAAAGCACCAAATTTACAGAAAATTACACCTGCTCCAACCGTTTGGCATATACGGTTGCGATATTGCGTTCGACATGCCGGACTGCGAAAAAGACAAAATCACTGCTCGGAATATCCTGCACCAAAAAGGCTTATTGGGCAATTTTGCCCTGCTTCACGTCAGTGCGGAAAGGCCCGAAGCCCGATGGCAGGAAGAGCGGTTCGGTGCCGTTGCAAGACACCTTTTGGAAGAATGGAACTTGCCGTCGTTGATTACGTGGTGCGGAGGCGACCAAGAATACCGACGGGCGGAATCCGTCATTCATTTTTCGGGCGGAGCCGCTCTGCAATCATTGGAAACCACGTTGGCCCAGAGGGGAGCGTTGGCCAAATCGGCAACTGTTTTCATCGGATCGGACTCGGCGGAATTGCAACTTGCCGCTGCGGTGGGTACGCAAACGATAGGTCTTTTCGGCACGCCATCGACTTGGGACAGTGCGCCGTTGGGTTTGGAGCACCGAAGCGTGTTGGCCAAGTCGATAACGAAGTATGGAAGCAAACGCATCTTATTGCAGGACGGTATGGAGGCAATTCAGTCAAGGATGGTGATGGAAAAGAGTGATGAGTTGTTATCATCAATTTTGCAACCGAGTGTTTTGCCGTTGCATCAAGTTCCGGCGGCGCAGAAAAAGGCTGCATAGTTGGGAGTTGTGCTACCGCTCTGTTTGTAAACACTTTGTCGATAAGCGACTGGTTTGAAATGGTCCTTCCGGCTCGCCGGAAGGACTGTTTTTTGCCCAGCACAAAAGAGATGCACTCTACCGTTCGACCTTGCAACTCGTTCCGCCAGCAGCAGGAAGATACGCGTCCGTAGTATAGTCGGCAACCATCCGGTGCGCACTGAAACGCCAAGCCAAAGAACTGACCGAACTCATCATCCGCTCAATCCATTTCATCGGCAAACCATGCTCGTCAATGTCATAGTACAACGGCACCACCTCATGCTCTAACACATCAAACAAACTCTCCGCATCCCGTTTATCCGTAACGGTATCGTCCGTATGACTCGTTCCCCTACTGATTGCAAATCCGTTGGTTCCATCATAGGCCTCTGCCCACCAACCATCGAGAATCGACAAATTCAATCCGCCATTGAGCACCGCCTTCATCCCGCTCGTTCCCGACGCCTCCAAAGGCCGACGCGGAGTATTGAGCCAAACATCAACACCCTGCACCATATGCCGACAAACGTTAATGTCGTAGTCCTCAATAAACACAAACCGGTTTGCAAATTGCGGATCATTTCGCAAATTCGCAATCGTTTGGATAAATTCCTTGCCGGGTTTGTCCGCCGGATGCGCTTTGCCCGCGAAGATAAACTGTACCGGACGGTCGGGATCATTGCAAATTCTCGCCATCCGCTCGATTTGGTTTAGAACCAAAGTCGCCCGTTTGTACGTCGCGAAACGTCGGCCAAATCCGATGGTTAAGGCTTGCGGGTCCAGGATAGTTCTTGCCCGGTCGATGACATCGTCGGCTTCGCCACGACGCCGGCATTGTCGGCTGACACGGCGGCGAACAAACGCAACCAGCAAATTTTTCAATGCACAGTGCGTTTCCCAAAATTCGCCGGGATCTATGTCATGAACGGCTTCCCATTCCTTCGGATCGTAGGATTCCGCCGACCAGGACGTCGGCATATGCCGTTCGAGCAAGGTGTTAAACTGCCAAGCCATCCAACTGGGAACATGGACGCCATTCGTGATGTGTCCGATAGGGACTTTTTCTTCCGGCAACTGGGGCCAGAGACCGTGCCACATTTTTCGGGAAACCACACCGTGTAACGACGCAACCGCATTCGCATATCGGGACATTTTGAGGCCCAAAACCGTCATGCAGAAGGTTTCATGGGAGTTGCTCGGGTCAACTCGGCCAAGTGCCATCAGGTGTCCGTGGTCAATGCCGAGTTGTTCACGCAAGGGGCCCAAATGTTCATCGATCAGACTGCTGTCAAATCGGTCATGTCCCGCCGGAACCGGCGTGTGCGTGGTAAATACCGTTTTTTGGGCAATTTCCGATGCCGCCTGATCAAACGATTTTCCATCCCGTTCCATTCGCAGCCGGGTTGCTTCCAAAATGGCAAACGCATTGTGTCCTTCGTTTAGATGATAAACTCCCGCCCGAATCCCCAGGGCTTCCAACGCCCTAACGCCGCCAATCCCGGAGACGATTTCTTGTCGAATTCGCGTTCGGTTGTCGCCGCCGTAGAGTCGGCTTGTCAGTTGCCGATCTTGCTGCTGGTTTTCTTCAAGGTCGGTGTCGAGGAGCAGAAGCCTGACGCGGCCTACGTGAAGTTGCCGAACTTTGGCGTAAATCGTCCCGCTTCGGGTTTGGACTTCGACGGTAACTTTGTTGCCTTTTTGGTCAGTTGCACTTTCCAGGGGAAGAAATTGGACGGGCGTGTCGATGTACTCTTCCTGTTGCCAGCCTTCGATATCGAGGTGTTGTTTGAAATATCCTTGGTTATAAAACAGTCCGATGGCAACGAGCGGCACGCCGAGGCCGCTTGCACTTTTGATATGGTCGCCGGAGAGGACGCCGAGGCCGCCGGAGTAGATCGGCACCGACTCGTGAATGCCGAATTCCAGCGAAAAATAGGCGACGGGTTGGGAACCGAGAACGCCGACGTTTCGCCTTGCCCAAGTGGTTCGGGCGGTCATATACTCGGTCATTCGGCGGTATGCTTGGTCGATTCTGGTATAGAGGACGAGTTCCGCGGCACGGATTTCCAGTCTTTCGGGAGTGAATTCGTGGAGGAGAGCGATGGGATTGTGCCCGAGTTGTCGCCATCGGATGGGATCGAGCGAGCGGAAGAGGCTGATGACTTCGGGATGCCAACTCCACCAGAGATTATTGGCAAGAGCGACGCATTTGCTGTAGAGTCCTTGGGGGGTGATACCAACGAGTTTTCCGGTGGTTTGGGGCGACGAGTTGTTATTTGCAGTCATTCTGTGTGTATTTTATCCAAAACGTGGCGTGCATTATAGCCGAAAATGGGCAAGATAGCAAGCCGGGATTTGTTGGGCTCGTTCGGAAACTCGCATAATCATCATGCCGCTGTAGGCCGGAATCCACAGGGGCGACAAGCCGCCGGGCGACGCGGTTAACGCCGGATTGACGGTTTTCGCCCAAAGTCCATTAACCCACGAAACAGATTTTCTTGATTTTCTCTTCCGGGAGCGATTCGGCAAGCGAGGCAACCAATTCGGCCTGCCGAAAAGATAATTCCTGTATGAAAGCATTATGCGGGACCTTGACCGTCAGCGTTCCCCGATAGATTTTTTTAACGTGCGTTACGGCGGAAAATTGCTCGCCGACGGCCTGCCGCCAAGCATCCTCGATTCGCCCCAAATCACGCCGACGGTGCAATCCATAACGCACAATCAACTGCGGCAACACATCGCCGATTTTTGACAATCCGCCGCGGGAAGAAGTTGCGTTGCGTTTCATGACACGGAGTCCCTAATTCGGCCGTTTATCCGCAATGCCAAATGTAAAATTCTCAAACTTGACATAAACTCGGCCATCTTCGATTTTGCATTCGAGCGTATCCAAATCGCGGGGCGACGCATTGTTGCCGGTTCGTACTCCGTTCAAATCAAAATACGCGGTATGACACGGGCAGGAATACAGGTCTTCCCTTGCTTTTGTTTCTGGATTTTCGCCGATGACTTGAACCATACAGCCCGCGTGGGGACACAGTGCGTGCAGGGCTTGGGCCTCGTTGCCAACTCGCCGCAGATAGAGCGTTCCGATTTTTTGGTTCGGCAAGGTTGTCCAGGCATCCACTTTATCGTCGATGATTGCAAAGCGTTGTGGCCGTTCGGTCAGCGAATCGAGGGTCGTAATGGGATAAAATTTTCCGGCACCGCCTTCGACAAAGACGGGAGCGGTAACGAGTTGGATGGCAGCGCAAATTGGTGCGCCGAGAGCGCAGGCTCCGATTCCAGCGGCCGCAGTCGTTTTCATAAGGTCGCGGCGGTCGATTTTGGCAGTCGGCTCGGACATGATGGTAAGTGTTATGCGATAATCTTTCGCCAGTATATCCCAAACGGCGGAACTATGCAAGCCGTCTGTTGTATGCCACAGGCTCTTATGCTCTTCCCTATAAGGATTATGCCGTTACAATAAACCGAATGTCAAAACTCAAACGCATTCTCATCACCGGCGGTGCTGGTTTCCTCGGCTCGCATCTCTGCGAACGCCTCGTCGCAGAACAACACGACGTCATTTGCGTCGATAATTTCTTCACCAGCCAAAAATCAAACATCGCGCATCTCCTGAATGAGCCAAACTTTGAGTTGATCCGACACGATATTACTTTTCCGCTCTACCTCGAAGTCGATGAAATATACAATTTGGCCTGTCCCGCCGCGCCTGGACATTATCAATACGATCCCATCAGCACAATGAAAACGTCCGTGGCCGGCTCCATCAATATGCTCGGCCTCGCCAAACGCTGCCGAATCAACATTTTGCAAGCATCGACCAGCGAAGTTTACGGCGATCCCGATGTCCATCCGCAGCCGGAATCCTATTGCGGCAACGTCAATCCCATCGGCCCCCGAGCCTGTTACGACGAAGGAAAAAGAGCCGCCGAAACGCTTTTTATGGATTATCGGCGAATGCACAAAATGCCGATTCGCATCGTTCGCATTTTCAATACTTACGGCCCGAGAATGCACCCTTACGATGGGCGAGTTGTTTCTAATTTTATCCGGCAGGCCCTGAAAGGCGAGCCGATTACGATTTTCGGCGATGGTTCGCAGACGCGTTCGTTCTGCTATCGCGATGATTTGGTCGAAGCGATGATCCGAATGATGAATAACGGCGAGGATTTTATCGGGCCGGTCAACATCGGCAATCCGTCGGAATTCACGATACGTGAACTTGCCGAGATGATTATTCGTTTGGTGGGCAATCCAGCGGTGGGATTGGTTGAAAAGCCGCTTCCCGCCGATGATCCGAAGCAGCGATGTCCTGACATTTCGTTGGCTCGTGCGAAACTTGGTTGGCAGCCGACTGTTCCGTTGGAGGAGGGTTTGCGTAAGACGATTGATTGGTTCCGTTCGATTGATATGGAGCAGTATCGTCCGCCGACGCCGTGGTATTAGAGTGTGTGAAAAGTTAGGCGGGGGACTGGCGTGCGATGAACGCAGGCACTATGATCCCTTGCGGCAACGCAATCATTCTGCTACAATGCGGGCAGCCCTCCTTCAACCGCTAAACGCACCATGAAAATGCTTCTTCCCCTGGCATGCCTGTTTATGCTGACGATCACCGTTTCCGGTCAAACAAATGAACCTCCCACGCCAGGCACGCAAACCGCACAAAGCGTTCAACTGGCCGCCAGTACAAGCACCTGGCCCGATGGTCCCGAAGGATTTATGATGATCGGCGAACCAAGGCCAATTGATGAATCCAAAACCGAAACGGTACACTATTGGCTCTTTTTGCCGGCCAACTACGAAGCCCAAGCCCAAACCAGCGGCGCTCCGCTCCTGCTCTTCCTGCATGGTCGAGGCGAACGCGGAAACACGCCCGAGGACCTTGCCAAAGTCAAAGTCCACGGCCCGCCAAAACTGCTCGACAATCCCGAATTCGCCAAAAATTTCCCCGCCGTTACCGTTTCGCCGCAGTGCAAAGACGGCTTCGCCTGGTCGCCCGCCCAACTGATGCTCTTGCTCGACCATATCGAAGCCAACTACAAAATCGACAAGAGCCGGATTTATATTACCGGATTGAGTATGGGCGGTTTCGGCACTTGGATGTGTTTGAATGAATCGCCGGGCCGATTTGCAGCGGCGGCTCCCATCTGCGGCGGCGGAAAACCGGACTGGGCAAGCAGGATGCTCCATACGCCTATTTGGGCATTCCACGGCGACCGGGATATGATTGTTCCGCTGGCCCTTTCGGAAAATATGGTCGAAGCAATCCGCAGTATCGGCAGAGCAATCCTCGCTGGCGGAAGGGATGTTCTCCTTACCGTATACGAAGGTGAGGGACATGATTCCTGGACGCGGACGTACAGTAACCAACTACTGTACGATTGGATGTTCCAGCAATCGTTAAGGTCGGTGGCGTCGAGGCCGGTGCCGGGGGCTCTATCGGAACCCGCATATTATACATTGTTGGGAATGCCGTTCGGCGAGGCACCAAGGCCGGAGGCATCCGACGTGGCAGCAGAGCGGATGGTCGAACGACCTCTCCGGGATGGCGAGAAATTTGTTGTATCCACCATACGGAATGAAGAAAGGCAGGTTTTTTCTGCTTCTTTGTTTGTTCAGCTTCGGAGGAGAGACGCTGTAGCCTTCGATCGGGAACACGATCGGCGAATGAATGAGGTTATTGACCGAATCACAACGATATTGGCTGCAACAACGATTGAAGAACGTCAAGAGGTAGGCAATGTAAGCATCAAGGAGAAACTAAAGCGGGGAATCAATGATGTTCTCGGCACGCCTTGGGTGCAGCAGGTGTTCCTTCGCGATCCCAGTCTTTCGATTGATCGGCTATGAAACGGGACTGGACCTTTTTTCGTCATTCCGGCGAAAGTCGGAACCCAGAAGAACCAACATCGCACGCAATGCCTAGATCCCGGCTTGCGCCGGGATGACGGTGATTCTGTCCAGTGCAATTTGAAATACGCTCTAAATCCTCCAAAACATGCGGACATCGGCCGGCAACGTCATTGACCTCCCAACGGTCGTCCGGCTTGACATACAGTTCCGTACCGGAAGACTTTCTGTATACAAACCAATCCGGCATGACCGTGACTCCGCCAGCAATGTGGATCGCTGCATGAAACTCATCCGGCTCGCTCGGCAAGATGTCGTTGGTCAAAAGTTTCCAAACATCGCCAGGTTGCAACAATGCCTGACTGCGAAAACCTGAATGAAAACCGTCAGGAAAACGGATAAAAAGCGGTAAATGCACATTCTCCCCATATAAATCCTCGTTGGCCCCAATATAACGGTGCTCGCCCAACGAAAATCCGCGAACCGACATCAGCAACAACACGGTATTCCGGTCAAGTCCCTCTTCCTGCAAAAACGCGAGCAGGCCCGAAAGCGTGTCGTCCAAAACGCTCACGCCGCCGGAATACGCCTCCGCTACCGCTTGCCGAACGTCGGGATCAATGTTTTTGCCCGCAATATCAGGCAACGCAATGCCCGAATAAGGATCAGGGTCTTCATCAACCTGATAACGCTGCCGATACGAAATGGGAAAGTCCCACGGCCCGCGAAAGCCTTTGAAATGCGCCCAAAAGACAAACGGCTCGTCCGTTCGCTGCTGCAACAGGTCGGCCAACGTTGCGATATTATGATAAAATTGCGTGCCTTCGATTTTTCGAACGGGATATTTTCGGGATTTTGCCTCCAATCGGTGTTTTGCGTCGAATCGGCCTGCGTGTTCGTGCAGAAAAACGCCGGCATCGTCGGTCAGCAAGGTTTTATGATAGTCCGTTGGAAATTGCCAAAGTTCGTTGAGCGTTGTTGATAGGTCGAGTGAGGCCGCATAGAATCGGTCAAACAGGGCGGATTGGCACGCGAGGGCATCGAGTGTCGGCGTTTGGATCCAGGTATTCCCGAACGCACCGATCATCCCGTGTTGCAGTCCGTCGATGGAAAGGCAAAGATAGTTCGGCATGGGCAAGTTCTGAATGTTGTCGCGACGCACTTTCCTACCTTTCCCCTGGTTGTAAATGCAGATCGAGTTTAATTTCGCCTTCATCACCGTTGACCGCGAAATCCGCAATCTGTAAGGAAACGTCGGGATTCACATACGACGAAACCGAAATGTCGTATATCCGTCCGACGGCCGGAAGCGAATACTCGTATTTTCCGCCTGAATTCGGCTTGTCTCCATCACTGACCTGCCGAACAACCACGCCGTCAGGACAGCCGCCCGGCGGACATTTTTCAAATAGAAAAATCAGGTACTGCTCCGAAGGCGTTCCATCAGGGTTGTAGACCGTTCCATGCAGCCGGATGCCGTTTCCGAGCACAAAATCCAGCCGCCGTTCCTCAATGCCGTCGCCGACGTCAAACGCAAAAACGCCCGGTGCGGCACCGAGTTCGCTTTCAACTCCAATATCATATAGTTCCCCCGCCTTGGCCCAAGGAATGCTAAATTCGCCGTTCGCATTGCTCCATTGGATACCGTGTCCACAAAGATTATGCCGACTGATCGTGATGCCCGACCACGCAACCGGGGTGCCGTCGGCACGTTTCACGGTTCCTTTGACGTTCGCTCGACGCTCCAAAACCAGCGTCGGAATTGCTTCGGAAGGATCGAAATCGGTCGAAAATTTGTCCGTGTTTCCGAAAAACAGACGGCTGCCGTCCGGCATCAGGACGCCTTCAGCGGGAGGACGTGCGACAAAATATGTTCGCTCGGAAATCGACGGCACCGTGGCGATTCCTTGAGCGTCAGTTACGGAAAGAATCGGAATCCAGATATTGATACTATCTACGCCAGGCTTGCGCTGGAGCCAAGCGTTAACTTCGATGCCCGGTATCGGCGTTTGATGTTCGTCAACTACACGAACGGGATACGTTTGCCACGGTATCAGTGTCAGCGAGAACGGCCCGTCGCTGATACTGCCCGGCGAGGTTTCGCTCCTGAGCCCTCTGCCTTCTTCGGTTTCCACATAGTCCATCCCGAGTTCTGTGTGAACGGCAAACACTTGATGGAGTGTCCGTATTCCATCTTCGGGATAGGCAAAACGGAAATGACCGTCTTTGTCGGTGTACGTAACACTCGGATAGGGCGTATCCCAAGTGCCGCCGACCATAGCACCTGCGACGGGAGTGCCGGTTCCGTCGGTAACAGTTCCGGTAATGATTCGGGTTTTTTCCAGCGTGAGCGTGAATTCGGTAATCTCCGATATGCCTTCTTTGAGTTTTGGTCTTGCTTCTGCAAGCCGTTCTTTTTCAGGGGAAAAGGCGTAGAGGGGCATTCCCCTGTGGAATCGTTCGGCTGGAATCGGCAGGACGAATTTTCCGTGTTCATCGGTGCGTTGCCGTCGTTCTGGATTCACAATTTCGGCCAAAGTATGGCCGCCGTAGTAGACTTCGGCATCGGCAACGGGTTTGCCAGCATCATCGACGACGGTTCCCTGGAGCAGGATGGTATGAGTTGGTATTTCGGCGAGGAGTGAGGCGGTTGCAACGAGCATCGCCGAGCCGACGGCGAAAAGGATAGAATGGAACTTTTGCATAGCGGCGGATTGGAGAGGGAAATCCTGGCTTCTCTGATAGCATTATCCTTTTCCGCGTTGCTTATGGCAAGCCCCCCATTGCCTGATGTGGGAGCCTAATGTGGGATTCCGGCTTGCCGGAGTGACGGCTTCCGAACAAGTCAAAGAAGGCGATGCGTAAGATCGCCTTTTCAGAGCCCGTGGCGTCTGCCAGGGTGATGATCAATGCTGTAATTATCAATGCAACGGAGCATGCACCTCGCCGCCGCCAACTCGATGGAAATGATCTTTGTCAATATAAATCACTTCGACGCCCGACTCCGTCTTGATCTCGTGCGGAACCGGCCAACCCACATGCGTGATTTCCTCAAAATAAACCGTACATTTATAGTGAGCATGATGCAACTGCACCGGGCCAACCAAAGGCACCACCCGCGGAGGATCAATATAGTCCGCAATCAGTTCCTTCGTGATTCCCTTGACGTTACGCATCGTAACTTCCAAGCCGGGAATGCCGCCGCTGACCGGACGTATCTCTTCCAATGCCCTGATGACTTCATCATCCGACGGAGGGTCAAGTGCAATATGATTCTCATCCAAAATCGGCGGGAGAATCGCGACCTTGCCGTATCGGGCCTTCTCAAAAGCATGGTCTTCCGCCTTTTGCTGATGAAAGGGACTCACCGGAGCGGGAATACTCAAGACTCCAAGTCCAGGACCGTGAACGCCAATGCAGCCGCTCGAGGCGGCAATGGCCACTGCAAGCACCCATGTGCAACCTATTGTGTAAATCTTCTTTGTCATTTTGCCAATCCTTTGTGTTTTGTGTGCGATTCGGTATTGCTCTTGTATCTATTACGAGATGTCAGTACATTTGCGAGACCGCCCTTGCCGGGCGGAGCATATATTAGCCCAGGGCTTCAGCCCTGGAGAGCCTTACGAGGCGAATTATTAGTACGTATACTGTTGCGGTTGTCGGAACAGTCCAGAGAACGGGCCTGACGGCGTGCCATCATCGAAATCCAACCACCAATTTCCGTTGTTAAACTCCAGCGTTACTTTGCGCCAGTCCATTGGCACCTGCGGATAGGGATAAAACGGGCCGATATAGGGCCAAGCCTGCGGCGAATACGCTCTCGGATAGGAAACCTGGGCGTAATTCGGGTAGTTTGCATACGCAGGCCAAGCATATTCCGGCAGATGCGCTTGGTGATACTGTCCCGCCATCTGACCGTGGTGTGCCTGCTGGTGAGGGGCTGGATGCTGCTGCATCGGCTGAGCAGGCATTGCATGTTGAACCGGTGCAAATGGAGCACCAACTGCCGGATGCTGACCAGGATGCACGCCGTACGCAGCCGGATAATGCTGTTGCGTGTACTGCGGCAACGCTGCGCCGGGACCCGTTTGCGGAGCCTGTACCGGCTGTCCTTGTCGAGCGGCAGGAGCGGGTGTTCTGCTCGGAATCGGCGCAGGATCGGTCAAAGCGGCGACGGGCGGCCTTCGGGCAGGTAACTGGGCTTGCATTGCGGCGGCGGCTTTCGCAGCGGCAACTTGAATCTCGTTACTGACCACGGTAACATTGACGCCGGGTATGTTTTGGACATATTCGGCAATTTGTCGCCGCTGATCCTGCGAAACGGCTTCCCCGGCGAGGCCGACTTGTCCGCCTTGATAGGCGACATTGATGTCTGCATCGGGAAACTTATTACCGATCGCTTGCGCGATCTTTTCTGCTGCTTCTTGGTTATTCCCGAGAGCAGGGCCGGATGCTTGAACGAGCATCGCTATCAAAATAAACGGAATTATGAGCAATCGCATTATTTCCTCCGAACGACTTAACTGATAAAGCACCCTAAAATTTTTAGGTGGACATCCCTGATGGTGTGCCTTCTCATTCAATCGTCTTGCCGCGAATAGGAACTTCACAAAAAACGAAAAAATGCGCCCCAGGTGCTGACGCTGCAAACTCTTGCGCAAAATCCGGTCTCTTTATAACGATTATAACGGTTATAGCGATTATAACGACAGAATAATCGGAATTTTCGTTAAATTCCGATTATTCCATATTACCCATATTGACGGAATAATCCGCATATTCTAAATTGTCGGCATCCTCGTTATTATCCTTATATCCCGAACATTCGGCATAATCGTTATGAACATCGTTTTTAATCCCGGCGCAAACGAATATCGGTCGATTTTGCTCTTCAACCGCATAGGCCTGGAAATTGCCGAAACCGTCCGAAGACTCGAAACGGGCCAGCGAATTATCAGCGGAAAAGACGATCCGACGGGTCTTATTTCCCGCGAAATCATGCGGGCCGACATCCGAGGCATCCAGGCTGCCCAACGCTCAACTTCCGCGGCGAATCAAATGCTTTCCACGGCGGAAAGCGGCCTGTCGAACATCTCCCAAATGCTCATCGGCGACATCAACGACCGAGACGACGGAGGCTTGCTCGGCTTGATTTATGATGATAACCTGACGGCGGATGTGAAACGTCAGCAAATTAACGACATTTTGAACATGATAGACGGCACGGTTCGGGCAACGACCTACAACGGCAAGCGGCTGCTCGATGGTTCGACCGGCGAATTGCTCTTCCAACTCGGTAAAGATGTGCAGGAATCTATGCAATACCGAATGACGATAGCGAATATGACGACGACGCAACTCGGCGGAGCAAGCGGCACGCTGCACGAATTGCGAACGATAGATTTGGATTCGGAAGACGGCAAGGCACGGGCCTATGCGATTGTCAATGAGGCACACAATGCGACGACGGTGCAACGCGGGTCAATCGGTGCCGTGCAAAAGCATGTTTTGGACAGTAATGCCAGAAGTTTGGAGAGTCAGTTGGAAATGGTTTCGGAATCGGAAGCATTGATTTCCAATGCAGATATGGCATTCGAGTCTTCGCGGCTCAATCGAGCGGAGATCCTTGCCCAATCGACATTGTATTCGATCCTGTATTACCGCAATTTCGACCGCCTTTTTGCCAATTTGTTGTTGTAGATGCACGCACCCGTTGCTTTTTTCGCCATTTTGCCTAAAATACCTATCATAATCCGTATAACCGGTATAACCGGACCTTTTAACCCTTAACCATCCTACGATACCATGACCATTTGGTTCAGCACAAACATCCCGGAAATGCGGGCAATTTCGTCCTTTAACAGGGCCAGCACAGACATCAGCGAAATACAACAGCGGTTCGCGACGGGGCAGCGAATCAATTCCGGCAGGGATGATCCGGGCGGACTCATCGTGAGGGAAGGACTCCGAGCGGATATCAAAGGCATTCACGGTTTGCAGGCGGGAATGGGGCAAGCGGAAAACCTGACAAATGTCGCGGCCGGCGGAATGATGAAACTGCTTGAACTCATTGCTGGCTCCGACCCGAGCAATCCGTCGGAAGCCAGCCTGCTCGGGGCATTGAATGGAGAGGGGGATGCGGCCGCCAAAAAAGTAATCGCGACAAACTTTATGACGCTGTATGATTCGATTGTCGCGTCAACAACGTACAGCGGTGATAAACTCCTGGCTACGACGGACGGTCTGGCCAAGACCTATCAACTTGGCGGCGGGCAATCGTTGGCGTTCACTCTTCCTGATTTACAGTCAAGCGTTAGTGCTTCGGCGGCAGCCGGTTTGAAAACTGCGATTGAAGCCATTGCCAATGACACGACGCTTGCAGCGGCTGTTACAGCGGCGGAAACCTTGCAAACTGCTATCGCGACGCATGTGGGAACGCTTGGCGGCAGTCAGAATGTGATTGCGTTGAATCAGCGAGCCTTGGATTCGCGATTGGAGTCGTTTGTGGGAGCGGAGGGTCGCATATCCAATGTGGATCTTGCGTGGGAGTCGAGTCGGATGGCTCGAGCGGAATTATTGGCACAGAATTCGATGAATTCGATCCTTTACAACAGAAATTACGCTGCATTTGCGGTGCGTTCGCTGTTCGGCTAGTGGGCACACGAGCCGAGGGCGTCAGCCCCCGGGTTTTTCGATATAGATTTTTTCGACGTGGTTCACCCGGGGGCTAACGCCCCCCGGCTCTTGTGTGAGCGACCCCGGGTTCGGATCTGCCCTTCCATCCCTTGCCAGACTCGCCAAACGGGGTACACTATGCTTATGCGTACCATCAAGATATTCGACACGACTCTTCGCGACGGAGAACAATCGCCCGGGGCCAGCATGAACCTGAGCGAAAAACTTAAAGTCGCCGCCGCCCTGGCCGACCTCGGCGTTGATGTCATCGAAGCCGGTTTCGCCATCGCCTCGCCCGGCGATTTTGAATCCGTTCAAGCCGTTGCCAACTCCATTAAAGGAAGCAGCATTTGCAGCCTCGCACGGTGTGTCGAAAAAGACATCGAAACCGCTGCCAAAGCACTGGAAAATGCCGAACAACCACGAATTCACGTGTTCCTCGCAACCAGTCCGATTCATCGGGAACACAAACTCCGTATGACGCCCGAACGGAATATCGAATCCGCCGTCGCGGGCGTCAAATTCGCTCGGAATCTCTGTCCCGATATTGAATTTTCCGCCGAAGATGCGACCCGAACGGAAATCGAGCATCTTTGCCGAGTCGTCGAAGCAGTCATCGAGGCCGGTGCGACGACCGTCAACATACCTGACACCGTCGGATATTCCACGCCGAGCGAAATGTATGAGCGCATCCGCAGTCTGTTCGAGCGAGTGCCGAACATCGACAAGGCGGTCATCAGCGTACATAACCACAACGACCTCGGGATGGCCGTCGCGACGAGTTTGGCTGCCGTGCAGGCCGGTGCTGGACAAGTTGAATGTACCATCAACGGTCTCGGCGAAAGGGCAGGAAACTGTTCGCTCGAAGAAATCGTTATGGCACTGAAAACCCGAAACGATATTTACAATGCGACGACGCGGATTATCACGCAAAAACTCGTGCCGATAAGCCGGTTGGTATCGACCGTTACCGGCCTGAAAGTTCCGAGAAATAAGGCGATTGTCGGGCAGAATGCGTTTGCGCATGAGTCGGGAATACATCAGGACGGCATGCTAAAACATCCGACGACGTATGAAATTATGTCTCCGGCGGATGTTGGTTTTCTCAAGACTGATTTGGTGCTGGGCAAGCACAGCGGGCGGGCGGCATTAGCGGATAGGGCCAAAACGTTGGGATATGAATTGGATGCCGAATTGTTGTCCAAGGTATTTGAGGAATTCAAGAAGTTGGCCGACCGAAAGAAAAACATTTACGATGAGGATATTTTGGCACTAATTGAGCAACTGATTCACGAAGGTCAGGCCGGCGGGGTGCCGAAGGTTTCGAGCGGTTGGAGTTTTGTGTCGTATAATTTGCATTGCCAAACGGACAAAACGCCGACGTTGATGCTTAAAATCCGCCGGGGCGAGCAGGAATATACGAAGGAAATCAATGCGGGCGATGGTCCGATTGATTCGATTTTCCTTGCGATTCGGGACATTACGGGTTTGGACATGTCGGTCAAGGAATTTAGGGCGCAGAGTGTTTCGGCGGGGGAAGATGCGCAGGGTGATGTAACGATATTGATAGATTACAAGGGCGAGACGTACCGGGGGCATGGCGTTTCGACTGATACGATTGAGGCGACTACGGTTGCGATACTCAATGCGGTCAACCGGATGGCCGAAACTCGCTAACCGCCCGGCTATTCGACGTGGATTCACCCGGGGGCGTAAGCCCCCGGCTCTTGTGCGTGCACTTGCTCGTGTGCCTTACATTACGCAAGTCCGCCGTCGCCAGCCGGAAACGACTCAACCCAAGGCAAACCCCAATCGCCTATCTCCGACATGAACGGATCAGGATCAAATTGCTCCATATTGAATACGCCCCGGCCCGACCACTGGCCCGACAATATCAACTTGGCCCCCAATGCCGCCGGCACCCCCGTCGTATAACTGACCGCCTGCGCTCCCGTCTCCGCATAACACGCCTCATGATCGCATATATTATAAATGTAATAAGGCGATGCCGACGTTGCTTTACCCGTACCCGTAATCCAACAACCAATGCAGGTTTTCCCTTTCGTTCGCGGCCCCAGCGATGCCGGATCTGGTAACAATGCTTTCAAAAATTGGAGCGGTATGATTTCCCGGCCTTCGTACATGACCGGATCAATCCGCGTCATTCCAACATTTTCCAGCACCTTCAAATGCGTCAAATACGATTGGCCAAAAGTCATCCAAAACCGCATCCGCTGCACTTCGGGATAGTGTTTGACGAGCGATTCCATCTCTTCGTGATAGAGGAGGTACATATCTTTCGGGCCGATTCCTTCGGGGAAATCGAAGACTTTTTTGACCGACAACGGGTCGGTTTCGTGCCAGGCTCCCTTTTCGTAAAACCGGCCTTTTGCGGTAACTTCGCGGATGTTGATTTCGGGATTAAAGTTTGTCGCAAAGGGATAGCCGTGATCGCCGGCATTGCAGTCGATAATATCGACCGTATCCATTCGGTCAAAATGGTGTTTTCGTGCGTGTGCGACGTAAACATTCGTTACGCCGGGATCGAAACCGCTCCCGAGCAGAGCCAAGAGGCCGGCTTTTTCGAAGCGTTCGTGATATTTCCATTGCGGGGAGTAGCAAAATTTGGCGGTATCGGGATGTTCATAGTTTGCCGTATCGAGGTAATGGACGCCTGTTTCGAGGCATGCATCCATGATGGTCAGGTCTTGGTAGGGCAGGGCGAGGTGAACGACGAGATTTGGCTTAACGTTTTTGATCAGAGCGACGAGTTCGGAAACGTTATCGGCATCGACAGCGGCGGTATGAATGGGTTGTTTGAGACCTTTGGCATGGATGTCTGCGACGATGGCATCGCATTTTTCTTTTGTTCGGCTTGCCAAAGTAATTTCGTTAAAAATATCTCGGCGTTGTGCGCATTTGAATGTTGTGACTCGTCCTACTCCGCCGGCTCCGATAATCAGTACCCGATTGGTCATGCGATGATTCTCCCTCTTTGTTCTTCTCGTAAGCGCATTTTACCATAACGGACGGGACATGTCTCACTTCGGCGGCACTGCGTATTTCTTTGGCTTCTGGCCATTTGTCATTTTTCGCCTGTCCATTCCACGTTTACCGTGGTCGAAATACCACCGCGGGGGGTGAAAGCGGCCGTCAATTTCAGGCGACGGGGATGAAGCGTATTGACCAAATCATCCACAATCCTGTTCGTGATGTCTTCGTAAAAAATGCCTTGATTGCGAAATTGCTGCAAATACATTTTCAGACTTTTCAGTTCGATGCACCACTTGTCAGGCACATACAGAAACGTCAGCGTACCGAAGTCAGGTTGGCCTGTTTTGGGGCAAACCGACGTAAATTCGGGACAGACGATCTCGATGGAGTAATCCCGATGGGGGAAAGAATTTTCAAAAATTTCGAGCATAATCGGCCCAGTGTATCACATCCCTGCCGGGTGTGCAACTGCGATGTCTCAAGCCAGCGGGTCGCAGCGTGTGCCGGGAGGACGGGAATTCCGTCCTGAATAATTTGAAATACAGCCTAATTCCCGAGCGGCGGGTCGCCCGGACGCGTATTGTTATAGCAGGCCGTTTCCGGCGAAAATATCCGTAGCCGATACATCGGCAATATCGCCTCATATTCCTCCGTGTCCAACTTCATCACCCGACGACGCGACGCATAAAGCGATAACGCCATCAACGGAAAATAAACCGAATAATAATGGTACTTCAAATAAAATACCAACGGAAAACCCGTGCCCGTATACTCCGGCTCATACCAAGTTCCATCCGGCCGCTGTCGATCCAGCAGAAATTTGATGCCGCGTGTTACGGGACAATCCGCCTCGCCTCGCAGAGCAAGACGGCTGGCGTCGGCATCGTCAATCTTGCCCGCCGCAATCAGTCCCATCACAGCCCACGCTGTCTGCGACGCCGTCGGCGTGCCCGTGCCGCGAAGCGATGAATCTTCATACGAATCCGGCGACTCTCCCCAACCGCCGCTCTGGTGTTGATGGGCCAACAACCAATTCGCTCCCGCTTGGATTGCCTTATCATCCGTCGGAACACCAACCGCCGTGAGCCCTGTGAGTGCCTGCCAAGTCCCGTAAATGTAATTCACCCCCCATCGGCCAAACCAACTGCCGTCCGCCTGCTGTTCCTTTTTCATATAGGCAACCACCCGGTCAATTTCCGGGTTTTTCCCCACACGAAAACCGAGTCGGCCCAGCGATTCCATCACACGGCCCGTCAAGTCCGGCGTGCTGGGGTCAATCATCGCATTGTGGTCGGCAAAGGGCACCTTACAGAGGAATTCCTTGTTGTTATCGCGGTCAAATGCCGCCCAACCGCCGTCCTTGTTTTGCATTCCCAAAAGCCAGCGGAGGCCGCTGTCCAATGCGGCCTGCGTGTCGGCAGTTTCGAGCATACATTGTTTGGCTTCGTCCAGCGACTCGACATTTTCGACAGCCGTAATCCGCAGGTCGGGCGGAAGTTGTCCCCCGGACTCCTCGAATCGACCGGCGAGCACCATCAACGCCATCGCGGTGTCGTCGCAGTCGGGATAGAACGCGTTGTTGAATTCAAAGCACCAGCCGCCCGTTCGTCGCGTCGCCTGCGTCGCGGGCAACCTCTTTTTCCATTGTACGGTCCAATCGCCGGGCTCCTTGATGTGCCGCGAACGTACCCATTGCACGCCCTTGCGCACTGCCGGATGCGAAATCGTCAGGCCGCCAAGCATCAAGGCTTTGAGCGTCAGCGACGTGTCCCAAACCGGCGATCTGCAAGGCTGCACCCGAACGCTGCCCCGCTCCTCATTGCGGATGATTAAGGCCTCCAACTCCTTTCGGCAATACTGCACTTCCTTGGAATCGTCGGCATAACCGAGTGCTTTGAAGGCGATCCAAGCCCAAATAATCGGCGGATAAATCGCTCCGGGACCGTCGCTCTTTTCGCAGTGTTCGAGTGTCCATTGTTTGGCCTTTTCGATGGATAATTTGCGGAAAGGAGTTACACCCCAGCGTCGGCAGAGCCACATTGCGGAATTGCAGAACCGGAAAAAGTAATCCCAGGAGAAGGGATTTTTGGTCAATGTTTTTCCCGGCGCAACGAGCGGGCCCCATTCTTCGGGTTTTTTGACGAAAATTTCTTGTATTCCTTTTTCGGGCGGCAGATTTCGGACTGGTGCGAGTGCGGAGACGATGGAAAGGGGCACGAAAATTGTCCGCGACCACGCACTCATGTTGTAAATGTTAATCGGAAACCAATTTGGGAGCAGCATCATCTGCGGCGGAACGGCGGGGCAAACGTTATGGGGTATTTGTCCCAAAATCGCGAGGTAAAATCGGGTAAAACTATTGACTTTGTCCACGCCGCCGAGTTCCAGTGCCCGGACGCGTGCTTTTTGCATATAATCCGCGGCGGGATCATGTCCGGTGAGTTTCAGAGCGAAATAGGCTTTGACGGTATTGTGGACATCGGATTTGCCGTCGGTGTACATTCCCCAGCCGCCGTCTTGGAGTTGGGTATCGAGCAGATGTTTGGCACATTCTTTTGCCAGTTCGGTCTCTTCTTCGCCGAGGAAGGCGAGGAGCATAATGGTTTCGCTTTGGAGGAGGGCATCGCCTTCGAGTTCGGCAACCCAGTATCCGTCGGGATGTTGGTGATTGAAAAAGAACTGTCGTGTTGCGGCAATGCCGTGCCGGAGTTTTTGGATGAGTTGTTCGTCGTGAACGGCGTTTGCTGGGCCCGTGGTGTTTACGGCGTGAGCCAGGGATTCCGATTCGTCGTTTATGCGGTTCGCATTGTTTCGGTTCATATTGTAGAGATGCGTTTCCATACGGTATTTTGTCTGCTCCCTCGATTCTTCGGCATTGTATCAGAAAGAGGGAAATTGGGCAAGGCGAAAAATTGCGGGCATTATTGCACGAGTCCGGCCTCTCCCCTCTTGACAGTCCGATTGTTTGTGTTACACTAACCGCACTGCGGTGAACAAAGGCGTTTATCGGTACAATTACCCCCATAATTGCGCCGGTGAACGCCTTTTTCATTGCTCAAAATGAAAGGAAACCTGAATGTCCTATACAAAGAAAATTCTCGAACAAACCATCAATAAAAACCAAAACGAACCCGAATTCCAGCAGGCTCTGACCGAAATCCTCGCGACGCTGCAACCCTTCGTCGATGCCCGGCCCGAATACGAAAAAGCCAGCATCCTTGAACGACTCGTCGAGCCCGAACGCGTTCTCATCTTCCGCGTCCCCTGGGTCGATGACTCCGGGAAAATACAAGTCAACCGGGCATACCGCGTCCAATACAACAGTGCGATCGGACCCTACAAAGGCGGGATGCGATTCCATCCCAGCGTCAATCTGAGCATCATCAAGTTCCTCGGTTTTGAACAGACATTCAAGAATTCCCTGACCGGACAGCCCATCGGCGGAGGGAAAGGCGGTGCGGACTTCGACCCCAAAGGCAAATCCGACAGCGAAATAATGGCATTTTGCCAAAGCCTTATGACCGAATTGACCCGGCATATCGGCAGGCTGACCGATGTACCCGCCGGCGACATCGGCGTCGGTGCCCGGGAAATCGGGTACATGTTCGGACAATACAAACGCCTGACCAACTGCTTTGAGGGCGTTTTCACCGGAAAAGGCATCATCTACGGCGGTTCGCTCGCCCGAAAGGAAGCAACCGGATACGGACTCGTCTATCTGATGGATGAAATGCTCCGGCAACACGATAAATCGTTCAATGATAAAACCGTTGTGGTGTCCGGCTCTGGCAATGTTGCCATTTACGCAACGCAGAAAGCGCAGCAGTTGGGTGCCCGAGTGGTCGCTTTGTCTGATTCAAATGGATACATCGTTGATGCCGACGGGATTGATTTGGCCGCGGTCAAAGAAATCAAGGAAGTCAAACGCGGCAGGATTTCCGATTATAAAACCTACCGCCCCAAGTCGGAATACGTTGAAGGCAAGGGAATTTGGAGCGTAAAGTGCGATGTGGCATTGCCTTGTGCCACGCAGAATGAATTGGATGAGAACGATGCCAAGCAGTTGGTGCAAAATGGCTGTTTTGCGGTCGGCGAAGGGGCGAACATGCCGAGTACGCTGCAAGCCGTCGATGTATTTTTGCATCATGGCGTGTTGTTTGCACCGGGCAAAGCGGCCAATGCGGGAGGGGTTGCGACGTCGGCATTGGAAATGAGCCAAAATGCGATGTTGCTTTCTTGGACGTTTGACGAAGTGGACAAGCAACTCAAGGGCATTATGACGAACATCTACAACGGCATTGCGGCCGCCGCGAAGGAAGCCGGAGCCGAGGACAATTTTGTTGTCGGAGCGAACATTGCCGGCTTCAAAAAGGTTGCCGACGCGATGATGCAGCAAGGAGCCGTGTGAAAACGTAATGTCGCCTAATATCGCAAGAGCCGAGGGCGACTCGGGACTAATGCCCCGGCCACACCATCCCTAAAGAGATTACAATAACAACATGTCATCAATTCCCACCAAAATTGGACTCATCGCAGGGCGTGGCCGTTTCCCGATTTACCTGGCCGAAGCCCTAAAACAGCAGGGCGTCGGCGTGTATTGCCTCGGTGTGATCAATCATGCCGATCCCGTCCTCCAAACAATGTGCGACGAATGGCTGCCGCTCGGACTCGGTCGTTTGCAGACGGCCTTTCGGTTTTTCCGCCGACACGGATTGACGCACGGGACATTGGCCGGCGGTATCAACCGCAGAGCATTGCTTGATCCCTTCCTGATTTGGAATCAACTGCCCGACTGGTACACCTTCCGAACCTTTGCTCCGATGTTTCTGACTCGGCGGAAAGACAGCACAGCCGACACTCTGCTTGGAGCGGTCGTCAATGCTTTTGACCAAAACGGATTCAAACTTTTACCCGCAACGGATTTAATTCCCGACTTGCTTATGAAACGCCAAAAATTGACCCGTCGCGGCCCGACCGCCGCAGAATGGAAAGATGTTTGCTATGCCTGGAAAATCGCCAAAGAGATGGGACGCTTGGACATCGGTCAAAGCGTTTGCGCCAGCGGATTGGCCATTTTATCCGTCGAGGCGATGGAGGGGACGGATGCGTGCATACGCCGTGCTGGTTCGTTATGGCCTGGCAAGGGTTTTACGGTTGTTAAAGTTGCCAAGCCGCAACAGGATATGCGATTTGATGTACCGACATTTGGTTTGACGACGCTTCAAGCGATGTACGAATCGGGCGCGCGGGTTTTGGCAATCGAAGCGGACAAGACGATATTCATAGACCGACAGGATGTCGTGGATTTTGCCAATCGGCATGATATAAGTATCGTGTCGATTACGGGAGAGGACAGCGAGCAAGAGGCCTCGCCGTTTGCGGAGTATTCGGGCTAGAGCGTATCTCGAATTGGTCTGGAAACGCTTCCGGCATTAGCCGCGACGCGCTGCTTGACTGGATTCCGGCTTTCGTTTGCCGATGCCTCTTGCGGAAAGTGTTTTTGGGTAACACGTTTTTGATTTTTTCACAAAACAGGGTGACATGTTGATATAAATTTGGCATAGCTAATTTGGCATAGTTTTTTCGTTTAGTTTTACCATCAAAAGGATTAGGGAGATAACGATCATCTCTTCGGACTTACTGTAGCATTTCGTTTTTCTCTTGAATCTCGCCAAGTAATGACGAATGGGGCTATTGTAACTCTCAACAGTATAGGTCTCACCTTTGCTTTGACAGTGTTGTTCCGGCGGAATAAACTCCTCATAACTCCGCCAATAATCCGTTGCAAAACAACTCACCGACAAGTACTTCAACTTCTCCCATAACCTCAAGCCCGTCGCCGTCGAACGGTCGCCGCAAACAAACGATATAAAACATTTCCTTAAACGATTCACTGCAATCCAAATCCATCGGCAACTTTTTTATTGACGTAAGTATTTAATTTGTCGAGATCTACGACATCTACTATCTCTTCGTCGACGGGCAATTCTATTGCCTTTCCTGCCTGTTTAATCCAATAGTAAACGGCAGTATGACTGACTTTCAAGATGCGTCCGATGGCTCGAAAACCCAAACCTTCGAGATACATATCTTGGGCTTGTTGCCGAGTTTCTACTGGTATTTCACCTGATCTTTTTTGCACCGTGTAATTCTACTGACACTGTTTGCATTCGTATCGTTGTCGATTTTTAACGATGCCATTCTTGATGTATTTAACACGGTTGCAATGCGGAAAATCCATTTTTCACTCACTTATAAAAAACGCAATCCCTTGCAATGCAAACAGTATAACACGGCTACACCGGTTTAACAATGCCCTCGATTGAATTGCTTGCTTTCAAGTTGTAGTGCTAATGCTCCGATGTGATCGTTACTCATCTTTATATTTTTGGGAAAATTCTTTGTTAGAAATATCTTTGGCTTTTTTTCTTGTCCTTCGACAAGAGCAATCAGCCCCAAATAACCTTTTCTTTCTTTTTCAACGTCGTTTTCCTTAATCTTTTAGAGTTCCATTTCAGTAGGCATGCACATCTGTAGAAATGATGGACAGCCAAACCATGCCGACATGTGATCTTCGGAGATATTTCCTTTTGAAGATAAATACCATTACCGAACATCGCTCCGACTGCTTGCTGCACGAACATACTGTTTCCACTGCGTGCCGGTAAGCCGACGAATCTTTGCCTACTCTTCGGCAATCTTCATCATCTTACTATCATCCTCATTCCACAACTCTTGTATCCATTTCTTGGGGGCAAACATTGTTATTTAATGATTACTATTTAATGCTTGATGGTTAGTGATTCTTCATTATTCATTCTGTCCGATAATACTACTGGCAGACTGGCGACTGTCCCTTACGATAAAATCACTTCGACCAGCGAAATTGCTTCCTATGGACGCTCGACGCCCGGTAAAATGCGGGAAAATATGCGCCCGTCCCGAAATAAAAGGTCCTGACCAAATCCCAATCGCACCGAAATTTCACGCCCCGGCATTAAAAGCAAAATGTGATCCGAAATGCCTGTCAAACTCTCAAGTGCTGAATGACACAGAACATCAGAACTAATCATCCCGAAATGGCTGCACATCGCCTCGTGCGATTCAACATGTGTCGAAAAACAGGGACAGGGAATGTCCGCCGTCATTTTTTCTAAATGGATTTCCTGCCAAGAATGTAATGCCAAGTTGTAAGGCAGCATTTCTTCATGGTTTGGAGCAGGATGCAACGTTCCGTAAATTTGTTCATATTGCCCGACGCGGCGGGAGACTTCGCTCACCCAACTTTCGGTAACGTATGACCGCGTTGAACGTTCCGCATAGCGGATGACCAAAAACAACGCGAAGGCGATGATAATGCCGACGGATACCGACGCAATGAGACCGATTTTGGAAGATTTTTCTTCATCCTCTTCGTCGAGAGGTTCCATTGTTTTTAGCGGCCTGGGCGGCTCGTCATCTCGTTCGTGTTCGTAGGCCAAAAACTGTGCAGGCAGTATGGATTCGGGCGCAAAATGTGCGGAATCTAAAAAGATACCTGAATTAGGCGGGGCATCGTAGTCTGCCTGAACATTTGGTTCTTTTTGTGTTTTCATCATTCCTTTTTGGAGCGAATTCATTTTTGCTATGAACAAAAAATCGTCATTCCGGCGAAAGCCGGAATCCAGCCGAGCGACGTGCATATCGTTTCCCTGGTTCCCGGCTTTCGCCGGGATGACGGAGAGGGGGGACGTCCAGACCAATTCTGAATATGCTCTAGCGATCTTTTGCGGTGTCGCAGTGTAATAATTTTTACCAAATGCTTCAAGAGCGATTCCCGTTCGCACACGCCCCCAGGACCGCGGGACAGGCGGCCTGCCCTATTTTGCAACTTGCAGTCGCCCTGTCCGGCATCTCGTTTTCGATACCAATTTCCCGTTTTTTCGTTATAATCTAGCGCAGTCGCCTAAATTGCCAAAAATCTCCGATGCACACGACGAAACGCTGGACCTTTCGCCCTGCCAATCCCGACCTGGAACGGCTCCTCGTCTCCACGCTAGGTCTCTCACAACTTGTCGCCACTCTCCTCGTCGCTCGGGATATCAACTCCATCGACGACGCAAAAGATTTCCTAAATACCAACCTGAAAACTCATTTACGCGAACCCGAACTCCTGCCCGGCTGCAAAGAAGTTGCTGAACGACTCCTGCAAGCCATCCAAAACAAGCAAAAAATTGCCGTCTACGGCGATTACGACGTCGATGGCATCACCGGCATCGTGATCCTCTGTCAAACCATCAAAGATTTAGGCGGCAACGTCTCTTACTACGTTCCCGACCGCCTCGACGAGGGATACGGCCTCAATTCCGAAGCCCTGGAAAAATTGGCAAAGGAAGACGTCAAAACCGTTATCACGGTTGACTGCGGAATCAACAGTCATGAAGAAGCCTTGCAAGCAAAACGGCTGGGCATAGACCTGCTGATTACCGACCATCACACGCTCGATGCCGAACTTCCCGATGCCGTTGCCATCGCGCATACGCAACTCGTTCGATGGAAAGAGCATTGGATTTCGCCCGGCTCGCTCGCCCCCAAAGAACAAGCAAAAACCGAACAATATCCCTTTCCTTCGTTGTGCGGAGCGGCAGTCGCCCTCAAAGTCGCCTGGGCATTAGGCCAAATCGCCCACGAAGGGCTCGGCAAGCCGGTTTCCGACAAGTTTCGCGGACGACTCAAAGAAATGGTCGGCCTGGCCGCGATGGGGACGATTGCCGACTTCGTGCCGTTGCACGATGAAAACCGAGCATTGGTCAGAAGCGGCCTCCAATTTTTGTTGCCGCCGTGTGCGTCGCAAGGCCTTCAGGAACTCTTTGCCATCGCCAAATTCGGCGAAAAAAACAGGCCGATTTCGGCTGACTTTATTGCCTTTCAAATCGCTCCCCGGCTCAATGCCGCCGGTCGGCTCGGGCATGCCAAATTTGCCGTCGAACTCTTGATGAGCGACGATCCCAAACGCGTCAAAACGTTGGCCGACGAAATCGACCGGCTCAATGAAGAGCGCAAATCCCTGGAACGCAAGATTTTTCAAGAAGCCGACAAGCAGATTTATGAACAGTTTGACCGCGAGAATGATTCCGCGTTCGTATTGGCGGGCGATTGGCATCGCGGCGTGATCGGAATCGTTGCAGGCCGACTGATGGATCGCTTTCACAGGCCGGTGATTTTGCTCGGCAGGGACAAGATGGGGTTGTCGCCGGCGGTTGGCTCCGCCCGCGGCGTGCCGGGTTTCAATCTGTATGAAACGCTGAAAGCATGCGAAAAGTATCTTGTCCGTTTCGGCGGACACGAAGCGGCAGCCGGTTTGACGGTCGAAGACAAGAACATTGACGTGTTCCGCAGGGCATTTTGCGAAGAGGCGGCACAGCGGATTTCCTCGGAGGAGCGGACGGGTGAATTGCTGGTTGATGGTTTTTTTCCGTTGTCGGCATTCACGCCGCACTCGGTGCGACAGATATTCCAGTTGGCTCCGTTTGGCAGCGGGAATCCCGGCCCTATATTTGCGGCGGAGCAGATTACGGTGCATCAGGTTCGGGCGATGGGGAAGGAGGAGAACCATTTTTCGGCGGAGTTTTATCAGAGCGGCGGCTCGCTTCGCGGAGTTGCGTTTCACCGCAGCGATTGGATCGAGGCGATGAAGCCGTACAGTACGCCGATGGACATCGTTTTCAAGGTTCGGACGAACGATTTCAATGGCCGCGTCGAACTCGACATTCTCGATTGGCGCCGGAGTTAACGGGGCATGTAATTTTTAGAGTATTTCTCGAACTGGCCTGGACTCGCCCCCGTCATTCCGGCGAAAGCCGGAACCCAGGGAAACGGTATGCACGCTGTTCCGCTGGATTCCCGCACAATCCGCTACTCCAAGTCAATGCGGAAGTTTCGGTCGCCGCGATTGGGAACCTCAAAAATGTAACCGGCCGTGTCCATCCCGTATTGCGAGAAAAGTTCTTCGTAATCAGCGGGCGGCCTGTTCTCTGCTCCGCCTCCCCAACCAATCCGCAATGTGCATGTTCCAACAGGAACGCCTCTTACGGACGGCGAATGAATCGCCTCAAACCTGCCTCCCGTCTGGACATATGCTCCACTATTTCGATATTCCTCTACGGTAAAATCCAGCAGCACGTTTTCGAGCGGTGCTCCTTTGAATGTGATTGTCCCTTCCAACGGAACAACCTGGTAGGGCATACCATCGCCGCAACCGATACTAACTGCCAGCACGAGGCCGGCCAATGCAAACAAACTGTATTGTGCTCTATAAAGCATGTAAAATTTCTCCTAATGGTTGATTGTGTGTGATAGATTTGTTCGGAAACCCTCAAAACCGTCATCCCGGCGCACGCCGGGATCCAGGGAAACGGTATGCACGCTGCTCGGCTGGATTCCGGCTTTCGCCGGAATGACAGTTTCCGAACACGGCTAACATCCGTCTACCAAAGGTAGGTTGCCGACCGCCGGGCGGCAACTGCGGTACTCCGCACTGAACCCGGGGATTGAGGTACATCCCCGGCTCTTTGGTCGACTACGCCGACGCAGCCGCCCGGCGGTCGGCTGCCTACCTTTCCTGCCTTGCAGGGCGATGCGGCTAACATCCGTCTACCAAAGCGACAGATGTCCGCCGCCGGCTTGCAGTTGACCTAGGCCAACCGGAAACGACGCACTCGCTCTTGTAAATGCGGCTCTCCAAGCATTTCTGTTGACCGTATCTGCAACGAACCGCACCGACCCATCGCACATACAAACGTTCATTCCACCTACATGAAAACTCCGCGGAGTCCGGCCGGGTGAATCGGTATAGATCATTTCGTTCGGAGCAAAATCCCGTTGGCCGGAATGCGTGAACATTCCATATCCCTGCGAGGCGTGACTCACAAAAACAAAAGGATTCGCATTGCCTGTCGTTCTTGGAGGATTCATTTGGTCAAGTGCCGAGCCGGGCAAGGTCTTAGAAGAGAGTTCCATAGCGAGAATTGTGTGGGTTGTCCCATCCGTAATCGCACTCATGTTTATTGTACTATTCAAATAAAACACCGCAAAACGGAGAGTACGCCCGCTCTCACTGCTGTTCCTGCCCCGCTCAGGAAGGTCTGCCCCGCCGTTGACCGCATAGTCTTTGGTCGAGTTGCGTTGAGTTGCCTCTTGCGGTGCAGTAGGGCATCGAAGGAATGCGGGAGAGGATTCCGCAACCGTCCTGTGCCGTCCGCTGTTTGTATCATCGGGATTGGCCAGCGGGCCTTCATCACCGCAAGCCCCTTCGATGCTACTGGGACAGCCGCCATATGCAACTGCTCCTGTCGCGAAAGTATAAGCCTGACGGTCAAAGTCAATTTGCGAATACAGAGCGGACTGTTCGATATAAGGCAAAATCAATGCGGCCCAGCCCCACATCCCGCAGGGAACACCTCCGGCCGTGTGGGAAAAAGATTGACTGTAGTAGGTATTTTCGCCGGGTGGAGCAGAAGGGTCACCGGAAAACTCTCTCCAATCGGGCCGATTGATATTGCCTGGACTGAAAGCATTATGCACGTCGTGAAACATGTGTTGTCCCAATCCTATTTGCTTGAGATTGTTGGTGCATTGCATTCTTCGGGCGGCTTCGCGGGCGGCCTGAACGGCGGGAAGTAAGAGAGCGACGAGCATGCCGATGATGGCAATGACGACGAGGAGTTCGACGAGCGTGAAACCTCGTTTGCGGCTTCCTAATTTGCCCCCCCCCCCCAAGTTAACATTTTGTTGCGACAATTCTGCATAGTTAGGTTCTCCTTTTTGGTTTGGATGAACATGTGTAATGGCGCCAGTGTAGCAGGTTGGCAAGGCAGCGTCAACTAGGGGAACGCGAGCCGGAAGGACAACTTTTTGCCCATAGCAGCCCGCGAAACGCTCTAGATTGCCGCCGCGCACACATTCGGATATATTCTAGGTAATGATGACTCCCAGGCAATTTTTGGTTCCCGCCGGTCTATTGCTCGTCCTCATTGCGTCGGGCATCCTGCTCCCCTGCATCGGACAAACATTTCAAACTCCAGGCTCCGAAATCTACGCTCTACGCTTCCACCGCACTGCACTCGCCCTCATTGCCGGTGCCGGCTTGGCGCTGGCAGGACTCGTTTTTCAAGCAATGTTCCGCAATCCCCTCGCAACGCCATACACCCTCGGCGTTGCAAGCGGAGCCGCATTCGGAGCCGCCCTGTGCCTGCAAACAACCATCCGATTCGGCCTGCCCGGACTCATCGGATTCATCCCGACCGTGTCCCTCGGTGCATTTTTCGGGGCATCGCTCGCAATGGGAATCGTCCTGGGCCTCACTCGACGCAGGGAAACGTCGACCGAACAAATGCTGCTCGCCGGCGTTGCCGTCAATTTCTTCTTTGCCAGTTTGATTATGCTCATCCAGTATCTTTCCAATCCGCACGATACTTTTCAAATCTTGCGTTGGACGATGGGCGGAGTGCAAAATGCAACATTTCTTTCCGATTGGCTTGGTCTGTTGCCGATTGTGTTGATGCTGATGCTCTTTCTGATGCTGCAATCGCGGACGATGAACGTTTTCGTAACGGGCAGTGATCGGGCCAAGTCGTTGGGCGTGAATGTTGGGCGGTTTCGGCTGTTGTTATTTATCGTAACATCGCTGGTTGTTGGAGCGATTGTTTCGGTAACGGGCCCGATTGGTTTTGTGGGCTTGCTGATTCCGCATATTGCTCGTTTGCTGACGGGACCTGACCATCGGATATTGATCGTATCGACGGCGTTTTTGGGGGCGACATTTCTTGCGGTTTGTGATACGGCGGGCCGTTTGCTTGCCAGTCCGGGCGAGTTTCCCGTCGGCATCATCACGAGTCTGCTCGGCGGACCGTTTTTCCTCTGGCTGCTGCTTAAAAGGAAATGAGAGGGAATCATTGATCCCGGTCCATATCAGGCCCGTATCACGGCGATTCCAAGCGAATCGTCAGATTGCTGCGGAACAAATAACGCTGGGGATTGCCCCGTTCCGGGCTAATCAAACCCGGCTGCGGTATGTGATTTGCATCCCGAAAACCGTTCATCATCGGCGTTACCAAAGATTGATTCCGCAACAATGCAATAAAACTGATATTGCCCAACGTACCCGCCGTCGGCGGCGTCTCAAAACGCAAATCGCGAATCATCATATCCTCCGCAGGCAACGCATTCTGACTCAACCACGCCAACTGCTCAAACCAATTCACATTACCTGCACGCCAACGGTCAATCTCGTCCAACTGACGCTGCTGATTGACCACCGTACTGGACGTCCTCGATAAATCGTTAAATTTGACCGTCAACTGATCAACCTCCTTCTTCAGGGATGTTTGTGCAAAATAAACATAACCGAAAAGGCCAAATATCAGAAACAACACCGCTGCCGCAATGCCCGTAAGCCAATTCCGCTTGCTGGTATCCTCCGGGCGTCGTTTGGGATTGACAAAATCAATCTGAAAAGGCTCACGACGGACAACCTGCCCAATGGCTCCAAAAAGAGCAGTATGTTGTTCGTCCGCATCGGGCGTTTTGACCGCGAGCCCCTGGAGCGGATCAAAGAGCCGAACGGGAATGTCGAGGCCTTTTTTCAACTGCTCGGCCAGGGATTCAAATGCCGCATTGTTGCCGCACAGCACGACTTCATCGACGTCGATTCCCTGGATTTCATTTCGGGCAGCGATACGTGTCCGTTTCAATTCGGCCAGGATTCGAGCAGCGAAGTCAGGCACGCTGACGTCCTGCGGTCGGGAAATTTTCGGCGACCGCATAAAAACCGGCTCGCCTTGCAGGACAACCGTTTGCGAGGCTTCATGTTTATCTAATTCGACGAGCAATGCCGCTCGTTCTTCGATCGCGTTGCCGGATTGACTCCAAAGCGAGGCCGTCGTGCAGGGACGAAGCACAACGTGCTTGAGTACGAGATGGTGTTCTTCGCAAAACGACTTGATTTTCTGAAACGTTGCAAGCCGTAATGTCGAGGCCAAGATATGCTTGGGTGCCCCGTCGGGCATTGATTGCAAATCGGACGGTTTGACCGCGGGGAAAAGGGTGCTCCGCGTGACGTCTTCAAGTTTGCTGGTTACGAAAAAATCGACGGGCGCGCTGGGATCGTAGTTATTGAATTCGCGTCCGGCTTGAAATTTAACGAGATCGGGCAGTTCGTTGTCAGGAACGGGCGGGAAGACCAGGGGTCGGACTTCGACATCGGAGCGGTTGAGGACGACGATCGTATCTGCTTTGGCAAGTCGGCATTTTGCGACAAGTTCGCCGAGTTTTTTTGGATCGTCCAAAGCGGCGGCATTTTCGAATGTCAGCGACTTTCCTGAAGTGTTTGCCGACAGGAAGAGCAAGCGATCATTTTCCCAAGTAATTGCGACCCAATGTGCCATGCGGCCTATTGTAATGGAAAAGTGAGGGAAAGCAAAGGGCGTGATAGACCAACCCGAGGGCTGACGCCCCCGGCTCGTGTGCTCATTTGCTCATCCATCACCAGCGCGGGATGCACGTCAAATCGAGCGAGACCGTCCACACCATCAACACGATAATCAATAACAAGCCGAAATAACTCAATACGACCTGCAACATCTCATTCGGCGGTCGACGGAATATCCCCTCATATGTCAAAAAGACAAGATGGCCCCCGTCAAGCGGCGGAATCGGCAACAGGTTAATTACCGCAAGATTGACCCCGACCAAACACAATAACATCAAATACTCGCTCCATCCGCTTTGAGCAATCCGATACATAATCTCAATAATCCCTACCGGCCCGTTGAGCGCACGCGGCGATACCGACCCGTCAAGCAAGGCCTGCACCGAACGGTAGACCAACAAACCATAATCCAGCGTCCTGATCGTCCCGCGACTGATTGCATCACCCAAGCCCGATGCCGTAAACGTCGTCTGCTCCGCTTTCAGAAAATATCCGCGTTCCGTATTGAACCAATCCGTCGATTCCAAAATCGGCATATCGACCGTTTTGGCCTCCCCGTCGGGCGTTTCCAGCATAAGCCGAACGAACAGAATCCGTTCTTCGCCGTCATCCGGTTGCTCTTCGCCGAAAATTGACGCGAGCCAGGATGTCTTCTTATCCGCTAACTGTGCATCCTGCAACAGATAGGAAAAAATGTACGGGATATCAACCCTGTTGCCGATTTCGTGGAACAAAAACCCGTCTTCCGTCGCTTGGGTAAACGAATTCTTCCGCAAAATCCGCTCGCTGTTGACAAATTCAACGCCGACAACCCTGTCCCCGACGGCCGGCATGGTCTGTCCGGCGGACAACTTATACGCATCGAAATCCGCAATAATCGGCTCGACATTCCACGAAAGCCCGAGTGCGGTACTCCCCATCGGGTCGCGCATCGACATGGCCGACAACTCCGGCATAATGCGAATCGGCTTCATCGCGACGGTCAGCGTCCGTTCTCCATCGGCATTTTTGACGGCCAATTCGACGGTCGTTTGTCCGGCATTGACTTTTCGGAGCAGGATTTGCGGCAACTTGAACGGGTCAATTTCGGCATCGCCGTCCACCGAAACGATGGTATCGCCCGGCATTATTCCCTGCCTTGCCGCATCGGAACCCGGCAATACGGAGGTGATTTCGCCCATCGCGAACCGAACGGGAATCTCCCGTTTCGGAATGGCCGGTATCTCGATGTCCTTGCCGTTGATGGTGTATGTAATCGGCTGGCCGATATGTTGAAGTTGGGCATCCAGATACTCGGCATATGTTTCGATGGGCTGGCCATTCACTTTTTCAAGTCGGACCGGCTGGAGTTCCCTGCGTTGTGTAAGGGATTCCAAGACGTCGAAACTTTCCAGCGTTTTGAGCGATTCGTCCGAGTAGTATTTTGCCCAGGATGGCCGGACCAAACCGCGGTGTAATCGGTTTCCGGTTTGCAATTCGAGGGTTGCCAGCGACAGAATGCCGATGTTGGGGGTCAGATCGCCGCTGCGTCGTCGCGGGGTAACATCGAGAGTTAAGGCTTCGCCGTGTCGGTCAATGTCTAATTGTACGGTTTTCTTGCCTTCGATCATTTTTTTGAGGACATCGCCGAAGGCTTTGGCGTCTTTCCCGTCGATGGCGGTGATTCGATCTCCGGTTTGCAGACCGGCTTCCCAGGCGGGCGAGCCGGGAACGACGTTCCCGACGGCGGGGACGGTTTCTTTGACGCCGATCATGTAGGCTCCGGCCCCGCAAACGATGGCGAAAAGGAAGTTCATGGCAACGCCGGCGACGATGATTGCGAAGCGTTGCGGCACGCTTTTGGAAAGGTAACTATCCGGCGAGAAAATTTCAGAATTCGTTGGCCGTTCCGCCTGCGGAGCGTCCATGTCAGAATCCGTAATGTCCGTAGGTGTTTCCGTTTGCAATTTTGCTTTTTCAATTTCGGCTCTGATTGCACTGGGATCATCTTCTTGTCCGAGCATTTTGACGTAGCCGCCGAGTGGGAAGAGTCCGACACCGTATTCGGTATCGCCCCATTTGAATCGGCAGAGTCTGAGTCCCCAGAAGTCGAAAAATAGGTAGAATTTATCGCAACGGACTTTGCAGAGTCGTGCGACGGCGAAGTGTCCGAATTCGTGGACGAGGATGAGGGCATTGAAGCCGAGGATCACGAGCATTACGCCGAAGGTAATGGCCCAAATAGTGTCGATATCCATTATGTGAGTGTTGCCGAATCCGTACCGGCCGTATCAGAGGCCGGTATTGTACAGTAATTTGGACTTTTTGGCAATATGTGTTCGCTTGCGGGGAACCGCACGTTTCACATTATGGGAAAAGGTAGGCAGCCGACCGCCGGGCGGGTGCGTCGGCGCAGCCGACTGAAGGCCCAAAATGCGGAGTACCGCAGTTGCCGCCCGGCGGTCGGCAACCTACCATTGCAAAACTCGCAGTCGCCCTCACGCCCGGCAGGACATACTTGCACATTTTCGGCTGGGACGGTAGAATAAACTCCCTCATTATTCCGTTGTCCTCGCCGCTTTATCGTGTTCCGCTGAATCGATGATTTTAGAACAAAATATTCCCTACTTCACAGATTGGATCGCTCCCGCCGTCCTCGCCTGGTTCGTCGCCGTCAGTGTCCTCCTCGCCGTCGCCCTCAGCATCGGTGCCATCATCGCCCTCATATGGTACGGGCCCGCTCGCTTCCGCGCTCCATTCACCGAAGCCGTTACACGAGGCGTTGCCAATGCCTTCATCTCCCCACAACGCACCTGGGCCATCGCTCTGCTTACCATCAAAGAATCCATCCGGCGACGCGTGTTGCTGATATTTGCGATGTTCCTGCTCCTCGTCCTGATGGCCGGCTGGTTCCTCGATCCCGCCAGCGACGATCCCGCGAGACTCTATCTGTCCTTCGTGACCGGAGCGACCACAATCCTCGTTCTCCTCCTCGCCCTGTTTTTGAGTGCTTTCAGCCTGCCAACCGATATAAAATCAAAAACAATCTATACCGTCGTTACCAAGCCGGTTCGCAGCAGTGAACTCGTACTAGGCCGTATCGTCGGAATCAGCCTCGTCGGAACGCTCATCCTCGTTTTGATGGGCGGAGCCAGTTATCTTTTCGTCTCCACCGGCCTGCAACATTCGCATCTCCTGTCCGAAAGGGAAGACCTCACACCGGTATCCCTCGATTCCGGCGACCATATCGTTGAATCTCAACGCGTCGTCTTCCGCGGCGAAACGCAACTCTCAAACGGACATAAACATCCCGTTACCGTCTTTGCCGACGGGCGGATTTACGTCGAGCCGGTCAATGGACATACCCATCACGTCACGACGGACCTGCGGACCGACGGGCAAACCCGATATACCGTGCATGAATCGCAGGGTGCTCTCCAAGCCCGAATACCGATTTATGCCCAAACTTTGAATTTCCGAAAGTCGGACGGCCTGGAAGAGAGCGTCGGGATCAACGTCGGCGACGAATGGGAATACCGGTCCTACATTTCCGGCCCGTCGGATGGTGCCGCCAGCGAAGCGGCCATTTTCAGTTTTGACGGCGTCAGGGAATACCGATTTTCCCCTGACGTATTAGCGGCAGGGATCCCCATCGAAGTAACGATGGGCGTGTTCCGCACACATAAGGGCGACATTGAGCAACGGGTTCGCGGTCGATTGGCAATCCGCAATCCGCAGACGGGCTTGCGGGTCGATGTCGTAACATTTAGCACGGAAGAGTTTATCACATTCAGGCTTTTGATTCCCCGTACGATCGAAGGCACGCCGCTCATTGTCCAACGGCAAGGCCGAAATCCCGACGGAACCGCGTTTATCTCGCCGAGCAATGAAGTTGCCGAGTCGGGAAGGAATGATCTCCAACTAACCCAGCGTCGGCAATTCGACCTTTTTGAGGATTTTGTGGCGGATGGCCAGATCGAAATTTGGCTTCATTGCGAAGATCGGGGACAATATGTCGGTGTTGCGAGGCATGATTTGTACATTCGGGCGGCAGATGCGTCGGTTGCGATGAATTTTGTCAAAGGATATTACAAAATTTGGATGCAGATGATGATTTTGATTTCGTTTGGCGTATTGTTTAGTACATTTTTAAGCGGGCCGGTCGCGATGCTTTCGACGGTGGGCGTGTTGATCGCGGGTTTTGCGAAATCGTTTGTGATCGAACTTGGATTTAACCGAGTTTTGGGCGGGGGGCCGTTTGAGTCGTTTTATCGCTTGCTCATCCAGCAGAATATGGTTGTCGATTTGGAGATGGGATTGGCAACGCAATTCATTAAGGCGTCGGATGTTGTGTACAGTAAATTCCTGCTGCTCATTGGCCAGGCCGTTCCGCCGCTTTCGGAGTATGCGGTATATGACATTGCGTTGGTGAGCGGATTTAACATTCCGGCAAATTGGGTCGTGATTCACACGATCACGACGTTGGCATATGCCGTTCCGCTTTTTATCGTTGCGTATTTGATATTGAGCAATCGGGAAGTCGCGAAGTAGCCTTTCGTCATTCCGGCGAAAGCCGGAACCCAGACATTGCGAGTGGTGCCGGTTTCCCTGGTTCCCGGCTTTCGCCGGGATGACGGAGGGACGTCCAGACCAATTCTGAATACGCTATAGGCGAGTCGCCCTGCGACACGACTAGCGAAACACCACACGGACGCCGGTTCCCCCCTCGTCGGGATAGAGGATTCGGCCTCGGTCCAGCCGAATTCCGCTGCCAACTTTTTTATCGACCAGTTGCGGGCCGTCAACGCCAATGTAATCCAATAACGGGGCAATTTGTGCCATAGCGGACGCTCCGATCGTCGATTCGACCGTATTCGCGCCCGCAACTTTCAGGCCGAGTCCGCGGGCTTTGTCAATGGCCTCACGAACCGGTGTGAGGCCGCCGCATTTTGCCAACTTGATGTTGACGCCGTCGAAAACTTCCGCACATTTCGCAAAATCGTCGACCGTCCGCCAAGACTCGTCGGCAAAAACCGGGATGTCGCAACGTTTCCGCTTCATTTCCTGTTTCAGGGTTTCCATTCCCTCAAAATCATAGGCATTAAGCGGTTGTTCCAAGATTTCTACGCCGTATTTCATCAACGGTTCGATCATCTCCCGGGCTTTATCCAAGGTCCAGCCGCCGTTTACATCCACGAAAAAAGGGACTTTCGTTCGTGCCCGAAGAAAACGGAGCGTTTCGACATCCCTTCGGCTGCCCAATTTTATTCGGTAAAAGGGCCAATCGGGCATCGCGTCAAACCGTTCGCCGAGCCGTTCAAACGAATCAATCCCGAGGCTTCGGCTGGAAGTCGGCATGGCCTCCCGGCTCAAGCCCCAGAGTTTCCAGACGGGCCGGTTCCACATTTTGCCCCAGAGGTCGTATGCGGCACAGTCCATTGCACTTTGAGCGAACGAGTGCCCCTGAAAAGTGCCTTTCATGTGGTTCCAAAACGCGACGGGGTCGGCCAGGGCGTAATCTTCGATTTTGCTTTGGCATCGTTCGAGTTGGGCGTAAATATCTTCGACGGTAACTCCGTAGGCGGAATCCTCGTAGGCTTCTCCGTGTCCGCGCAGACCGTCTTGTTCGAGTTCGACGACCACGGCTCGGATGATGCTAACTTCTCGCCGTGCGGTGATAAAAACGTTTTTGAGCGGCAAATCCACTCGGATAAGACGTAATTTCATAATGTTGGAAGGTTTCCTTTCCTTATTGTCGGAATGCCTTGGAGCGTACGGCCGCAAACTTTGCCTATTCTAAAATTTCCGAAGGGGATAATCAATTCCCCCCCCTTTTGCTGCCCGGATGGTGCCGTGGATGCACTCTACCCCTCTAGAGCGTATTCATTTTTGCGGTGGACAAAAAAATGTCATTCCGGCGAAAGCCGGGATCCAGCCGAACGGCGTGCATACCGTTTTCCTGGTTCCCGGCTTTCGCCGGGATGACGGAGGGGCGTCCAGGCCAATTCTGAAATGCCCTAGTGTCCGCCTGCCTTTGCAAGCGTTTGCCGTTGACTTAAATACGCCGATAATGCCGCATCAAGCGGTGCTGCCGTCCGAAATAAACTGTAATCACACCTCGCCTTAACACAACCCTGCTTCACCTCCTCAAGATACGCATCGAATGCCGCTAAATATCCCTTACGCAACATCCGCGGATCACATCGAATCTCCGCCGCTAACTCCAATCCCTCAAACCGCGTCGCTCCGCCCAAATTAAAATCAATCTCCATATCGTCAAGAACATGCAATATCATCACATCATGGCCCCGACTCCGCAAATACCGCAATCCCTGAAACAATCCCTCTCGCTGCATTAAAAGGTCGGAAATCAACACAACCAATCCGTTCGGCCTGATGGACTCGGCCGTTTCCTGAAAGGCTTCCTGCAAGTTGGGCTGCGTGCCTTGCGGGTTTTCGAGCAAGGCGGCAATATCAATGTTTGCCGATTCGCTCTGCACGGCGTTCGGCATCGCCCGAAACATTCGGTCGGCCAGGGCGGCCAACTGCGATTGCTTCATTTTAGAGGGAAGCGTGCTGCGTGCGTTTTGATCGAACAGAATGCACCCGACGGCATCCTGTTGGCGGAGGGCGAGATAGGCCAGCGAAATGGCTGCGGTGCAGGCATAATCGTATTTCGTCATCGCTCCGCTGCCGAACCGCATACTCTGCGAGGCGTCGAGCAAAAGCGTCAGCCGCAGGTTGGTATCGACTTCGTATTGTTTGACGTAGAGTCGATCTTGTTTGGCCCAAACCTTCCAATCGACGCTTCGGGGATCATCACCGGGAACGTATTGACGGTGTTGCCGAAATTCGACGGAATTGCCGAAATGTCGGGACTTGTGCATTCCGCTCAAAAAGCCGTCGACGACGTGTTTTGCCCGAAGGTCGAGTCGGGCAATACGCTTGAGCGTTTCGGGATGAAAATAGTTTGCATGCATGATGGGATGATTATACCGCAAACGGACACCGACGAGGAATTCAGTGAACGGCGACACGGCTATCGCATCGTCATCCCGGCGAAAGCCGGGAACCAGGAAAACGGTATGCACGCCGCAATGTCTGGGTTCCGGCTTTCGCCGGAATGACGGCAGGTGCGCCGGAATGACGGTAGGAGCGCCGGAATGGCAGGCCTTGTCATCAACCGGTCAGCGTTTTATGCGTTTGCGCCAGCAATTCCTGAATCGGCAATTTCTGCGGACACACCGGCTCGCAATTTCCGCAACGCGTGCAACTGTCCGCACGCTGTTCCGGTTTCATATCCGCATAAATCACCTTGAAAAACGGCATATCCCTGATTTTACTCTTTCCGCCGAGTTCCATCGCGCTGATGTGGTTGTTATAAAACTCGAAATTATAAGGAATATCCACGCCTGCCGGACAATCTTTCACGCAATATCCGCACTTCGTACACCTGATCGGCTGCGACGCATCGTAAGCACGCTGCAACTTGCCGATAAATTCCTGCTCTTCCGCCGTCAAGTTGCCGACCGTTCCCTTTTCGGCAGATTCAATGTTTTGCTTAACCTGCTCGAACGTGGACATTCCGCTGAGCACGGTCGCAATATCAGGCCGATTCCACAACCAACGCAGGGCCAAATCGACCGGATTGTGTTTTTTCCCTTCGCCTTCAAAGAGTTGGCCCATTTTCCCGGCGGGAGTTGCCAAGGCACCACCCAAAAGCGGCTCCATCACCACCGTTGACAGGCCTTTTTGGGCCGCATATTCGATGCCAGCCGTCCCGACTTGCACCGTTTCGCCGACGTAGTTGTACTGCACCAGGCAAAACTCCCAGCGGTCGAAGGATGCAATAATTTCCTTGAAAAAAACGCAATCGTCGTGGATGGAGAAGCCGACGTAGTCGATTTCGCCTTTTTCCTTTTTTTCCCAAGCCCAGTCGGCAAGGCGGTGCGTGTCGTAAATATCGCGAAAAACGCGTTGAAGATTATGAATCAGATAGACATCAATTTTATCGGTTTTCAGGTCCCGGCGTTGTTCGTCGAAGATGCGGTTGGCATCTTTGAGGGAGCCGATTTCCCAGGTCGGCAACTTGGTTGCGAGCGTTATTTTTTCGCGGAGGCCGTTTTGGAGGATTTTTCCGAGGATTGCCTCGCATTTGCCGCCGTGATAGATTTTGGCGGTATCGAAGTAATTGACGCCGTGTTCGACGGCATATCGGATAATGCGTTCGGTTTCTTTGAGGTTGACGACACCGCTCATTTTTCCGGTATCGGTCGGCAACCGCATGCATCCGAAGCCGAGAATGGAGACTTGACGTTGATCCTTGCCAAACGGTCTGTAGAGCATATATTTTGGGAAATCTTTACCTGACTTGGAACCATTATCGTTAAAACCGGCGGGGAAATCAAGAGGTTCGGACGGCCAGGGTGCCGCAAGTTTTCAAATTAGGGCATTAAGGTCGGCAACCGACCGCCGGGCGGTTGCAGCGTCATTCCGGCGCAAACTATCGTCATTCCGGCGAAAGCCGGAACCCAGAGGAACCAGCATTGCACGCAATGTCTGGATCCCGGCCTGCGCCGGGATGACAATATGTTCGCCGGAGTAACGATGCACAAGCCGGGATGACGAGAACGAGGTTGCGTCGGCTTTTTGTTCCTGTGGTTCCCCCTTGCGGTAGTTCGCTTTCGTGGTACAATCCGTTCTCTGTTGCCGATTGAAGAAGTCGGTCAGATGGCCCCGTCGTCTAGCGGTCAGGATACGGCCCTTTCAAGGCTGCGGCACGGGTTCGAGTCCCGTCGGGGTCATGTCATTTTCCTAGTTTAATTGATTCGTCATTGCCTCCCAAACGCCGTAAGAAAGCCGACCTCGGCAAAGTGTTTCCCAGCGGGGTCCGAATCGACAAAACTTCTTACGGATTCGGCGTTTTCGCCTTCGCCTTCATCGAAAAGGGAACGCCCATCGCCAAAGTTGCCGGAACCGTCATCCAGGATGCGGATTACAGCAGCGATTACTGCATTGATCTGGGCGAGGACAAAGTCTTGGAGCCTGACCCGCCGTTTTGCTATCTTAATCACGCCTGCGTGCCGAACTGCCAACTGATGCACTACGTCAGAGAGGCGGATACCGACGAAGAGTTGGAAACCGGCGAATTGAGCGAAGAGGATATGGATTTTGAGTGCGAATGCGGTTGCCATCTTGTCGATGATGATGCCGTCTACAGCGACGAAGAAGCGTCCGGGAGTACGGAACACGGGGAGACAGACGACGGAGAGTCGGGTTTTGAAGATGATTCGGATGCGGAGATTTGGGTCGAGACGCTTCGGGACATCATGCCGAACGAGGAGTTGACGATTGATTATTGTTGGCCAGCCGACCGGGCGGCCAAGTGTCTTTGCGGCTTGCCGGAGTGCCGCGGTTGGATCGTTGATCCCGCCGAACGGAAACTTTTGCCGGATTAGTCCATTCTCTTGCACACATTGCCGTTTTGTGTTAGAATGGGCGGGTACTTTGCAATAAAATAACGTTAACAGAGACGTTAACGCCAACACATTTTCGAATAATGTCAAAAAGGAAAAACACTGTATGAAACAAGAAATGATTGTCAACTGTCGGCAATCGGAAGAATGCCGAATCGCCATCCTCGAAGACGGCGTACTCGAAGAACTTTACATCGAAAGAACATCACAAAATAACTTCGTCGGAAACATTTACAAAGGCGTTATCGTCAATATCGAACAAAGCATTCAAGCCGCCTTCGTCGATTTCGGCGTCGGTCGAAACGGATTTCTCCATATCAGCGATGTCGAACCCTGTTATTTCAAACAGGTTCCCGACTGGCCCCAACGAGAACAAGTTTTAGAAGAACAATGGCAAGCCCGATACGGACACCGCGAAGACCGCTTTCCCGTCTACGATGAAGGTCTGCGCAACCGCCCTCGGTTCAAGCCGCCTATCCAAGAACTGTTCCGACGCGGCGACGAAGTCCTTGTGCAGGTCATCAAAGAAGGGATCGGAACCAAAGGTCCAACGCTTTCGACATATATCAGCATCCCAGGCCGATACCTCGTGCTTATGCCGTCGCTTGGCCGGGTGGGAGTTTCGCGAAAAATTGAAGACGATACCGTGCGACGCAAACTCCGCCAAATGCTCCTCCAACTCGACCCGCCGGAAGGGCTCGGATTCATCGTCCGCACGGCCGGGGCCGACCGAAACCAAAAGGAACTCTCACGCGATCTTGCCTATTTGATGCGGCTTTGGGAGGTCATCGTCCGGCGGATTCAGAAAATGCCCGCCCCTATCGAAATTTACGAGGAAAGCGACATTGTCATTCGGACGATTCGGGACGTTTTCAGTTCGGACGTCGATTCCATCGTGATTGACGAGCCGGCGGCCTACGAAAGGGCGAAGGATTTTCTGCAATTTGTGATGCCGCGTCAGGTCAGCCGATTGCAACTTTATTCCGGCAAGGAGCCCGTGTTTCACAAATTCGGCATAGATCGGGAAATTGCCCGGATTAACCGCCGCCGCGTGCCGCTCAAAGGGGGCGGCTCGCTCGTGATCGACCAAACGGAAGCCCTCGTCGCGATTGATGTTAATAGCGGGACATTCCGAACCGATGAAGATGCCGAAGAGACGGCTTATCAGATGAATCTGATCGCGGCGAAGGAAATCGCCCGGCAACTTCGGCTTCGGGACTTGGGCGGCGTGATCGTCAACGATTTTATTGACATGAAAAGGGAGGCGAACCGGCGAAATGTGGAGCGGACGCTTCAGGAAGCGGTACGCCGGGACCGGGCCAAGACGCGAATGTTGCGAACGAGCCCGTTTGGCTTGATTGAAATGACGCGGCAGCGGATTCGTCCATCGTTAAAGCGGAGTGTATTTCAGGAATGTCCGTGTTGCCACGGGGGCGGTGTGGTCAAGTCGCCGGAAAGTATGGCATTGGATGTGTTCCGGGCGTTGGAATTGGCGGCCCAGAATTCGGGCATTGCGAAGGTTCGCGTGTCGTTGGCTGACGATGTCGTTGATTATTTGAACAACAGGAAGCGTTTGGAACTTTCGACGATTGAACGGGAAGGCAACGTGGAAATCGTGATTCGTGCGCAGCCGGATGCGTGGCCGGAGCACATGGAAATCGAGTGCTTCGATGCCGGAAATAAACCGTTGCCGTTCAGTTTGATGTAGGGTGAACGACAACATCGTCATTCCGGCGAAAGCCGGAACCCAGCGGAATCGGCATCGCACGCAGTGTCTAGTTCCCGGCCTGCGCCGGGATGACGATGCCTGCGTCGGGATGACGGAGGTGTCGAGCAATTCTGAATGCGCTCTAACGGGCCGCAATGAGCCCCAGCATTTTTGCGATCACTTCGTCGTATCCGAACGACCCGATGAGCGTTTCGCCTTGTTTCAGATTAACCAAACTCTTGCCGCACCAAAGTCCTATGTCGGCATGATCCGTCTCGCCCGGGCCGTTCACCCGGCAACCCATCACGGCAATCGTCAACGGCACTTTGACCCCTTTTACCGCATCGCGAACCTGCTCCGCGAGGCTAATGAACTGCTCGTTTTCAACTCTTGCACAACTCGGACAACTAACGATGTTTACAATATCCGGCTGCCAGGCATCAATGTCCGCGACAGTTCCCGACGCCACATTTTGCAGAATCAATCGGCCTGCGTCGAGTTCCTCCGCTTTTCGGTCATTCGGCACGGTCAGCGAAACGCGGAGCGTGTCGCCGATTCCCTCGGCAAGCAACGGTTCCAAAGCAACCCGCGATTTTTCGATGCCCGTCGGGGGCAATCCGGCTTCGGTTAAACCGAGGTGAATCGGCACATCGGGCCGCCGAGCCGCAAATTGCCGATTCGCACGGAGCACCGCCCGCGGGTCGGATGACTTGATGGAAACGCAGTACCGATCGAATTCCAGCGAATCAATGAATTCCGCGTGCTGCAATGCACTGTTGACGGCCGCGTTTGCCGCTCCCACCTGCGCCGCTCCCAAATGCGTCGCAGGCGATGCGGCCAGCGGATCCAAACTTCCGCAGTTGACGCCGATTCGCAATGCACAGTCATACTGCCGGGCGATTTGAACGATGCGATCGACCTTGGTCTGCCAGGGCAATTCCGGTTCGGCATGGTGCAAATGGCCGGGATTGTAGCGGATTTTATCGACGAATGGAGCAACGGTTTCGGCCAATCGGTAATTTTCCTGAAGGTCGACGGAGAGGTTGGCAGTCGTTTTCGTTCGGATTTCTCGCAAGGCGTTTGCATCGTTTTGTGTATCGACGGCGATGCGGACGATACCTGCACCGGCATCGGCAAGCCGTTGGCATGTTTCGGCGGTTCGATGAACATCGGTCGTTTTGGTTGCCGTCATGCTTTGGAGCACGATGGGCAATCCGCCGCCGAATTTGACAGTTCCGACTCGGATGATTCGCGTTGCAGGGGACATAAAGTGTTGCCGAGCGTAAGCACCCTACGCTCTTGCAAAAACAGCGAGTTTATCATACTTTGATGCTATGCCAACGTCAACCGTCATCATCAAGGGACGCACCGAACGCCGCGAATTCGCCGAAGCCTATCGGCAAGCCTGCGATGCGTTCGCACAACTCGGACTCGCACCGCAACTCAATCCGAGTTCCGCCCAAATTGCCGACTTTTTCCTGTTCTTTCAGTCCTATCCGTATGAATTCCTCCCATCGGAACTGACGCAACTCCGACGTGACAATCCCCTGGCTCCCTTTTTCTTCGTGCTCGGTGCCTGCTGCGAAGGAATGCAACGGACGGCAAGTCCTCCCGATTCGCCCTTCTATGTTTATGCACACGCTTGGAGCACCCAAGATGCCGAGCAAATACGGCTGTTTTTGACCGACCAACGATCGCTGTTTTCGTTGCCGCTGACGGCTGGAGCGGATGAAGTTGCCCTTTGCCGCATCACCTGTGGCATCGCCTGCGACGCACCGAAACGCGTCGGCGACGCGGCGAATTGCCTCATCCTCACCCATTTTGGCCCCTTCGGCAACGATGCCGCTATGAATCTCCTGCTTGCCGACGAACATCGGCACTTGGGATACGAACCCGTATTTTCCGGCGAGATGCCGCCCGACGCCTTTTCGGGTATAATTTTAGCGGATGCGGATAATTCCCCGGCAGAAAAGATTTTGGATTCTATTCAAAGATTGCGTTGCCGATTGGCCGATAACGATTTTACGGTTTATATCGATTCTCCTAGAATTGACGAAAAATCCGCGTACGTCCAAGCAGGTGCGACGCGAGTTTTAGCGAAAATGCGATAGGAGTCAGGCGTTAGGAGTCAGAATTCTGATTCCTGCCCCCCTGTCTTCTAACTCCTGCCTCCTAACTCCTGACTCCTTTCCATGGCACAGAACAACATCCGAAAAGCGGCGGTGTTTTTGGTCAGCATACCCAAAGACCAAGCGAGAGAGATTCTCGTTCGTCTTGATCCCAAACAGGTCGAGGTCGTGATGACGGAGATTTCTCGCATCGGCCTCGTAACGCCGGAAGAGCAGGAAAACGTCATTCGCGAATTTTCCAGGGCGAATCCGTCTAAACTCGTCGGCAGCATCGGGGGATTCGGCATTGCCCAAGAATTGGCCGAAGCCGCACTCGGGGCCGACGGGACCGCAATCATCGACGGCGTCCGCAGTTCGCTTGAAGCGATCCCGTTTGGATTCTTGCAGAAAATCGAGCCGGAAAACTTGCTGACGTTTATCACGGACGAGCATCCGCAGACGATCGCGTTGATTGTTACGCACTTGAATCCCGTCCAGGGAGCGGGTATCATTGGGGGATTACCGCCGGAGCGTCAGATGGCGGTGATCAGGAGGATAGCGACGATGCAGCAAACGAATCCTGAAATCATTAAAGAAGTCGAGCGGGGCCTTGAAGGGAGGATGGCGAGTTTGATGAATCAGAAATTGGAAAGGGCGGGCGGCGTTGACAGCGTTGCGGACATTATGAATGTGATTGACCGGGGAACGGGCCGGAGCATCTTGGAGAATCTTGCTCAGGACGATCCAGAATTGGTCGAAGACATTAGGCGCTTGATGTTTGTCTTTGAGGACATCAACAAATTGGTCGATCAGGACATTGCGATCATTCTCAAGAACGTGGAGAGCACGCAATGGGCATTGGCCTTGAAGGGAGCGAGCGAGGATTTGAAGAACAAAATCTTCAAGAACATGTCGAAGCGGGCGGGCAAGATGTTGCAGGAGGAGATCGAGTATCTTGGTCCCCAGCGTTCGTCGGATGTCGAGCGGATTCAGCAGGAGATTGTCGATATTATCCGCAAGTTGGAGGATGCCGGCGAGATTACGATCAACACGGGCAAGGGTGGCGGCGAAACGTTTGTGAATTAGCCCGGTTCCCGCACGGTGCAGTGCCGTGCGGGACGGTCAAATTCGATACCGTCCGCCTTCGCCTTGAAATTCCTCAATGCGTATCGTGTATCCTTCAAATAATTCGGAATCGTGAAAGTATCGCCGTAATACCTGCTGCTCGCTAGGACTGAATGCACCACCCGACGGCATTCGATACGCGGATATTCTTATCACATGGTAACGCTCCCCTTCCCGATACGGCAGCGAAAAAGAGCCGGTTGCATCGGCCCTGGCATACATTCCGCCCAGTTCCTGGATCAGTTGTACGGTATCATTATTAACAAGATCGTCAGGCCGCAAACCCTCACTTGAAAGCAACAGTCCCAACGGCCGTTCCATCGGCAACGCAATGATGACGGCATCGACATCTGCTCGGCGTTCGCCGTTCTCATTGACATAATGCAGCGTGCCCGACACCTCGTTGACGCCGGAACCGGACTCGGCCCAATGAACCGGATGAGCCGACGGAACATAAAGGCCACGAATGAAAATCCCAAAACCGATGCCGATAAAAAATGCGAGCGTTGCCGATACATAGAGCAATGTAACAACGAGTTTATAGCGTTTTTTAAGGGCAATCAATGCAATTTCGCCTAAAATGGGTTCGGGTACGGCATCGGGCGGAGCGGTTTGCGGCAAATCGGGCGGCAGGGGGGGGAATGGTTCGAGAGATTTTGACCAGAGTTCCGTGATCCATTGATTCAGATAGGCTTCGTCAAAATTTGTACAGAGTTCATCCAAAGCGGACTCGGGCGCATTTGGTTCTGACTGGGCGGCATCCTCAGCGGGCGGTGCGGCAGTTTCTTCCAGCCGTCTGTTTTTGAGCATTTGGTACAACTGCTCGGCTTGGGGAGAAGACTGCGGGGGAACGACGAGTGATTTTTTGCATTTGGGACAATCGACGGCACTGCCTTTTTTCGACGTACCGATTTTCAGCATTTGCCGGCAATGTTCGCAGAAAAATCGTATCGGCATGGCGGGGAAGGGATTGTAGGCCTGCCATTATACCGATTCCGATGGGGAAATACCAGCACGAGGGGTAGGCGCAAGAGCCGGGGGCGTTAGCCCCCGGGTTCGTCTATCAAAGAATATCATACGTCGAAAAACCCGGGGGCTTACGCCCGCGGCTCTTGCTCGTGCGCTCACACCTACTCTTGCGCACGCTTGCCGTTAATGCTATAATACCCCTAACCATCCCAACGCAAAATCCGCTATGCCGCTTTGGAAAATCGCTTATCGAAGTATCCAATTTCGCTCCATATCGTCCATTTTGACGGCTTTCTCCATGTCCCTCGGCGTGGCTCTCGTCGTTACCGTCATCGTTATCCACGGCGTACTCAACGACTCCTTCAATAAAGGAGCACAAGGATACGACTTCATCATTGCCGCAAAAGGCAGTCCCCTCGATGTCGTCCTGAGCACCGTATTCTATCTGCGGGAACCCGTCGGCGATGTGCCCGCCCATTATCTCCGAGTCTTCCAAGGACGCGAATCCCTTGTCATTGAAGCGGAAACGCATACATTCCCCAACACGTTCGATGCCGTTATTCCCATATCCATCGGGCATCATTATCGGAATGTGCCGATCATCGGAGCCGCACCGGAATTTTTCACGCAATTACGCTACATGGACAACCGCGAATACCGCTTTGCCCAAGGCGAAAATATCCGATTCGACAACGATTTTTCCGCCGTCATCGGCTCCCGAGCGAGCAGGCGAACCGGCTTGCAGGTCGGCGATACGTTCGAGCCGGAAGGAATCGACGAAGATGATGGCGACCATCATGAACCGTTTACCATCGTCGGTATTCTCGCACCGACGGGCACGCCGAACGATAATGCCATTTTCGTAAACATCGAAGGCTTTTATGATATGCACGGCCTTCACCACGAGCATGATCATGCCAGCGATGATTGCGATCACGGTGCGGATATTCCGCGGCGGTATTCGGCAATCCTGCTCAAGACACGGGAACACACGGCGCGGCCGCCGGCGGCGTCTGCCGATCCGAATAATCCTGCCGCATTGCTTGCAAGCCGAGCCTTTATGGATACGCGAGCACTTGAACTGCCGAGATTGTTGGACAAAACGCACGACATCCAAGCCGTCTCGCCCGTTCGGGAAATTTCGACGCTTCTGTCGAGCATTATCGGGAATATCCAGATGGTATTGCTCATTTTGGCGGTACTTGTCATATTGGTTGCCGGAATTGGCATGATGGTCAGCATCTACAATTCGATGAGCGAGCGGCGGCAGGAAATCGCGTTGATGCGGGCATTGGGAGCGCGTCGATTTACGGTGATGACGATTATTCTATTGGAATCCATCTTATTATCGTTGGGCGGCGGCGTTTTGGGCGTGTTTTTGGGACATTTTTTGATTGGCGTGTTGAGTCCTTGGATATCGGAATATACGGGCATTGCAATAGGATTTTGGAGTTTTCAGATTGCGGAGGTCATATTGATACCGGGCTTGGTTGTATTGGCAACTGTCGTTGGCCTGTTGCCGGCAATGGTCGCGTATAAACAGGACGTCGCCACGGCACTGGCTCCGTAATAGCCACACACGGAACATAAGTTAGGAAAACACAACGCACGAAACAATGCAGACAGGAATTGCGGACTATTTGGAGATCATGCGGCTGGCCGGCGTTTCGGAACTGCGGAAACACGCCCGTTCTGCGGTTTTGGACGCCCAAAAAACGCCCTCTGCGAAACCGGAACGCCAAAATATGAGCCCTGCGAACGATCCTCCCAATAAAATTGACCCCCCTGCTCCCAACACCCCTGCTGAGCAGAGTCCGGGTATTGTCCTTTCGGGCAAAGCGGGAGAACTGCAACGGCTCGCCCGCGAAGTTGCACAATGCACTCTGTGCAAAGATTTGGCCACGAGCCGAACGCAGACGGTTTTCGGCTCGGGCAATCCCGATTCCCCGTTGGTTTTCATCGGCGAAGCACCCGGTATGGACGAAGACAAACACGGCAAGCCTTTCGTCGGTCGGGCAGGACAACTTTTGACCGACATCATCGAGAAAGGGATGAAAATGCGTCGGGAAGATGTCTATATTTGCAATGTTTTGCGTTGCCGACCGCCGGGGAACCGCAATCCCTTGCCGGATGAGGCCGCCCATTGCAGACCGTTTTTGGATCGCACGCTGGACATCATCGGGCCGAAGTTTATCTGTTGCCTTGGTGCGATTGCGGCGAAGAATTTGCTCGCATCGGAGAAAACGATTGGAGCACTTCGCGGTCAAGTCTGGGACTACCACGGCATCAGGGTTGTTTGCACATATCATCCGGCATATTTGTTGCGAAATCCGGCCGCGAAAAAGGATACCTGGGACGATATTCGGCTGCTCTTGCGAGAAATGGAGGGCTGACGGTTTGCCGAACGTGCCCCCAATGTGCGGCAAGCCGCAGTTGCCGCCCGGCGGTCGGCAACCTACCTGTTGTGAAACTTGCAGTTGGCCGTTTTCCACGAGCGAGGTTCTTGACTCGCCGCATCCGATACGGTATGCTTTCGGGAAATAATCCCCGGCGGGATTAGAGAACATTCACCCATTTACCAGAAAAGCAATCTAAATGAGCAGCACGATTATCGACATTCGAGGACGACAGATTTTGGACAGCCGAGGCAACCCGACCGTTGAGGTCGATGTACTCCTCGAAGACGGCTCGCTGGGCCGTGCGGCCGTCCCCAGCGGTGCCAGTACCGGCGAACGCGAAGCCGTCGAACTCCGAGACGGAGACAAAACACAATACCTCGGAAAAGGCGTTACCAAAGCCGTCGCCAACGTGAATGACCTGCTCGCCGATGAACTCATCGGATACAATGCCCTGGACCAACACGCCGTCGATACCAAAATGATTGAACTCGATGGGACGGAAAACAAGAGCAAACTCGGTGCCAATGCGATATTGGGCGTTTCGATTGCCGTCGCCAAAGCCGCTGCCGCCTGTACCGGACAAGGACTGTACCGCTATCTCGGCGGTGTTGGTGCAAGAATCGTTCCCGCTCCGATGATGAATGTCATCAACGGCGGCGAACATGCCGACAACGACGTCGATATGCAGGAATTTATGATTTTCCCGCTCGGTTTTAATTCGTTTACGGACGCCATCCGAGCCGGTTGCGAAACATTTCACGCTCTTAAAAGCGTGTTGAAAAAACGGGGATATTCGACCAACGTCGGTGATGAAGGCGGATTCGCGCCCGAATTGAAAAGCAACGAAGAAGCCCTCGAAGTGATCATCGAAGCCATCGGCAATGCCGGATATAAAGCCGGCGAACAGATTTACATCGCGATGGATTGTGCCTCTTCCGAGTATTACAATCGGGAAAAGAAGGTTTACACGCTCGGCGGCAAAAAAAATCCCGCCAACGGAAAGGATTACACCAGCGCACAGATTGCGGATTTGCTTGCGGAGTGGTGCCAAAAATATCCGATTGTGTCGATTGAGGATGGTCTCGACCAGAATGACTGGGATGGTTGGAAACTTCTGACGCAAAAAATTGGCGATAAAGTCCAATTGGTGGGCGACGATTTGTTCGTAACGAATGTCAAAGACCTGCAAAAAGGCATCGACAACGGTATTGCGAACTCGATTCTCATTAAAGTCAACCAGATTGGCACGATTACGGAAACGATCAATGCCATCCGTTTGGCCCATCAGAACGGCTACACTTCGATTTCGTCGCATCGGAGCGGCGAGACGGAAGATGCGACGATAGCGGACTTGGCGGTAGCGTTATGGACGGGCCAGATCAAGACTGGTTCGGCATCGCGAACAGACCGTATGGCGAAGTACAACCAGTTATTCCGCATTGAAGAGGAATTGGGATCTGGCGCCATCTACGGCGGTCCGTTGTTTCCGAAATTGAAAGGGCGATAGACGGGACGACGCAAGAGCCGGGGGCGTCAGCCCCCGGGTTATGCGAGTTTGTGCGATCACAGGGCGATGCGGCTGACCGCTTGCCTTTATTACAGGAAAATTTCCCTTGAAAGAGCTTGCCGAAATTGCTATACTGTCTGCGGGAAAGGTTTTTATCCCCCGCTACTAACCATGCACTATACCAGATTTTTGTCGGCAATCATCCTTTGCCTCCTTTTTGCAAAACCTGTACTTGCCCTCGATACGATATTCATTGCAGATGAATACGACCACGTGTTCGGCAAAGGGGTGCATGCCTTTTTTGACAAAAATTACGAAGAAGCCATCGCAATTTTGTCCAAAGCAGAAGAATTAGACATCGAAGACCCCAGGCCATTCTATTTCCTGGGACTGGCATTCCTCCAACAAAAAGAAGCGGAAAAAGCGGAAAAATACTTCAGAAAAGCCGCTCAACTGGAGTTTAGCGGCCAGGTCCTGCGTGATTATGGCGTTTCCGAAGCCCTGCGGCGAATTCAAGGGGCCGAACGCACACGGCTTGAAATCATTCGAGCAGAAGAACGAACGAACGCGAGAATGAGGGAACAGCGGATTCGTGCAGCCCGATATGGTACAGAAAATGCGGCCGCCCGGGATGCTCTGCGTCAATCGCTGTCTGGCCAGCAAGGACCAGCCCCGTCGGATTTGGATGAAAGCGATATTCTTGCCGACAACGCTTTCGGCCTGCGGCCGATAGACCCGATTGCCGCGAAAGAAGGCGAAATCACGGCACGGCGAGCGGATGCAAATCCGTTCGGAACCGTTACAACGAACATTGCAGAAACGCCGCAATTATCGGAAACCAGTGTGGCAACGCCGCCCAGTCCCGTCCGGTCAGCCGCTCCAGGCGGACGGACGTTCGTGAACGTCGACATTGCGCCGACGAGACAAGCAACCGGAAACCGAGGGGATGCGATAAATCATCTGCGAAATGCTCAAACGGAGGCCGCAAGGCAGGCCGGAAGGATATTGGGAACATTTTTTTCCGGGCAGTCCGATTAGGCATTCCCCGCTCTTCCTGCAACGGTCGCGTTCCGTATGTTAGAATATAGCGAGTGAGCGAGGAAAGGATGTGGTGTCCGGTCCTTGCCGAACTCCTATTTCCCGACTCCATGCACCCGACCTCCAACGACCTTTCGTTCAATCTTTTCGGTTTTCACACGAGCATACAGCCGTTCTTTTGGCTGATTGCTGGCCTCATCACGGCCCTGAATATCGGCGGTATTAACGATAATATGCCGTTCTGGATTGGCAAACTGCTCATCGGGATGGCCGGAGTGATGCTGTCGGTCTTGGTGCATGAACTCGGCCATGCTTTTTCATTTCGGTATTTATTCAATACGCCGTGTGCAATCGTTCTCCACGGTTTCGGCGGCGCGGCCGTCCCGCTGCAAAACTATCAGTACAAAAACGATGTTGGCGGTGTTGCCGCGAAATGTTTTTTGTCGTTTTCCGGTCCGTTGGCGGGATTTATGTTCGCCTTCGTGATGCTTGGGATCGTGCAAAGCATACCGACTGATGACAGGGTTGCAATAGCGTTGTTGCGGTTTTTCTTGGGTTGGACGGCCATCATTTCGATTATTTGGGGTATTTTCAACCTGCTGCCGATTTATCCGATGGATGGCGGGCACATTGCCAGGGATCTTTTTGTGTTCTTGTCGCCGAGGCAGGGCGTCAAACTTTCGCTGATTTTTTCGATGACGTGTGCGGTTTTGCTGGCCGTCTTGGCAATCCGGCACGGATTCATATTTGCGGCCTTCTTTTGTGCTTATTTTGTCTACCAGAATTATTTGGAATTGTCGTTTAACTCATTCCGGCGTTAGGGAACGGCCCCAGGCTACGATTCCGCCCTTATCAGCGGGGAAACCCAACGCGCCGACCGAACCCTTGTCCGCCAACGACAGATCGGTAATGATTCCACTCTCAAAACATCGCACAGCCTCCTCGTACATTGGAACAAAAAGCCGTTGCACGATCTCTTCATCGGACAGCGACGCATCCGCCGATGCAAACTGCGGGTCTGCAATGCCTTCTCCAATCCACGATGCCGAATCTTCATAGTGCATAAATCCCTGACCGGTCTTGCGGCCCAGATTGCCTTCCTGAATCAGCCGTAATAGAATCGGCGACTCGGACACCCGGTCGGGAAATGCCTTGTGCAAAACCCAACCGGCATAAAGGACGACATCCAGGCCGATTTCGTCCATAATACGAAAGGGCCCCATCTTCATCCCGAACTGCAGCGCAACGCGTTCGATGCGTTGCAAGTCCACTTTCTCTTCAAGCAAGGCGAGGGCCGAGGAAAGATAGGGATTCAAAATCCGATTCACCAAAAAACCCGGCGAGTCGCCGACCGTGATATAGGCTTTATCGATTCGGCTGGCGTGCTTTTTTGCGCCTTCGAGCGTGGCGGAGTCGGTCAGTTTGCCTGCAACGATTTCAACCAACGAACGCTGGCGGACGGGATGGAAAAAATGGAAGCCGCAAAACCGCCGCTGCCAACCGGGCGGAAGGTGCTCGGACAGCGAGGAAATCGAAATCGTTGAAGTATTGGAAAAGAGGAATCCGTCGGGCGTGCGGTTTTCGGTCAGTTTTTGATAGAGTTTTTGTTTGGCTTTGACTTTTTCAGGAATTGTTTCGATGATAATGGGACAGGCGAAGGCATCCGCAAGATTGCTCGTCCGCGTCAGCAGGACGTCGGGCATAGAAACGTTTTGTACTCGCAGTTCTTCGGCAATTCGTTTTGGGGCGCTTTGGAGAGCCTTATCGGAGACATCGAACAGCACGACGGGCTGTCCGCAGCGAAGATGCGCCGCCGCGATGGCGGTCCCCATCATACCCGCTCCCAATATCCCTGTTGGCAAAGACATCAGCATATTCCCCATTTTACCGTATCGGAACACGAATTGCAAGTTGCCGTCCTGGTCAGACCGGGCGCAGGCCATCAGAAGTCGTTCCAAAAATTGGATGCACTGCGCTTTTCCTCTCTCACGCAAAGGGGTCTTCCATCGGCACCTCTTCGGACGATGCCGATTGGATTTCCACCTTGTGGAGTTTGCGAACAATAATGCTGGAACCCTCAATTCGGATGACGCCGACAGGCTCGCCCGCTTCGATGGCTTCCGCATCGCTTACGGCATTGTACTGATTGCCTTCGATTTCAACGAGTCCGACGAGCAACATTTTGCTTTTGGCCATTCCGTGCTTCCCTATCAGTTGTTTGAGCAAATCTTGTTCTTCGTCGGGACACAGGGCGGGATCATCCTCGGGAGCCAACAAAATTTGCCGACCTATCCAGGTGTTGGGCCACATATTCAGGGCAATCCACAGAAAAATCGGCACAAACAAGCAGACGCAGAAAGTATAGAGGCTACCGAAAACGAAGTCCACTTGAAATGCAAAAACGACGCTTGCAACCAGCAGGCTAATTGCCAGGACTGACAAAAGGCCGCCGGAGGGCAAAAATATCTCCATGATGGCCACAATGAGTGCCAAGCCAAAAAACGAAAACGTCCAATAAACGGGATACATAACAGATCAGCGGACTCGTACCGGTTTGCCCTACTGAACGTCGTATTTTACCAAATACGGTCGGAGCCGCAATCTGCGTGGCCTGAACACTTCATTTTTGGGATACAACAGACTTGTTCGTAAACCCTGAAAATCGTCATTCCGGCGAAAGCCGGAACCCAGAGGAATCGGTATCACACGCAATGTCTGGATTCCGGCCTGCGCCGGAATGACGGTTTCCGAACGGGTCTAACAAAAGCCGCCGGGCCGGGCCCCAAATCTGAAAAACAAATTTCTCCTTGCTTTTCCCCGCCGGTACAGGTATAATAACCGCACCATGCTTTAGCCCTTCGAGTTGTGCGTTTATCTTTTTCCCAAGAACTGCGTCAGGAACAACGACAAGTCATGACGCCGCAAATGATCCAGTCCATGGAGATTCTCCAACTGGCCCTTCAGCAACTCGAACAGCGAATTGAACAAGAACTCGAACAAAATCCCGTCCTGGAATTAGAGGAGGACAATTCCGACGAAAACGATGAGTTGCCGAAACCCATCGAACATGAACCGGAACTAAACTTTGAACACGGCGGAACCAGCGACGAATTTTCCATTGCCGACGAATTCGCCCGAAATTATTCCGATACCATCGACGAAGCCCCCATCCGCTCGCAAAATTGGCTCGAAGACCAAGAAGCATTCATCGCCGACGCCTTCGCCAATATCGCCAGTCCCAGCGAGTCCCTGCAAACATACTTGGAACGCCAACTCGATTGGTTCGACCTCTCCGAAGCGATGCGTGAGACCGCCCTGCGGATCATCCATAATCTCGAGCCGAACGGCTATTTCGTCCAGGATTTGGCCGACCTGCTCGGCAAAAATCATACGCCGGAAGAGTTAGAACTTGCCAAAAAAGCCCTGGAACTCGTCAAACGTCTCGAACCGGCGGGCGTCGGCGGAAGGGACCTTCGGGAATGCTTGCGATTGCAAATCAATCCTGATTCGGAGTTTGCCGATGTGCTTCGGGTCTTGATTGCATCCTTTTTGGAGGATATTTCGGCCAACCGTCTGCCCCATATCGTCAGGCGGACGGGCTTCCCGCTCGAAGCCGTCCAGGGAGCCGTCGCGGAATTACGGCAATTCAATCCTCGGCCCGGTGCCGGCTTTGGAAGCACGACGGCAGCCGTTGTGATTCCCGATGTTTTCGTCGAAAAAACGGAATCAGGCATGTACACCGTCCGCTTGGAAGACGGCCGAACGCCGCAACTTCGGATCAGCCAGTTTTACCGCGATCTGATGGGTAAGCAATGTACGGACAAGGAAACGAAAGAGTACATTCAGCAAAAGGTTGGTTCGGCTCGGTGGCTGCTCAGTGCGATAGAACAGCGTCGGGAGACGTTGCTCAAAGTTTCGCAGGCAATCATTGACCATCAGGTTGAGTTTTTCGAGAAGGGACAGCAGGCCTTGAAGCCGCTCAAGATGCAGCAGATTGCGGACATTGTCGGAATGCACGTTACGACGGTTTCGCGTGCGTGCGATGAAAAATGGATATCATCGCCTCGTGGGGTATTTCCCCTTCGTCGTTTTTTTTCGGGCGGATTGGCGGCGGCGGACGGCGGGGAGAATGTTGCCAACGATGTTGTGCGGCTGAAGTTGCAGGAAATCATCGGCAAGGAGGACAAGACGGAGCCGTTGAGTGATGATGCTTTGGTCAAGATGTTGGAATCGGAGGGCATTCAGGTTGCCCGTCGGACGATTGTCAAATACCGTCAGCATTTGGGCATTCCCAGCAGCCGCGGCCGTCGGCAATGGGAAGTGTGAGCCGCAGGCGAATTGTTTGAAAACGCTCTATATGCCCCGGGCTCCGCACATCGCGGATTGTCAATCCGCCGAGATATGTGTACAATGAGGACACGACGTTTGCTCTCTTTACAACTATGCCACGGTCTATTTCATCGGCAATTTTAGTTTCCTGTATCGCTGGCGTGCTCCTCGGACTTGGGACTGCCTACAGTTTCCTAAACATCAACGCCTGGCAGCCGGAAAATGAAACGAAAAACCTCGAAATGCTTGCAGAAAGAGCCCGTGGACAGACTACCGGAGCACTGCCGCAGGCAAGCATCGAAGTTACCACATACAATTTCGGCCTCATGGACTCCAAAGAGGAAGGATTCCACGACTTTTTTATCACGAATACCGGCAATGCCGACCTGATTTTGCGAGTTGACCGAACCAGTTGTTCCTGTTTGGGCATTGATATTACGCCGACTCGCGTTCGTCCGGGCGGAACCGCTCGCTGCCGACTGCGATATACCGCCGAGCAGGCAGCGACAGGGCTGTTTTCGCAAGGCGGTGTGGTTACGACAAACGATCCTGAAAACAGGGAAATTTTCCTGAACGTCGAGGGTGTTTTCACCAATCCAGTCGTTATGCAGCCGACTTCGGTCAATTTTGCCCGAGTTCCAGCCGGGACAACCCAAACGCGGACGATCCGGTTTTACGGTTTTGAAAACGAGCCGTTGCAACTTTCAGCAACGGCTTGGGAACTCCGCGATTTCATTGATATTGAGTTTCAGCCCTCCGAATTGCGAGAATCGGATGATGACGGCATGTTTTTATCCTTTGCAAAATCGGTCGTTGAGGGAACCATCACGGTAAAGCCGGGCTTGCCCGTTGGGACTTTCCAAGATTGGTTCCAATTACGGACGAATTATGCGGGGCAGCCAAATGTCAACTTTTTGGTGAATGGCCAGGTCGTTGCCGGTAATGTTGCGATTAGCGGACAGGGCTACAACCGAACGACCGGCGTGGCGGATTTGGGCCGAACGACACAGGGACAAGGCATATCTCGGGATTTTATGATTACAATGTCGGGCATATCGGCACAGTCGGCAGCAATTCAGATTAGTTCGGTAGAGCCTGCTTGGCTTCGGACGCGTCTTTCGGAGCCGACGCAAGCGGGTTCGCGCCGCATAGTGTCGCTAACGATTGAAGTTCCCGAAAATGCTCCAATCGGCAGTTTTTTGTTCGGCGGCGACGGTCAACAGGCTCATATCGTGTTGGAGACGAACGACGAAACAATACGGATTCCGTTGCAGTTCTCTGTGGGAATGTGATGTTTCCCGCGCCGAGCAGATTTGGCGGCTGACGCAGCACACTACGCGACGCGGTCGACGAAACTGCCGTTCGCCCGATCCGATTTGGGCTGCGGTTGATACGTCGTTTTGCCCTGACCGCGAGTCTCCAGAAGTTCGAGGATCTGCGACACATGAATCAATGACTTGCGGGACATCGTCCAATTTGTGTAGGCCAGCAAACTAATCTGTTGCGTGCGGTGCCTTGTTTCGGCAAGCACTTTCTGTATTTCAAAGTTGTTTGGGAAAAAATGTCCGCAAAGTTGCTCAATCGAATCGCAGGGAACATTCCGCAACCTCGCTGTCGTTAAGAGTTCCTCACGCCGGTCAAGCATCGCTTGCATCCTGCCGAGCACTTTTTCTTCCTCGGCAGCGATCATCGGCAACGCATCTTTCTCCGGTTTGACGAGGATCGCCTGTTTTTTGTGCAGGACGGTCAGCATTTGACTCTGCGATTCGGCCAGTTGGGTTAGGAAAGTTTTTATGTCTGTTTTCATATTGTTTTTATACTTGGTGTACGATGGCGGCTACCCCACATTCTTCAGCAAAAAGTTCAATTTCGCAACGGCACGCCGCATTCGTTTCGCCATGGTATCCCGGTGAACACCAAGGACTTTGGCGGCTTCATGATACGTCATGCCTTGAAAATATATCATGTATACCGCCTGCCGCATTGTATCGGGCAACTCGGCAACGGCTTCGCGAACCAGGCTGGCAATTTCCCTATCCATCGGATCCTCAAAGGGCTCCGGCTCGCTGCCTGCAACGTTGTCCGCTATGCTGTAATCGCCCCGATCGTTTTCCTGTGGAACATCAATGCTGACGACCGAAAATCGTTTTGACTCGCGATGATGGTCGGCAGCCTTGTTGGCCGCTATTGTGTACAGCCAAGGCCGAAATGCCTTGCTGGCATCGAACTTGCTGCATTCTTTCAACACGGCCATAAAAGTCCTCTGAAAGGCATCCTCCGCACTGTCGGCATTGCCAAGGTGTCGGTACAGATAATGATGCAGGGGCTTGTCATACCGTTTGACGAGTTCTTCAAATGCTTCGCGTACTCCAGCGGAGCGGTATTCCAGCAAAAGGTCTTCGTCGGTCCAGTGTGTCCAAGCGTATCCGGTTGTTTGATTGGCTATTTCATAGGCTATTGCGGTCATTGCTCAGGTCTCCTTGTAGTGTAGTGATTTTGTGTAAGTAATGCAAGTTTGTTTTCTGAAAGAGAGTAATATCACATGGCGTGCCAATGGAGTCCAAAAGCGGAATTTTCTCCGCAAAATTCGCGCAGACGCGAGAAAACAGGGACTTAAGAAGATTCGGGATTTTTTCCCGAGCGGTCAAGCGTTACCCGCAAGAAATGAAAAAATTACAAAACACAGCGACGGTTTGTAAAAAGGTGCGGTTCATAGAGCACATTTAGAATTGGTCTGGACGCTCCCCTGTCATCCCGGCGAAAGCCGGGAACCAGGGAAACAGTATGCACGCCGTTTGGCTGGATTCCGGCTTTCGCCGGAATGACGATTTTTCCGAAGCAAAAATGAATACGCTCTAGTTCGCGTTCCATGCCTATTTCAGAGCCCGTGGGGCAAGCCAGGGCCCTTCAGATTGCATGGCCTAACTGACGTTATGGGCTGGGCCGCCATCTGTCGATGTCAGCGTGCGCCAAACATGGCACCATTTTCCGAACCCATCCATTATAAAAACACCCATTCGTATCCAAATCCCGGTTTGAGCCAATCCTGCCGATAAAGATGAAATATCGCACGCTCCGCCGGACTGACCCAACCATCGGCATTGGCATCCGCCTGTTCAGCCGCCCGATCCCGCCGCTCTCGCTCCGCCGCCGTTAATCGGCCCGTCTGCGTAAAAACGCTCTCCGCAACTTCCATATTCCTCGAACCAAAATGAATCTGCGATTCGCTGAGCGAACCCTGATCCCCCACCCGCCACCAATCAAGTTGCAATACCCGACGCTTGATGATTCTGCCTTCGCCGATGTTGCCCGTATTGACGAACTCCCCGTTTTCATCTACCCGATCCGACCATTGATACGCGTTAGTTAAACCGCTCACGAAAATCGAAAATTCATTGATTCGGGGATCGACGTCCATCCACATCGCGACGCCCCATAACTCTTCGCCCTGGCCGATTTCCTTTTCCGCAATGCTGACCGTCGTTTCCAGGTTTTCCATTCTTTCGCGTTGTTTGATTCGAGCCAATGCCAGCGGGATAATTCTGTCCGTATAGGCAACAGCTGTCGTCCTGCTGTGCCATTCCGGCTGGCCTGTTTCGGGATTGTCCATCGCGACCGTTTCCAACACGAGTCGGTTCGTGGCCAAAACGAACTGCGGCACAAATCGAACCCGTTCGACCCTGCCCGGATGCGGAGCGAAGACACCCGTCTGCTGCCGGAAATTCATGATTGCCGAACGCGGAATGTCGTGGACCGTGATGTCCCTCGGAACCGGCACGGTCTGTTCCGCACCGGGCAACACTTCCGAAGCGAGGATGCTGTTGATTTGATTTTGGTCCAGGTCAGACGGGCCGAGATTTTTCACATTGTAGAGCAGATACCAAACTTTCTTTTTGTCGAAAGTGCCGAATTCGTTGGGAATATCGACGTCGATGATTCTTACCGGCCTGAAGGAAAATTGCAGGCACCAAACATCGCGGACGTGCCGGACGTCGCGTGCCCAAATATCGGGCCGGAATTGCACTTCGCCTTGCAATTCGGGTTCGGTTTGCGGCAGTACGGCGAGCAGTTCGGTCAAGTCTGCCCGATTTGCGACGGAGAGGTAATCAATGCTTGGCGGTATGGTGACGAAACCGCCTGGCATTTCTTGAGCAAGCAGGGCTATATTGAACGAAAAAATCAGTCCGAGGGAAAGAATGATGCGCATAGTATTCGGGGAGAAAAAGCCCAGGCACTGCATATTTTACGGAAAATGGCGAAATGAATCAAGAGGAAAATAGACTGATTTGGAAACGCTCTAGATCGTCATTTCGGCGAAGCCGCGTCGCTCGACTGGGACGGTTTGACAGTTCCGATCACGTCCAATATCATGAAAAATGAGTTTCCCTCAAAAACTGCTCTTTCCCAAAATCGAAAAATCCGGTACACTATACCGCCGTTGGGCAAGGATTGGTTCAACACCTAAGCGAGCATGGATGCTCAATTTTTGAAGCACTTTGGAACGTTTACTCTGCTCCTCCTCTTAATAACAGGAGAAAATTATGCAGACTCGACTTTTGAGACCGCTAATTTCGCAGTGAACGCTCCTTGTGCTCAATCCGCTCAACAATTTGCCGAAATTGCCGAACAATACCGAAAAGATTTGGCAATCCTTTGGCTCGGCAGCCCCCTGCCAAACTGGGCCGCAAAATGTCCCGTCAAAATCCACGTCGGCACCCATCTCGGTGCCGGCGGACGTACTTCGTTCGTCTTCGAAAACGGCGAAGTCTTCGGCTGGGAAATGGAAATTCAAGGCTCCTACGAACGAATCATCGATTCCGTCCTGCCGCACGAAATTACCCATACGATCCTGGCCTCGCATTTTCGCGAGCCGATTCCCCGTTGGCTCGACGAAGGACTGGCAACGTATGTCGAACATCAAAGCGAAAAAGCAGCATATAGGCAGATGCTTCGGCAATATCTGCAACCGAATGTCCAGCGATGCTTTCCGCTCAATCGGCTCGTCGCGATGAAGGATTACCCCGACGACCCGATGCCGTTTTACGCCCAAGGGCTTTCGCTGGTTGAGTATCTCATACAGTACGGTCGGCAATTTGAAAATTGCGAGTACCGTCGGCTCATCCATTTTGCACAATCCGGCATGTCGCGGGGCGATTGGCAGGCCGCATTGCAGGAACATTACGGGATCGACAGTCTTGGCGAATTGCAGTTAAGTTGGGTTAGTTGGGTAGGCGGCACCGAGTTGGCATCGACCTTGCCGGTGCTTGCCGAGTTGCCGAGCGTTGCTCCGCCGGATTATCTGATGTCGGCGAGTATTTCGGTACAGCAAAGCAGTGCAAAACTTCCGCCGCCGCCGGCCAATTCGGTATACGAACGCCGAACGGCCGCGAGTCCGGTGCAGATGATACCGGTCCAATGGACGGACGAACGAGCCGTGCCGATTCCCGTGTCATTCGGTCGGGAAGTTGTCTTGCAGTAGGGGTTTGTGATGTTTTCGTTGGGTGCGTGCAAGTTTTTTCCCCTAAAATCTACATCACACAAGGCATTTGTATATGCTATAATGGGCTCGTTCGGGAGTCCTCATAGTCGTCATTCCGGCGCAAGCCGGAATCCAGAGGAACCGGCATTCGCAATGTCTGGATTCCGGCTTGCGCCGGAATGACAGTTTCCGAACAAGTCCAATTACCCGCCAATTATTTATCACTCTTTACAAAATGCCGCTCATCGTTCAAAAATTCGGCGGAACCAGCGTTGCCGATACCCAAATGATTCTCGGTGCCGCCCGAAAAGCAATCCGCGCCGCTCAAGCCGGAAACCAAGTCGTTGTCGTTGTCAGTGCCATGGGAAAAACGACCGATCACCTCGTTGCGCTTGCCCGAGAACTCACCGAACGACCCGCCGGACGCGAAATGGATATGCTCCTTGCCTCCGGCGAGCAGATTACCATTGCTCTTATGGCCATCGCCCTCGAGTCCCTCGGATATAAAGCCGTCAGTATGACCGGTGCGCAAATCGGCATCAAAACCGATAATTACCATACAAAAGCACGGATTAAATCCATTTCGACCGACCGAATGAAAAAGGCCCTCGATGATGGGAACATCGTCATTGCCGCCGGTTTTCAGGGCATCGACGACGACGGCGACATCACTACGCTCGGACGCGGTGGCAGCGATACCTCCGCCGTTGCCCTCGCCGCCGCTCTCGGAGCCGATGAATGCGAAATCTATACCGACGTCGACGGCGTCTACACCACCGACCCGAGACTCCTGCCCGAAGCACGCAAAGTCGTTCAGGTCAGTTACGACGAAATGCTCGAATTGACCAGCCTCGGAGCCGGCGTGATGCACAATCGGTCAATCGAATTTGCCAAGAAATTCGGCGTTGCCGTCCATGTTCGGAGCAGTTTTTCCGACACGCTCGGCACGCTCATCATCGAAACGCCGGAAAGCGATACGGCCGTTTCCGGGGCGGCCATCACGAAAAATGAAGCCCGGCTAACGATGGTTGGCGTGCCTGACAGGCCGGGTGTCGCGATGTTTCTCTTCTCCAAAATTGCCGAAGCGAAAATCCCGACCGATATGATCGTGCAAAACGTCGGTCAGGACAACCGAGCCGACATTTCCTTTACGGTTCCCGACACGGATTTGGTGCCGACGCTCGAACTCTTGCAGTTGGTCGTTCCCGAAATCGGGGCGGAAACGGTCGAATGGCAGGAAAACGTTGCCAAAGTATCGGTTGTCGGGCTCGAAATGGAGCAGCAGGGCGGCGTTGCCAAAAAGATGTTTCGGGCAATTTCGCAGAAAGGCATCAACATTGACATCATTACGACGAGCGAAATCAAGATTTCGGCCTTGGTTGCTCGGGATGACGGTTTGGCAACGCTTCGGGCGGTACACAATGCGTTCGGATTGGATAAGGAACCCAAAAAAATCAAGAGTCGGCCCAAGCAGAGTAAGGTTCCGAAATTGGATCGCAGCATCGCGGAGACGGGCGCGATTGATTTTTCCCGGCTTTCGGGAATGGAAGAAATTTTGATTGAAGCGATTTCTTTGAACCAAACGGAGGCACAGATTACGATGCCGAATGTCCCGGATGCACCCGGTATTGCGGCGGAGATGTTTGAAAAAATCGCATTGGGCGATGTTGTCGTTGATATGATTGTCCAGAGTTGCGGACGCAATGGCAGGGCGAGCATTACGTTTACGATTCCGCGAAAATCGTTGTCGAAGACATTGGAAATCGTGCAGAAATTGGCGAAAAAGTGGAAGAGTGATGGTCCGCTTCACATACCGGCAATTTCGATGTTATCGGTGCGAGGGACGGGTTTGCGTTCGCACACGGATTTAGCGTATCGGATGTTTAAGACGTTGGCGGATAGTGGGATCAATGTGAATGTGATTTCGACGAGCGAGCGGAACATTGCAGTAACGGTGGATGAGTCGAATGGCGAAAAGGGTTTGGCCTTGCTCAAGCAGGAATTTTCGGGCGAGATGATGTGAAAAGCGAGCGCACGAGTCTACATCGAACGAGCCGGGGGCGTTAGCCCCCGGGTTCTTCGACATATGATATTCTTTGATAGAACAACCCGGGGGCTAACGCCCCCGGCTCTTGTGCGCTCGCGACTCGTGTGCACTTGCTCGTGTGCCGATTGCACATCCAAACAAAACGTGCTAAAATGATACCCCGTCCCCGTTACTTCGAGGAGCATTATGAGCCGCATTGCACTCTTCTTTTTCCTGTTCGTTGGATTGACATTTCCCCTACTCCAGGCAGATGATACGCCCTGGCTGGTCGAATCGAAAGACCGAGTAAATCTGCCAACCCGCGACCGAATGCTTTGGGCCGATTCCGTGCAGTACAAAAGCATTGCCGAAATATGCGGCGAACCGGTCATCGAAATCGAACGCTGGGTCAATGAGCCGCCGCAGGATTTACGCGGCAAGTTCATCCTCATCAAAGTTTGGGCAACCTGGTGTCCGCCCTGTCGACGAAGCCTGCCGCTTCTCGAGTATTTTCACGCGAAATATAAGGATGAACTCGTCGTCGTTTCCATTTGCGAAACCGATGAGGAAGCCCTGAAAAATATGCCGGGCCCGATGAAATTGGCCGACATGAAGGCTCCGCTCGCCGTTGACACGCATCGCCGGTTTGCGAATGCACTCGGAGTTCGCGGCATTCCGCATGCCGTGCTGATCGAGCCGATTATGGGTGCCGTCCTTTGGGAGGGAATGCCGACGCAAATCGGAGCGGAATTGAGCGACGAAGTGATGGCTCGGTTTTTGGCCAATTTAAGGAATCCGGCCATTCAAGCGAGGATGCCGGAAAAGGCTCCGTTTGAGTTCAAGGCGATGCCGCCCGACCCGAACAAGCAGTATCGGCCTGCTCCCGAGCAGATTATCAACGCAGGCGAAGAGGAGTAGTGTTTGACGAACCCGGGGGCTAACGCCCCCGGCTCGTGTAACGCCCTCCTGGCTCGTACCTTGCAGTCTGCCACCGCTTGTCGAATCGGCGGAACCGATTACAATATAGCCTTAAATGTCGCGTTCCAGCCTGAATCTGCAGCAATTATCGAATTTCCTCCACCTTCCCGATGCCAAAATACGGAAGTTGGTCGATAAAGGTGCGATTCCCAGCCGCCGCGTGAACGGCGAACTCGTGTTTTCGCAAGATGAAGTACACCGCTGGCTGGAACATCGAATCGGCAGTTCGGGCGAAGAAGAATTGGTACAAGTCGAAGAAGCATTGGAAAAATCAGTCCCCGCCGGAACGTTTGACGAAGCATTCGACTTGGTTTCGCTGATTCCTGAAGGAGCAATCGCGTTGCCCTTATTGGCAAGAACCAGGGATTCCGTGATTCGTTCGATGGTGCAGTTGGCCGCTTCGACGGGGTTGCTTTGGGATACTGATGCCATGTCGGAAGCGGTCAAGGCTCGTGAGGAATTGCATACGACGGCACTGGATAATGGGGTGGCATTGCTTCATCCGCGGAGGCCGATGCCGAGCATTTTGGGTGATTCGTGTTTGGCATTGGGCATTGTGCCAAGCGGCGTTCCGTTTGGTGGGCCGCGAAACGGGTATGGATCGGGCTTGACGGACATATTTTTCTTGATATGTTCGATGGATGACCGCATTCATTTACGGATATTGACTCGTTTGAGTCGGGTATTAACGCATCCTGATTTTTTATTTCGGTTGCGAGGGATGGAGGAGGAGTCTTTGGTGCGGGAATTGATATTGGAGACAGAGGGGGCGATTAGCTCAGTTGGTTAGAGCGTCTGGTTTACACCCAGAAGGCCGATGGTTCGAGCCCGTCATCGCCCATAGGCATAATATATTGCAGATTCAGGAGTTGCGAAAATTGAATCTGTTGCGTAACCACAAGTTACGCCGGTAAAAAAAGTCCACTATGGACTTTCCGGCGATAAAGGTACGCAATCAATGTCAAAAACACCGAAACTATGCAAGCAGGGCAACCTTGCCTATGTCCGGGTTCACGGACGCAAAATCTACCTGGGAACGCACGGCACCGCCGAAGCCCAACGAGAATATCATCGGGTTATCGCCCAATTTCACGCCAATGCCCTCGAGCCGCCGAGGGACAAAGACGGCATCACGGTCGACGAACTCTGCCTGCGGTTTTTGGAGGACAGAAAATCCAAAATCGCTGTCAAGCAACTGGAACACTACAAATCACTGGTCGAAACCATTCTGCTACAATACAGCGGACTACCGGCACACGAGTTTTCGCCCAACAAACTGCGAACTTTGCAGGCCAAATTTGTCAAGTTAGGCTATGTCCGGCAGCAGTATAACCGGCGGCTATGTTTAGAACGTATTAAGCTTTAATATGGAGTTTTTCTTTCTTGTTTTATATCCGGCGTGTTTAAAGTAATTTTTGCATTCATCATGTAAAAATACATCGCACAGTTCTCCCAGTCTTTGCCATAGTGCCTCCATCGTTCGCAACTTCAACTTGCGTACCAACGACTTCAACTTCGAAAACACATTTTCTATCGGATTAAAATCAGGACTATACTGAGGTAAATACACTATTTGCGCTCCTGTTCTTTCTATCGCTACTTGCACGCCTGCCACTTTATGCGAACTCAAATTGTCCATTACTGCAGTGTCGCCTTCTTTGAGCGTCTTAACCAATTCCTGTTCTACATAAGCCAAGAACAATTCTCCATTGATCGCTCCATCAATAACCATCGGTGCTCTTAATCCATCACTCTGCAATGATGCGATAAAAGTAGTCGTCTTCCAATGGCCATGAGAAACATCATCTACTACTCGCTTGCCGCGTAATGCACGGCCATACAATGGTGCCATGTTCGTTTTAGTCCAGGTTTCATCGATGAAAACCAACTTTTCTAGAGCGAAACCTTCTTGTATTTGTTGCCATTCATTTCGTTGTTCTACTACGTCTTCACACGCTTCTGCTCTTACGCAACAAGAGTCGTTTTTTTCATGTAATTTTCAAATGCTTTAGGAAATTATGAAGGGTTACTACTGTTACATTGTCTTTATTGGGCAACAAGGAATGAAGTTCAACGAGCGTCGCATCGGGATGGTCGGCAACGAGTTGTCGGATTTCTTATTCGTAGGGTGCTAATTTATTTTTCCTACCTCGTTTGTATTCTTTGGTGGTGATGTTACCGGTTTCTCGCCGTTGTTTATACAAGGAATAGATCCAAGAGGGACTGACGCTCTATTTGTTCGCGACGGCTTCGCTGGAAAGGCCGCTATTGCAATTTTTCAACACGCGTTCTTGCAAATCCATGAGTACGTTTGCGGCATGGACCCCTCTGAAAACAAAATTCTACTACAAAAATACAAATTACAAATATAGTGTAGCAAATTGCAAAAATAACTCAAGAGTAAATTTTAAGGCATTGTTAAACCGGTGTAGCCGTGTTATACTGTTTGCATTGCAAGGGATTGCGTTTTTTATAAGGGAGAGAAAAATGGATTGTCCTCGTTGTGGTAGCGGCGAATACAAAAAAAACGGCATCGTTAAAGAACGACAACGGTACGAATGTAAACAGTGTGGGCGCAACTACACCGTTCAGAAGCGGTCAGGAGAAATACCCGAAGAAATACGGCAACAAGCCCAAGATATGTATCTCGAAGGTTTGGGTTTTCGAGCCATCGGACGCATCTTGAAAGTCAGTCATACTGCCGTTTACTATTGGATTAAACAGGCAGGCAAGGCTCTCGAATTGCCCGTCGGCGAAGAGACGGTAGATGTCGTAGAAGTCGACGAATTACACACTTACGTTTACGTCAATAAAAAAAAGTTACCGATGGATTTGGATAGCCGTGAATCGTTTAAGGAAACGTTTTATATCGTTTGTTTGCGGCGATCGTTCGACGCGGACGGGCTTGAGGTTATGGGAAAAGTTGCAGGGCTTGTCGGTGAGTTGTTTTGCGACGGACCATTGGCGGAGTTACGAAGAGTTCGTTCCTCTGGAGCAGCATATTCAGAGCAAGTCGGAGACCTACACGGTGGAGAGTTATAATAGTCGCATTCGTCATTACTTGGCACGATTCAAGAGGAAAACAAAGTGTTACAGCAAGTCCGACGAAATGATCGTTATATCACTAAACCTCTTGATGACAAAACTTAATAATAAAACTACACCAAATTAACAATGCCCGAAGGAATAAGTAAGTCCTTCGGAAGGCACACCGGCAATCGACGCAAAGCCGATAAAGGGGCGGATGTTGAGATAAACGACATATCTCTTGTTCGGCTGAAGTTTCACCGGTGCCACACATGTCAAACCATCGGCAGTCCAGAAAACGGTTTGGTCGGGATCGTGATCGAGAGCGGTACCGTCGGCAGTATTCGAAGCCCAGGCACGTCCGTTCCCCATCGGTATGTCGAAGGTCAAATAAACCTGCGAAATGTTCGGATCAACATCTTTCGCTCCATTTTTGGGAAACATTTTCACGATTTTGGGGACTTGCTTCGGATCGATTTCACTCTCTGAAGCCAGCGATGGAACCGCAGAAGACTGCCCGAACCGCTGATTGTCAAATTCCTCTTGCACCTTCGGGTCGCTCCAATGCCGAAGTTCTGCATTGTCGCTCCCAAAAGTCCAATCGACGGGCGTTGCATCAAACACCAGCAAGTTTTCGCCGAAGTTATCACGGTTCTCCGTGTACCACTCTCCCCACGCCTGGGCATCGGTGCCGAAGTTTTGCCCCGTCAAGCGAACCAATGAAACCTGCGCCTCCCAACGTGTGTTCATGTTGTAATGATAGACAAGCGGAATCAACTCCGGTATCGCTGCCGGATTGCCAAGCATCCCCAATGCCTTGGTTGCATAATGCCGATGGGCATTATCCTTGACCACTTTTTCGGCAGCAATTTTAACAAGCGGTTGCAATGCCTTATCACTTTTGATCATCGCCAAACCCAAAATCGCTTCGTCATATCGTCCGAGACTTCCACTCGCCCACCCTGGCTCCGGCTTTTCCAGTTCGGCAAGCCAACGCCTTTCAAATACGGCTCGGTCATCACCGACATCATAATTTTTCGGATCGTAGGCGTAAGCAAAATGGTCTTCATCCCATTGGACATAACGTTTTTGCGGTTCGGTCAGTTTTTGATACCAGTCGGTCTGTTCGATTTCGAGCATTCGCGGGCCGGGCAACGACTCCTGTTGCGTCTTTTCATACGCATTGAACATTTCTTGCGTAAGTTTCTCCGTTCTGATGTACTCGAACTGCGGAATGGACTCAACCATGTTTTTGTATCCATCCGGCGTTGAAGTCAAAAAGTACGCAATCAACTTGCCGTTTTCCACTTTGGGACGGAAATATCCCGAATGAATACCGAACTCTCCGTGTTTAGGATGCGTGAGATTCAAGTAATCCCTTGCATTTCGCGGGTTGAAGTCCCCTTTGGGTCCGAAAACGATCATGTGTGTCATAACGCCAGCCTGTGTAGCGATACCGCCGTCCGCCGGAGGCACAACATTCGCGGCTTGTGCATATTGGGAAAGAAAACGCTGTGCGTTTGCCGCAATCTCTTCGGCTCTCAATGATTGCTCATTACCCTTGTTGAGCCATTCGCCTCCGTCTTGAATGAAATAATTGCCGTCGTAGAGCATGTCAAAACGCCGCAAGCCGAATACGAAGGCATACTTCTCTTCCAAAACGAACACCTCGAACACGTCAAATTTTTCCCGATAGGTTTTCGTCCAGTCTTCCGAAATTTTCTGCTCCATTCCTCGGCGTTCCCGCTCTGGAATTGGCGGTCGTCCTTGAGTCATGTTCGAGAGTTGTTCCCATTTGTCAGGGCGGTTGGAGACGATGAGATTCTTTTGCGTTGCGTAAGACGCTTCCGGCGTACTGAGGTCAATCTTGTCGGCAGGAAAA